>Ga0164243_10002806_pt1 | contig 28374 bp, 26 predicted proteins | sample OricompcompostOP_FD_108781 | JGI IMG/M metagenome (GOLD analysis project Ga0164243, IMG submission 108781) | Organic Plus compost microbial communities from Emeryville, California, USA - Original compost - Organic plus compost (OP) | ecosystem: Engineered > Solid waste > Mixed feedstock >... | reverse complement strand
GCAGGACTATCAGTTCCGCACAGTAGACGGGAAAGTCCTTGCCGCGCCCAGCATGTCGGTGCTGACGCCGCAGGACACGGCGTATCCCTACAATCTGCATATGCCGCAGCATGAGCTGGCGCGGGTGATCCTGAAGAACCTGCTCGCCATTCCTGGCGCGGAAGTGCGCTGGAATACGCGCGTCACGGGCCTGACGCAGGATGCGAATGGCGTCACACTGACCATCGAAGCGGACGGCGCGAGCGATGAACTGCGCTGCGACTGGCTGGTCGGCGCCGACGGCGGCAGCAGCACTGTCCGCCGCGCACTTGGCTTGTCATTCGACGGCTATACCCATCCCGAGCGGCTGGTCTCGACCAACCTGGTCTATGACTTCGAAGCGCGCGGCTATGCCCGCGCCAACTTCATCATCGATCCGGTGCATTGGGCGGTGATCGTGAAGGTCGATCGCCATGGATTATGGCGCGTCACCTATGGCGAGGATGCCAGCCTGCCCGAAGATGGCGTCGAGGCCCGCATCGCCGAGCATTACCGCCATCTCCTGCCCGACAGAGATCCATACCAACTCCAAGCCTTCTCGCCGTTCCGCGTGCATGAGCGTTGCGCCGAAAGCTTCCGTGTCGGCCGCGTGTTGCTGGCGGGCGATGCCGCGCATGTGTGCAATCCCTTCGGTGGGCTTGGGCTGACATCCGGACTGCTCGATGGTGGTCTGTTGGGCGATGTCTTACCCGCGGTCATTCATGGCCGCGCGGATGATGGCCTGTTGGATCGCTATTCCGATGAGCGCCGCCGCGTCTTCCTTGAAGTCACCGGCCCAACGGCCAAGGAAAACAAGCGCCGCATGACCGAGTCCGATCCCGAGCGGAAAAAGGCGGACTTTGAGCGGCTGCAGCAATTGCACAACGACACGCAGTTCCAGCGCACCGCCCTCACCATGACCCACAAACTGGTGGGCAACCCGATCGGGATTCCTGCTCCCTCCTTGTAACCTCCCCCCTGAAAGGAGGAGGTCGACTGCCGCGCGAATGCGCAGGCAGTCGGGTGGGGTCAACGATGTTGATCATTGAAGCCCCCTCCCCAACCCTCCCCCTTGCAGGGGGAGGGAGATGAAACTTCGACATCGACCTTTGCCACCACTTTATGCGCAAAGGCCGATTGAATTGTTGGATATCCAACGATAGCCTTGCACCACGACAAGACGAAAAGACCGAGCAACAAGTCGGCTTTCATAGGGAGGATAACGATGATCGCACATCGCGCGATGGCGCTCTGCGGCGTTGCCTTGGTTGCCAGCTTTCTGACGGCGCAACCCGCAAGATCTCAGGAATTGATTTTCGGCAGTTGGACCCCAGCGCGCGAATACCAGAACGCGCAGGTGATGCCGGGCATCTTCAAGACGATCGAGCAGGAAACCAAAGGCGCGATCAAATGGAAGCTCGTGCCGGGCGGCCAGCTTGCCGACGGCAAGACGACCTTCACCGCAGTGAAGGACGGGTTGATCCAGGCCGGCCTTGCGGTGCCGACCTATGTGCCGAATACCGTGCCGGCGCTGTTCATGATCTACTCGACCGTCGTACTCGGTCATAACGATGTCGTCGCCACATCCGCCGCGGCGATGGACACGGTCTACTTCAACTGCCCCGAATGCCTCGACGAAGTGAAGAAGCTGAATGCGGTGCCGCTCGGCGGCTGGACCACATCGGCCTATGTCCTCGCCTGCCGCGAGCCGGTGAAGTCGCTGGCCGATCTCAAGGGCAAGCGCATCCGCGCCACCGGCGGAAATGCCGAAATGTTCAAGATGGCCGGCGCGGTGCCGGTCGGCGCAACGCTGGTTGAAGCGGTCAGCCTCCTGCAGCGCGGCGGCCTCGATTGCCAGCACGGCATCGCCGATTGGCTGCGCACCTTCGGCTATGCCGACTTTGCCAAGAACGTCACCGACTTCCCGCTCGGCCTCACCGGTCCTGCGATCGGCATGTTCGTCAATCGCGACACCTGGAACAAGTTCACGCCGGAGCAGAAGCGGCTGCATATGAAGCAGGCGGCGCTGATGAGCGCCAAGATGGCGATCGGCAACTTCATCATCACCGAAGAGCAAGGCTTGCAGACGGTGATGAAGGAGAAAGGCGTGCAGCTCATCAAGCCGGACGCGGACTTTGAAAAAGTCGCGACCGAATACAAGAAGACCGAACGCGCCCGCAATGTCGAGATCGGCAAGGGCTTCGGCCTGAAAGATCCCGGCGCGATCATCGACGCCTATGAAAAGAACGTTGAGAAGTGGCGCAAGATTTCTGCCGAGGTCGGCCGTGACGTCGACAAGCTTGCCGATGTGCTGGACAAGGAAATCTATTCCAAGATCGATCTGAGCAAGCTGTAACGATGGCTGTCATTGCCGGGCAAAAGTGTGAAGCGCGTCTACACGCTAAAGCCCGGCAATCCATCAAACATGATGGACCCGCGGGTCAAGTCCGCGGGTGACCGACAAATAAATACGACCTGCAATCATCAGAAATGAAATCCGGCATGGACCGCCTGCTCAAATGGCTTGAATGGCCAATCCAGATCTTCCTCTGGATCGCTCTGATCGCCGGCTTCCTGATGATGCTGCATGTCAGCGCCGATGTGACCGGACGCTATTTCTTCAATCGTCCGCTCGATGGCACGACGGAGATCGTCGCCGCCTATTACATGGTGATCATCGCTTACCTGCCCTGGGCGTATCTCGCCCGCAACGACACGCATATCAGCGTTGATATCTTCACGCGCTTGATGCCGGACGCCGTCGCGCATTGGCTCGACATTGCCGTCAAGATCACCGTCGTCGCCTATCTGTCACTGTTCGTCTGGCAGACCGCCTCGCAGGCCATCGGACAGACGCGCATCCATGAAGTCTGGCAGGCGGGCACGATCTTCATCCCGGTCTGGCCGAGCCGCTGGGTGCCGCCCGTGGCGGGCGGCCTGATGCTGCTCTATCTCATTCTCAAGATCATCGACGACATCATCAAGGGACCGCAGCCGCGGCCTGAGCGCAGCGAAGGAGACTTCGCATGACAACGCTTCAGGTCGCTGGTTCCAGCATGTTGCTGATGCTGGTGATGATCGGCCTGCGTGTGCCGATCGGAATCGCCATGGGCGGCGTTGCGTTTCTTGGCCTCTGGTATCTGCGCAATTTCAATGTCGCGCTCAGTGTGCTGCGCGATACGCCGTTTGTCTTCGCCGCCAACTGGGATTTATCGGCGGTGCCGATGTTCCTGTTGATGGGGGCCATCGCGTCCAACACCGGCATCGGTGCCGGCCTGTTCCGCGCCGCCTATGCCTGGTTCGGGCGATTACCGGGCGGTCTTGCGGTTGCGACCAACTGGGCCTGCGCCGGCTTTGGCGCCGCCTCCGGCTCCAGCATCGCCGCTGCCGCCGTGATGGCGCGGCTCGCCGTGCCGGAAATGATCAAGAACAAATACGACAAGGCGCTCGCCACCGGCGTCTGCGCGTCCGGCGGCACGCTCGATGCACTGATCCCGCCGAGCATCCTGTTCGTCGTCTATGGCGTGTTCGCCGAAGTCTCGATCTCGAAATTGCTGCTGGCCGGCATCCTGCCCGGCCTGCTGACGGCCGGCATCTACATGATCATGATCGTCGTGCGCTGCTGGCTCAATCCGAAGCTCGGACCGCCGGTGCAGTTCGCCAGCAACGATGCGATGTGGAAGGAGCGCTGGGCCTCGCTGCGCGATATCTGGCCGATCCTCGTGCTGATCATCGCCGTGATGGGCGGCCTCTATTGGGGCGTTGTCTCGCCGACAGAATCGGGCGCGGCCGGTGCATTGATCGCAACCATCATCGGCCTGCTGCAAAGGCGGCTGACGCTGGCAGGCTTCATCGCCAGCTTCAAGGATGCCATCGGCACCACCGCGCAATTGTTCTTCGTCGGCATCGGCGCGGTGCTGTTCACGAAGTTTCTCGCACTGTCCGGCTCGTCGCAGCTCATCGTCGAGATGGTGGGGCAATGGGCGCTCGATCCGCTGCTGCTGGTGATCGCCGTGTCGGTCGTCTATCTCGTCCTCGGCATGTTCCTCGACCCGCTCGGGATGATCCTTCTCACCATCCCGGTCTTCGTGCCGATGTTCATGGCGCTCAATCTCGATCTCGTCTGGTTCGGCGTGCTGGTGGTGAAATATATCGGCATCGGCCTCCTGCATCCGCCAGTCGGCTTCAACATCTATGTCGTTTATGGCGCGCTCAACAATCAGATCCCGCTCTCGACGATCTTCCGCGGCTGCTTCTGGTTCCTGGGGTGCGAGGTCATCATCATGACGCTGTTGATCGCCTTCCCGCAGATCTCGCTCTGGCTGCCGAGCACGATGAATTAATCCTCTTGTCATTCCGGGCATACAGCCCGGAACGACTGAATGGAACCCGATCCGCCCGAGCGCGTTACCACCCGCACTTTCGCCGGACCGTTTCATGACAACACCGCAAATCCTCGCCTTCGCGATCCTTGCCGCGATGATGGGTTTGTTCGTCTGGGGAAAGCTTCGCTATGACATGGTGGCGGTGCTGGCGTTGCTCGCCTGCCTGTTCACCGGCATTGTACCTTACGACAAAGCGTTTTCCGGGTTCTCCGACGACATCATCATCATCGTCGCCAGCGCCCTGATCGTCAGTGCCGCGGTGGCGCGATCCGGCATCATCGAGGCAGCATTGCGTCCGATCGCGCCATGGCTGACGACGCCGACCATCCAGATTTTCGTTCTCACCGCTGTCGTCGCTGCCCTGTCCGGATTTGTGAAGAACATCGGCGCGCTGGCGATGATGATGCCGGTGGCCTTCCAGCTCGCCCGCCGCACCGGCACCCCACCCTCCGCGATGCTGATGCCGATGGCCTTCGGTTCGCTGCTCGGTGGCATTGTCACTCTGGTCGGGACCTCACCCAACATCATCGTCTCGCGCGTCCGCCAGGAAATTCTCGGCGAACCATTCCAGATGTTCGACTTCACGCCGGTCGGCGTGTTTCTCGCCGTCGGCGGCGTCGTCTTTCTCGCCTTCGGCTGGCGCCTGTTGCCCGAACGCAAAGGCGCAGCTTCCATGGACGCGGCTTTCAATCTTGAGGGCTACACCACCGAAGTCACCGTGCCGGAGGATTCCGAATTCGTCGGCAAGACCGTGAAGGATCTCGAGGCGCTGAGCGAGAACGAGGTCGAAGTCCTTGCCATCCTGCGGCGGCGGCAGCGTAACTCCTCACCCACCGGCGGCGTGAAGCTGCGCGCAGGCGACATCATCATCCTGCAGGGTGAACCATCGGCGCTGGAAAGCCTTGTCGGCGCCGCGAAGCTCAAGCTTGTGCGCAATGAGGTGACGAAGGACACCGACACACCGACCGACGATATCGGCGTGATTGAAGGCATCGTGACGCCGGACTCATCGCTGATCGGCAACACGCCGGTGACGATGCGGCTTTACGACCATTTCCAGGTCAACCTGCTCGCCGTCAGCAGAGCCGGCAAGCGCATCGCCCATCGCCTGCGCGCACTCCGCTTTCAGCCGGGCGATGTCATCATGCTTCAGGGCGACCTGACAAAGATGCCGGATGCCCTTGGCCAGTTGCGGGTGCTGCCGCTGGCCGAACGCGGGCTGTCGCTCGGCCGCGGCCGCCGGCGCTTCATCCCGGTGGCGATACTGGCCATCGCCATGCTGCTGGTGGCGGTGAATGTGCTGCCGATCGCCGTCGCTTTCTTCACCGCCGCAGCCGTGATCATCCTGTTGAAATCGCTGTCGCTGCGCGAGGCCTATGACGCCGTCGAATGGCCGATCCTCGTCATGCTCGGCGCGCTGATCCCGGTGTCGGACGCATTACGCACCACCGGCGGCACCGATGTCATTGCCGGATGGCTCAGCGCCGCCGGCACGCAACTGCCGCCGATCGGGACGCTGGCTCTCATCATGGTGGCCGCGCTCGCCGTGACGCCCTTCCTCAACAACGCGGCAACCGTTCTCGTCATGGGCCCGATCGCAGCAACCTTTGCCAAAAACCTCGGTCTCTCGCCCGATCCATTTCTCATGGCGGTGGCCATCGGCGCCGCCTGCGATTTCCTCACCCCCATCGGCCATCAATCCAATACGCTCGTCATGGGCGCAGGCGGCTACAGATTCACCGATTACTGGAAGCTCGGCCTGCCGCTGTCGATCTATGTCGTCGTCGCCGGTGTGCCGCTGATCGCATTGTTCTGGCCGCTCGTACCGCATTGACCAAGCCGGACGCCGCGTCTTTGCATCGCGAAACGGACATGCGATCATGACCGCAAGCCCGGCAGAGATCCGGGCGATGAGGTTGCCCCAGGGTGGCTGGCCCCACCGGAGTCTTTCATGAACCTGTCTCTTCGATTGCCTGTCTTTGCCCTTGCCATCGCCACGAGCCTGACCATCTGCCTGCCCGGCGCATCTGTCGCCCAGACCTATCCAGACCGCCCGGTCCACCTGTACGTGCCCTATCCCGCCGGCGGTCCGAACGATGTGATCGCCCGCCTGCTCGGCCAGAAGCTGTCGGAAAGTCTGGGCCAGCAGTTCGTCATCGAGAACCGCCCCGGCGGGAGCGGCAACATCGCCATTGAAGCCCTCGCGCGGACGCCCGGCGACGGCTATGCCATCGCGCTGCCAGCCATGGCCTATGCGACCAACCCGGCGCTGTTCTCCAAGGTCGGCTACACCTTCGACCAGTTTGCACCGGTGTCGATCGTCACCAAGGGACCGCTGGTGCTGGTCGTGCACCCCTCGCTCGGCGTGAAATCGGTGAAGGAGCTGATTGATCTTGCCAAGTCCAAGCCGGGCCAGCTCGACTACGGCTCGGGCGGCAATGGTTCATCGCTGCATCTCGCCGCCGAGATGTTCAAGCAGCAGGCCGGCGTCAACATCCAGCACATCCCCTACAAAGGCACGAACGATCTGATTTCCGATCTGCTCACGGGACGCGTGCCGATCGCCTTCATGTCGCCGCTGATCGCCAAGACTCATGTCGATCAGGGCAAGCTGCTGGCGCTTGGCGTCACCTCGCCGCAGCGGTCGTCGAGCTGGCCAAATACGCCGACCGTTGCCGAAGCCGGCGTGCCGGGCTACGCAGTCGAAGCCTGGTACGCCGTGGTCGCGCCGAAAGCGACGCCGAAAGATGTCGTCGAAAAGCTCTCGCGCGAAATCGCCAAGGCAGTGCAATCGCAAGACGTGAAGGACAAGCTCGCCACACTCGGCAATGAGTCCGTCGGCAGCACCGTGGCCGAAGCGCAGACCTACATCGCCGACGAAGCCGATCGCTGGGGCAAGCTGCTGAAAGCCGCCGGCATCCGCGCCGACTAATTTAATACGACTTCTCACCACGTCATGGCCGGGCTAACGCACGAAGCGCGTCTTCGCGCTAAAGTCCCGGCCATGACAAGTTCGTTTCCGGAGCACCGACCTTGCCTCAAGCAACATCCGACATCCTCATCCGCGGCGGCCTTGTCTTCGACGGTGCCGGCAATCCCGGCGTCAAAGCCGACGTGCTGGTGCGCGATGGCGCGATCGCGCAGATCGCTCCGTCCATCGCCCCGAATAGCGCGGCCGTCATCGATGCCGAGGGTCTCGCGGTTGCACCCGGCTTCATCGACATCAAAACGCATTCGGATTTCACGCTGCCGATCAACCCGAAAGCGGAAAGCAAGCTGCGTCAGGGTGTCACCACCGAGATCATCGGTCATTGCGGCTTCTCGGTTGCGCCGGTCCTGCCCGGCAAGGTCGACTTGTTGCGTGACTATCTCAGCCCGTCGGCGCCGTGGCTGCCGTTCCGCGAACTCAGCTTCCCCGACTATCTCGACACGTTCCCTGCCACCGCGCTCAATCCGGGCATGCTGGTCGGCCACAACACATTGCGGCTGATGGTCATGGGTATGGACCAGCGCGCACCGACCGCGGACGAACTCGCAAAGATGATCGCGCTGCTCGAAGACGGCCTGAAAGCCGGCGCGCTGGGCCTCTCGTCGGGCCTGTTCACCTCGCCCGGCTCCTACGCCGGGCCGGACGAAATGATCGCGCTCTGCAATGTCGTGAAAAAATACAACGGCGGTTACTTCACCCATATCCGCGATGAATCGAACCATGTGATCGAAGCGGTCGAGGAAGCGATCCATGTTGCCGAGGTCTGCAAGATCCATGTCGAGATCGTGCATTTCAAATGCTCGGGCATGGACAATTGGGGCAAAGCGCAACGCTGCCTCGACATGATCGCCGCTGCCAAGGCGCGCGGCGTCGATATCGATTGCGACTCGCATCCCTACACCGCGGGCTCCAATCCGCTGAAGAACCTGATGCCGCAATGGGTGCAGGCCGGCGGCGTACCGGCCATGATCGAGCGCCTGCATCTGAAGGAAACGCGCGACCGCATCCGTGCCGATATCGAGCGCGACGGCCTCAACAACTGGGGCCGCATCCCGAACTGGGATTGCGTGCAGATCTCTATCACACCGAACCTGCCGCAATATGCCGGCCGCACCATCGCCGATCTTGCCAAGGAACGCGGCAAGGACCCGATCGATGTCGTCTGCGATTACATGATCGAGGACAAGGGCGCGACGCGTGTGCTCGTCATCTCTATCTCGGAAGAAGACATCCGCGACATCGTAAAATCACCGCAGGCGCTGGTCGGTTCTGATGGCAATTGCGTCGCCGATTACGGCATCACCTGCCAGGGCATGCCGCATCCGCGCTTCTACGGCACCTTCCCGCGCATCCTTGGCCATTACGTGCATGAGCTTGGCCTCATTCCGATCGAGCGCGCGATCCACAAGATGACCGGCCTCACCGCAAAGGCATTGCGGCTGAAGGATCGCGGTCTGCTCAAGGAAGGCTACCGCGCCGACATCGTCCTGTTCGATCCGGCCGACTTCAAGGATCAGGCGACCTACGCGGATCCGCATCGCTATCCGACCGGCACACGCACCACCGTGCTGGTGAACGGCAAGATCGTCATCAGGGACACCGTGCATACCGGCGCACTGCCCGGCATGGTCTTACGGCGGGATATGTCAGGTACCGTGGCCTGACGAACCGCCACCCTTCTCGCCGCAGCAGGTTCGTCCCGATCACGAATTTGTCGAGGCGGTTGGGAACTCTCCCCACAACCATGCGTTCTCGGGCGGTATTGCCTTCAAGGAGAATCCCATGCCCGCCGAAAAGACACTCGAAGACCTCTTCCACGATACCCTGAAAGACATTTATTTCGCCGAGAAGAAGATTCTCGTTGCGCTGCCGAAAATGGCGAAAGCCGCGCACTCGGACGAATTACGCGCTGCCTTTGAAAAACACTACGAGGAAACCGAAGGGCAGGTCGAGCGACTGGAACAAGTGTTCGAAATGATCGAAAAACCTGCACGCGGCAAGACCTGCCCGGCCATTCTCGGTTTGGTCGAAGAGGGGCAGGAAGTGATGAAAGAGTTCAAGAAATCCGACGCGCATGACGCCGGTCTTCTGTCCGGCGCGCAGGCTGTCGAGCATTACGAAATTTCGCGTTACGGCACGCTCATCGCCTGGGCCGAACAGCTCGGTATGGCGGACGCGGCAGAACTCCTGCAGCAGACGCTCGACGAAGAAAAGAAAACGGACGCGACGCTGACGAAACTGGCCGAGAGTTCGCTCAACCAGATGGCCGCCTGAGGCGCGGAAATTTGCGGATGCTATTTGGCGGCTTCGGCTTCCGCCGCGGCCGCCGTGTAAGGTACCGAAATCACGCAAACAAGGCCGCTCGGCGGAAAATCAGCAACGACATTGCCGCCGAGACTTTTTACGCAGCCAACAACCAGGCGCGTGCCGAATCCGCGTCCGGCCGGGGGCGATATCAGCGGCCCGTCGCGCTCCGCCCAGGTGATGGCAAGATTGCCTGCATTCATGCGCCAGGAAATATCGACCCGACCCTCCTCACATGACAATGCACCATGCTTGATGGCGTTGGTCACGAGTTCATGAAAGACCAGCGACAGATTGCGCGCCAGGTCCGCCGGCAGCGTGAGCTGGGCACCATCCAGATTGGCGCGAAAATGTCCGAAAGGTTCAAATTTCGAATGAATGAGCATGCGCAGATCCGCCTGCAGATCGGCAGCATGACTAATGATGTCATTGGTCGATGACACGGCGCGTATGCGGCCGATGATGGTTTGCGCCGCAACCGGATCGTCTGGCAAGGTCTGCGAGACGATCGCCTCCACCACGGAGCGCATGTTTTTGCCGCGATGCTCCAGCTCTCGCAGCATGAGATTTTTTTGTCGCTCCTGCCGCTGATACCGGGCCACCAATTGCCGATATGCTTCCGAGATCAGGATGATGAGGATGCAAGAGACGCCAAAGAATGTGCTGTTCAATACCGCAAGCCGGCCTCCAGTCGGCAGGAACAACGTTGTGGCGGTGACGATCGACAGCAACATCGCCACGACGGCGGCCGGCGTGCCGGCCAGCAACGCCACGACGATTATTGCCGGAAGATAAGCGGTAAAAGGCGACACCTCCGGATGAATCCATCCCAAGACATAGCGCACACCAGTTGCCACCGCCACGCAGCCGACTGCGAATCCAAATGCCCCCACCGAAAATGGGGCGAAAGTCCGGTCCGTAATTCGACGCAACCACTCGGCCAGCATCTGACGGTTCCCCCGGCAGACATTATCAGCCGTGATCGAACATTCGCATTGTAGAAATGCGCATCTTGCTGAAACACAGCGGTATCAGAGCACAATTTATATAAAAAGACACCGCTTGGGCAGCAAGGAGCAGCGGCTCCGGGATCAGGCCGGGATCAGCTTCATCTGCTGCAAAGCCGCTTGGCCGAGCAAGCCATGCGGATTGGCGAGTGTCTCGATCACCTCGAAATGATTGTAGCCATCGCAGCGGATGAGCTGCACGGGCTTGCCCGCTTTCTTGACCGCCTCGGCAAAATCGCGGCTCTGCCGCTGGAATTCCGGCGTTTCGAATGAGCCATAACCGATAATCAGAGGCGCATTCAGTTTATCGACGTGCCGCTGCGCGCTGAACGCATTTTCGACCTCGTCCGAGATGGAGACATAAGACGAGCGCGACGACAGCCGCACCGGCTTCAGGTCATACATGCCGGAGACCAACACGGCGCCCTTGATCGTGTCCTTCGGCAGACCGAAATCCTTCTCCCAGTCGGTCACCATCACCACACCGCCGAGGTGGCCGCCGGACGAATGGCCGGACAGATAGATGCGGCTGGCATCGCCGCCAAAACTCGCCGCATTCTTGTAAATCCAGGCGAGCGCCCTGCGGCATTGCTCGACCATCGGCGCGAGATCGCCCTTGGTCTCGACGACATTGGTGAAATCGACCGAAATATAATGCGCGCCGGCATTGACGAACATCTCGGCGGGGAAGCCATAGAAGCTGGCCTGTTCGGCGCGCCATGCCCCGCCATGCAGGAAGACCTGGATCGGCGCGTTCGGTTGCTTCGCGGGATAGAGGTCCATCCCCTCAACCGCCGCTGAGCCGTATGACAAACGTTTCGGCGCGCCAAGGCGCGAACGGGTCACGTCGCTGTTGCTGCGATAGCGCCCGACGACCTGCTGGACGTTCGGCGCATATTTCGCCTGGTTGTAGGCGTCGTCGAGCTGAGCCTGGTCCATATCCAGCCACACGATGGGGCCTTTGGCGGGCGCGGCCTGCTGGCCGGAAGCGGGGATCGACGAAGCGGCGAGAATGCTGGCAGTTCCTGTCATGACGGTACGGCGGCTCAATGCAAATGGACGTGGCGGGCGCAAGATGACGGTCTCCCGACTTTCATTCAAGCGAGATCGCGGGCAGTGACCGCGAATGATTGCATAAAGCCCTTTGAACGCAAGGGCTTAGCACAGGATATCCTGTGGCTTGGGCCAGGAAATCATCTTCCGATTGTTGGGAGATCGCCTCTCCGCTAGAGGTTCAACGACAAAGAGCCGGGGCGCCGATCCTTGGATCGGCACCATACAGGCCATGAGGATCAGGGACGACGCGTGCACGAGCCGATCAAGCGACTTCCGAAGCTTTCAAACATATCGAAAACCAGCGCCTTCAAACCACTCCTTGGGATTGTCGTGATCGCCATCATCGGCGTAGCGACCACAATCGGCCTCCTCCGGCTTCTGCCCTATTTGCTGCGCTGACGATGTTTCCAGAGCGTTTTCGAGCGAAGTGGATACCGGTTCGCGTGAAGATAACGCGTCGAAACAAAAAGCTAGAGCCCCGGCTTTGATTCCATCAAAGCCGGGCTCAAGCCTGATAATCGGCTCGAGGACTTACCAGCGGAGCAAGCGGGCGCCCGCCACGGCGCCGATGCCCGTTGTGACGGCGAGCACGAGCGTGACCCAGGCCGCGACGAAAATCGGCGAATCGTCCGGGCAATGGGAGATATAGAGCCCCGCCGACAGCGCCCCGGCCAGAAGCCCTGCTCCTGCTCCTGCCAGCGCGGGTTGCGTCGGTGCGCCATAGCGCAGGCCGAACAGCAAAGCCGCCAGCACCGGCATGGCGAGCAGCACCATGTTCATGACGCAGATATACCAATGCACCCCGGCGAGGCGGACCAGCCATTCTGCGCGCGGCACGTTCATCAGCTCGACAGCCAGCGCCGCCACCATGATGGCCGGCACCGCTGCAGCCGCGACAAGCAGCACGCCGCCGAGCGGCACGCCGGGCCGCGCCAGCCTGACCACGGCAATCGCGGATACGATGACAAGCAGTCCCAATTCGACCGGCTTCACCATGAAGCGGACCGAGTGCATCGCCGAGGACAGATCCGGACGCAGACCGATCCACAAGAAGAAGCAGATCGTCGATACAGCGAAACCGGCCACCGCCGCGAGCAGCAGTGCGACCCCAGGCTTCGGGCCGGCAGGTTCACGGTCGGCCGCAAGCGCTCGAATGAGTTCGTCGGTCTTCATGGATTCTGACTATGGCGCTTCGCCAAAGCTCCTAATCCGCGATGCAATGCAACGCGCACCGCGCCTTCACTCATGTTCAATGTCTTCGCGGTGTCGGTGATCGAAACGCCGTCGATGGCGATCAACCGCACGACATTGCGCTGCCCTTCCGGTAAGGTGTCCAGCGAGCGCGTCACATCGCGATCGCTCACGGTTTCCTGTTCGGCCTCGGCCGGAATGATCTCGGCAAAATCATCGATCGGCAATTCGGTGCGCGCCCCGCGTTTGCGCAGCGTATCGATGATCTTGTAGCGGGCGATGCCCGCAATCCATGGGCCGATCGGCCGGGTGTCGTCCCAGGTATGCCGCTTGAGATGCACCGCAATCAGAATGTCCTGCACCACATCCTCCGTCTCGGCCGGATTGGCGCCGGCACGATACATGCCCCGGCGCACGACCGGCCGCAATGCCTGCGCCATCTCCCGCAGGCAACGGTCATAGGCCGTATGATCGCCGGCCTTGGCCGCGCGCATCAGCTCGCTCCATTCGGTGTCACCTTTCAAGTGGCACTTATCCTTCTTCGTATTCGGACCGCTCTGCCGTGTTGTTACTCGCAGCCTGAAAATTTCCCTTCGCTCAAGACAGCGAAAACGAACACAAGACTGTGAGCCCGTAACACACAGAGCCGCCATCGCGAAGCTCATCATAAGGCCGGGCCATCCGGCCTGCGCAAACACATGGAATGCGCATACGCCCTTATCAGTTGGAGGATATCGGATGAACACCAAGATCACCGCCACGGCTCTCGCCGGCTCATTTGCCGCCGCCCTTGCCATCGCCGCCTCGCCCGCCATGGCGGAACCGGTCGCGCCTCAGCCGGGCAAGGACAAATGCTATGGCATCTCGCTGGCTGGCAAAAACGATTGCGCCGCGGGGCCTGGCACGACCTGCGCCGGCACATCGAAAGTCGATTATCAGGGCAACGCCTGGAAGTATGTCGAAAAGGGCACCTGCACCACGATGAAGACGCCGAAGGGCATGGGGTCGCTCACGCCGATCAAGAGCTGACCATTCGCCGCGCGATCCCTCTCCCGTCCGGGAGAGGGATCGAAACTCACGCATCGGTCTGGAGTGTCAGCATGACAAGCGTTTCGCTTCCGAAGGCGCCGGGTGTCGGTTTCAAGCCGCAGCATTTCGATGACATTCTGTCCGGCGAGCAGCCGATCGCCTTCATCGAGGTCCATGCTGAAAATTACATGGGTGCCGGCGGCCCGCCGCACATGATGCTGCGGCGCCTGCATGAGGCCCATGCGCTCTCCATTCATGGTGTCGGATTATCCATCGGTTCGATGGCGCCGCTCGACACCGGGCACCTGTCGCGGCTCAAGACCTTGTGCGACCGCTACCAGCCGGAAAGTTTTTCCGAGCATCTGGCCTGGTCGTCGCATGGCGAGGTCTATCTCAACGATCTTTTGCCCCTGCCCTATACGCCCGAAACACTGGCACGCATCATCGACCATGTCGATCAGGTGCAGCACACGCTGAACCGCGAAATGCTGCTGGAAAATCCCTCGACCTATATCCAGTTCGCCGACTCAACCATTCCGGAAGCGGAATTTCTCGCCGAGATCGCACGCCGGACCGGCTGCGGCCTGCTGCTCGACATCAACAACGCCGTCGTGCAGGCCGTCAATCACGGCACCAGCGCTCGGCACTATCTCGACGCCTTCCCGCTCGCGCGCGTGAAGGAAATCCATCTCGGCGGCCACGACGCGCAGGCCGACGACACCGGCGCGCCGCTGCTCATCGATGCGCATGGCTCGCCAGTGACGGACGATGTGTGGTCGCTCTATGCCGATGTGATTGCGAAGACCGGCCCGCTGCCGACGCTGATCGAATGGGACAATGATGTCCCGGCCTGGCCCGTGCTGGCCGATGAAGCCCGCGCGGCCGGTCGCATCCTGCAGCGTGCCGCAGAAAAACAGGCGGCCTGACATGTTCGCCGTGCAGCAATCGGAAATCATGAGGGCGCTGCTCGATCCCGAAGCGGCGATACCTGACAACATCACATCCCATACCGCGCAACGGCCGAGCAAACGTTTCGCCGTCTACCGCAACAATGTCGTCGCCAGCCTGATCAATGCGCTGCGGACCAAATTCCCGGCCACCGAACGCATCGTCGGCGAGGACTTTTTCATTGCGATGGCGCGCATCTTCCTCATGGCGCATCCGCCGCACTCGAAGATCCTGCATACCTATGGCGACGACTTCGGCGATTTCATCGCGACGTTCGAACCCGCGGCGGAGCTTCCCTATCTCGCCAATGTCGCCCATCTCGAAGCCGCGCGCACCCGCGCCTATCACGCGGCGGATGCCGAACCGCTCACCGCGGCCGCGTTCGAAGATGTCGCCCCAGAATCGATCGGTGCCTTGCGCTTCACGCTGCATCCTTCCGCGCAGATCGTCTGCGCGTGCCACCCCATCGTCACCATCTGGTCGATGAATGCGGGCGAATGCCCGCTCGGCCCCGTCGATGACACGCAGCCAGAAGACGCGCTCGTGATCCGCCCCCATCTCGATGTGATCGTCCGCACATTGCCGCCGGGCGGCGCGGCTTTCCTGCACGCTTTGATGCGCGGCTGGCGGCTGGACGAAGCGGCGACGCATGCGGCCTGCGACGACGAGCGCTTCGACCTCACCGCCAACATCGCGGGCCTGATCGCATCCGGCGCAGTCATCGCCTTCACCTTTGCCGAGGACCAGACATCATGACCAACATGCTCACGACCACACGCCCAACCGGAATTTCCGCACTCATCCTGCGCGCCAACGCGCTGATGGCCGACATCCCCTACTGGTTCGTCGCGCTGATGCTGCGCATTCCCATCGCCGGCGTGTTCTGGCAATCGGGCCAGACCAAGGTCGATGGCTGGCATCTCGCCAGCAACGCGATCGACCTGTTCAGAGACGAATACAAATTGCCGCTGATCGATCCGACCATTGCCGCTTATCTCGCAACCTTTGCGGAACACTTTTTCCCGGTCCTGCTGGTCCTCGGGCTCGCCACGCGCTTTGCGGCTTTGTCACTGCTGATCATGACATTGGTGATCGAGATCTTCGTCTATCCCGACGCCTGGCCAACGCATGGCACCTGGGCCGCCTGCTTCCTCGTGCTGATGACGCAAGGCCCCGGCAAGGTCTCGCTCGACCACTGGATCGCGCGCCACTACAGCAGATAAGACTACGCCAAATAAAATGGGCTGCCCCATAACAGCCACGCATGGGGCAGCCCTCCCGGCACCGCGACATGGGCGGCCGCGGCGGCCGTTTAATGATGCTGGGATGTCCTGCTTTCGCGCAATTCGTCCGGCTCGACCGTCATGCCGGACATCGGCTCGACCCAGACCATGTGATCGCGGACCTGCTTCACGCCCGGGACATTCTCCGCGAGCACTTTCAATGCCGCGCGCTGACGCTCATCCAGAACGAACCCGGTGAGTGTCACGACACCGTTGCGGACAATCGCATCCACCGTCGCCACTGGCGCCCATTTTTCGGTCTTCAGTCCGTTCAGCAGAGTCTCGCGGATCGCGGTATCGGTGTTTGAGGCCGTTACCGCCGGATGCAGATAGCTCGCCAGCGCCCTCATCAGATTGGCCCGCGTCACGATACCGACCAGCTTCTTGCCGCGAAGCACCGGCACACGCTTGATGTTGTTGCGCTCCATCAGCGCAACGATGTCTTCGAGTTGCGTCGCCTCGTCCACGGTTTTCACGTCGCGGGTCATGACCTCGCTGACTTTGCGGCTATTCGCCTTGACATATTGGTCCGCGAGCAGCCCCGGCCCCATCAGGAATTCCAGCCAGCGGGGCTGCGTATGCTGGGTCCCGGATTCGGCGCGCCTGAGGAAATCGCCTTCGGTCACCACACCGACCAGATTGCCCGTTGCATCAACCACCGGCAGTCCACTGATTTTCTTCTGCAGCAGCAGGCGGATCACCAAGCTGATCGGCGCGTCCGCATCGACCGAGATGACCGGCTGTGTCATCACATCGCGCGCTTTCATGATGAAGTCTCCTCGCATTCCGAAAGCGTGGCCAAGCCACAGACCTTTCGCCTTGCGGTAGATCAAAGCGGGATGGGAAAACTGGTTCCGCGAACCTAGCCAGCCTTGCGCGATGGCGCAGGCGCCGGCTTCTGTCCGGTGGCGCCTTTGTCGTGCTGCGGCGCAATATTGAAATACATCTGGCGAAGGCAATCGCGGGTCGTCGCGAGATCGGACGCCGAAAGACCGGCCACGGCCGCACGCTCCATCTTGCGGGCGACCGGGATCAGCCGGTTCACCAAAGCCCGGCCCTTCGTCGTCAGTTCGACCGACACCTCGCGGTTGTTGGCATCGGAGCGCACGCGGCTGACCAGCCCCATCTTGATCAGGCGGGACACGAGGCGAGACATGGTCGAGACATCGATCGCCGTCATCTCGGCAAGATCGATCTGCCGCTGCTTGTCGGTGTCGGACAAAACCGCCAGCACGCGCCACATGGCGATGCTGAGATCGTGCGGCGCCAGCTCCTCCTGCATGCGCTCGACCAGCGCCGACCCGACCCGGTTGATCAGGTACGGCAGATACTCGGACAGATCGAGATGGGGGCGATCGATCACGGCGAAAGACTCTCCTGCCGAAGGATCGCTGCTCTTACGAATGCCCGCAGGCCCTGTCAAAAGGTCAGCGACCCTGTCCAAATAGTGCATTTACAACTGTTGCATTTGCAAGTATGGTCCCATCCAACGATAAGAACAAGGCCTCAAAAACGGGCTGGCAGGGAGAGGAACATGGACGAACTCGGCACCGGTTTCCGCAAGGCAATGCGCCGCCTCACCAGCGCGGTCAGCGTGATTTCGACCGCGCATGACGGCTCCCGCTACGGCATCACCGTCACCTCGGTGACATCTGTCTCGATGGCGCCGCCGTCATTGCTCATCTGCATCAATCAGCGCGCCAGCATCCACACACCGCTCATTCGTGCCGGCCAGTTCTGCGTGAATATCCTGCAGGCGCATCATATCGAAATCGCCGATGCCTTCAGCGGCGCAGGACCTCAGGGCGAAGACCGTTTCCTATGCGGCGAATGGGCGAGCGACGACGAAGATCTGCCCTATCTCATCCCGGCGCAAGCCAGTGTCTTCTGCGACATGGATGCGATTTCCAGCTATGGCACGCATTCCATCATCGTCGGCAAGGTACGTCAGGTTGCCGTGCGCGGACAGGTCGCGCCGCTTTTGTACCAGGACGGACAATATACGGTCGGCCTCGGCGAAGGCATCGACTGGGTCATACCGATCGCGTGAACGCGATCCGGGTTTTCAAGTAATATCGATCACATAACATCGACGAAGAACAACGCATTCCAGGGAGGTTGATATGGAATTCGGCTACTTCACGCTCTCCGACAATCACTATGAGGGCAACACGCGCGACGCCAATACGTTCGTGAAGGATCTCACCGCCGAGGCGCTCTATGCCGACAAGATCGGCATGCATTCGGCCTGGATCGGCGAGCATCACTTCAATTCGCTTGGCGTGAATTCCTCGCCTGAAATGGTGCTGGCTTATATTGCCGCGCAGACCAAGCACATCCGCCTCGCTCCGGCTGTTACCGTGCTGCCGCTGCACAATCCGATCCGCGTCGCCGAGCAATGGTCGACGCTCGATCTTCTCTCCGGCGGACGCGTCGATTTCGCGGCCGGCCGTGGTTACGATCGTCGCGAATATCTGCCGTTCGGTGTGTCGTTCGACAACAACCAGTCGATCTTCGACGAAGGCGTGGACATCCTGCGCAAGCTCTGGGGCTCGAAGGGCGAGCGCATCGATTACAATGGCAAGCATTATCAGTTCGAGGATGTACGGATCACGCCGCAGCCGCTGCAAAATCCGATGCCGATCTATGTGGCGTCCTTCTCCAAGCCCTCGATCGAACTGGCAGCGCGTCTTGATTGCGGCCTGATCGTTGCGCCCTTCGCTGCCGCCATGAGCTTCGGCGGTCTCAAGCAGGTCGCCGACCTCTACAAGGAAAGCTGCGCCAAATACGGCACGACGCCGAAGCGCCTGATGTGCAGCTATTTCACGCACTTCGCCGACGACGAGGCGAGCGAGAAGGCACAGCGCGCACGCCAGATCCGCTATTACAAGGAATGCGTCATTCCGTCCTTCCCCGGCGACCCGCGCACCGCTCCCCCGAGCTACCGCTACTTCATCGACATGGTCGAGCGTCTGCACAAGGTGAAACCGGAAGACCTGACCGAGAACTCGGTGCTGATCGGCAATGCGGCGCGTATCACCGATACGCTGAAGAAGGTGGAAGCCGCCGGCTTCGACGAGGTCATCCTCTATTTCAATGTCGGCATGAAGCCGCACAAGATGGTGCTGGAAGAGATGGACCGCTTCATGAGCGAAGTAGCGCCACACTTCCAGGGCAAGCATCAGGAGCGCCGCGCCGCCTGAGCAAACCTCTGACTTTCACCTTGTCCTCCCAAGCGACGAGGTTCTTGATGCCGCAACCTTTCAGGTTGCGGCATTTTTTTATACGTGACGCTTTTATGCACGAGCCGCGGCATCAATGCGCGTTGGGGAAACCTGTTCAGCGACATCCCGGATTTGCTACGACTTAAAGCTGAATCGTTTAGTCCCGTCAGGCAGCATGTCCAAAACTTCGACCAAGGCTCTGGCCGTCCGCGAAACCGGCACAAGCCGCATTCCTCTCGCCGGTGACAGGCATACTCTTTGCCACCCAACAAACATACCGAGCAGGCGGAATGTAACTTGACATGCTCCCGCCCCTGAAAGCATCATTCCCAAGAGCATGATCCGGAAGGCGGATACCGGTTTTCCGAAAGATCCTGCTTTAGAAATGCAACGGTCGCCAGAACCGGACGGGAGGATGTTGAATGCGGGGTCCGCGCACCTCGGCGCGTTCGGCTGCGAGCCGCATGCCGCTGCAATCACGCTCCACAGCTGCCGCAGCGAAACGCAGGCCCACCGCCCGGCGCACGCAGGAATCGCGCAGCAAGGCCGCGCGCGAAAAGCTGCTCAATGCCACGCTCGAGCTGCTGCGTGAGCGCGGCTACAATGGTCTTACCACCAAGGAAGTCGCTGCCCGCGCCGGCTTTTCCAACGGCGCGCTGATGCATCATTACAGCACCAAGGCCGATCTCGTGATCGCCGCCGGTGCCTTCATCTACGATCAGCACATCGCCAATGGCCGCAAGATGGCGATGAGCGCAGCCGCCAAGGCCGACCCGCTGAAAGCCTTCATTCACGATTGCGTCGACGTCTATCTCGGCCCGGCCTTCATCCCGACGACGGAAATGATGATCGCGGCGCGCACCGATCCGCTGATGAATGCACCTTTTCACGTCTTCATGCAGCGCTATCGCAAAACCATGAACGAGATCTGGCTCGATGCCTTCGTTCGCGCCGGATACAGCCAGCAGGAAGCGTCCTTCCTGATCATGTCCACGCTCAATCTCGTCCGCGGCATGGCCATCAACAGCATCTGGCAGCGCGACGTATCCTATTACAAGGCGTTCCTGCGCGAATGGATGAAGATTGTCCGTGCGGGTGGCCTCAAACAGGCACGTGCCGATGTGCGCTGAGCCGCGCTCAACGAACAACGCAACGACAAAAAGTACGGAGGAATGTGAATGACAATCCAGCAGAACACCGATCGCATCCAGACCACGCATATCGGCAGTCTGCCGCGACCGCACAAGCTTCTCGACATCATGAAGAAGAAGTTTGCCGGCGAGAAGATCGATGAGGCGGAATTCGACAAGATCCTCAGCCAGTCGGTCGCCGAAACGGTGAAGAAGCAGAAGGATTGCGGCATCGATATCGTCACCGATGGCGAATTCTCAAAGCCCGGATTCTTCACTTATATCCAGGAGCGGCTCGAAGGCTTCGAGGCACGCGCCGGCCAGAAGATGGTGCTGTTCCAGAAGGAAGTCGAAGCCTTCCCGGAATATTATCAGGAGTATTTCAAGCAGGCGATGATGGGCGGCACCATCGTGCCGATCACGCCGGTGGTCTGTGTCGGGCCGGTGAAATATCGCGGCGAGAAGGCCGTGCAGCGTGACATCGCCAATGTGAAGGCTGCGGCGAAAGCCGCCGGCATCCCCGATCATCACGTCTTCCTGCCGGCGACGGCGCCGTCGGGCGTCGGCGTGAACGAGTATTACAAGTCGGACGAAGAATATTTCCACGCCCTCGCGGCCGAGCTGGGCAAGGAATACAAGATGATCGTCGATTCCGGCATCATTCTGCAGGTCGACGACCCGTTCCTGCCCGACATCTTTGTCGAGCCCGGTCTCGACGACAAGCAGATGAAGAAGCGCGCGCAAATCTATGTCGAGGCGGTCAACACGGCGCTCCAAGGCATCCCGCGGGAGAAGGTGCGCTTCCACACCTGCTACGGGATCAATGAAGGCCCGCGCCTCTATGAAGCGACGCTGGCGCAGATCATCGAATATGTACTGTCGGTCAATGCCGGCTCGATCTCGTTCGAAGGCGCCAACCCGCGCCACGAGCACGAATACCATCTGTTCGAGAATGTGAAGATCCCGAAAGACCTCGTCCTTTGCCCCGGCGTCGTCACCCATGCCAGCAACATCGTCGAACATCCCGAACTGATTGCCGAGCGTCTCATCCGCTTCGCCAAGCTGGTCGGCCGCGAGAATGTCATGGCCGGCGCCGATTGCGGCTTCTCCTCGCAGGCGCTCTATCGCACCGAAGTGCACGACACCGTCGTGTGGGAAAAGTTCAAGGCGATGCGCGAAGGCGCCGATATCGCAACCAGGAAATTGTGGAGCTGAAAAACGCATCCGGAAGCGGCAGCACATATTAAACGCCGCTTCCGGCCCTTGCCGGCAGAACTGAGACAAGACTGCATAAAAGCGCCACCCAAAAAGGCGCACACACTCTAGGGAGAGTCACATGCTCAAGCGATTGCTGATCGGAACTGCTTTATTCGCCTGCGCCGCCTATCCGGCCCAAGCCCAGAACGACGTCAAGATCGGTTTCATCACCACGTTCAGCGGCCCGGCCGCCGTGGTCGGCAACGACATGCGCGACGCCTTCGAGCTCGCGCTCGATCATCTTGGCCGCAAGATGGGCGGCAAGACCGTGCAGATGGTCTATGAGGACGACACGCTGAAACCCGACATCGGCAAGCAGAAAACCGAGAAAGTGATCCAGTCGGACAAGGTGCATTTCATCACCGGCTTCATGATGTCTCACGTTCTTCTGGCATCGTTGAAGTCGGCAGTGGATGCGGAGACCTTCATCATCAGTGCCAATGCCGGCCCCTCGCAGATCGCCGGCGATCTGTGTTCGCCTTGGTTCTTCTCCACCTCATGGCAGGGCGATCAGGTGCCGCAGGCGATTGGCGAATACATGAACCAGAAGGGCGTGAAGACCGCCTATCTGATCGCGCCGAACTATGCCGCCGGCAAGGACGTGATCGCCGGCCTGAAAGCCAATTTCAAAGGTCAGGTTCTTGGCGAGGACTACACCAAGTGGCCTGACCAGCTCGACTTCTCCGCCGAATTGTCGAAGGCGCGCGCGGCCAAGCCCGATGCCATCTTCGCGTTTTATCCCGGCGCCGCCGGCATCCAGTTCCTGACGCAATATTCGCAATCGGGCCTGCGTGGACAGATCCCGCTTTACACCTCGTTCATCATCGATGCGCTGTCGCTGCCGCAGTTGAAGGACCTGGCGCTTGGCGTTCCCGGGGCGCAGCATTGGGTGATCGATCTGCCGAACGAAGCCAACAAGAAATTCGTCGCCGACTTCAAGAAGAAGTATGGCCGCAATCCTTCCTTCTATGCCGCGCAGGCTTATGACTCGGCGATGCTGATCGATAGCGCGGTGAAGGCCGTGAACGGCGATCTCACCAGGAAGGATGCGATCCGCGATGCCTTGCGCAAGGCGAACTACAAGTCGGTCCGCGGCGACTACAAGTATGGCAACAACCACTTTCCGATCCAGAATTTCTATTTGCAGGAAGCGGTGAAGGACGACGGCGGCGCCTTGACGCTGAAGACCACCGCCCTCGCCCTGAAGGATCATCAGGATCGCTATCACGATCGCTGCAAGATGAAGTGGTGATTGACGGGCGGGTCCCGTCCTGCTCATTCTTCCCGCAACTATAAGGGAGGAAGAGAATGACAAGGCTTTCCACGGTCGCGGCCACGTTCCTGGCCGCGACGGCGCTGATCGCGACGCCGGCCATGGCCCAGACCTATGGCATGGCCACCATGCAGCCCGGCACGCTCAACCACACCACCGGCTCGGCGATCGCCAAGGTATTGAAGGAAAAAGCCGGCCTCAATGTGCTGGTTCAGCCCACCGCTGGTGAATCGGTGCTGATCCCGCTGGTCGCCCGCAACGAGGCTGAGCTTGGCATCGCCAACATCGCCGAGGTGCTGGCCGCGACCGACGACGGCAAAAAGCCGGGCGACCTGCGTCTGATCGGCGCCATCCATCCGCTGCGCGCCGCGTTCTTCGTGCGCAAGGACAGCCCGATCAAAACGGCAGCCGATCTCAAGGGCAAGAAAGTGGTGTGGGGCTTCTCGGCCCAGCGCACGCTCGATCCGATGTCAAAGGCGATGCTCGCCACCGGCGGTCTCACAGAGAAGGACATCAATCCGGTGCTGGTGCCGAACGTGATCCGCGGCGCCGATGATTTCACCGCGGGCAGCGCCGATATGTTCTTCTTCGCCTTCGGCGCGCCGAAAGTCCGCGAAACCGATGTCACGGTCGGCGGCATCCGTGCAGTGGAGTTGCCGGAAAGCGGCATGTCAGCGGCCCGCAAGATCTTCCCGGCCGGCTATCTCACGCAGGCGACGCCTGGCCCCTTCTTCATCGGCGTCGACAAGCCGATGGGCGTCTACACCTGGGACAACATGCTGTTCACCAGCGCCAAGGTGAAAGACGACGTCGTCTATAAGATGATCGAGGCGATGGACGCCAACAAGGCCGATCTCGTTTCGGTCCAGCCGGCGTTGCGGGAATTCTCAGCCAACAGCCTCTTCAAGAAATACGACATCCCGTATCATCCGGGTGCGTTGAAGTATTTCGCCGACAAGAAGATCGAAGCGAAGGCGTTGCAGTAAACTCGTTGTCGCTCGAGACGAGACCACACACTCCGCTCGTCCCCGCGAAGGCGGGGACCCAGCCTTTCGTCTTAAGAAAACAAGACTGGATTCCCGCTTGCGCGGGAATGAGCGGAGAATGTGTTGCAGCACCGGCTGATCACTGCACCTCAATCCCTGCCGCTTCCACCGCGCGCTTCATGCGCGTGAATTCGCGCTCGATCAGCGCGGCGAATTCGCTCGGCGGTCCGGGCTGCGGAAAGGCATGCTGCTTTGCCAGGATTTGCCCCACCTGAGTGGTGGCGAGCGCCTGGGCCAAAGCCCTGTTCAAGCGATCGATCACCGATGGCCGTGTCTTGGCCGGCGCGACGAGCCCGAAAAAGGCCATCCAGTTCATTTCGTCCAGTCCGAGTTCGGCGAAGGTCGGAACATCGGGCAAGTCTTCCAGACGCGTCGGCGACGACACCGCCAGCGCCCGCAGCTTGTCATCCAGGATCAGCGGCAAGGATGTCGGCAGGTTGTCGAACAGGATGAAGATCTGACCCGCAACGGCATCGTTCAGCGCCGGGCCGACGCCGCGATAAGGTACATGCACAATGTTGGTATGGGTCGCGAGCTTGAATTGCTCGCCCAACAAATGGCTGACCGATCCATTGCCGGCCGACCCATAGGTCATCTTCCCCGGCTGCATCTTCGCAAGCGCAACCAGTTCCGCGATCGACTTCGCCCGTACGGACGGGTTGACCGTCATGACATTCGGCACCGACGCGATCAAACCGATCGGCCTGAGATCCTTGGCAATGTCATATGGCAGGTTCTTGTAGGCAGCCGGATTGATGGCGAGTGTCGAAGCTGTCCCCATGCCGATCGTATAGCCATCGGGCTCCGCCTTCGCGATCGCTGCCGTGCCGATCGTGCCGCCGGCACCGCCGCGATTTTCGATGAGGATCGGTTGCTCCAGCACGTGGCGCATGGCATCGGCGATCACCCGCGCGATCACGTCGGTAGAGCCGCCGGCCGGGAACGGCACGATCATGGTGATGGGCCGCGACGGATAATGATCCTCCGCGGCTGCGACCTGTCCGGCCAGCAGCACAACCATCATGGCCGCCATGACTCTTCGGCCCATGAATGAAAGCCGGAAACCCATCATCCGAAAAAGTCGCGCAGCATCTTGTTGACCGTTTCCGGCGTCTCGACTTCCGGCAGGTGACCGTAATTCTCCAGCCATTCCAGTTTGCCGTTCTTCAGATGCTTGATCAGCACGGCGGCATTCGCATCGCCGGGATTCACCTTGTCGGCGCGTCCCTGGATCATTAGCACCGGCATTGTCAGCTTGGCGCCAACCTCTTCCGGACTGTAGCCATTGGCCATGCCGAGCTTCACGCCATGCATGAAGCCGCGCGGCTGCGTCGCACGCAGCACGCGCTGCACTTCGGTCTTCAGCTCGGCCGATGCAGTGGGGCCAAGCAGGGCATTGACGCGGTTGCCAAAGCCATAGATGCCTTTGGCGACCTGCCCTTCGCGCGTGGCAATGATCTTGGCCTTCTGCTCCTCGGGCATATCCTTCGGACCGACACCGGTGCCGGTCATGGCCAGCCGGAGCACGCGGTCCGGATAGTACATCGCAAAGCATTGCGCGACGCGGCTGCCGAACGAATTGCCGACGATATAAGCGCGCTCGATCTTCAGCGCAGCGAGGAAATCGGCAATGGCTTCTGCGTAATCCTTGCAGTCCGGCGTGTCCTTCATGAAGGCGTCGCTCAGCATATAGCCCGGCGCATTCCAGGCAACCACGCGGTAGCGGTCGGACAGGCCGGCGAGTTGATACCGCCAATGCATCGAATTGGCGCCGACGCCGTGCAACAGCAGCACCACCGGCGCATCGGCCCGGCCCGCTTCCATATAGCTGAAACGGTCGCCCTGATATTTGGCGCGGGATGCCGCCGGGATTTCGGCGAACTGGATATCCGGCAACGAGGGTATTTCGGAATTCATCTGGGCGGCGGCGGGATTGGCGAAAGAGGCGATCAGGGTGGCGGCAAGAGCGGCAAAGGCAAGTCGGGGCGACATCCAGAAACTCCTTCCACGTCTTCAGGCCGCAGGGGCCGGCCGCAATCAGCATAGACCAACCGCACGGCGTGCTACAGGCTATGAGGCCGCAGGCGCGCAGGTGACAGGCGCCGCATTTGCATGGCTGATACAGATTGAAGGACCGGTTGGTCGCGACCTGACGCCGGACCAACGCCGGTGTAGCCAGCGACAGCGTCAACAATTACCGCCCGCCGCGGCCGAGCGCATCTCGCGCCGATGCGGCGCGCCGGCTGACACAGATGAGGATCGAAATTGATGTGCTGAGTTATTCCTGGGCGCGAGCAAAGCGAGCGAGCCCGGAATCCATAACCACGATCCGGCGTATGGATTCCGGGCCCGCGCTAACGCGCGTCCCGGAATGACGAAAAATCTACTTCCGCTTCTTCGCGGCTTTCTTTTTCTTCTTCACAGCGGACTTCTTGGTCGCGGTTTTCTTGTCAGCCGCCTTGGTCGCACCGGCGACCTTGCCGCGCTTCACTGTCTGCTTCTTGTCCGCGGCAGCAGCGCGCTTGTCGGCCCGAAGTTTCTGCGCCCGCTTCTCGGCGCGCTCCTTGGCCCGCTTCTCCAGGCACTTGTCGCACTTGCAGCCGACCGGCTTCAGGAAGACGTCGAAATAATCCTTGCCGTAATCGTAGACGATCTCTTCGCCCGGCTGGATGGTCTTGCGCGCCTTGATGATGACCTTGTGGCCCTTCACGTCGCTTTCGGCGTTCGGACGGCAGGAATGATTGAAATAGCGCGCGAGGTTGCGGCGGTTGGAGCCATCGATGGTCCAGCGCGAGTTGACCTCGAACATGTATCGGTTATCGCGTTCGTCAGCGGTTTTGCTGTCGATCATCTTGCCGCGATAGGTATCGATCAGTTCGTTCTTCTTGATGACGCGGGTTGCGAAGCCGCCCAGCCCGGTGCGGGCTCGGCCGACGCGATAAGGACGACGGAATGCTTTAGCCATGATCCGGAACGATGGGTCCGCTGATGAACAGAATCGGATGAGGGGCCTTCCACATCAGCCTTATGCCGATTGCAAGACAATTTCAATTGGCGGGAGGGGTTAAGCCACAGAGGTTATGTGTCGTGCCGGGGCGTCCGTCATAGCCGAAGGCGAAGACGGGCGAACCCCGAATCCGTATGTCCAGTGGTGGTTATGGATTCCGGGCCTGCTTGCTTTGCAAACATCCCGGAATGACGATTAGCCCAAATTCAATTCCTTGAAGAAGTCATTGCCCTTGTCATCGATGATGATGAAGGCCGGGAAATTCTCCACCTCGATGCGCCAGATCGCTTCCATGCCGAGCTCGTGATATTCGATGGTCTCGACCTTCTTGATGCAATGTTCGGCGAGGTTCGCGGCGGCGCCGCCGATCGAACCGAGATAGAAGCCGCCATATCTCTTGCAGGCTTCGCGCACCTGTGGCGAGCGATTGCCCTTCGCCACCATCACCAATGAACCACCAGCGGCCTGGAACTGCTCGATATAGCTGTCCATGCGTCCCGCCGTGGTCGGGCCGAACGCCCCGGAGGCATAGCCGGCCGGCGTCTTGGCGGGACCGGCGTAATAGACCGGATGGTTCTTGAAGTAATCCGGCAGGCCCTTGCCCTGCTCCAGCCGCTCGCGCAGCTTGCCATGTGCGAGGTCGCGCGCAACGATCATCGTACCGGTCAGCGACAGCCGCGTCTTGATCGGATATTGCGACAAGGTCTTGCGGATCTCGTCCATCGGCTGGTTGAGGTTGATCTGCACCACCTCGCCGCCAAGCTTCGACGTATCGATGTCCGGCAGATACTTCGCAGGATTGTGCTCCAGCTCCTCCAGGAACACGCCGTCCTTGGTGATCTTGCCCATCGCCTGACGGTCGGCGCTGCACGACACGCCAAGCCCGATCGGCAATGACGCGCCATGCCGCGGCAGCCGGATCACCCGCACGTCGTGGCAGAAATACTTGCCACCGAATTGCGCGCCGACGCCCAGCGATTGCGTCATCTTCAGCACCTCCTGCTCCATCTCCAGATCGCGGAAGGCATGGCCGTCCTCCGAGCCCGATGTCGGCAGCGTGTCGTAGTAACGGCAGGAGGCGAGCTTCACCGTCTTCAGATTCAGTTCCGCCGATGTGCCGCCGATAACGATGGCCAGGTGATACGGCGGACAGGCCGCGGTGCCGAGCGTCAGCACCTTCTCTTTCAGGAAGGCCAGCATGCGGTCGCGCGTCAGGATCGAGGGCGT
>Ga0164243_10002804_pt1 | contig 28375 bp, 30 predicted proteins | sample OricompcompostOP_FD_108781 | JGI IMG/M metagenome (GOLD analysis project Ga0164243, IMG submission 108781) | Organic Plus compost microbial communities from Emeryville, California, USA - Original compost - Organic plus compost (OP) | ecosystem: Engineered > Solid waste > Mixed feedstock >... | reverse complement strand
GCCACCAGCCTCACCATCGGCATCGGCGGCTCCGGCGGGGTGTTCGCACCCTCGCTGTTCGTCGGCGGCACGGCAGGGGCGGTGTTCGGCGCGGTGGTGCACGGGCTGGCGCCGGGTGCGACGGCTTCGCCGGGGGTGTACGCGCTGCTCGGGATGGGGGCGGCGTTCGCCGGGGCGGCCCGCGCGCCGATCACCGCGGTGATCGTGCTGTTCGAGCTCACCGGCGAGTACTCGCTGATCCTGCCGCTGATGGGCGCGGTGGTGATCGCGACGCTGGTGGGCCGCGGGTTGAGCACCGGCACGATCTACACGTTGAAGCTGCGGCGCCGCGGGGTCGATCTGGAGCGCAGCCGGGCGACGTGGCCGCTGGCGGCCCGCGGGGTGCGGGACGCGCTCGACCCGGCCCCGGAACCGCTGGCCGAGGGCTCGGCACCGGCGGAGGCGGCCCGCCGGCTGGGGCTGTCCGAGCACGGCGTGCTGCCGGTGGTCGACGCCGAGGGCCGCTACCGCGGATGCGTGACCGCGCGCTCGGTCGCCGAGGCGCTGCACGCGCCGGGCGGGCCCGATCCCGCGCTGCGCACCGGTGATCTCGCCGAGCGCCCGCCGGAGATCACCGCCGGCTCCAGCCTCGCCGAGGCGCTGGACGCGCTGGCCACCGCACCCGGCGGGGCGCTGCCGGTGCTCGACGCCACCGGGCGCGAGCCGATCGGCTGGCTCACCCACCGCCGCGCCCTGGAGGTGCTGCGCGAGCTGCCGGTCCGCTCCGCCGCGTGACGGTGCGCGTCCGGGCGGGGACCGTGCGGGGTCGCGGTTGCGATGACCGGGTTCACAACTTCGTGATCAACCCGGGTGAAACCGCAGGTGAGGGCGCTGCTCCAGATGGGTTGGCGCAGGTGCTCGGTCACCCGGGCTTCGGGCGCCGTTTACACTGAGGTGTAACTCCGACTCCGTCCGCCAAGGAGTTCTCGGTGGTCATCGACCGGCCAGACCCGAGCAGTGCCCCTACCGCCCCGATGTCCGACGCCGATCCGTACGAGCGGGACGTGCCGCACGAGGAGTGCGGTGTCTTCGGCGTCTGGGCCCCCGGCGAGGAGGTCGCGAAGCTCGCCTTCTACGGCCTGTTCGCCCTCCAGCACCGCGGCCAGGAGGCCGCGGGCATCGCCGTCGGCGACGGCTCCCAGATGCTGGTCTACAAGGACCTGGGCCTGGTCAGCCAGGTCTTCGACGAGCAGGTGCTGGCCACGCTGCGCGGCCACGTCGCCGTCGGCCACAACCGCTACTCCACGACCGGTGGCGCCAGCTGGGAGAACGCCCAGCCGACGTTCCGCACCACGACCTCCGGCGGCGGCCTGGCGCTGGGCCACAACGGCAACCTGGTCAACACCGCCGAGCTGCTGGAGCGCTCGCTGGCCGAGGGCGCGCAGGCCGGCACGGCCAACAGCTCCTCCCCGGCCGGCACCGGCTGCGAGCGCGCCACCACCGACTCCGACCTGGTGTGCGGGCTGCTGGCCGCGCACGCCGCGGACAAGGGCATCGAGCAGGCCGCGCTGGAGCTGTTGCCGGACGTGCGCGGCGCGTTCTCGATGGTGTTCTCCGACGAGTCCACGCTCTACGCCGCCCGCGACCCGCACGGGGTGCGCCCGCTGGTGCTCGGCCGCCTGGAGCGCGGCTGGGTGGTGGCCAGCGAGACCGCCGGGCTGGACATCGTCGGCGCGTCCTTCGTGCGCGAGGTCGAGCCGGGCGAGCTGCTGGCCATCGACGAGCACGGGCTGCGCTCCCAGCACTTCGCCCGCCCGGAGCCGAAGGGCTGCGTGTTCGAGTACGTCTACCTGGCCCGCCCGGACACCGCGATCGCCGGCCGCTCGGTGCACAGCACCCGGGTGGAGATCGGCCGCCGGCTCGCCCGCGAGCACCCGGTGGAGGCCGACCTGGTGATCCCGGTGCCGGAGTCCGGCACCCCGGCCGCGATCGGCTACGCGCAGGAGTCCGGGATCCCGTACGGCAACGGGCTGGTGAAGAACTCCTACGTGGGCCGCACGTTCATCCAGCCCTCGCAGACGATCCGGCAGCTGGGCATCCGGCTCAAGCTCAACCCGCTGCGCGAGGTGATCCGCGGCAAGCGGCTGGTCGTCGTCGACGACTCGATCGTGCGCGGCAACACGCAGCGGGCGCTGGTGCGGATGCTGCGCGAGGCCGGGGCCATCGAGGTGCACGTGCGGATCGCGTCACCGCCGGTGAAGTGGCCCTGCTACTACGGCATCGACTTCGCCTCCCGCGCGGAGCTGATCGCCAACGGCTCGGACGCGGACGGCATCCGCCGGTCGATCGGCGCGGACAGCCTGGGCTACATCTCGCTGGACGAGCTCATCGCCGCCAGCGAGCAGCCCCGCAACCGGCTGTGCGCGGCGTGCTTCGACGGCACCTACCCGATCCCGCTGCCCGAGGAGGACCGGCTGGGCAAATACCTGCTGGAGGGCGGCGACAGCACCGAGCGCGGTGTCGCGGGCCCGGCCGAGCCGGTGCTGCCCAACGGTTACGGCGGGTCGGACGCGCTGCGCAGGCCGTGACCGCGCTCCCAGGCCCGGGGACCTGCGCCCGCGGCGACCGCGGTGGCGCGTAGCGTGTAACGCCGCGCGGCCGCCGGGTGCATCGATCGCCGCGTACCGGGAATCCTCGCAGCGGAACGCCGAACCGCCCCGCGCCGGCGGAACCCCGGCCGCCCCAACCGCAAACGCACACCAGATGTGGAGCCAGTCGTGTCCGAAGACCTGCTCGCAGGGTCGAATTCCGCCGAACCGGCCAAGGCCACCTACGCGTCCGCGGGGGTGAGCATCGAGGCCGGTGACGAGGCCGTGGAGCGGATGCGGCCGTGGGCGCAGCGGGCCACCCGGCCCGAGGTGCTCGGCTCGCTGGGCGGGTTCGCCGGGCTGTTCCAGCTCAAGCTGGACCGCTGGAAGGAGCCGGTGCTGGCCTCCTCCACCGACGGCGTGGGCACCAAGCTCGCGGTGGCGCAGGCGGTGGACAAGCACGACACCGTCGGCATCGACCTGGTCGCGATGGTCGCCGACGACCTGGTGGTGTGCGGGGCCGAGCCGCTGTTCCTGCAGGACTACGTGGCCGTCGGCAAGGTCGTGCCGGAGCGGATCGCCGACCTGGTCAAGGGCGTCTCGGAGGGCTGCGTGCAGGCCGGGTGCGCCCTGCTGGGCGGGGAGACCGCTGAGCACCCGGGCATGATGGGCGAGGACGAGTACGACATCTCCGCCACCGGCGTCGGCGTCGTGGAGGCGGACTCGGTGCTCGGGCCCGATAAGGTCCGCGCCGGCGACGTGGTGATCGCGATGGGCGCGTCGGGGCTGCACTCGAACGGTTTCTCGCTGGCCCGGCACGTGCTGCTGGACCTGGCCCGGATGCGGCTGGACGGCCACGTCGAGGAGTTCGGCCGCACCCTCGGCGAGGAGCTGCTGGAGCCGACCCGGATCTACGCCAAGGACTGCCTGGCGCTGGCCGCCGAGGCCGAGGTGCGCACCTTCGCGCACGTCACCGGCGGCGGGCTGGCCGCGAACCTGGCGCGGGTGATCCCGTCCGGGCTGACCGCGGTGGTCGACCGCGGCAGCTGGACCCCGGACCCGGTGTTCCGGCTGATCGCCCAGCGCGGCCGCGTGGAGCAGCCGGAGATGGAGCGCACGTTCAACATGGGCGTGGGCATGGTCGCGGTCGTGACCGCCGAGGACGTGGACCGCGCGCTGGCGGTGCTGACCGCGCGGCACGTGCCCGCGTGGGTGCTGGGCGAGGTCGCCAAGCAGCCCACCGTGGAGGAGGCCGCCGAGGACCAGCGCGTCGTGCTCCGCGGCGACCACCCGAGGTTCTGAGCCCTGCTCGAAGGCCCGCTCACCAGCCCGGTGGGCGGGCCTTCTCCAGCTCGGGAATATACCCCCGGGGGGTATGGTTTGGGCGGGTGAGAGCACCGGGAAGTCCTCGGCAGGAGGAAGATCATGACTTCGAGCGAGACCCCCGCGCACCCCCGCGCCTCCTGGGCGATGGCCGCGTCGGCCACGCTGCACTGCCTCACCGGCTGCGCCATCGGCGAGATCCTCGGCATGGTCGTCGGCACCGCGATCGGCCTGCACGACGCCGGGACCGTGGTGCTGTCGGTGGCCCTGGCCTTCGCCTTCGGCTACGCGCTGACCATGCGCGGCGTGCTGCGCGCCGGCGTCGGCTTCGCCGCCGCGCTCAAGCTCGCCCTCGCCGCCGACACCGCCTCGATCCTGGTGATGGAGGTCGTGGACAACGCGGTCATGGTGCTGGTGCCGGGCGCGATGTCCGCCGGCGCGACCTCGCCGCTGTTCTGGGCCTCGCTGGCGTTCGCGCTGGCGGTGGCGTTCCTGGTGACCGTGCCGGTGAACAAGTGGATGATCGCCCGCGGCCGCGGGCACGCGGTCGTGCACCACGCGCACCACTGACGAGCCGGGCCGGCGGAAAAATCAAGCGGGCCCGGGAATGCGACCCCGGGCCCGCTCGTTGTGCCGGGTGGCCGGTGTGCGCGTGCCCCCGGGCTCCATCACCAGCCTGTAGGGAATACCGTTCGGCTGGAGCCTTACAGCGCCACCCGCCGAGAGGCGGCCCGCACACCGGCCCCCACTCTTTCTTCCTGGCGCACGCGAAAAAGTGCGCCGGTTTCCCGGCGCACTCGCTCGCTGTTGATTCGAAAACGGCACACCCGCGGCAGCGCCTTCCGGCGACAAGCGCCCCACGGGTGCGGCACCGCGAACGATTCCGACGAGTGGTGGCTCCACCCGGTTCGGCACCGTCCACCCTCGGAACGGGTGCGACCGCCACGCCGGCCCCACGCACAGCACCGAGTGGACGAGAATCCGTCCACTCGGTGCGCACGAGCGTCAACGCCGGTAGTCGTCGTACCCGTCGTCGTATGAGTCCTCGCGGTCCTCCTCGGACCACTCGCCAGGCGACTCCGAGGACAGCTCCCGCTGCAACGCCTCGACGTCCATGGTGGGGGAGCTGTACTTCAGCTCGCGGGCCACCTTCGTCTGCTTGGCCTTAGCCCGGCCGCGCCCCATGGCTCGACCCCCTCGCGCAGGGTGTGCGGGGCGGCCAGGGGAACGGCGGCCCCGCATGATCTCGACAACTTTTCCTGTAACTACCGTACCGTGTCGATGCGGTTCTACGCGACGTGGTGCCGCCCGGAGTCTCCGTGTCGCGGGTGACCTTGCCCCCAGATCGCCGGGCGCCCGGTGTCGATCACCGGCGCGGCGGTGCAGCACCCGGTGCGGCCAGCCGCCGGCGGGCCGCGCGGACATGGCACGATGACCGTCGTGCCAGAGCCGTTCGTCGCCTACCTGCGGGTGTACGAACCCTTGTCGTCGTTCGCCTCGCCCACCCGGGAACAGCTCGCCGCGGCGGTGGAGCGCGGCGCGCTGGACGCCACCGGCGCCCCGACGAGGGAGCAGGACCAGTGGTTGCGGACCCAGATCACCGCGCCCCCGAAGCTGCTGCCCGGCGAGGGCTCGTCGGGCGATCCCGGGGACGTGCTGGTGCTCGATCCCGAAGAGGTGCCCACCGGCCCGGCGGCCACCGTCGGCCCGGGGCCGCTGGTGTGCCCGCTGGACCTGCGCGGCCGGTCCGCGGCGGCGCTGGTGGGCTTCCTCGGCGCCGCGGAGGTGCCGCTGCGCTCGGCGGCCGTGGCGCTGCCGGTGGACAAGGCCCGCACCCGCGCCAGCGCGGTGGTCAGCGAGCTGGCCAGCAGCGCGGTGCACGTGCTCTCGTCGACCTGGACGGTCCCGCTGCCCTGGTTCGTGGTCGTCGACCCGGCCGAGCGGGAGGTCACCTGGGGCGACGGGCAGTACCGGGTGTGCTGGCGGGTCGCGATGGCCGACGCGCGGCGCCGCGTCGCGCGCGGGCACTCGGCCGCGCGGGACTCGATCGGCGACGACGGGCCGACCAAGATCCTCCGCGAGACCGGGCGCTGGCTGGAGCGGTTCCACCCGCACTCGGCGGTCGAGCTGGACTACGGCGGGCTCACGCAGATGATGAGCGAGGCCGACCTGGACGCCGACACCTCCGCCGAGGACGTGCACGCCATCGTCGACGCGATGGAGGCCGGCGACGCCGGGGAGGTCGGCGAGCGGTACGAGGCGCTGCGCGACTTCTGGTCCGAGTTCGCCGCCCGCGAGCGCTACAACTGACCGCTCAGCGCACGCAGCGGATCTCGCCGTGCGGCACGGCGAACCAGCCGTCCTCGGAGGCGATCCACTCGCGCCAGGCCGCGGCGATCCGGTCCAGGTCCGCGCGCGCGGCCAGCCCGCGCTCCAGCGCCTGCGCGGCGAACGCGGACTCCCGGACGCGGTCCGCCCACAGCCCGCCCCACCAGGCGCGCTCCTCCGGCGTGGCGAAGCACCAGGCGGTCGCGGTGCAGCCGACCTCGGTGAACCCGGCCCGCCGCGCCCAGGACAGCAGGCGCCGCCCGGCGTCCGGCTCCGCGTCGTTGCCGCGCGCGACCCGGTGGTACAGCTCCAGCCACTCCGCCAGGCCCGGGACCTCGGGGAACCAGGTCATCGCCGCGTAGTCGGCGTCGCGCGCGGCCACCACGCCGTCCGGCCGGCACACCCGCCGCATCTCGCGCAGCGCGGCGACCGGGTCGGTGAGGTGCTGCAGCACCTGGTGGGCGTGCACGACGTCGAAGGACTCGTCCGGGAACGGCAGCGCGTAGGTGTCCGCGGTGCGGAACTCGGCGTTGCCCGGGGCGCCCTCGGCGGCGCGGGCCACGATCTCCGGGGCGTTGTCCACCGCGACCACCCGGCCCGGGGCGACGCGGCGGGCGAAGTCGTGGGTGATCGTGCCCGGGCCGCAGCCCACGTCCAGCACCTCGGCGCCCGGGCGCAGGTCGGCCAGCAGGTAGGCCGCCGAGTTCTCGGCGGTGCGCCAGGTGTGCGAGCGCAGCACGCTCTCGTGGTGCCCGTGGGTGTAGGTCTCGGCCATCGGCTTCTCACTGTCCGGGAATGCAGGACCAGGATGTGAGCCTACGTGCCGGGGGCCTCAGCCCAGCGCGCCGGGGACGAGCCGCACGCTGCCGACCGGCTCCCCGCCGCCGAGCAGCGGCTCTTCGGCGAGCCGGTCCAGCGCCGCCCCGTCACCGGAGACGCCGAGCTCCCGCAGCGCCCCCACCGCGATCGGCAGCCGGGCGCGCGCCGCGCCGTCGGTCACCTTCGCGGCCACCGCGCGCCCGTCCGGCAGCGCCAGCGCCTGCACGCCCTCCGCCCCGGACTTCGACAGCAGCCCGGGCACGGCGCGCATCAGCTCGGTGTCCTCCCGGTCCGTGCCGCCGACCAGCCACGGGTGCGCCCGCATCGCGTCCGCCACCCGGCGGGCCTGCTCGTCGCCGGTGACCAGGCCGCGGAACAGCCGCGCCAGCCCGGTCAGCGAGATCGCGAACAGCGGGGCGCCGCAGCCGTCCACGGTGGAGCCGGTGATCTGCGCACCGGACAGCTCGGCGATCGCCGCGCGCACGCCCTGCTGCAGCGGGTGCTCCGGGTCCAGGTAGTCCGCCGTGGACCAGCCGCGCTGCACGCAGGTCGCCAGCATCGCCGCGTGCTTGCCGGAGCAGTTCATGGTCAGCCGCTGCCTGCCCGAGCCGTCCGCGATCCGCGCCAGGCGAGCGGGCTCGTGGCCCGGCCAGTCCGGCGGGCACTGCAGCGCGGACTCGTCCAGGCCGTGCGCGCGGAGGACCTTGGCGGCCCGCTCGGCGTGCTCCGGTTCCCCGTTGTGCGAGGCGGCCGCCAGCGCCAGGTCCGCCTCGTCGGACAGCTCCAGCCCGGCCCGCAGCATCGCCAGCGCCTGCGCGGGCTTGACCGTGGACCGCGGGTACATCGGCGCGACGACCTCGCCGATCGCGCGCTCGACGGAACCGTCGGCGGCGAGCACCACGACCGAGCCGAAGTGCACGCCCTCCCGCATCCCGCCGCGGACCAGCTCGACGAGGGGTTGCGGCTGGTTCACGGGCGGTCCCGCTCGGCGGCCAGCAGGTCGTCCACCGAGGCCGCGCCCTCCCGGTAGCGGCGGGCGATCTCGGCGTTGAGCCGGTCCACCACCGCCTGCACCTCGCGGCGGCGCTGCGAGATCGAGTCCTCCTCGGCGGTGTAGGCCTGCAGCGCCTGGTCCAGCTTCGCGTCCGACAGCGACATCACGTCGGAGAGGTCCACGTCGGACACCAGCGCCTCCACGTGCCTGCGGTGCGCCTCGGCCCGCGAGGGCTCGGTGGTCTGGTACCGGCCGGACCCCGTGGCCGGGCCGACCGCGTTGTCCGACAGGATGTTGACCAGCTGCTCCACGACCGTGGCCGAGCCGCCCTCGCGGCGGCGGCGCTGCTCGGCGCGCACGATGTCGATCCGCGCGTGCAGCATCCGCCGCATGTAGGACAGATCGGTCTCCTCCTGCGCGGCCTCGTCGCGCAGTCCGCGCACTGCACCGAGATCGCGCTGCTCGATCCCGTCGGCGTAGGCCGGCGCCAGGACCCGGTCGATCCGGCGGCGCCCGCCGGGGCGGACTTCGATCACGTGCCCATCCTCCGTCGATCCTGCCTGCCGGGGCCGGGGGCCCGATCGGCCCCGCCGCCGGCGCGGCTGCTGCGTCCAGTGTGCCTGCCGCGCGGGCCCCTGCACATCACGTCTTGATCCCGAGCGCCGCAGCGGCCTGCGCGGGCGGCAGCGGCGGGCGCCGCGCGATCTTGGCGATGCCGGCCGCGCGGGCCACCAGCTGCGTGTCGTCCCGGCCCGCGGAGCCCGGGGCGCGGCCGGGGTGGTCGGCGCTGCCGGTGCGCACGTGCCAGCCCGCCGCGATCGCGGTGAGCAGCACCGGGATGGCCGACTCGCCGAGGCCGGTCGCGGTGGCCGGGACGCCGGGCAGCTGCTCGGCGGCCGCGGCCAGGCCGGGCAGGTCCCCGTCGAGGCCCGCGCCGAACACCAGCACCACGTGCTCGGCCGCGGGAGCCTCGCGCAGCGCGGACAGCTCCGCGGCGGTCCGGACCTCGTGGTGCACGGCGATCCCGCGCTCCTGCGCGCCCGCCCGCGCGTCGGCGGCGAACTCGGCCGCCGGGGACAGGCGCAGCGCGTGCGGCCCGGCGTCGAGCACCGCGGGCAGCTGCTCGGCCGCCGCCACCCCGGCGCGGACCAGCAGCCCTTCGCGTTCCCGCAGCGCACCGGCCGTCTCCGCGAGCCCCGGGTGCGGGTCCAGGTCGACCAGGCAGGCGCCGATCCGCGCCCAGTCGCTCGCGCTCGCGACCAGCTCGGCGTCCTCCGCGGAGCCGTGCTGGGCCGGCGCGACGGACAGCACCGTGCCCGGAGGTTCCGACGACCGCGTCATGGGGCGATCTTGGCACACCCGCCGCGGGTCGCCGCCGGAGATCCGGCGATCAGCCGCCGCGCAGGCCACGGGCCGCCACCCGCCCCGGCGGCTCCCCGCTGTCCGGCGGCACCGAGTCCGGGTCGACCGCCGCGGCCACCGCCCGCTCCTGCTCGGCGTCCCCCGCGACCAGCTCGGCGTCCACCGGCGCGGTCCGCTTCAGCAGCGCCAGCGCGATCGGCCCGAGCTCGTGGTGCAGCACCACCGAACCGATCCGGCCCACCTTGCGCTCGCCGTGCAGCACCGGATCGCCGGTCGCGGGCCGGATCTCCACCGAGCCGTCCAGGTGCAGCAGCACCATCCGCCGCGGCGGCTTGCCCACGTTGTGCACCTTGGCGACCGTCTCCTGCCCGCGGTAGCAGCCCTTGGCCACGTGCGCGGCGGTGTGGATCCAGCCCATCTCGTGCGGGATCGCGCGGTCGTCGGTGTCCACCCCCACCCGCGGGCGCAGCGCCTCGACCCGCAGCGCCTCGTAGGCCAGCGTGCCCGCGGGGCGGAAGCCGGTGTCGGTGAGCTTCGTCCACCAGTCCACCAGCGACTCCCGCGGCACCACCAGGTCCACGGTGGCCAGCCCGCGGAACGGCAGGTGGCGGGCGAAACCGCCGCCGGGCAGGCCGACGACCTCGTACGGCGCGCTCGGCACCCGGTCCACGCCGGCCTTGCCGAGCAGCTCCGCCGCGTCCGGGCCGAGGACGCTGAGCACCGCGAACTCGGCGGTCGCGTCCCGCGGTTCCACCTTGGACCAGAACCGCATGGCCTCCAGGTACTCCGGCAGCGTCTGCTTGCCGTCCACGCCGATCGACGGCAGCGCGCTGCTGGCCGTCGCGCCCTGGTCGGTGTCCAGGTAGACCACGCCGTCGTGGTGGGCGACGAGCATGTGGCAGTCGATGTGGCCCTGGCTGTCCAGCACCAGGGCCTCGGTGCCCTGCCCGTCCGGCAGCTCGGTGAGGTGCTGCGAGAGCACCAGGTGCAGCCAGCTCAGCCGCTCCTCGCCGGGCACCGCGATCACCTGCCGGTGCGAGCGGTCGACCACCACCGCGGCGCGGGTGGCCGAGCGCTGCTCGGCGAACGGGTCGCCGAAGTGCCACGGCACGCCCACGTCGAGGGAGGCGTCCAACGTCGCCTCCTCCGGGGCCGACACGGCTCCGGGTAGCTCCAGCAGGGGTGAGTTCATCGGGTCTCCTCGGCGGGGCGGTTCGCGGCGCCGCCGGGGTCCCCGCCGCACTCGCGGCAGAACCCGGACAGCGCCAGGTGCGTGGCGTCCAGCGCGAACCCCCGCCGCCGCTGCAGCAGGTCGGCGAGGTCGTCCATCAGATCGGTGGGCACCTCGTCGATGTGGCCGCAGCGGTGGCACACCAGGTGCACGTGCTCGTGCTCGTCCGCGGAGTAGGTCGGGGCGCCGTGCCCGAGGTGCGTGTGCCGCACCAGGCCGATCTCCTCCAGCACGTCCAGCGCGCGGTAGACCGTGGTGATGTTGACCGTCTCCGCGGTGCCCTGCACCCGGCGGCACACCTCGTCCGGAGTGGCGTGCCCGAGTTCGCGCACCGCGTCGAGCACCAGCTGGCGCTGCGGGGTCATCCGCATTCCGTGCTTGTGCAGTGTGGTGCGCAGCGTTGCCTTGTCGCCCACTGCTGGCTCCCTGGGCTCGACGGGATTCGGCTTGCCACCTCCGATCGTATGCCCCGCCGCCCCGGCGGGGTCCGCCCTGTCGCGCGTCGCGGCACGGGCCGCTCACCTGGGCGGCTAGGCTGCGCCCATGCGCGTGTTGGCTCTGCTGGACGGGACGTTGGCCGATCCGGACGCGCCGCTGGTGCGGGCCGACGACCTGACGGTGACCCGCGGCGACGGCGTGTTCGAGACGATCCTGGTGGTCGACCGGGAGCCGCGGGAGCTGGGCCCGCACCTGGACCGGCTGCGCAACTCCGCGGACCTGCTGGACCTGCCGCTGCCGGAGCGGGCCGGCTGGGAGCGCGCGGTGCGCGCGGTGATCGACAACTGGTCGTGGGAGTCCGAGCGGGAACTGGCGGTCAAGATCGTCTGCAGCCGCGGCGTGGACGGCGACGAGACCCCGCACGGCTTCGCCCTCGGCACCAGCGTCGGCCCGGACACCCTGCGCAAGCGCCGCGACGGGGTGGCGGCGGTGACGCTGGACCGCGGCTACGCGCCGGACCTGAAGGACCGCGCGCCGTGGCTGCTGCTGTCGGCGAAGACGCTGTCCTACGCGGTCAACATGGCCGCGATCCGGGAGGCCAAGCGCCGCGGCGCCGAGGAGGTCGTGTTCACCGCCACCGACGGCACCGTCCTCGAAGGCCCCACCTCCACCGTCGTGCTCGCCAACGGCCGCACCCTGCGCACCCCGCCGCCGAGCACCGGCATCCTCGTCGGCACCACCCAGCACGCGCTGTTCCGCGCCGCGGAGAAGGCCGGCTGGCAGACCCGCGTCGAACCGTTCGGCCAGGAGGAGCTGCGCACCGCCGACGGGCTGTGGATGACCTCCAGCGTCCGGCTGATCACCCCGGTGCACACCCTCGACGGCGAGCCGACCAGCACCGACCCGCAGCTGCACGCCGAGCTCGCCGAGCTCTACGAGTCCCAGTACTGAACGCACCGAGCGGGCCGCCCGGCGCTCCGGACGGCCCGCTCGGCGGGGGATCGATCAGCCGACGACGCGCTCCAGCTTCGCCGACAGGCGCGGCTGCAGCTCGTGCTCGGAGGTGGCCCGCTCCTCGACGTAGGCCAGCGAGCCCTCGACCACGCCGTACAGCCGGCTCGCGGCGGTCACGTCGTCCGAGGTGGGGGTGCGGATCACCGCGTCGGTGCCCAGCTCCCAGGTGGTCTTGTTCTTGGGCTTCCCGAAGAACATCTCGGCGACCCCGGTGTGGTGCAGCAGCAGCAGCTCGATGCTGTCGTCCGGCTGCGGGCGCCAGAAGCCGGTCTCCCGGAAGGCCTGCCCGACCACGGAGCCGCCTTCGCCGTCCAGGCGCCAGGCCTTGCTCTCGTAGAACAGGAACGGGCGGCCGTCGTGGGCGAAGGTCACCTGCTGCAGGAACCGGTAGGTCTCGCCCTGCGCCGGGTGCGCCGCCTCGCCCTCGCCGCGCCACACGCCGACCAGCGGCAGCAGCTGCAGGCAGGCGCTGTGCAGGTCCGGGCCTTCCCGCAGGTTCGCGGTGTCGCCGGTGCCCGGCAGGTCCGGGAACTCCGGCAGGTTGCGGTGGCGGGTCTTCTCGGCGCGCTCGGCGGCGGCCTGCACGGCCGCGTCGCCGCTGCCGGGCTCGGGCGGTGGGGGCGTCGCAGTCATCCCCCGCAGATTACCCGCGACGCCTGCGCCGCAGGTCGCGCGGGGTCCGGGGACGCCCGGGGCCTCAGTCCTGGTACAGCCGGTAGATCACGTAGCCGGCGAACCACAGGACCATGACCGTGGCGATGCCGAGCAGTGCGACGAGGCCGTAGTGCATGAAAGGAATGTATTGATCCACGGGCAAGAGGATAACCACCGCGAAGGCCCCGTGGAGTGTGGCGTCGGGCATGATTTGCCGGTCCCCGCCGCCCGGATCCAGCAGGGAGCACCGGCCCGATGACCGACTTCGACGCGCTGCGCGAGCGCGCGATCGCCTTCCGCGCCGACCTGCTCGCGCGCAAGGCCGCGATCGCGCCCGACTTCCCCTGGTACCCGTACGACACGATGGCCAACATCTTCCACCTGGACGCGCTGCTGTCCGGGCCGAACCGGGAGGTGCTGGGCTCGCTGGCGGGGTCGCGGATCGCCGACGTGGGCGCCGCCGACGGCGACTTCGCGTTCTTCCTGGCCCGGGAGCTGGGCTGCCGGGTGGACGTGGTGGACAACGCGCCGACGAACATCAACGGGCTGCGCGGGGCGCGGGCGCTGGCCGCCGAGCTCGGCGCGGCGGTGCAGGTGCACGAGATCGACCTGGACGCGCAGTTCGACCTGCCCGCCGAGCACTACGGCGCGGTGTTCCTGCTGGGGCTGCTGTACCACCTGAAGAACCCGCTGTTCGTGCTGGAGGCGCTGGCCCGGCGCGCCGACCTGTGCTTCCTGTCCACCCGGGTGGCCCGCCAGGCGCCGGACGGCACGCCGCTGGCCGGGCTGCCGGTGGCCTACCTGCTCGACGCGGACGAGGCCAACGGCGACGCCACCAACTTCTGGATCTTCTCCGAGACCGGGCTGCGGCGGTTGTTCCGGCGCAGCGGCTGGGAAGTCGTCGAGTTCACCACCGTCGGCTGCGCGGACGGCTCCGAACCGGCCCGGGCCGACCGCGACGAGCGCGCCTTCGCCCTGCTGCGCTCCACCCGGTCCTGACACGAGCAGCGGGGCCGCACCCCGGGAGGAGTGCGGCCCCGCTGCGAGAGGTTCCGGCGGTTCAGGCCACCGCGATGTCCACCGGGTGCACGCCCGGCCCCGCGGCCGACACGGCCGACTCGCCCTTGCCGTCGCGGTGCAGCGCGCGCACCGTCCACGACCCGGGCCCGGCGTAGAACCGGAAGTCGCCCTCCGCGGAGGACACGACCTCGGCGGTGAACTCCCCGGAGGAGTCCAGCAGCCGTACGAAGGCCCCGCCCACCGGCTGCTCGCCGGCGCGGACCTTGCCGGTCACCACGACCTGGTCGGTGTCCTCGGCCACCGGGGCCGCCGTCTGCTGCGGCGCACCGCATCCGTCCAGGCTCATCGTCACGCCCCCTGCTCGCTCGGGTTCTCGATCGGCACGCCCACCAGCGAGCCGTACTCGGTCCAGGAACCGTCGTAGTTCTTGACGTTCTGGTGGCCGAGCAGCTCGCGCAGCACGAACCAGGTGTGCGAGGAGCGCTCCCCGATCCGGCAGTAGGCGATGGTGTCCTTGGAGTCGTCCAGCCCGGCCTCGCCGTAGATCTGCTGCAGCTCCTCGTCGGACTTGAACGTCCCGTCCTCGTTGGCGGCCTTGCTCCACGGCACGTTGATCGCCTGCGGGATGTGGCCGGCGCGCTGCGCGGCCTCCTGCGGCAGGTGCGCCGGGGCGACCAGCTTGCCCGCGAACTCGTCGGGCGAGCGCACGTCCACCAGGTTCTTGCTGCCGATGGCGTCGACGACCTCGTCGCGGAAGGCCCGCAGCGAGTTGTCCGGGTCCTGCGCCTTGTAGGAGGTCTGCGCCCGGTTCGGCTCGTCCTTGACCAGCTGGCGCCCGTCCAGCTCCCACTTCTTGCGGCCGCCGTCGAGCAGCTTGACGTCCTGGTGGCCGTAGAGCTTGAAGTACCAGTAGGCGTAGGCGGCGAACCAGTTGTTGTTGCCGCCGTAGAGGATCACGGTGTCATCGTTGCTGATCCCCTTGGCCGACAGCAGCTTCTCGAAGCCCTCGCGGCTGACGAAGTCGCGGCGGACGTGGTCCTGCAGGTCGTTGCGCCAGTCCAGCTTGATGGCCCCGGGGATGTGGCCGCCGTCGTAGGCGGTGGTGTCCTCGTCCACCTCGGCGAAGACCACCTTGTCGGTGTTCAGGTTCTGCTCCGCCCACTCGGTGGAGACCAGGACATCTGCACGGCTCATCGAGCGACTCCTTCACTGTGTTGCTTGCTCGCCGGGCTTCGTTCGACGTTTCTCAGGAGGTCGGGGTCTGCGCGCCGCCGATCGGCGTGAAGCGGCGCAGCAGCAGGTACATCTGGCATCCCAGGCAGTAGCCGAACACCGCGTTGAGCAGCGCGGCGATCAGCGCGAAGGCGTTGGCCACCAGCCCGAGCGAGGTCCAGCCGGCCGCGTAGCCGATCGTGGCGACCAGCGCGAACGCGAAGCCGACGCCCTGCGAGAAGCGCACCGGCGCCGGGTCCTCGCGCTCCTCCTCGGGGACCGGCCGCAGCCGTGGCGCGACGGTGCTGCGGTAGAGCGCGCCCCACGGGTTCAGGCCCATGCCGACGAAGGCGCACAGCGCGAACAGCGCGGTCTGCACGGCCAGCACCCGCCAGCTGCCGGTGACCAGGCCGACGGCCAGGATCACGCTGGTGATGGCGGCGGTGAAGCGGACCCCGCGGGGGTCGAGCTTGGCAGGCATGTGCGTCCTCCGTTGCGGCTTGCGGGACTGGACCGAGTCGTGCTCCGCGACTGCCAGGTCCGGCGGCGGAGGGCGCGAGCCCCTGCGCGAGGGCACTCCCGCGCGTGCGTCACTCCCCGCCCGCCGGTGCCGCTAACACAGGCTGCTGCCCACGCGGCAGAAGTCCACCGCGCGCCTTCGGGTCAGCAGTACGTGCACGGGGCGGAGGTTACCCGCCGCGACTGATCCGCGGGAAGGTCGTTCAGCATGTGGGAGCGATCGCTCCGCGAGATCGCGCTCGCTGCTCCGCGGAAGCACCAGGTCATCGCTCCACGCCCGGTGAACGCCCTGCGGCGGGAGATCCGCGCCGCACCGGGCACCGCTCGTGCGTTCCAGGATGTGGGCGCGGTGGTTCGCGCTCCGGACGCTCACGGCAGGTGCGGTTCCAGCGCGGCGGCCAGCTCGGCCCGCCGCGGCACCCCGCCCACGCGGAACAGCTCCCGGCCCGAGGCGTCCAGCGCCAGCGTCGTCGGCGTGGTGTGCACCCGCAGCGGGGTCGACCACTCCGGATGATCGGTGAGGTCGACCTCGACGTGCCGCATCCCGTCGGTCCGCTCGGCCAGGTCGCGCAGCAGGATCCGGGTGTGCCGGCAGGGCGCGCAGAACGTCGTGGACAGCTGCAGCAGCGTCACGGCCGACCCGTCCAGGTCGCCGAGCCGCTCGCGCAGCCCGTCGGGGAGCTCGTTGACCACGTCCGGCGCAACGTCCGCACCGCCCGCGCTCTTCCCGCGCGTGCGCACGCGCCCCTGCCGGGAACGCCACACCGCGCCGAACACCAGCGCCGCCCCGACCGCCACCAGCAGCGCGATCCAGCCGGTCATCCGGCCTGCACCCCGCCCGGGCCGATCGTGACGTTCTTCGACACGCCCTCGATGACCAGCGCGCCCCGCTCGGCGCGCACCGCGGTCGGCGTCACGCGGAACGGCAGCATCCCCGGGTCCAGGGTGGTCTTGAACTGCTGCAGGATCGACTCCTCGAACACGTCGCCCATCGGGATGTCCGACAGCGACTGGTCGGCCAGGTTCAGCTTCTTCGGTTCGATCTTGAGCTGGCCGTTGAGCAGCGACAGCACCGCGATCACCTTGACCCGCACGTTGTTGCCCGCGATCCCGATGGTGCCGTCCAGGGCGACCGTGGCCCGGCTGTTGTCCACGCCGCCGGGGGCCTGGTCGCCGGAGCTGTCCGAGCCGCCCGCGGGCGCGTCCTCCAGCGCGTCCTTCGGCGCCGGGTTGATCGTCAGGTCCGTGATGCCGATGATCCGGCCGACGTCGGAGGCCTTGAGCTTGACCCGGCCGACGAGCTCGTCCACGTCGATCCGGTCGACCTTGCCGGCGACCACGTTGTTCAGCGGCAGCCGCGCGTGGTGCAGGTTGGCCTCCACGCCGAGCTCGTTGAGCTGTCCGACCTTGACCGCCTTCGCCGCGATCTCCACGTCCTTGTAGTCCCCGGCCACGGCCTGGGTCAGGAACGGGAAGCCGTGCATCCGCACCGCCGGGTCCTCGGCCAGCTTCAGCTGCTTGCGCACCTGCTGCGAGACCTGGTACTCGGCGAACGAGGCGGCGCCGTAGTCGGCGGCCACCAGCAGGCCGAGCAGCAGCACGAGGGAGATGGCGAGCTTCTTCACCGGGCGTTCCGTTCTGTCGGGGGCTCTCGGGGTCTCGCGGGCGGCCGGTCGCGGGGGCCGCGACCGTGATCGGTCGTTCAACCTTCGCATTCCGCCGGTGCAGCTGGACAGGTGTGCTCTGCAACAGCGCGGTGAGCGAGCTCTCCTGGCGCGGTGAGGTCCGGGCGTGGTGCCGTGGATCCGGCACTGCTCCGTCCGGGGCGAATCCGGCGAGCGGTCCCGGGACCGCAGGCGGGGACACGTCCCCGCAGCGCCGCCGAAACGCGCGAACCGGATCAAATCGGACGGCGTGTGAACGGGGCCGGAACGCCTGGTCAGCGCCCCGCGGCGCGATCGATCGAGCCGCGGCGCGAGCCCGGGGCGCCCCCTGTGAAACACGGCCTTAACGACCCTTCGCGGCCCGTTCACAATTGTGAGCCGGCTTCCTTCACCTGGGGTTTTCGTCACCGCGTCCGCTATCGTCGCGGGCATCCAGAGGCAACGAGGCCGGGTCGTCCGGCCACCGCGAGCGCCGCGACGGCCGCTGACCGCGGTGATCGGCCTCGGAACGGGAGGGCACCCCCATGAGTTCTGAACTTCTGCTGCTGACCAGCGATCCGAGCGGGGACGCCGCGCTGCCGGCGCTGGCACTGCTGCCGCACCGGGTGCGTGTCCTGCCCGCCGACCCCGGCGCCATCCTGTCCGCGGGCAGCCACGACGCGGTGCTCGTCGACGCCCGCGGCGACCTGGCCGGCGCCCGCGAGCTGTGCCGCGTGCTGGCCTCCGGCGACGCCCCGGTGATCGCGGTGGTCAACGAGGGCGGCCTGGTGACCATCAGCGCCGAGTGGGGCGTGGACGACATCCTGCTGCCCACCACCGGCCCGGCCGAGGTGGACGCCCGGCTGCGGCTGCTGACCACCCGCCGCAGCAGCGACAGCGCCACCTCCGACGGCTCGCTGACCGTGGGCGACCTGGTCATCGAGGAGGCCACCTACACCGCCCGGCTCAAGGGCCGCGCGCTCGAGCTGACCTACAAGGAGTTCGAGCTGCTCAAGTACCTCGCCCAGCACGCGGGCCGGGTGTTCACCCGGGCCCAGCTGCTGCAGGAGGTGTGGGGCTACGACTTCTTCGGCGGCACCCGGACCGTGGACGTGCACGTGCGGCGGCTGCGGGCGAAGCTCGGCGCGGAGTACGACTCGATGATCGGGACCGTGCGCAACGTCGGCTACAAGTTCGTCCGCCCGGCCCGCTCGGCGCAGTCCGCCCCGGCGGCCCAGGCCGAGCAGGCCGACCAGGAGCAGCACGCCGTCGCCGAGGCCGAGGCGATCGTCGCCCACTCCCGCCGCTGACCGTTCGATCCCCCGGGCCGCGAACCCGGGGGATCAGTGCGTCCGGGCCCGCCGCAGCAGCAGCGCCACCAGCCCGGCTGCGAAGCACGCCAGCCCGGCCAGCACCGATCCGGCCGGCAGCAGCACCGCCAGCAGCGCGCACCCGAGCAGCCCCACCGCAGGCAGCGCCCGCGGGAACCACCGCTGCTCGCGCGGCAGCGTCCAGGCCGAGGCGTTGGCGATCGCGTAGTAGACGAGCACTCCGAACGACGAGAACCCGATCGCCCCGCGCAGGTCGGTGACCAGCACCAGCACCACCACGGCCGCCCCGATCAGCAGCTCCGCCCGCAGCGGCGTCGCGAACCGCGGGTGCACCGCCGCCAGAGCCCGGGGCAGGTCTCCTCCGCGGGCCATCGCCAACGTGGTCCGCCCGACCCCGGCCAGCAGGGCCAGCAGCGCGCCGAGCGCGGCGATCCCGGCGCCCGCGGTCGCCACCGGCGCCAGCGCGGCGAACCTCCCGGTTCGCACCGCGTCGGCCAGCGGCGCGCTCGCCGTCGCCAGCCCGTCCGGGCCCAGCGCGGCCAGCAGGGTGCCCGCCACCAGCGCGTACAGCGCCACGACCAGGCCGAGCGCGATGGGGATGGCCCGCGGGATGGTGCGCTCCGGCTCGCGCACCTCCTCCCCGAGCGTCGCGATCCGCGCGTACCCCGCGAACGCGAAGAACAACAGCCCGGCGCCCTGCAACACCCCCAGCGGACTCCCGGCTGCGCCGGTGACCCTCCCGGCCGCGGCGCCGCCGCCGAACCAGGTCGCCGCCAGCGCGCAGCCCAACAGCAGCAGGGTCAGCACCAGCAGCACCCGCGCCACCCGGGCCGTGCGCGTGATCCCCGCGCAGTTCACCGCCACCAGCACCACCGCGAACCCGACCGCCGCCAGCTTCTCCCGCCCGGGCAGCAGGTAGGCCGCCGCCGTCAGCGCCATCGCCGCGCACGAGGCCGTCTTGCCGATCACGAAGCCCCACCCGGCCAGGTAGCCCCACAGGTGCCCGAGCCGCTCCCGCCCGTAGACGTAGGTGCCCCCGGCCTGCGGGTACCGCGCCGCCAGCGCCGCCGAGCTCTCCGCGTTGCAGAACGCGATCACCGCTGCGACCAGCAGCGCCACCGGCAGCGCCGCTCCCGCCGCAGCCGCTGCCGGACCGAACGCGCCGAACAGCCCCGCGCCGATCATCGAGCTCAGCCCGACCACCACGGCGTCGGCCGTCCCCAGCCGCCGCGCCAATGCCGCCATCCGCACCTCCTCGTCGGGGGGACTGCATCACGTCCGCGGTCGCAGCGGTAGGTCGGTAACGTCGGGGCCGTGCAGCTGACGTGGCGGAACGGACTGGAAAAGGCCGAGGTGGCCGAGGTGATGGACCTGCTCGCGGAGGCCGAGCGGGCCGACGGGGTGGCTCCGGCCGGGGAGCACGTGATCCTGCGGTTGAAGGCGCACCGCGACGTGGTGCACCAGATCGAACCGGTGCAGGCCGATGTGCGCTCCGAGCACTACGTGGTGCGCGGCGGGGGCGGTGAGCTGATCGGCTACGCGCACCTGGACACCGAGCACGAGCCCGAGGGCCTGCTGGTCGCCGAGCTCGCGGTGCACCCGGAACACCGCCGCCAGGGCGCGGGCACCCGGCTCGTCGAGGCGCTGCTGGACCGCGCCGACCTGCCCGCCGAGGCCGCCGACGACACCGGCCGGCTGCGGATCTGGTCGCACGGCGAGCACCCGGGCGCGCTGCGGCTGGCCGAGCGGTTCGGCTTCGCCCGCCCGCGCGAGCTCTGGCGCATGGGCGTGGACGTGACCGCCGCGGACCTTCCGGAGGTGGCGCTTCCGGACGGCGTGACGATCCGTGCTTTCCGGCCGGGCGCCGACGAGGACGAGGTCGTGCGCGTCAATCACCGTGCGTTCGCCTGGCACCCGGAGCAGGGCGGGATGAGCGCCGACGACCTGCGCGCCAAGCAGCGGGAGGACTGGTTCGACGCGGCCGGATTCCTGCTCGCCGTGGACGCGCAGGACCGGCTGCTCGGGTTCCACTGGACCAAGGTGCATCCGGACGGCGCCGGCGAGGTCTACGTCGTCGGGGTTGATCCGGACACGCAGGGTAACGGTCTCGGTCGGTTGCTGACCGTGGCCGGTCTGCACCATTTGCGTGGTGTCGGCTGCCCGCGGGTGATCCTCTACGTGGAAGCGGACAACGTTCCGGCGGTGAAGGTCTACCAGCGGCTCGGCTTCGAGAAGTGGGATGTCGACGTCCAGTTCGGACGTTGATCCGCGAGCTTCGTCCGGATCACTGCCAGCGAGCGATATTGATCACTCACCTGGGTTCTGATCACCCGATGGCACGTGGCGCTGCTTACTAAGCGTGCCATGTTCACTTGTCGTTCACTTGGTGCACGGCGCGAGTCCACTCCGGCTGCTTAGCGTTCCGGAACGAGCGGCGGTGCGCCGCGGCCACGTGTTCCCTTTCCAGTGGAGGAACGAAGTGAAGATCAAGCGGCACAGCGCTGCGCTCGGCTTCCTCGCGGTGGGCACGCTGCTGCTCTCCGCGTGCGGCAGCGACCAGAACGTCCCGCAGAGCGAGGTCAACCCGGCGCTGCAGGGCCTCAACGTCGAGTGCGGCACCAAGCCCGTGTCCTCCGAGGGCTCCTCGGCGCAGAAGAACGCGATGGACGTGTTCGCCCGCGACTACAGCGTCAAGTGCCCCGGGCAGCAGCTGAACTACACCAAGTCCGGCTCCGGCAAGGGCGTCGCGGCCTTCACCGCCGGCCAGATCGACTTCGGCGGCTCCGACTCGCCGCTCGACGAGGAAGAGGGCGAGGTCGCCAAGGCCGCCCAGCGCTGCAAGAACAACGAGGCCTGGAACCTCCCGATGGTCTTCGGGCCCATCGCGATGTCCTACAACCTCCCGGGCGTCAACGACGTGGTCCTCAACGCCGACGTGATCGGCAAGATGTACCAGGGCCAGATCAAGAAGTGGAACGACCCGGCCGTCGCCGCGCTCAACCCCGGCAAGCAGCTGCCGGCCATCGACGTGGTGCCGTTCTACCGCTCCGACGAGTCCGGCACCTCGGACAACTTCCAGAAGTACCTCAAGACCGCCACCGGCGGCGCTTGGAAGGGCGAGGGCAAGCAGTTCCAGGCCGGCCCCGGTGTCGGCCAGGGCAAGGAGGGCAGCGACCAGGTCGCGCAGGCCGTCAAGGCCACCCCGGGCGGTCTGAGCTACATCGAGTGGTCCTTCCCGAAGAACCTCGGCCTGGGCATCGCCAAGATCGACAGCGGCGCCGGCCCGGTCGACCTGAACACCGCCAACGTCGGCAAGGCCATCGACGGCGCGAAGATCGAGGGCAAGGGCAACGACCTGCGCGTCGACCTGGACTCGATCTACGGCAACAAGCAGCCGGGCGTGTACCCGCTGGTGCTCAACACCTACGAGATCGTGTGCTCCAAGGGCTACGACCCGGAGACCGCCAAGTCCGTCAAGGCCGTGATGACCGTGGCCGCCAACGCCAACCCGCAGGAGCTCGAGCAGGCCGGCTACGTGCCGCTGCCGCAGGCGTTCAAGGACAAGGTCATGGGTGCCGTCAACGCCATCCAGTGAGGCGGCACCGGCACAATCGGCTTAGCGACGAAGTGAGAGGCTGCGAGCAGCAGTGACCGACTCGACAAGAGCCGATCAACGTCCCACGGGCACCGGCACCGCCGGTGCCCGTCCGGGCGTTTCGGCACCCAGTCCCGGACCGGAGGCCCCCATTTCCGCTCCCGAAGCACCCGCCGCGGACGCGCCGAAGAGGGTCGTCCGCGTCGGCGATCGCGTCTTCCAGACCCTGGCCACCGGCTCCGGGGTCTTCGTCGTCGCGCTGATCGCGGCGGTGGGGATCTTCCTGCTCGTCCGGGCCCTGCCCGCGCTGCAGGCCGACCAGGTGAACTTCCTGTTCAGCCGGGTCTGGGACACCAGCGACCCGGCGAACCTGAAGTTCGGCATCGCCGACCTCGCCTGGGTCACCGTGGCCAGCTCGCTGGTCGCGCTGGTGATCGCGATGCCGCTGTCCTGCGGCATCGCGCTGTTCCTGACGCAGTACGCGCCGCGCTCGCTGGCCCGGCCGTTCGCCTACATCGTCGACCTGCTGGCCGCGGTGCCGTCGGTCGTCTACGGCCTGTGGGGCGTGGTGGCGCTGGCGCCGGCGACCAAGCCGGTGGCGACCTGGCTGAACACCGAGCTCGGGTTCATCCCGATCTTCGGGCCCGGCAACGTCCCGGCCGACAGCGGCGCGAACATCTTCACCGCGGGCATCGTGCTGGCCGTGATGATCCTGCCGACGATCACCGGCGTCACCCGCGAGGTCTTCCAGCGCACCCCCACCGCGCACATCGAAGGCGCGCAGGCGCTCGGCGCCACCCGCTGGGAGGTCGTGCGCACCACCGTGTGGCCGTTCGGCCGCAACGGCTTCATCGGCGGCTCGATGCTCGGGCTGGGCCGCGCGCTCGGCGAGACCGTCGCGCTGACGATCATCCTCAGCGGCGTGAACATCGGCCCGCAGTACAGCATCTTCGACGCCGGGGCCACCTTCGCCTCGAAGATCGCCCTCGGGTCCAACGAGTTCAACAACAACATGCAGGTCGGCGCCTACATCTCGGCCGGGCTCGTGCTGTTCGTCATCACCTTCGCGGTGAACGCGATCGCCCGGTGGATCGAGAACGCCAGCGGTAAGGGGAAAGCATGAGAACGGACACCGCTGACGTCGAAAAGCCCGCCACCAGCCCGGCGTTCCAGCCGCTGGGGATCGGGCGGAAGCTGAAGAACAACCTGGCGACCGCGGTGTTCGGCCTCGCGTTCGTCATCGCGGTGATCCCGCTGCTGTGGGTCATCGCCACCCTGCTGCAGAAGGGCCTGGCGCCGCTGCTGCGGCCGGACTGGTGGAGCCACTCGTTCAACGGGCTCACCGCCAACGAGGACCGCGGCGGCATCTACCACGCGCTCGTCGGCACCGTCATGGAAGGCCTGGTCTGCGCGCTGATCTCGGTGCCGCTGGGCGTGCTGGTCGGGATCTACCTCATCGAGTACGGGCAGAACTCCCGGATGGCCAAGGCCGCCACGTTCACCGTGGACATCCTCAGCGGGCTGCCGTCCATCGTGGCCGGCCTGTTCATCTACGCGCTGTGGATCACCACGTTCGGCCTGGAGAAGAGCGGCTTCGCGGTGGCGCTGTCGCTGGTGCTGCTGATGGTGCCGGTCGTCGTGCGGGTCACCGAGACGATGCTGCTGATCGTGCCGAACGAACTGCGCGAGGCCTCCTACGCGCTCGGGGTGCCGAAGTGGAAGACGATCGTGCGGATCGTGCTGCCCACCGCGCTGTCCGGCATCCTCACCGGCGTCATGCTCGGCCTCGCCCGCGTGCTGGGCGAGACGGCGCCGCTGCTGATCCTGGTCGGCTACGCGAAGGCCATCAGCTTCAACCTCTTCGACGGGGAGCTGGCCTCGCTGCCGCTGGTCATCTACACCGAGCGCGGGACCGGGACGGAGGCCGGCGACCACCGCGTGTGGGGCGCCGCGCTGACCCTCGTGCTCATCATCATGCTGATCAACCTCGTGGCGACCCTGCTGTCGAAGCTGTTCGCCGTCAAGACCAAGTAGGGCGGATCCCATGGCCAAGCGCCTCGACATCAAGGACCTGAACCTCCACTACGGCAAGTTCCACGCCGTGCAGGACGTGACGCTGCAGGTCCCCGCCCGCAGCGTCACCGCCTTCATCGGCCCCTCCGGGTGCGGCAAGTCCACCGTGCTGCGGTCGCTGAACCGCATGCACGAGGTCATCCCCGGCGCCCGCGTCGACGGCAAGGTGCTGCTCGACGGCGAGGACATCTACGGCGCCGGGGTCGACCCGGTGCAGGTCCGCCGCACCATCGGCATGGTGTTCCAGCGGCCCAACCCGTTCCCCACGATGTCCATCCGGGACAACGTGGTCGCCGGGCTGAAGCTGTCCGGCGAGAAGAACAAGAAGCACCTCGACGAGGTCGCCGAGAAGGCGCTGCGCGGCGCCAACCTGTGGGAAGAGGTCAAGGACCGGCTGGGCAAGCCCGGCGGCGGCCTCTCCGGCGGGCAGCAGCAGCGGCTGTGCATCGCCCGCGCCATCGCCGTGCAGCCGGACGTGCTGCTGATGGACGAGCCGTGCTCCGCGCTCGACCCCATCTCGACGCTGGCGATCGAGGACCTGATCGCCACGCTCAAGCAGGAGTACACGATCGTCATCGTCACCCACAACATGCAGCAGGCGGCGCGGGTCAGCGACCAGACCGCGTTCTTCAACCTGCCCGCCGTGGGCGAGCCCGGGCAGCTCGTCGAGATCGACGAGACCGGGAAGATTTTCTCCAACCCGAGCCAGAAGGCCACCGAGGACTACATCTCGGGCCGGTTCGGCTGAGCGATCACGCGCGCAGCGCCGGCGGGGTCCGCCCCGCCGGCGCTGGCGTGTTCCAGGCCCGCGTCAGCTCTGCCACTCGTCGGCCACGGTGGAGATGAACGCGCTGGACTCCTTCGGCCCCAGCGCGATCGAGCACACCCGCTCGAACCCGGCGAGGTAGTCCGCGGTCTCGCCCGGCTTGTCCAGGAACCGCGAGCCCGCCGCGTCCCCGACGTGCACCACCTGCGGATCGGCCTCGCTGGGGAACGAGAACACCGAGATCCGGTGGCCCATCAGCGGATGCCCGCCCGCGCCGAACGGCAGCACCTGGATCGTCACGTTGCGCCGGTAGCCCATCAGCACCAGGTGCTCCAGCTGCTGGCGCATCACCGCCGGACCGCCGACCGCGCGCCGCAGCGCCGCCTCGTCCAGCACCGCCCACAGCTCCAGCGGGTCGTCGCCCAGCAGCCGCTGCTGGCGCAGGCCGGTCACGGTGATCCGCTCGGCCCCGGCCGCCTCGTCCGGCGGATGCAGTTCGCCGCGGTGCAGCGCGGTGCTGTACTCGGCGGTCTGCAGCAGGTCCGGGATCGGGTCGGCGCCGAAGCAGCTGACCGCGGTGGCCGCGGTCTCCAGCCCCAGGTGGGTCTCGAAACCCGGCACCTGGGCGGTCGTGGGGTACTGCTGCCACCAGCCGCGCTCCTTGGAGCCCTGTGCCAGGTCGATCAGCTCGCCGACGCGGTCCCCGGCGACCCCGTAGAACTCGGCCATCAGCCGCACGTCCGAGGTGCGCACCGGCACCCGCCCCAGCTCGATCTGGCTGATCTTGCCCTGCGAGCAGTCCAGGTGCGCGGCCACCTCGCGGTGGGTGCGCCCGGCGGCCTCCCGGAGCTTGCGCAGCTCGCCGCCGAGTCGGCGGCGGTGCACGGTCGGGCTGTTACGCACCCCGCGCCTCCTCGGGCTCGGCGGCACCGGACTGCGGAACGTCGTCGCTGCTCACGGGCACGACGATCGCACACGTCGATCGGGCCACCGGGTGTTGAGACCGACTATTAATACGTCGGTTGCCGTTTCGGGGCCGGTTCGGTCCAGTCCGTGGCACTGCGATCACGAGCTGACACTACGACGAACGCGATCACCCCTGCACCTGAACGGAGCAGTGGCGAACCCCATGCGAACGCCGCCCCGCGGAAGGCGAGGCGGCGTCCGGGATCGAGCGGGCTCAGCTGCTCGGCATGCTGCCGGTCACGGTGAACACGACGCGCCGCGCCACCGCCACCGCGTGGTCGGCGAACCGCTCGTAGAACCGGCCCAGCAGCGTCACGTCCACCGCCGCGGCCACCCCGTGCGACCAGTCCGGGCTCATCATCACGCTGAACAGGTGGCGGTGGAGGTCGTCCATCGCGTCGTCGGCGTTCTCCAGGTCGCGGGCCGCGTCGACGTCGCGGGAGCGGATCACCTCGGCCGCCCGCTGGGCCAGGTCCACCGCGACCCGCCCCATCTCGGCGAAGTACGGCTTGACCGGCTCCGGCAGCACCGGCTGCGGGTGCCTGCGGCGGGCGGCCTTGGCCACGTGCAGGGCCAGGTCGCCCATCCGCTCCATGTCCTCGGCCGCGTGGATCGTGGAGATCACCGTCCGGAGGTCGCCGGCGACCGGGGCCTGCAGCGCCAGCAGGCCGAACGCCTGCTCCTCGGCGCGGGCCCGCACCTCGTCGACCTGCACGTCCTCTTCGATGACCTGCTCGGCCAACGTCAGATCGGCCTCCAGCAGCGCCGTGGTGGCGCGTTCCATCGCCGTTCCGACCATGTTGGACATGGCGGCGAGTTCCTCGGCGAGCTCGCCGAGCTGTTCCTGGTAGACCTCACGCATGTCGACCACCCTACTTCCGGGAAGAATCGGACAAGACGCACGGCGGTGAACCAGCGGTGAACGGGCCGTGATGGCGCTGTTCAGGCGGTTGCGCACCGCTGCTCGTCGGGCCGGGAGCACCCTGCCAGCTCCGCGGCGATCATGCGAGGCGCTCAGCGCCCGCAGCCGCCGGAAGGTGCCGTGACCTGCGGCGGAGCCGGGGTGTCGTCGATGATCCCGCGGAACAGCGCCGCCGCGTCCGGGCCCGGCGTCCCGTCGGCGGAGGCCGGGACGGCGGTGAAGGTGACCTTGCTGACGTCCATCCCGCGCAGCGCCCCCACCAGGGCCGTCAGCCGCGCGGTGTCGACGTTGTCGCCGAACGAGTTCGCCGCCAGCACCTGCACCAGCTGCTCCGGGTCCGCGGAGGCCTTGCGCAGCAGCCCGGACATCAGCTCCTGCTGCCGCTGCACCTGCTCCTGCGGGGCCCGCGCGTGCGCGAGCGCCCGGTCGCCGTCGACGACCTGCCGGGTGCACAGCTCCACGCCGCGCACCGCGTCCACCGCGGACTTCACGCCCTGCGCGTCGACGCCGAGGAAGTTCGTCACCGCCAGCCCGGACAGCCGCTGCACGGCCTCCGTCGTGCACTTCGGCCCGCCCAGCGCGTAGGCCTCGCCCAGCCGCACCTGCTGCGTCGGCAGCGCCCGGCCGGTGGGCCGCCCGGTGGCCGGGTCCCAGCTGTCGCACCCGGCGACGTCCACCCGGAGGTCCTTCGGGAACGAGACGACCTGCACGTGGCTGCGGTCGGCCGGGATGTGCGCGATCGCCGCGCCGTCCGCGGCGGTGCCGTCCGCGCCCACCAGCAGCACGTTGAGATCACCGGTCTGGCTGCTCACGTTCTTGATCGCCGGCGAGCCCGGGGCCAGCGCGGCCACCTGCTGCGGCCCGGCCGGGGCCGGTGCGCTGAAGCTGATCCCGGCCACCACGAACACGATCAGCGCCGCGGCCACCGCCACGACCGAGATGATCCGGGTGGTGCGCCGCTTGCGCTGCGACTTCTTCCAGTCGACGCGGGAGGCGCCGGCGTCGCGCTGCTGGAAGTCGAACGGCATGTCCTTGCCCAGCTCCGGTTCGCTGCCGCGCTTGCCGAGCAGCCAGGAGAACTTGTTGCGGCGCTCGGCCTCCTCCTCGGCGATCTGGTCGTGCACCGCGGAGAACCGGGCCAGCGTGGCGTCGATCTGCCGGATCTCGGCGTTGTCGACCTCGGTGCGGTCGAGCGCGTCCTCGCGGTCGTCGAGGTCCTCCTCGAACGCGTCCAGGTCGTCCAGGTCGTCGTCGAGGTCGACCGCACCGGCCACCGCCGTGGCCTCCACGTCGGCCCCGTTCATGCCGGTGCCGTTCATGCCGGCCCCGTTCGGGGGCGCGGCGGGCCGGTCGTCGACCGGGATCGGCGCGTGCTGCGCGGTCGCCTCCAGGTCCGCGGAGGGCGCGGACGGGGCGGGCCGGTTCGCGGGCGGGCGCCCGGGCGCGGGGCGGCCCGGCATCGGCCGCGGGCCGGACGGGCGCTCGGGCTCCGGCGGAGCCGCCGGTTCGGCCTCGGCGGGGGCCCCGCCGGACAGCGCCTGGGTGATCTTGGTCGGGGGCGGTGCGGCCGGCGGCGCGGCACCCGCGGGCATCCCGTT
>Ga0164243_10002803_pt1 | contig 28375 bp, 28 predicted proteins | sample OricompcompostOP_FD_108781 | JGI IMG/M metagenome (GOLD analysis project Ga0164243, IMG submission 108781) | Organic Plus compost microbial communities from Emeryville, California, USA - Original compost - Organic plus compost (OP) | ecosystem: Engineered > Solid waste > Mixed feedstock >... | reverse complement strand
TGAGCCGGCCCGCGGCGGGTCAGGCGGGAGCGGACAGCGCCTTGGGTGCCGGCCTCGGCAGCGCGCGCCGGGCCCGCTGGCCCAACGCCATCCGGCCCAGCTTGCGCAGCTGCCGGGGCGAGTTCCGCCAGGTGGTCTCGGCCAGCCACCCGTTGGGCAGCGACAACCGGAACACCTTGTGCCAGGCCGAGGCGACCTGCTGGACGAGCGGTCGGGCGTTGTAGGGCAGCCCGTACCGCCGGAACAGGTCCTGGACGTCCTTGGAGATCTCGGCGTACCGGTTGCTCGGCAGGTCCGGGAAGACGTGGTGCTCGATCTGGTGGCTCAGGTTGCCGGTCATGATGTGCATCAGCTTGCTGCCGCGGATGTTGGCGGAGCCGAGCATCTGCCGCAGGTACCAGTGGCCGCGGCTCTCGTCCGGGTCGATCGACTCCTGCTCGAAGGTGGCCACGCCCTCGGGGAAGTGGCCGCACATGATCACCGAGTGGCTCCACAGGTTGCGGGCCAGGTTGGCGATGGCGTTGGCGGTGAGCGTGCGCCGCCAGTTGCGCCCGGAGAGCAGCGGGTGCACGACGTAGTCCTTGGTGACCTGCCGACGGACCCGCGCGAGCGTCACCTTGAGGTCCTTGCGGAGCTCGGGGCTGAGGTTGCGCTTGTCGCGGAAGTGGTCGCCGAGGTCGAGGTCGTACATCGCGATGCCCCACTCGAAGATGCACGCGGTGATGAAGTTCTGCACCGGCTGCAGCAGGTGCCGGGGCTGCCAGGGCTGGTCCTCGTCGACGCGCATGATGCCGTAGCCGAGGTCGTTGTCCTTGCCGAGGATGTTCGTGTACGTGTGGTGGACCTGGTTGTGCGCCCGCTGCCACTGAGCGGGCGGGGAGGCGTGGTCCCACTCCCACGTGGTCGAGTGGATCTTGGGGTCGCGCATCCAGTCCCACTGGCCGTGGAGCACGTTGTGCCCGATCTCCATGTTGTCGAGGATCTTGGCCACCGAGAGCCCGACGGTCCCGAGGAGCCAGGCTCCCGGTACGCGGTTGACCAGCAGGAGCGCCCGGCTGCCGATCTCCAGCCGCCGGTGCACGGCGATGATCCGGCGGATGTAGGCGGCGTCGCGCTCACCGAGGCTGTCGATCACCCGCTGCCGCAGCGCGTCGAGCTCCTCGCCGATCCGGTCGATGTCGGCGGGGCTGAGGTGTGCGACCGGGTTGTCGGGTCGTCTCTGAAGTGCAGTCATGTGTTCTCGACTCTACGGTGCCCCACGTCGGGTCCGGGCATTCTCGCTGTTCCTACACTCGCGCCATGGCGCTCCTGCTCGTCCGGCCCGGCGCGGCCGTGCGCGCGCTGGCGGTGCCGGCCCTGGTCGTCGCCCTCGCGGCACCGGCCGCGGCCGACGTCGACCCCCCGCCGGTGGGCACCGACGTCGACTACCAGCTCGGCGGTGCGTCGGCGGCGCCGGCCCACGTCGGCATCCTGGTCCGCGACCGCGGGGCGAAGCCGGCCCCGGGCCGCTACAACGTCTGCTACGTCAACGGCTTCCAGACCCAGCCCTCGGAGCGGCGGTTCTGGAGGAAGCGGATGCGTCTCGTGCTCCGTGACCACGGCCGACCCGTGGTCGACGAGGCCTGGGGCGAGTGGCTGCTCGACACCCGGACCCGCGCGAAGCGCCGTGCCCTGGCCCGGGTCGTCGGCGGCTGGGTCGACCGGTGCGCCGACGACGGCTTCGACGCGGTCGAGCTCGACAACCTCGACTCGTTCACCCGCAGCCACCGGCTGCTGAAGCGCCGGCACGCGGTCGCCCTCGCCCGGCTGCTGGTACGACGGGCGCACGCCGCCGGGCTCGCGGTCGGCCAGAAGAACCTCGCCGGGTTCGACGGCAGCCGGATCGGCTACGACTTCGCGGTCGCCGAGGAGTGCGGCCGGTACCGGGAGTGCCGCCGGTACAGGGCGTCGTACGGCCGGCGGGTGCTGGTGGTCGAGTACCGCGCGAAGGACTTCCGCAGGGCGTGCCGGAGGCACGCCGGCGGGCTGGCGATCGTGCTGCGCGACCGCGACCTCACGCCCGCCGGCGTGCACCGGTGGTGCTGAGCCTCCTCAGCAGGACCCGAACGCCCGGGACCCGTTGACCGGATTCTCCGACGCGTGCCGGAGAATGCCATGCGTGTCAGCTCCCACCGCCGCCGACCTCCACACCACCTCGCTCGGCGAGCGGGGGTCACAGGTCGTGTTCCTGCACGGGCTCTTCGGGCAGGGCAAGAACTGGACCCAGATCGGCAAGGCGATCGTCGGCGACCACCGGGTGCTGCTCGTCGACCTGCCGCACCACGGGCGCTCGGCCTGGGCCGAGCGGTTCGACTTCGTCGAGATCGCCGACCGGGTGAGCGAGCTGCTGGCCGCGGACGACCCGGTCGCGCTCGTGGGCCACTCGCTCGGCGGCAAGGTCGCGATGGTCCTGGCCCTGCGCCACCCCGAGCTGGTCGAGCGGCTGTGCGTGGTAGACGTGTCCCCGGTCGGCTACGGCCACATGGACGAGTTCGCCGGCTACATCGCGGCGATGCAGGCGATCGACCTCGACGGTCTGAGCCGGCGCGACGAGGCCGAGCGGGCGCTGGAGCCGGCGGTGCCCAACCCGACCGTGCGCAGCTTCCTGCTGCAGAACCTCCGCCGCGAGGGCGACCACTGGCGCTGGCAGGTCAACCTCGACGTCCTGGGCCGCGACCTCGACGAGGTGGGCGGCTGGCCCGAGGAGGCGCTCCGCGACCTGGCGCCGTACGACGGTCCCGTGCTGTGGGTCGGGGGAGAGCGGTCCCACTACGTGCAGCCCGAGTATGCCGAGGCCATGGAGCGCTGGTTCCCACGCACCCGGCGGGTGACGGTCAAGGGCGCCGGGCACTGGGTGCACTCCGAGCAGCCCGAGGTGTTCGTCGAGGTGCTCCGCCGCTTCCTCGGCTGAGCGGCCCCGGGTCAGGAGACGGACTGGCGGGCGCGGTACGCCGCGACCGCGTTGCGGTTGCCGCACGCGGTGGAGCAGAACCGCCGCGACCGGTTGCGCGAGAGGTCGAGCACCACGCCCTCGCACTCGTCGTCGGCGCAGATGCCGAGGCGGCTCATCTCGTCGGCGCGGATCACGTCGATCATCGCCATCGCGGTCTCCACGCAGATCCGGGTGGCCAGCGGCGCCGTGGGGTCGACGGCGTGCACGTGCCAGTCCCACTCGTCGTGGCGGACCAGCTGGGGGATCGCGTGGGCGTCGGCGAGCATCTCGTTGACGATCTCGACGGCCCGGTCGCGGGGCGCGGTCAGCAGCTCGCGCAGCCGCGGCCGCATCTCGCGGACCGCGTCCAGCTCGGCGCGGTTGCCGTCGCGGCGACCGGTGAACCGGTACTGCTCGTAGAAGTCGTCCAGGTCTCCGATCGTCTCGAGGGTGTCGGGCGGCAGGGCGGAGTTGGCCAACGTGACCGCCGCCTGCAGCGCGACCTCGGTGTCATGAGCGAAGACCATTTTGACATATTACACCCGGACCACTACTGTCATGAGTCATGGCGACGTTGGCGCATGACACCCCTCCGGCGCCGGCCGGTCTCCGGACCGCGTCGGGGCTGGGCTTCGCGCTGCTGTCGGCGTTCGCCTTCGGTCTCTCCGGGGCGCTCGCCCGCCCGCTCCTCGACGCCGGCTGGAGCTCCGGGGCCGCCGTGCTGGTGCGGGTCGCGCTGGGCGCGCTGATCGTGGTGCCGTTCGGCCTGCGCGCGCTGCGCGGCCGGTGGGACCTGCTCGTGCGCAACGCGGGCATGATCGGCGTCTACGGCGTGCTCGCGGTCGCCGGCGCGCAGTTCTGCTACTTCTCCGCGGTCCAGTACATGCAGGTCGGCCCGGCGCTGCTCATCGAGTACACGGCCCCGGCCGCCGTCGTCGTGTGGCTCTGGCTGGTGCACGGGCAGCGACCGCGGCCGGTCACCCTGGCCGGCGCCGCCGTCGCCGCCTTCGGCCTGGTGCTGGTGCTCGACCTGCTCTCCGGGGCCGACGTGAGCATGACCGGCGTGCTCTGGGCGCTCGGTGCGATGGTCGGCGCGGCGGCGTACTTCCTGATGTCCGCCGACGACAGCACCGGCCTGCCGCCGCTCTCGCTGGCCGCCGGCGGACTGGTCGTCGGCGGGCTCGTGCTCGCCCTGCTCGGCGCGGTCGGGCTGCTGCCGATGGACGCCAACACCCGCTCGGTCGAGTACGCCGGCACCACGGCCGCCTGGTGGGTCCCCCTGATCGGGCTCGGCCTGGTGACCGCCGCGGTCGCCTACACCAGCGGCATCGCCGCGATCCGCCGCCTCGGCTCCCGGCTGGCGTCCTTCGTGGCGCTGACCGAGGTGCTCGCCGCGATCGCCTGGGCGTGGCTGCTGCTCGACGAGCTGCCCCGCGCGGTCCAGATGCTCGGCGGCCTGCTGATCCTGCTCGGCGTCGTCGGGGTCAAGCTCGGCGAGCGCGAGATGACACGCCCGGAGCCGACCCCGGCCTGAGCGGCTGCCTGCGCCCCCGCCGCACCGCCCGTGCGCCCGATTCTCAGGTTGGCTTAGGGCTGGCTCGCTACATTGGCGGCGATGTCCATCCAGCCGCGCACCTTCGTCGCCCTGCTGGCGCTGGCCTTCCTCTTCGTGGGCGTCTCGGGCTGTTCCGACGGGGGGCCCGCCTCGGTGCGGCACGCGAACGACGAGCCGAGCAGCGAGGGCGGCGAGAGCCCCGAGCACACCGGTGACACCCAGGCCACGGAGGGTGCCGAGCTGTGCGCGGCCACCGCGACCGTGGGCGGCGCGAGCTACCACGTGGTCCGGGTGATGAGCGGCGACTTCGGCGTCAACCCGCGCGAGCAGGTGAGCGGGTCCGCGAGCGACTGCTCGGGCGAGGGTCAGTACCCGATGACGTTCCACGCGATCGAGGGCGTCAACCCGGCGATGGCGATCTGCGGACTGGTCGACGGCCGCTGGCACCTCTTCATCAACGACCGGTCGCAGGTGCCCGCCGACAGCGCGCTGGCCAAGATCGTCGCCGGCGGCTAGCCCCTACCGCGTGTCCTGCCGCTTGACGACGACCTCGCGGGTGATCAGCAGCACCGCCGCGGCGGTGGGGATCGCGAGCAGCGCGCCGACCACGCCGAGCAGGGCCGCGCCGACGAGCGCGGCGATCACGGTCACCGCGCCGGGCACGTCGACCGAGCGGCGCATCACCCGCGGGTAGATCACGTAGTTCTCGATCTGCTGGTAGACGATGTAGAAGATCGCGCAGGCGATGCCGACCTTGATGTCGGTGGCGAACGCGATCGCGGTGACGATGACCGCGCCGATGGTGGCGCCGATCATCGGGATCACGTCGAGGACGGCGACCACGAACGCCAGCGCGACGGCGTACTGGCTGAGCCCGACGACGAACAGGAAGACCAGCGAGCTGAGGCCGGCGCACATCGCGACGATGAACGCGCCGGACACGTAGCCGCCGATGTTGTGGATCACCCGGTCGCCCAGCTTGGCCACCCGCTCGCGGCGCGAGGCCGGGGCGAGCTGGTACAGGGCGTTCTTGGTGGTCTCGAGCGACGCCAGGAAGTACAGCGTCAGCACGATGATGATGAACGCGTTGAAGAGCGCCGACAGGACCTTCAGCCCGAACCCGAGCGCGCCGCCGAAGAGGGTGCCCAGGAAGTCGCCGTCGGTGACGTAGTTCTGGATCCGCTCGATGATGTCGTACTCGTCGTCGAGCTCCTGGATCCGGCGGTTGCGGCGCAGGTCCTCGAGCCAGCCGGGCACGTTGTCGCTGAGCTCGCGGACCTGGTCGGCGATCACCGGCACGATCGCGAGCAGGAACAGCGCGAGCGCGGCCAGCGCGCAGATGATGACGGTGGTCACCGCCCACGGCCGGGTCAGGCCTCGGCGCTCGAGCAGCTCCACGGCCGGGTTGAGGCCGCAGGCCAGGAACAGCGAGACCACGATCAGCATCAGCACCGAGCTGATGCCGGTGAGCGCGGTGAAGAGGAAGTACGCCGTCAGGACGCCCAGGCCGCCGGTCAGGCCGATGAAGTACGGCGACCGTCGCTCGAACGGCTCTCCGGGGTCCCCGAGGTCCTCGAGTGCGGCGGCGCGGCGGGCGGCCTCGGCGCGCCGGGCGGCGCGCTCGGCGCGGGCGGCCGTGCGGTGACGCAGGCCCCTGCCCCTGCCGGCACCTCCGGACGGAGGCGCCGACTTGCTCAACTCTCGTCCTCGGCGAATCCCGCGACGACGTCGCGCAGGGAGGCGAGCTGGGCGGTGATCGCGTCGCGCCGCTTGAGCAGCCGGTCGAGCTCGGCCTTCGCGGCCGCGACCTGGCGCTGGACCTCGGAGTCGGCGTTGGCGGTGATCGCCTCGGCCTGGGTCTGCGCGGAGGCCACGACCTGCTCGGCCTCGCGCCGGGCCCGGCTGAGGATCGCCTCGGACTCGGCCTGGGCCGCGGCCCGCTGCTCGGTCGCGCGGCGGCTGGCCTCGCGGGCCCGCTCCTCGGCCGCGTTGGCGCGCTCCTCGGCCTCCTGGACCAGCCGCTGGGTCTCGGCCATCGCGCTGTTGTGGTGGTCGGTGGCCTCGCGAGCCAGCCGCTCCTTCTCGACCGCCAGCGTGCGCCGGGCCTCCTGGAGCTCGCGGTCGGCGGCGGCCCGGGCCTGCTCGACCTCGCGGGCCACGGCGGCTCGCAGCTCGCTGACCTCCTGCTGGGCGGCCAGCCGCAGCTGGTCGGCCTCGCGCTTGGCCGCGGCGACCAGGTCCTCGGCCTCGGTCTTCGCGAGCGCCCGCTCCTGCTCGGCGTCCTTCACCACCCGGTTGCGGTGCTCGTCGAGCTCCTGCAGCTGCACCACCCGCATGTCCTCGGCCTCGCGGGCCGCCTCGGCGCGGATCGCCTTGGCGTCGCGGGTGGCCTGCTCGCGGATCTCGTCCGCCTCGGCCTGCGCGGTGGACCGGATCTCGTCGGCCTCCTCCTCGGCGAGCCGCAGCATCGTGCTGGCCCGGCCGCCCAGCCCGGCGTACGACGGGCTCTGCATCTCCTTGAGGTCGTCGCGGGCCTGGGCCAGCTCCGCCTCGAGCTGGAGCACCCGCTGCTCGGACTCGGTGAGGCTCGCGCTGAGGCCGGCCTTCTCGCTGCTCAGCTGCCGCACCTTGGCGTCGACCGCGGCGCGGTCGTAGCCGTTGCGGCGGACCACGGGGAAGGTCGGCGTGCCCTCGGAGGTGGGCACCGCCCGCGAGACCGGGGCGCCGGACGGCGCGGGCGGGATCACCGGACGCCGCTGGGTCTGCTCGGCCGGGGCCTGCTCGGGCGCCGCGGGAGGCGCCTGCTTCACCTCCGGCAGGACCTGGGTTTCCTCGACGTCGGAGGGCTTGTCGGCGTCCTCGGGCTCGTCGTCGAAGATGGACAGACCCTGGTCAGTCATGCGGGAAACCTCGGATCGCTAGGGGAGTGGGCAGACGGCAACCATGATGACCGATCGGCCAGGGAGAACCCAGGGTTGGGCGTGCGTTTTCGCCCCGGTCGGGGAAGACGCGTCTCAGACCCCGCGGAAGCGGTTGATCTCCTTCTCGTGCCGCGCCCGCATCTCCGGGTCGCGTACGCCGAGCCCCTCCTGCGGTGCCAGGCAGAGCACACCGACCTTGCCCTGGTGCGCGTTCTGGTGGACGTCGAGGGCCGCCTGCCCGACCTCGTCGAGCGGGTAGGTGCGCGACAGCGTCGGGTGGATCTTCCCCTTGGCGATCAGCCGGTTGGCCTCCCACGACTCGCGGTAGTTGGCGAAGTGGGAGCTGATGATCTTCTTGAGGTTCATCCAGAGGTACCGGTTGTCGTACTCGTGCATGTAGCCCGAGGTCGAGGCGCAGGTGGTGATCACGCCGCCCTTGCGGGTCACGAAGACGGACGCGCCGAAGGTCTCGCGGCCGGGGTGCTCGAAGACGATGTCGATGTCCTCGCCGCCGGTGAGCTCACGGATGCGGGCCCCGAAGCGCTTCCACTCCTTGGGGTCCTGGGTGTTCTCGTCCTTCCAGAACCGGTAGCCCTCCTCGTTGCGGTTGATGATGAGCTCGGCGCCCATCGACCGGCAGATCTCGGCCTTCTCCTCGCTCGAGACCACGCAGACCGGGACCGCGCCGCCGTTGAGGGCGTACTGCGTCGCGAAGCCGCCCAGGCCACCGGAGGCGCCCCAGATCAGCACGTTGTCGCCCTGCTTCATGCCGGCGCCGTTCTTGCTCACCAGCTGGCGGTACGCCGTGCAGTTCACGAGGCCGGGGGAGGCCGCCTCCTCCCAGGTCAGGTGCTCAGGCTTCGGCATCAGCTGGTTGGCCTTGACCAGGGCGAGGTCGGCCAGGCCGCCGAAGTTGGTCTCGAAGCCCCAGATCCGCTGCTCGGGGTCGAGCATCGTGTCGTTGTGTCCGTCGGGGCTCTCCAGCTCGACCGACAGGCAGTGGGCGACCACTCGGTCGCCGGGCTTCCAGCGGTTGACGCCCTCGCCGGTGCGCAGCACCACGCCGGCCAGGTCGGAGCCCACGACGTGGTAGGGCAGGTCGTGCCGCTTGGTCAGCGGGGAGAGCCGGCCGTAGCGCTCGAGGAACCCGAAGGTCGGCAGCGGCTCGAAGATCGAGGTCCAGACGGTGTTGTAGTTGATCGCGCTGGCCATCACCGCGACCAGCGCCTCGCCGGGGCCGAGCTCGGGGACCGGCACGTCCTCGACGTGCAGGGACTTGCGCGGGTCCTTCTCCTTGGTGGACATGCCCGCGAACATCTCCACCTCGTCCTTCTTCACGAAGGCGGCGCGGTAGGCCTCGGGGACCTCCAGGGCGGCGAAGTCCTCGCTCGTGGCCTGGTCGGACTCGATGGCGTCGAGGATGTGCTGCACGACGTCGTACTCCTTGGCTCGGGTGGAACGGGCTGCCGTCGAGGGCAATCTACCCGTGAGTAACCGCGAGCCCGCGGGGATCTCAGTGACCGGCGGGCTCGACCAGCTCGACCAGTACCCCGCCGGCGTCCTTGGGATGGATGAAGTTGATCCGCGAGTTCGCGGTGCCCCGCCTCGGGGCGTCGTACAGGAGCCGGACGCCGCGCTCGCGCAGGATCGCGCCGACCTTCTCGACGTCGGTCACCCGGTAGGCCATCTGCTGGATGCCCGGGCCGGACCGGTCGAGGAACTTCGCGATCGTCGAGGTCTCGTCGAGCGGGGCCAGCAGCTGGATGCACGACCCGGAGTCGCCCACCGCGACCATCGCCTCGCGCACCCCCTGCTCCTCGTTGACCTCCTCGTGCACGACCTGCATGCCGAAGGTGTCGCGGTAGAACGCGATCGCCTCGTCGAGGTCGGGGACCGCGATGCCGACGTGGTCGATCGCGGTGAAGAGCTGCTCGGGCAGGTCGCCGGGGAGGTTCATGGCGCACATGGTGCTGGCTGGCCGGGGCGGACGGAACCCGGTGTGACAAGTGCCGCACGCCGCGGCCGTGGACCGACCTCGCCCGGCAGGTGACGCGTGGGTATCGTCGCCAGCATCACCACAGACCTCTGGAGGCTCGCATGTCCGGATCCGTCATCGTCGCGGGGGCCCGCACCCCGATCGGTCGCCTGCTCGGGGGCCTGAAGGGCTTCTCCGCGGCCGACCTGGGCGGCGTCGCCATCAAGGGCGCGCTGGAGAAGGCGGGGGTCTCCGCCGACCAGGTCGACTACGTGATCATGGGCCAGGTCATCCAGGCCGGCGCCGGGCAGAACCCCGCCCGCACCGCCGCGGTGGCCGCGGGCATCCCGATGGGTGTGCCGTCGATCACGATCAACAAGGTCTGCCTCTCCGGCATCAACGCGATCGCGATGGCCGACCAGCTGATCCGCGCCGGCGAGGTCGAGATCGTCGTCGCCGGCGGCCAGGAGTCGATGACCAACGCGCCGCACCTGCTGCCGAAGTCGCGCGAGGGCTTCAAGTACGGCGACGTCAACCTGGTCGACTCGATGGCCTACGACGCCCTCTTCGACCAGTTCACCCAGCAGGCGATGGGCCTGCTCACCGAGGAGTGCAACGCCGCGTCGGCCAACCTCACCCGCGAGGAGCAGGACGAGTTCTCCGCCCAGTCGCACCAGAAGGCCGCGACCGCCTGGAAGAACGGCGTCTTCGACGAGGAGGTCGTCCCGGTCGAGATCCCGCAGCGCAAGGGCGACCCGATCGTGGTCTCCCAGGACGAGGGCGTCCGCGGTGACACCACCGTCGAGTCGCTGTCCAAGCTGCGCCCGGCGTTCAGCAAGGACGGCACCATCACCGCCGGCTCGTCGTCGCAGATCTCCGACGGCGCCGCCGCGGTGGTCGTGATGAGCAAGGCGAAGGCCGAGGAGCTCGGACTGGAGTGGCTGGCCGAGATCGGCGCGCACGGCATGGTCGCCGGCCCCGACTCGACGCTGCAGCTGCAGCCGGCCGCCGCCACCGCGAAGGCGTGCGAGAAGGAGGGCATCGAGCCCGCCGACCTCGACCTCGTGGAGTTCAACGAGGCGTTCGCCGCGGTCGGCATCTCCTCGGCGCGCGAGCTCGGCATCGACAACGCCAAGGTCAACGTCAACGGCGGCGCGATCGCGCTCGGCCACCCGGTCGGCATGTCCGGCACCCGGATCGTGCTGCACCTGGCCCTGGAGCTGAAGCGCCGCGGCGGCGGCGTCGGTGCGGCCGCGCTGTGCGGCGGCGGTGGGCAGGGTGACGCCCTGATCGTGCGTGTCCCGAAGTCGTAGGGCTGGCCAGTCGGTCGACGACCTCGTCGGGCGGGCCCGCGAGGGTGACGCCCGCGCGGTCGCGCGGCTGATCTCGCTGGTCGAGGACGAGTCGCCGCTGCTGCGCGAGGTGATGGCGGCGCTCGGTCCGCACACCGGCAACGCGCAGGTCATCGGGATCACCGGCTCGCCCGGCGTGGGCAAGTCCACCTCGACCAACGCGCTCGTCGGGGAGCTGCGCCGGCAGGACAGGCGCGTCGGCGTGCTCGCGGTCGACCCGTCGTCGCCGTTCTCCGGCGGCGCGCTCCTCGGCGACCGGGTGCGGATGCAGGACCACGCGCTCGACCCCGAGGTCTACATCCGCTCGATGGCCTCCCGCGGTCACCTCGGCGGCCTGGCCTGGGCCACCCCGCAGGCGCTGCGGGTCCTCGACGCCGCCGGTTGCGACGTGATCCTCGTCGAGACCGTCGGGGTCGGCCAGAGCGAGGTCGAGATCGCCGGGCTCGCCGACACCACGCTGGTGCTGCTCGCCCCCGGGATGGGTGACGGGATCCAGGCCGCCAAGGCCGGCATCCTCGAGATCGGCGACATCTACGTCATCAACAAGGCCGACCGCGACGGCGCCGACCAGGTACGTCGTGACCTGCGGTCGATGCTGGCGCTGGGCGACCGGCCCGAGGGCAGCTGGAAGCCGCCGATCGTCAAGACCGTGGCGCAGAGCGGCGAGGGGGTCGACGAGGTGGCCGCCGCGATCGACCGGCACCGGGAGCACCTGGAGTCGTCGGGCGAGATGCAGCGTCGCCGGACCCGCCGGGCCCGCGACGAGATCGAGGCGATCGCGATGACCGCGCTGCGTGAGCGGTGGGCGAACCTGCACGGCCGCGACGACCTCGACGTGCTCGCCGAGGCCGTCGCGGCCGGTGAGAAGGACCCCTACGCCGCGGCCGACGAGCTGGTCGCCGCGGTCAGCGGCTGACCCTCGGCCGCCGGACGCGCCCGCCCGGGCAGCAGGCTCGCCGCGACGGCGACGGCCACCGTGGTCGCGACCAGGTAGACCAGGCTCGCCTCGAACGCCGGGACCATTCCCTCGTCGAGCCGGCCGAAGAAGATCGTCCCGACCAGGGCGACGCCCACGGCGTTGGCGACCTGCTGCAGGGTCGACGAGGTGCCGGAGACGGTGCCGGCCTGCTCGGGCGGCACCGCCATCATCACCGTGCCGACCAGCCCGGACAGGGTGACGCCCATGCCGAGGCCCGCGACGGCCAGGCCCGGCAGCAGCCACAGCACCGAGCCGTCGACGCCCACCTGCGCCACCGCGTCGAGCAGCAGCAGGTGGCCGACGCCGAAGGTCAGGGCCGCCGCGGCGATCCCGCGTCGCGCGCCGAGCCGGGCGAGCACGGGGACGGCGCTCCGGGTGCCGACCATGTAGGGCACCGCGACCGCCGTGAAGACCGCGCCGGACCCGAGCGGCCCGAGCCCGCGGCCGTCCTGGAGGTAGAGGGCGAGCACCAGGAAGTACGCCGCCATGCCGGTGAACAGCAGCAGCTGGCCGAGCTGGCCGGCCGCGACCGGACGGGCCCGCATCGGGGCGAGGTCCACCAGCGGCGCGGACCCGCGACGCCGGAGCACGACGCCGCGCCAGCCCGCCAGCACGGCCAGCACGGCCGCGTCGGCGAGCGTCAGCCAGGTCCACAGCGGCCAGCCCTGCTCCTGGCCCTGCACCAGCGGCAGCACCAGCGCGGTCAGCGAGCCGACCACGAGCAGGGTCTCCAGCAGGTCCGGGCGCGGGGCGTCGATCCGCGCCTCGGGGAGCAGCCGCGGGGCGGCGACCATAGCCGCCAGTCCGACCGGCACGTTGATCAGGAAGATCGAGCGCCAGCCGCTGCCGGCCAGGTCGAGCTCGATCAGCGCCCCGCCCACCAGCTGTCCGGACGCGGCGGCCAGGCCCATGACGGTGGCGTAGGCGCCGAGGGCGCGGACCCGGTGCGGACCGTCGTACGTGTCGCCGATGAGCGCGAGCACGGTCGGCGCCACCGCGGCCGCCGAGGCACCCTGCACCAGCCGGGCGGCCAGCAACGTCCCGACGTCCGGCGCGAACCCGCAGGCCGCGGAGCTGAGCACGAAGAGCGCGATGCCCGCGACGAACATCCGGCGGCGGCCCCAGCGGTCGGCGAGCCGACTGGCCACGAGCAGCAGCCCGCCGAAGGTCAGCGCGTAGCCGGCGACCAGCCACTGCAGCTCGGTCGCGTCGGCGTGCAGGTCCCGCTGGACCGAGGGCAGCGCGACGTTGACGACGAAGAAGTCGAGGACGATCAGGAAGATCCCGGTGAGCAGGACCGCGAGCGGACCGCGCCGGAACCGTGTCGGGAGCGGTGTCGAAGTGGTGTCTGTCTGCATGCAGAAAGTTCTCCCGGCTCCCGTGGCCGGAGGGTCAACCCGCCGCCCCGGCCGCTGGACTCTCCCGTTGGGGGAGACTTCAACCTGTGCGCATGGACGGACTGCTCTCCATCGGCGACTTCTCGAGGATGACGTTCCTGACCGTGAAGGCCCTGCGGCACTACCACGAGGTGGGGCTGCTGGAGCCGGCACGGACCGACCCGGTGAGCGGCTACCGCTACTACCGGCCGGAGCAGGTGGCGCAGGCGCGGCTGATCCGGCGGCTGCGCGACCTCGACCTGCCGGTGGACGACGTACGGACCGTGGTCCAGGCGCCCGACGAGGCGACCCGCAACGCGGTCCTGGTCGAGCACCTCGACCGGATGAGCCGCCAGCTCGAGGAGGTGCAGGACACCGTCACCTCGCTGCGCCGGATGCTCGCCGACGACGAGGAGGAGATCGCGGTCGAGTACCGCGACGAGCCGACCACGATGGTGATCGCGGTGCGCGAGCACGTCGAGGGCAGTGCCGCCGTGTCGTGGTGGATCGAGGCGTTCACCGAGCTGCACCGGCTGCTGCGCACCGCCGGCATCGAGCGGACCGGGCCGGACGGTGCGGAGTTCCCCACGGAGTTCTTCACCGAGGGCGGCGCCGAGGTGACGGCGTTCGTGCCGGTGGACCGGGTGCCCGCGCTGGCCGGGCGGGTCGAGGCGCTCACCCGGCCCGGCCGGTCGTACGCCGTGGCGGTGCACGACGGGCCGATGGTCGACCTGGACGGCGCCTACGCGGCGGTGGGCCAGCGGGTGCTCGAGCGGGCGCTGGCCTCCGACGGCCCGGTCGTGGAGCGGTACCTCCCGCTGGGCGACGAGGACGACCTGATCGCCCACCGCACGGAGGTGTGCTGGCCGGTCACGTCCACGCCCGACGGCACCGGCTGATCCGGCGTCCGCGCGCCTGCCTGGACAGGGCCGCCGATCCTGGTACCAATGGAGGGATCCCTGCTCTCGGTCAGGACGGAGACCCCTGCTCAAATGAACGGCAAGAAGCTCCTCTTCTGGGTCGTCATCATCTTCCTCGGGTTCTGGATCGTGACCGACCCCGGCGGCCTCGCCGACTCCGCGTCCAGCGGTGGGAGCAACGTCGCCGACGTGGCCGAGGACCTGTTCCGCGGCGTCATCGACTTCTTCCACGCCCTGGGTGACTGATCGGTCGACGTGGGCATCATCCGCTCGCTGAGCAACCCGAACATCTCCCGTCACCTGTTGCGCGACGAGGGAGAGGTGATCGTCGACGAGGTCCGGCACCACTGGGTCGCCTACATCCGTCCCGCGTTCGAGGCGTTCGTCGGCGTGGTGCTGCTGGTGAGCTCGCCGTTCGTGCACGTCAACATCGCCTGGATCTTCCTGATCGGCTCGTTCGTCCTGCTGCTGCATGCTGCCTGGGGGGCGCTGCGCGAGCACCGCGACCGGTTCGTGATCACCAACATGCGGGTGTTCCGGCTGCACGGGGTGCTGACCTCCAACCTGGCCACCATGCCGTTGCACCGGATCCTGGACATCACCGTCAAGAAGCCGCTCATCGGGCGAGTATTCGGCTACGGCCACTTCGTCTTCGAGTCGGCCGCCCAGGAGCAGGGCCTGCGTGACATCCGGTGCGTCGGCCACCCCGACGAGCGCGACAAGGCGATCCAGCGGGTGGTGCAGCGGTCCGGCCTTCGCGGCCCTCGCGTCGTGAACTAGGAAGCGCCGATGACCCTCCCGTTCGACCCGATCGACGAGGCCGCCCGTCAGTGGGGCCGCCGCTGGGACGGCGTCCCCCAGATGCACGCGGTGACCTCCCTGATGCGGGTGCAGCAGCTCGTGATCGCCCGGCTCGACGGGATCCTCAAGCCGCACGGGCTGACCTTCGCCCGCTACGAGGCGCTGGTGCTGCTGACGTTCTCCTCGCGCGGCTCGCTGCCGCTGGGGAAGATGGGGGAGCGGCTCCAGGTGCACCCCACGTCGGTCACCTCGATCGTGCGCCGGCTCGAGGCCGCCGGCCTCATCGACCGGCTGCCGCACCCCGACGACGGCCGGGCGGTGCTCGCCGTGATCACCGACGCGGGCCGCGAGCTGGTCGAGCGGGCCACCAAGGACCTGGTCGCGGCCGACTTCGGCCTCGACGCGCTCGACGAGGCCCAGCTGCGCGAGCTCTCCGAGATCCTGCGCCCGGTGCGCGCCGCCGCGGGGGACTTCTGAGGGGGGTGCCGCCCTCTAGCCTGGGCGCGTGACCGACGCCGACGCCGTACGACGGGTGGCGCTGCGGCTGCCCCGCAGCTACGAGGTGCAGGTCCGCGGCCACTGGAAGTTCCGGGTGAAGCAGATCGTCTTCTGCGCATTCTCCCGCGACGAGCGCGACTTCGGCTTCGGGTTCCCGAAGGCCGAGCGCGACGGACTGATCGCCTCCGACCCCGAGACGTTCTTCCTGCCGCCGCCGTCGGACCTGCGCTACCAGTGGGTCTGCGCCCACCTCGACCGGCTCGACGACCAGGAGATGCGCGAGCTGGTCACCGACGCCTGGCGGATGTGCGTGCCGAAGATGCTGCACGAGCTCCCCGAGCTGCCCGCGCCCGCCGCCGAGGTCTGGGACCTCGTCGAGCAGCAGGAGTGGGGCGAGGTACGGCCGCTGCTGCACCCGCACGTGCACTTCGACGACGGGGGGACCAGGCTCCGCGGCCGCAGCAACCTGCTGACCCACCTGCGCGAGCACCCCACCCCGCGGCCCCCGACCGAGGTCGAGGTCCGCGACGGCCAGCTCCACCGCTGGATCCGGCGCTGACTTGGTGGAGATAGTTGGACGTCCTACTATTTCCCCATGAGCACGAACCACTCAGGTGAGACCGCCCGTGCCCAGTGGCAGCGACGCTATGCCGCCTCGCGCCTCCGGGACGCCGACTTCACCACGCTGAGCGGCATGGAGGTCGAGCCGGCGTACGGCACCGACGACTCCGAGTGGCCGGGCGTGTTCCCGTTCACCCGCGGGCTGCACGCGACCGGCAACCGCGGCCGCACGTGGACGATCCGGCAGTTCGCCGGGTTCGGCAGCGCCAAGGACACCAACGAGCGGTTCAAGATGATCCTCAGCCGCGGCGGCGGCGGGCTGAGCGTCGCCTTCGACATGCCGACGCTGATGGGCCGCGACTCCGACGACCCGCGCTCGCTCGGCGAGGTCGGGCACTGCGGCGTGGCGATCGACTCCGCAGCCGACATGGAGGTGCTCTTCGACGGCATCGACCTCGGCGAGGTCACCACGTCGATGACGATCAGCGGCCCGGCGGTGCCGATCTTCTGCATGATGCTGGTCGCCGCGGAGCGCGCCGGCGTCGACGTCGGCAAGATCAACGGCACCCTGCAGACCGACATCTTCAAGGAGTACATCGCCCAGAAGGAGTGGATCTTCGAGCCGGAGCCCCATCTGCGGCTGATCGGCGACCTGATGGAGTACACATCCGAGAAGATCCCGGCGTACAAGCCGCTGTCGGTCTCCGGCTACCACATCCGCGAGGCCGGCTCGACGGCCGCGCAGGAGCTGGCGTTCACGCTCGCCGACGGGTTCGGGTACGTCGAGCTCGGGCTCTCCCGCGGCCTCGACGTCGACGTCTTCGGTCCGGGGCTGTCGTTCTTCTTCGACGCCCACGTGGACTTCTTCGAGGAGATCGCGAAGTTCCGCGCCGCCCGCCGGATCTGGGCGCGCTGGATGCGCGACGTCTTCGGGGCGAGGACCGAGAAGGCGCAGTGGCTGCGGTTCCACACCCAGACCGCGGGCGTCTCGCTCACCGCCCAGCAGCCCTACAACAACGTCGTCCGCACCGGTCTCGAGGCGCTCTCGGCCGTGCTCGGCGGCACCAACTCGCTGCACACCAACGCCCTCGACGAGACGCTCGCACTGCCGTCGGAGATGGCGGCGGAGATCGCGCTGCGCACCCAGCAGGTGATCATGGAGGAGACCGGGGTCACCAACGTCGCCGACCCGCTCGGCGGCTCCTACTACGTCGAGGCGCTCACCGACCGGCTCGAGGCCGAGGCCAACCGGATCTTCGACAAGATCCTCGCGATGGGCGGCTCGTCGCTCACCTCCGAGGACCCCGAGGGCCTGGCCGAGGCGATGCGCCGGCGCGAGTGGCCGATCACCCGTGGCCTGCTGCGCGGCATCGAGGACGGCTGGTTCACCACCGAGATCGCCGAGGCGGCGTTCCGCTACCAGGTCGCGCTCGAGAAGGGCGACAAGAAGATCGTCGGCGTCAACTGCCACACCGACTCGGTCACCCACGAGCTCGAGATCCTGCGGATCTCCCACGAGGTCGAGCAGGAGCAGGTCCGGGTGCTCGGCGAGCGCCGGGCGGCCCGCGACCAGGACGCCGTCGACAAGACCCTCACCGCGCTCGTGGAGGCCGCGCGCACCGACGCCAACCTCATCGAGCCGATGCTCGAGGCGGTCCGCGCCGAGGCGACGCTCGGTGAGATCTGCAACGCGCTCCGGCAGGAGTGGGGCGAGTACCGGGAGCCGGCCCGCTTCTGAGCGGCCGGCGGGCCGTCGACACGCTCTCCCACGCGGCCGTCCTCGTGCCGAATGCGTCACAGATGCCGGAATCAGTGCTGTCGCGGCGGGTTCGTTGGGCAGGATGTCGCCCGTGACGGGGACGACGACGCGGCGCCGAGCCGCCGCGGCCCTCGTCGCCGTCCTCGCCACCGTGGCCGCCGTGCTCGCCGGGTCCCCGACCCCTGGCAGCGAGCGCGCCGCCGCCTCGGCCTCCCCGGCCCGGCAGGCCGGCCCCTCGCACCGGCCCAACGTCGTGCTGATCCTCACCGACGACATGACCGAGTCGGACCTGCGGTACATGCCGCGCACCCGCAAGCTCCTGGGTCGCCGCGGGGTGACCTTCCCGAACATGCTCTCCCCGCACCCGCTGTGCTGCCCGGCGCGGGCGGCGATCCTCACCGGGCAGTACGCGCAGAACAACCACGTGAAGGCCAACCAGGGCAAGTACGCCTTCGCCGCGCTCGACGCCAAGCACACGCTGCCGGTCTGGCTGCACCGGGCCGGCTACCGCACCGGGTTCATCGGCAAGTACCTCAACGGCTACGGCCGGCACGGCCGCCCACAGCCCGGCTGGACGTACTGGGACCCGAGCATCGGCGGCCAGTACGCCTACGAGGGCTTCCGGATGTACCGCGACGGCCATCCGAGGTTCTACCGCGACATCAACAACGTCGACTACGTCAACCAGGCGACCCAGCGGCTGATCCGCGCCTGGGCGCCGGGGCGGAAGCCGTTCTTCGTCTTCGCCTCGCACGTCGCGCCGCACGGCCGGGTGGACCCGACCACCCACAAGGCCAGCGCGGTCGCGCTGCCGCCGAAGCGGTTCCGCAAGATGTACCGGCACGCGAGGCCGCCGTCGCTGCGGGACCAGGGCTTCAACGAGGACATCCGGGACAAGAACCACTGGCTGCGGCGCAAGCACAGTCGGAAGATCCCGGTCAGCCACGTCGCGCACGTCTTCCGCAGCCGGATCCGGGCGCTCAAGGGCGTCGACCAGGGCGTGGCGAAGATCGTCAAGACGCTGCGCGCCACCGGCGAGCTCCGGAACACCCTGATCATCTTCACCTCCGACAACGGGTTCCTGCTCGGCGAGCACCGGCTGCTCACCAAGAACGTGCCGTACCGGCAGTCGCTGCACGTGCCGCTGCTGATGCGCGGGCCGGGCGTTCCCCGAGATGCCACCCGCAAGCAGTTCGCGCTGATGATCGACCTGGCGCCGACGATCGCCGACGTGGCCCGGGCCCGCCCGAACCTCCGGGTCGACGGCACCTCGCTGATCCCGACCATCCGGCGGAACCGGCCGCTGCGGGAGACGGTGCTCATCCAGGCGGGGCCGCAGACCCCGCCGGACCGCCGCTACGGCTGGTGGTGGCGCGGTGTGACGACCTCCCGCTACACCTATGCCTACTTCTTCGCGGAGCAGTTCGAGGAGCTCTACGATCGCCGGCTCGACCCGAGCGAGAACACCAACGTCGCGAAGCACCCCTACTACCGGCGCACCGTCGCCGAGCTGCGCAAGCGCGCCGCGGCCCTCAGGAGCTGCAGCGGTACGGCGTCCTGCTCGCGCGCCTGGGGCCCGGTGCCCGGGCCGCTCCTCCCGCCGCGCTTCTGACCGGCGCGGTCAGGGCAGCCGCAGGTCCAGCCAGACGCTGCGGTGGTCGGAGGACGGGAACGGGAACTCGCCGGTGAGCCGGGACAGCGGGTTGCTCCGCACCGGCCAGAACACGCCCGCGCCGACCACCTTCAGCCGCCGGTCGGGCAGCACGTAGTCGGCGCGCAGGTTGCCCGGCTCGGTGTCGGCGAAGTCGGCGGTGTCGTGGGCCGGGTCGCCCTCGTGGGTGAGGTTCGCGCCGCCCTGGAGCTCGGCCGCCTCGGGCCCGCCGGCGGACGTGGGCAGCGGGTCCTCGATCCGCGGGTGGTCGATCAGCTGCTGGATCGCGCCCGGCACCGAGTCGCCGTCGACCGGGTCGCTGTTCTGGTCGCCGGCGATCACGAACCGCGCGCCCCGCGGCAGCCCGCCGTACCGGCCGCGGTCGTCGTACATGTAGCGCCGGCCGCTCACGTAGTCGGCCCAGAACCGGATCTCGTCGTGGTTGCGGGTGCCGTTGCGGTCCTCGTCGCCGTCGAAGGTCGGCGGCGTCGGGTGCGCGACCAGGAAGTGCACGGTGCGGTGGCCGACCCGGATCGGCACGTCCCAGTGCGACTTGCTGGAGAGTCGCACGTCGGCGAGCTCGTCGGGGGAGTACCAGTCGGCCGGCTCGGGAGTGGCCGGGTCGTCGGGCAGCATCGCGCCCGGCATGTCGGCCCAGCGGAACTTCTGGAAGGTCCGGACGTGCTTCCGGTCGATCGGGAACCGGCTCAGCACGGCCATGCCGTACTGGCCCTCGAACTCGCCGAAGCCGAACGCGTCGTTGCCGCCGCCGATGGTGCCGTCGTTGTCGAGGTCGTGCCCGCTGGGGATGCCGGTGTTGGACGGCGCCACGAACGCGTACCGGTAGTGGATCGGGGCCGCGCCGTGGTGGCCGACCTCGAGGTAGTTCTCGCGGAACAGGTCGACCGCCTCGCCGCCGGCGACGTAGTCGAACTCGTTGAGCAGCAGCACGTCGGGCCGGGTGCGCTGGATGATCTCGGCGACCGCCGCGGCCTGCGGGTCGTCCGGGGTCGAGAGGTCGGCGACCAGCTCGCCCTCGCTGGCCCGGTTCAGCGAGGCGTTGAAGGTCTGGAACCGGACGGTGCTGTGGCCGTGGCCCTGGCCCTGCTGGCCGTGGGGCCCGGCGTCGGAGGCCGGCGCCGCGGAGGCGGGTGCCGCGGAGGCGGGGGCGGTCGCGAGGGCGAGGGGGAGCGTCATCAGCGCGGCGACGAGCCGCGCACCCGAGAAGATGTGCATGGCGTCACGCTAGCCCTGCCGCCGTCGCGCCGCCGTCGCCGCCCTCGCGATCGCCCAGCCGTCCGCGACCGGGCCGAGGTGGCCGAGCTTGTCGGGGTTGCTCACCGAGCGGATGGTCTGGATCCGGCCGTCGAGCACCTCGAGCACCAGGGCGAACGCGACCCGGCCCTCGGCGTCGCGGATGAGCGCGCCGGGCTGGCCGTTGATCTCGTGCCGGTCGATGGTGACCTCGATCCGCGGCAGCAGCGGGAACGTCGCGGCCAGCAGCTTGGCGACCTTGTCCACGCCCACGAGCGTGCGCGCGATCTGCGGCGCCTTGCCGCCACCGTCGCCGGTCATCTGCACGTCGGCGGCGAGCAGCTCGCGCAGCCCTTCGACGTCGCCCTCGCTGAGCGCGTCGAAGAACCGCGCGGCCAGCTCCTCGCGCTCGCGGCGGTCGGCCTCGAACCGGGGCCGGCCGTCCTCCATGTGCCGCCGGGCCCGTACGGCGAGCTGGCGCACCGCCGACTCCGAGCGGCCCACGGCCGCCGCCACGTCCGGGAACGGGAACGCGAAGACCTCGCGCAGCACGAACACGGCTCGTTCCAGCGGGCTGAGCCGCTCGAGCAGCAGCAGCGCCGCCATCGAGACGGAGTCCGCCAGCTCCGCGGACCGCTCCGGGTCCTCGTACGGGTCGGCGAGCAGCGGCTCGGGGAACCACTCGCCGACGTACTCCTCACGCCGCACCCGCGCGGAGCGGAGCACGTCGATCGAGATCCGGGTGACGACCGCGGACAGGAACGCCTTGGTCGAGGCCGGCTCGGTCGGCGTGGTCTCGAACCGCAGCCACGCCTCCTGCACCGCGTCCTCGGCCTCGGCGACGCTGCCGAGGTTCCGGTACGCGATGGAGAACAGGAGCGGCCGCAGCTCCTCGAACTCCTCGGTGCGGGTCACCTCAGCCCTTCCCGGAACCCCTGTCGCCACGACGGGTAGCGCAGCTCCCAGCCCAGGTCCCGCTTGGCCTTGGCGTTGGAGAACCCGCGGCCCTCGGTGACCATGTCCACCGCCATCTCACCAGCCAGCAGCCGCGCGAGCCAGACCGGGACCCGGCGGGGCGGCTTCGCGCCCACCGACGCGGCCAGGTAGGGCAGCCACTCGCTGACCGGCGCCGGGTCGTCGTCGACGATGTTGTAGATGCCTTTCGCCTGCTGCTCGATCGCGAGCACGGTCGCGGTCGCGGCGTCGTCGAGGTGGATCCAGGAGAAGTGTCCGGTCCCCGGCCCGACGAGCGGGTAGCGCCGCTTGCGGATCAGCTCGACCTGGTCGTCGGTCGCGCCGGGGCCGTAGAAACCGCCGTAGCGCAGCACCACGCCGCCGGCCGCCACGACCGCCTGCTCCATCTGGGCGACGACCCGGGTGCCCTCGATCTCGGCGAGCGGGTCCTCCTCGGTCTTCACCCAGCCGCCCTCGCGCGCGCCGTTCATGCTGGCGTGGCCCTGGGCGACGAAGTGCTCCGCGCCGGTCGCCTGCCCGGCGGCCAGCAGGTGGTCGTTGCCCTCGGACCGGAGCCGGTTGGTCTGCTCGAAGAACCTCTCGGGCTTGCGCAGGTTGGGCTTGCCGGCGTGCGCCGCGGAGAGCGCGGTCATCTGGTTGACCACCACGTCCGGCTTGGCGTTGGCCACCGCCTCGCCCACGGCGGAGGCGTCCAGGCCGTCCATCACCACTCCGTCGGCGCCCAGCTGCTCGAGCAGGCCGAGCTTGGCCTTGCTGGTGGTCGTCGCCGTCACCTGGTGGCCGCGGGCCACGAGCAGGGGCACCAGCCGCTGGCCCAGCGCCCCGCTGCCGCCCGCCACGAAGATCCTCATCGTTCTCACCTCTTGTCCGTCTCGGTTGTCACTCACGGGACGAGACAGCCTCGGCGGCCTGTGACATCGGCGCCTCCGGGGCTCCCTAGGATTGGCGGCATGACCCAGCAGCCCTTCTCCCGACCCGGCGCCGTCGACCTGTCCGGGCTGAAGCGGTCCGCCCCCAGCCAGCCCGCCCCCAGCCAGCCCGCCCCGGGCGCCTCGGCACCGGGCGGAGCGGCACCGGGCGGAGCGGCCCCGGCCGGCGGTGCCGGCGGCGGTGGTTCGTACTCCGTGACGGTCACCGAGCAGAACTTCCAGCAGACGGTCGAGGCCTCGGTCACCGCGCCGGTCGTGCTGGTCTTCCACTCCTCGTCGCGGTCGCCGGAGAGCGGCACGTACGCCGGTCAGGTCGCCGCCGCGGGCGAGACCTACGAGGGCCGGTTCCTCGTCGGCACCGTCGACGTGGACACCTCGCCCGGGATCGCCCAGGCGCTGCAGATCACCCAGGTCCCGGTGCTGATGGTGCTGGTCGACGGCCGCCCGGCGATGCAGCCGCTGCCGGGGGTGCTGCGACCCGACGAGATCAACACGCTCTTCCAGCAGCTCGGGCAGCAGCTCACCGCCCAGGGCATCACCGGCCGGCACCAGCCGCGCGGCAGCGACGCCGCCCAGGCCGAGGACGGCGACGGCGAGCCGAAGGTCGACCCGCGCTACGCCGCCGCCCAGGCGGCGCTCGAGGCCAACGACATCGACACCGCGGTGGCCGAGTACCAGAAGCTGGTCGACGCCAACCCCGCCGACTCCGAGGCCGCCGCCGGGCTGGCGATGGCCAAGGTGCTGCAGCGCACCCAGGGGGTCGACCTCAACGCCGCCCGCGAGGCGGCCGCGGCGAACCCGGACGACGTCGACGCGCAGACGCTGGTCGCCGACCTGGACCTGCTCGGCGGCCACGTCGAGGACGCCTTCAACCGCCTCGTCGACCTCGTCCGACGTACCTCCGGCGACGACCGGGACAAGGCCCGCGAGCACCTGCTCGGTCTCTTCGCGGCCGTCGGCAACGAGGACCCACGGGTGCTCGCCGGCCGGCAGAAGCTCGCCTCGGCGCTCTTCTAGACCGCCGCGAGCCCGCGATGACCTCCCCGGCCGGTGGCGTGGGCCACCTGGCCCGGGGCTTCGGGATGTGGCGGCGGCGGCCGCGGCTGATGCTGCTCGGCATGCTGCCGGCGCTGCTCGTGTTCCTGGTGCTGTTCGGCCTGTGGCTGGTGTTGCTGTGGCAGGTCGACGACCTCGTCGGCTGGGGCACGCCGTTCGCCGACGACTGGAGCACCACCCCGCGCACGGTGCTGCGGGTCGGGCTGATGCTGGCGCTCCTCGCGGCGACCGGGGTGATGGCCGCGGTGGTGTTCGTCGGCCTGACGCTCGCGGTCGGCGACCCGTTCTACGAGCGGATCTGGAGGGAGACCGAGCTGATGCTCGGTGGCCCGGTGCCCGACCGGGGGCCGGGGTTCTGGCGGTCGACGGCCGACTCGGTCGCCTTCGGCGGCCTGGTCGCCGCGTGCGGCGCGCTGGTGCTCGTCGTGGGCTTCCTACCCGTGGTGGGCCCGGTGCTCGGCCCGGTGGTCGGGCTGGTGCTCTCCGGCCGGCTGCTCGCGGCCGAGCTGCTGACCCGGCCGCTCGAGGCCCGTGGCCTGGACCGCGACGCCCGCCGCGAGCTGATCCGCCGGAGCCGCGGCGGCGTGGTCGGCTTCGGGGTGGCCACGCAGCTGTTCTTCCTCGTGCCGCTCGGCGCGATCGTGGTGATGCCGGCGGCGGTCGTGGGGTCGACCACCCTGGCGCGCGACCTGCTGGGCAGGGCGGAACCTCCCGGGTAAAGACCGCTAGGTTTCGGGGACTTGTTGCTCCCTCGAAAGGCTGGTCCATGAACCCGATCCGACGCGCCGCGGCCGCGGCCGCCGCCGCGACGCTGCTCGCTCTCTCCGTCTCCGCGTGCGGTGACGACGGCGACTCGAACGCCGGTGACTCCCCGACCGACGCGTCGCAGGACGACTTCTGCGACGCCTGGACCGACGCCTTCGAGAAGCTGGCCGGCGCCGGGGAGAAGCCCTCCGAGGACGACTGGGAGGCGTTCCAGGACAAGGTGAAGGACCTCGGTGACGTGGGCACCCCGGACGACATCGACGACGACGCGCGCGACGGGTTCGAGACCTTCGTCGACATCGTGGTCGACTCCGACTACGACGACGCCAAGGACTTCGCCAAGGGCCTGCCCGGCGCCTCCGCCAAGGAGCAGGCGAACGCCGAGGGCTTCGTCACCTACGCGATCACCACCTGCACCGAGGTCCCGGAGCAGTAGTCCGCAGCCGGCGCGGTCTCAGCGGCCGCTCTCGGTGTACACCGGCCCGCCGCCGTCGTTGGCGGTCCCCAGGGCGACCTCGATGCGGCGGGCCGTGAAGTCCGTGCACCGTTCGCGGGCCTGCTCGACGGTGCAGAACTCCGCAGTCCGGATCTCCCGCTGCTCGCGCACGATCTTGTCGGTCAGCGCGGCCTCGTGGACGCCGCCGTCGAAGACCAGGCACAGCGCGTCGTCCCAGCCGCCCCACGGCGGAAGCCAGTCGGTGAGCAGCAGCCGGCCGGCGGGGATCTCCAGGCCCAGCTCCTCGAGCACCTCGCGCGAGACCGCGAGCTGCGGGGACTCGCCGACCTCGACCACGCCGCCGGGCAGGTCCCAGTCCTGCTTGTAGGTGAGGTGGCACAGCAGCACCCGGTCGTCGGGGTCGCGCAGCAGCATCTGGCTGATCGCGCGCTTGCGCGGCAGGAACGAGTTGAGCAGCGCCCGGAACCCGCCCGGCTCGTGCACGGGTACGTCGGTCCGCAGCCGGGCGAAGACCACCAGGTCGGCCTCCACCCCGCGCATCACGCCCTCGCGGCGCATCCCGGCCCAGGTGGCCACCCGCAGCGACTGGTGGTCGTCGGCGGCGACGTGCGCCTCGACCCGGGCGTGGTCGGCCAGCGCCGACTCCACGGCCTCGGCCACGACCGCGGCGGCGGTGCTCCAGTCGCCCTGCTCGAGCAGCTCGGACCCCCAGGCGACGAGCGCGACGCCGTCGCCGACCGTGTACACCTCGGGGGATCCGCCTCTCACTCCGCCAAGCCTAGGATGCCCGGGTGAGCGAGACGACGATCCCGCACTGGGTGGACGGCGCCCGGTGGGCCGGGGAGAGCGGCCGGACCGGTGAGGTGACCAACCCGGCGACCGGCCGGGTGAGCGGCCGGGTGGCGTACGCCGACGAGGCGGACGCGGCGCGGGTGATCGCGGCGGCCTCGGCCGCCGCGCCGGGCTGGGCGGCGACGTCGGTGACCCGCCGGACCCAGGTGATCTTCCGGTTCCGCGAGCTGCTCGCCGCCCGCCGCGACGAGCTGGCCGCGCTGATCACCGCCGAGCACGGCAAGGTGCACTCGGACGCACTCGGCGAGATCGCGCGCGGGCTCGAGGTCGTGGAGTTCGCCTGCGGCATCGGCCACCTGCTCAAGGGCGGGCAGTCGCCGAACTTCTCGACCGGCGTCGACGTGCACTCACGGCGCGAGCCGCTGGGCGTGGTGGGCATCATCTCGCCGTTCAACTTCCCGGCGATGGTGCCGATGTGGTTCTTCCCGATCGCGATCGCGGCGGGCAACGCGGTGGTGCTCAAGCCGAGCGAGAAGGACCCCTCGGCGTCGGTCTGGCTGGCCGAGCTGTGGCGTGAGGCGGGGCTGCCGGACGGTGTCTTCAACGTGCTGCAGGGCGACAAGACCGCCGTCGACGCGCTGCTGACCAGCCCGGACGTCGCGGCGGTCAGCTTCGTGGGGTCGACCCCGATCGCGCGCTACGTCTACGAGACCGCGGCCGCCCACGGCAAGCGGGTGCAGGCCCTGGGCGGGGCCAAGAACCACATGGTGGTGCTGCCCGACGCCGACCTCGACCTGGCCGCCGACGCGGCGGTCAACGCCGGCTACGGCAGCGCGGGGGAGCGGTGCATGGCGATCAGCGTGGTCGTGGCCGTCGACCCGATCGGCGACGACCTGGTGGCGCGGATCGCCGAGCGCACCCGCACCATCCGGGTCGGCGACGGCGCCGCCGAGGACGAGCCCGACATGGGGCCGCTGGTGACCAAGGCGCACCGCGACAAGGTGGCGGCGTACGTCGACTCCGGCGAGGCCGCGGGCGCCAAGGTGATCGTCGACGGGCGCGACGTGCAGCCGCGGGGCGCGGCGGAGGGGTTCTGGCTCGGGCCGACGCTCTTCGACCACGTCACCCCGGAGATGGACGTCTACCGCGACGAGATCTTCGGGCCGGTGCTCTCGGTGGTCCGCGCGAGGACGTACGACGAGGCGGTCGGGCTGGTCAACGCCAACCCGTACGGCAACGGGGTCGCGGTGTTCACCAACGACGGCGGCGCCGCCCGGCGGTTCGAGCGCGACGTGCAGGTCGGCATGGTCGGGGTCAACGTGCCGATCCCGGTGCCGGTGGCGGCCTACTCCTTCGGGGGCTGGAAGAGCTCGCTCTTCGGCGACACCCACGCCTACGGGCCCGAGGGCGTGCACTTCTTCACCCGCGCGAAGGTGGTCACCACCCGGTGGATCGACCCTGCCGACCGGCCCGAGGGCGGCCTCGAGCTCGGCTTCCCGCGGAACACCTGAGCGCGGATGACCGTGGCCGGGGTCCCGCTCTGGCTGGACACGCCCGACCGCCCGGAGCCGCGTCCGGCGCTCGTGGGTGACGCCGAGGCCGACCTGGTGGTGGTCGGCGGCGGGTTCACCGGGCTCTGGACCGCGCTGCGCGCCGTCGAGCGGGAGCCCGGGCGGCGGGTGCTGCTGGTCGAGGCGGACCGGATCGCCGAGCACGCGACCGGCCGCAACGGCGGCTTCTGCGAGGCGTCGCTGACCCACGGCGAGGCGAACGGTCGGGACCGCTGGCCCGACGAGTACGACGTGCTCCACCGGATGGGCCTGGCGAACCTCGACGCCATCGAGGAGACCCTGGCCCGCTACGGCATCGACTGCGGCTGGGCGCGCGGCGGCGAGCTGACCGTCGCCACCCGGCCGCACGAGGTGACCGAGGACTTCACCCTCGACCGGGACGCGGTCCGGGCGATGGTCGACTCACCCACCTACCTGGCCGGGCACTACGACCCCGACGCCTGCGCGCTGGTCGACCCCGCGCGGCTGGCGTGGGGGCTGGCGGACGCCGCCGAGGGCCTGGGCGTGCGGATCGCCGAGCGGACCCGGGTCACGAGGGTCCGCCGGGGCGAGGTGACCACGCCGTCGGGCACCGTGCGTGCGCGGGACGTCGTACTGGCGACGAACGCGTTCCGGTCACCGCTGCGCCGGCTGCGGCTGACCACGGTGCCGGTCTACGACTACGTGCTCGCCACCGAGCCGCTGACCGACGAGCAGCTCGCCTCGCTGCGCTGGGACCCGGCGATCGGCATCGGCGACGCGGGCAACCAGTTCCACTACTACCGGATCACCCCGGACCGCCGGGTCCTCTGGGGCGGGTACGACGCGATCTACCACTTCCGGCGCGGCATCGACCCGGAGCACGAGCGGCGCGAGGAGACGTTCCGGGTCCTCGCCGAGCACTTCTTCGAGACGTTCCCGCAGCTCGCCGGCGTCGCGTTCACGCACCGGTGGGCAGGGGTGATCGACACCTCGACCCGGTTCTGCGCGTTCTACGGCACCGCCCACCGCGGCCGTACGGCGTACGCGCTCGGCTTCACCGGCCTCGGCGTCGGCGCCTCCCGCTTCGCCGCCGACGTGGTGCTCGACCTGCTGTCGGGGGAGGAGACCGAGCGGACCCGGCTGCGGATGGTGCGCGAGCGGCCGCTGCCGTTCCCTCCCGAGCCGCTGGCCTGGATCGGGATCCAGCTCACCCGGCGGTCGCTGGCCCGCGCCGACCGCACCGGCCGCCGCAACCTCTGGCTGCGCACCCTCGACCGGCTCGGCCTCGGCTTCGAC
>Ga0164243_10002802_pt1 | contig 28380 bp, 29 predicted proteins | sample OricompcompostOP_FD_108781 | JGI IMG/M metagenome (GOLD analysis project Ga0164243, IMG submission 108781) | Organic Plus compost microbial communities from Emeryville, California, USA - Original compost - Organic plus compost (OP) | ecosystem: Engineered > Solid waste > Mixed feedstock >... | reverse complement strand
TATTCGCGCACCTGATCCGGCGTGGTCCGGAGCCAGGGCGCGGTCGTCCCCCATAGCAAGGCGTCCTTGGAATAAAACGTGGCGAGCAGATCGACGTCATGGTCCGCAAAAGCTTTCGCCCAGTCTGCCATGACCGCAGCCACTTCATCCTTGGGCTCCGCCGTCGCTGCGACAGGACCTAAAGGACCGAAGGCCGTTCCAAGAAACAGCGCGAAGCCAAGCGCGTTCGAGCGAAAAACGTTCGTCATGGGGACGCTGCTCCCTCGAAAAAGGAAGGTCGTGCGAGCCTATCGCGGATGGTCGGCGGGCCATCCGTTGCAATGCGCGATTTCATGCCGGCGGATTTCGCTCTGCATCTTCGCAGAAATCTTGCCGCTGACTTTGGGGATCATGATGAAACAGCGGCCGGGATTAACTTTCGCGCAGCCGAGCGCCTGGTAGGCCGAGACGATTCCCTGCATCGTGTGACAAAAGTGCTCAACTTGAGCAAGACTGCCGTAACGCACAATTGCGTGCCCCTTATAGGGGTGGTCGTAGGGTGGAGGAGGTAGAATCTCCATATCGGTTGGTCTCTCGATTTCCGCCCTGTCGCCCAGCCCGGCCTGGCCGAGGCGTATTGTGGTTGTGTCGTTGTCTTATGCTGACAAATTAAAGGGGGATGGTCCATGGCTTTTGAAAAATTTAATACGGCGCTGATCGTCGGCGCAGGTTCGGGATTGAGCGCGGCCCTGACCCGGGCGCTGCACGCCGAGGGCATCAAAGTGGCGCTGGCGGCCCGCACCACGGCGGACCTCGATCCGCTGGTGCGGGAAACCGGGGCGACTGCCTATGCTTGCGACGCCAGCGATCCTGCGGAGGTTGAAACCTTGTTCGTAGAACTCGACCGGACGTGGAAGACGCTCGATATCGTCGTCTATAACGCGAGTTTCCGCACCCGGGGTCCGGTGGCCGGGCTCGATCCGGCCGATGTGGAAAAATCGATCGCGGTTTCGGCGTTCGGCGGATTTCTGGTCGGTCAGCAGGCCGCGCGCCGGATGCTGCCGAGCCGCCGCGGGGTCATTATGTTTACCGGGGCCTCTGCGAGCGTGAAGGGCTATGCGGAATCCGCGCCCTTCGCCATGGGCAAGTTCGCGCTGCGCGGGTTGGCCCAGAGCATGGCCCGCGAACTCTCTCCCCAAGGGATTCACGTCGCCCATATCGTCATCGACGGCGGCATTAAAAGTGATCGCCGCGCCGAGCCGGCCGATAAGCCGCAAAGCCTGCTCGATCCTGTCGACATCGCCGCGAGCTACGTGCATGTCATCAGGCAACCGCGCAGCGCCTGGACGCAGGAACTTGAACTTCGCCCATGGGTCGAAAGATTTTAAGGGCTGGAAATTCGAAAAAAGCTACCAGCGCGGATCGAGAAAAATCCAGGTCAATATCAATCCGGTATAAGCCGCGCCGATCAGGACCGCGACCCACGCCACACGGCGCAACAAGCGCCGCGACAGCGGGTTTGTCAGCAGACTACCCAAATGTCCGGATGATGAATTCCGGTACGACATCGGCGGGCGCCCCCCGGCACTCGTGTTGTCTAATCCAAAACCTTGAACAGACGTTCATCATACAGTGTCCCCATAAGGGGTTGCAACTTTTCGCGGAACTGTACCGTGCGGGGCAGTGCCTGGTGGTTCTCCAGCAGACGCTTGTTCGACCAGATTTCCACAAATGTGAACTGGTTGGAGAGCGGCGCGGTTTGCTGCAGGACCTCGAAACGGCCGTTGCCGGCATCCTTGCGACTCGCGTCCGCCATAAGTTTGAACAGAGCCGTTGCTTCGGAAAGCCCGGCCGGCGCGATATCGACATGGGTGACCGCGTATACGACGCGGCCTGTAGGCGGCGGATGCGGCGCCGGCGCAGCGAGCGCGGTGTGAGCCCGTTCATCATAGGGGCTCGTCAGCATCGGCTTGAGGCGCCGGGCTAGCTGCGCGCCGGGGCCTGCATGATGAGCCTGTAAGGATTTTGCATCCTTCCATATTTCCAGCACGGCAAATTCGTTCTGCTGTTCCATGCGCTGGACCGTTTCGCATCGAAGATTGCCGCTTTCCTTCGCGCAGGCAGCGCGGAACTGCTTGAGCAAATTCATCGCCTGCGGTTTCGAGGCTTGCGCGACGCTGATGTAGCCGACGACATAGACTGGTGCGTTGGCGTCGGTCTCCTGGGCGTTTGCTGCCGTTCCATTCACGGCGGCCAGCAGCACCGCGCCGATCAACAGCAGTTTCACCGGCATCATTTGCGCATTCTCTCCAGCACACGAGGCTATCGTTGCGAAGTTCGTCCCGTCAACGCCGGTGACGTCACAATGCAGGACGATCAAGACATTTGCGATTGCCGAAGTGGAAAAGCCAGAACGAAGTCTGGGCGACCCGGCCGGATGTTTATCTTGCCGTGAGCTTGTCGAACTCCTCGCGTGCCTTTGAGGCGCCGCGTTCGGCAAGATCGGCTGCCACGTCCCAATTGACGAGCGGCTTCGCGCCTTCCGGAAGTGACGAGTCGTACACCCGGGCGGCGGCTGTGAGCGCGGCAAATCCGATCAGAATTCCGAGAATAAAGCGCATGAAGCCACCCTTGGGCGAATCCGTTGAGCCAACATCGAACGGCAACTGTCTGGAACGCTTTCGATCGCGACATCCTAGGGCAGACTCACGTCCTGACGCCAGTCGCCGTATCGGTTCGGCTCACGCCATTAACTGCGCGGCGCGGCGAGGCCGTGAGGTACTCGCGATCCGGCCCCGTGAAGGGGGCCGGATTTTCCATCGTGGATGCATCTAGTAGCACACGTTCACCCGGCGGAGCCGTGGACCCCACGGCGTGGGGACCCAGCGGGTGCGGATGCAGGGGCCATAGGCGAACGCATAAGGCCGATAGGGACGATAGTGCGGCCGATAAACAAACCGCGGACCGCCCCAATGGCCCCTATAGGAGTGGTTGTAGTAGCCGTGGTGGCCGGGGCCACGGGCAGAGGCTGGTGAGGATATGACGGCGCCAAGCGCAAGCGAAGCGATGGCGGCCGTGGCGAGTGCGAAGTTGCGTAACATGGTGTTCTCCCAAACGGTTCGGCATTCTTTGTCCGAGCCATTTATCAACGTGACAGAACCGGAACGGTTCATCGCCGGAACTTGGCATGGCCGGCCTGAACCGGCTCTGAGAGCGGGATTTCCTGAATATTCAGTTTGATGAACCGCGGGCCGGGGAGGCGTTCATCGACCGTTTACGGCAGCCCTGCCTTGCCCGCGCAGGATCGGCGATTTATAAGCCGCGCGGCTTACCCGGTGGTATTTCATCTTGCAGAGCAGCAGAACGGCCTGAAAGGAAGACTTTGACATGGCGATCGAGCGTACTTTTTCGATCCTGAAACCCGACGCGACCGCGCGCAACATTACCGGCGCTATCAACGCCATGATCGAACAGGCTGGTCTGCGGATTGTCGCGCAGAAACGCATCAAGATCACCAAGGAGCAGGCCGAGACCTTTTATGGCGTGCACCGCGAGCGGCCATTTTTCGGCGAATTGGTCGAATTCATGACTTCCGGGCCGGTGGTGGTCCAGGTGCTTGAAGGCGAGAACGCGATCGCCAAATATCGTGAAGTGATGGGCGCAACCGATCCCGCCAAGGCCGCATCGGGAACCATTCGCAAGGTCCACGCCAGGTCGATCGGCGAGAACTCCGTTCATGGTTCTGACGCGCCCGAAACTGCGACAAAGGAAATCTCGCAGTTTTTTTCGGGCAATGAGATAGTCGTTTGATGCAAGGCGCCCCGACCGCGCCGGCAACGAGGTAACGCAGGGGGAAGACGTGGAATTTATGCTCGGCAATATGCTGCACCCGCCGTTCTGGGTCGCTGTCGGCCAGATCATCGGCGTTAACATCATTCTGTCGGGCGACAATGCCGTCGTCATCGCGTTGGCTTGCATGCAATTGCCGCCGCGTCAGCGTCTGTGGGGTATGATCCTCGGCGCCGGCGTTGCGGTATTGCTGCGCGTGGTGTTCACCCTCGTTGTCGCGCAAGCCATGGGCTATCCGTTCCTCAAGCTTGTGGGCGGTGTGTTGCTGCTATGGGTCGCGGTCAAGCTGATCGTGCCGGAGCCGGAGGGCGAGGGCGACAAGATCCAGGCGGCTGACAACCTGTGGCGCGCTGTGCGTATCATCACGATTGCCGACATCGTGATGAGCCTCGACAACGTGATCGCCATCGCCGCATCGGCAGAGAGTGCGGCCGCGCAGGTCGATATCGCGCACGCGACCGGGGTCAAGACGTTGCTGATCATCATCGGCCTTGCCACCAGCGTACCCTTGATCGTTGCGGGCAGCGCGCTGCTGATGCAGCTCCTGGAGCGCTATCCGATCCTCGTATGGGCGGGCGGCGGTCTGCTGGGCTGGGTCGCGGGCGATATCATGATCAAGGACGGCGCGCTCTCCTACGTCGTACCGGAGAAGGTGCTGGAAACGATCCATCATTTCCCGCTGTTCGGCGACGTTAAGATCAATCTGGCGGCCGTCATAGGATGCGTGTTCGTTCTCGGCCTTAGCTGGCTCATGTTGCGCGGCCGGCGCGAGCATGAGGCCAATCAGGCGCGGGACGTTCCGTCGTAACGAACGTCTAGATTTCGGGTGAAATCAGAGGCGTCGCCGGTTCGGCGGCGCCTTCGGTTTTGCAGCGGCCGTCAACGACGCTGACTTTCCCTGCCGCGACGAGCGCAAGCGCCAGCGGATAGAGCTTGTGTTCGACTTTGATTACCCGCGCCGCCAGCGTGTCCGGCGTATCGTCATCGCGAACGCCGACAGCGCCTTGCGCGATGATCGGCCCGGAATCCATTTCCGGCACGACAAAATGCACGGTGGCGCCGTGAATTTTCACGCCATCCGCCAGCGCACGCTCATGGGTGTCGAGGCCTTTGTAGGCTGGCAAAAGGGCGGGATGGATGTTGAGCATCCGGTGCTCCCATCGCGACACCAGCCAGGGCGTTAGCAGGCGCATGAAACCGGCCAGGCACACGATTTCGATCCCATTGACGTCGAGCGTGCGCTGCAACTCCTGCTCGAATGTCTCGCGGCTGGCGAATGTCCTGTGATCGATGATCTGCGTCGCAATTCCGGCGGCCTGCGCATGCGAAAGGCCTCCCGCCTGGGGCCGGTTGGAAATCACCAGCGCGACCTTGGCCGGATAGTCAGCGGCCTTGGCGGCCTCGATCAACGCCACCATGTTGGAGCCACGTCCGGAAATCAGGATGGCGACGCGCTTTCGCGGCATGACTAACCAAGAGCGAGGTGGCCGGTGAAACTGACACCCGGCATGCCGGCCGCGCGAACTCCAACGGCGCCGAGCGTCACGACCTTCTCGCCGTGCCGTGACAGCACGGCCGCAACGGCATCAGCTTCGGCAGGGGCGACGACGACAATCATGCCGATGCCGCAGTTGAATGTCCGCAGCATTTCGGGTTCCGCGATCTGACCCACCTGGGCAAGCCACTTGAAGACTGGCAGGACGGCCACCTGGGGCAGATCGACTGTGATAGCGAGATTGTCAGGCAGCACCCGGGGGATATTGTCCGGGAAGCCCCCGCCGGTGATATGCGCGAGCGCCTTGACCCCGCGCGTTTCACGGATCGCGGCGAGCAGCGCGGCGACATAGATCCGGGTGGGCGTAAGCAGCGCTTCACCGAGCGTCACGCCGTCGTCGAACGGAGCCTTTGCATCAAGCGCAACGCCGCTCCGCTCGACCACCTTGCGCACCAGCGAGTAGCCGTTCGAATGTACGCCTGAAGAGGCGAGCCCGAGCACGATATCGCCGGCAGCCATGTCGGCGCGCGGCAGCAGCGTGCCGCGTTCCGCTGCGCCGACGGCGAAACCGGCGAGGTCGTATTCGCCCGGCTGATAGATGCCGGGCATTTCTGCCGTCTCGCCGCCAATCAGGGCGCATTTGCTCTCGCGGCAGCCAGCCGCGATGCCTTTGACGACCGCAGCTCCGACGTCCGGTTCAAGCTTGCTGCACGCGAAGTAGTCCAGAAAGAAGAGGGGTTCAGCACCCTGCACGACGAGATCGTTGACCGACATGGCGACGAGGTCGACGCCGATCGTGTCGTGCCGGCCGGTTTCGATGGCGAGCTTGACCTTGGTGCCGACGCCGTCGGTCGCGGCGACCAGCACCGGATCCTTGAAGCCGGCCCCCTTGAGGTCGAACAGCCCGCCGAACCCGCCGATTTCGGCATCCGCGCCGCGCCGGGCTGTGGCCCGCACCAGCGGCTTGATCATGTCCACCATGCGGTTGCCAGCATCGATATCGACGCCGGCTTTGGCATAGGTGAGACTGTCGTTGTCGCGCGCCATAAGTCTGTCCACCGCCGGGATCGTGCGGAAATGCGCTGCTGGCGTAGGGCTTATTCCGGCGGGGTGCAATGGTGGCCGCTGCGCTACCGAGATTACCCTTGGGGATTACCCTGGGAGATTGTCCTCGGTGATCGCCTTTCGGGGACCACCCTGGCGCAGGCGGCTTGAAAAGAGCGCGCCTTCTCCTGTCCAATGCGGTGCGGCACCGGGCCGATAACAGACGGTAAAAAAGGGAGGGATGCATGCACGCGGGAGAAAAACGGCTGACGGGCAGGATCGGGCGGGAGAAAATCCGCCAGATGAGCGTGCCGCGGCCGCCGGACGGCGCGGTGGCACGGTTCATGGCGTTGGGCGACCCTTCCGGAGTGGTGTCTGACGCCATGGACGAGCTTGGTGTTCCACCCGGCGTGGTCGGAGCCTCGGTGCTGCGGCCGACCCTTCCGGGCCGGGTCGTTGTCGGACCCGCCTTGACCGTGCGCAACATCGTCCAGCGAGCCGATCCGCTTGCTGGAGCCAAAACCCACGCCAACAAGATGGCCGAGTTCGAAGCGCACAATCTGGCATCACCTGGCGATGTGCTGGTGATCCAGGGGGTTTCCAATATGTCCAACATGGGCGGTATTTCCGCCCAGACCGGCAGGCGGCAAGGCGAGGCCGGGGCCATCGTCGCGGGAGGTATCCGCGACGTCGCTCATTCGCGGGCGGTGGACTACCCGATCTGGGCCAGCGAAATTACGCCTTCCACCGGAAAATGGCGGCTCGAAACAGTGGAGATCAACGGCGACATCGAAATCGGCAAGGTACGGGTATGCTGCGGCGATCTTGTGGTTGCCGACGATACCGGCATTTGCTTCATCCCTCGCGATATGATCCTTGCTGTGCTGGAAGTCGCCGAGAAAAAGTCGCGTGCGGAGGGCATCCGCTGCAAGGCGATCGACGACGGCATGCCGGTGCCCGATATCGCGCGGGCAAGCTACGGAGAAAAATAGTCGCCTTGCCCTTCGGGTCCGCGGCGAGCGTCAAAACCGGACAAGATGTAAAGAACAACACGTCGATGCGAATGGGAGTCCGGCCTGTCGCGCGAACCTAACTGCCACCGTGCCGGGGGTTTTCTTTGCTCAATCTACCCAATCTCATCACGATTGGCCGCATCCTGCTCGTACCGGTCATGGTCTGGGCCATCGCCGGTCACGAGATGCGGATTGCGTTTGGGCTGTTTCTGATTGCGGGCATAAGCGACGCGGTCGACGGATTTCTTGCCAAGCGCTTCAACATGGCAAGCGAGCTTGGCGCTTATCTCGATCCGTTGGCCGACAAGGCCATGATCATGTCGATCTACGTTGCGCTCGGCATCACAGAGGCCATCCCGCGCTGGATTGTAATCCTGGTCGTGTCGCGCGATCTGCTGATCGTCGGCGGGGTCATGCTCGCGTGGATTCTGGGCAACCCGATGAAAGTGAAGCCGCTGTGGGTGTCCAAGCTCAATACGGTCGCCCAGATTGTTTATGCGGCCGTCGTGCTGGGGACGCTTGCCTTTGAAATCGATGCGAGAATTGTGCTGGCCGCGCTGATAGTGTGCGTTGCGGCCTTGACCTTGCTCTCGATTGGCTTCTACCTGCGTAATTGGGTGCGGCACATGGGCATGGCCGGCGAAAAGGCCGGTCTGGGCGAGTAGACTGCTGCGTGAGCGGGTCATGAGGGTGGGATGAGCCTACAGCGGCAGGCCTTGTTCTGGGTCGCTCTTCTGGCGGTCCTGATTGCACTGATCTGGCTGTTGCATGGCATTCTGTTGCCATTCGTCGCCGGAATGGCGCTCGCCTACCTGCTCGATCCGCTCGCCAACCGGCTGGAACGGTTCGGCCTTAATCGTGCCATGGCGACATTCGTGATGGTTGCCGTGTTCGTGCTTGTGCTGGCATTCGTTGCTATCGCGCTTTTCCCGGTTCTGGCGCGCCAACTCTCCGAACTCATCTCAAACGCGCCGGCGTATATCGAACGGTTGCAAGAACTTGTCGCCAATCCCGAGTGGCCGTGGCTGAGCAATCTTGTTGGCGGCGCCAACCTTTCCGACTTTAAGGCGAGTGCGTATGTGAAGGACGCGGCGGGCGCCTTCGCGGTCTTTGCGGGGTCGCTGTGGTCCGGTGGACGGGCATTTGTGTCGCTGCTTTCACTTTTGATCATTACTCCGGTCGTCGCGTTTTATCTGCTTGTCGATTGGCCGCGCATCGTCGCAACCGTCGACAGCTGGCTGCCGCGCAAGGATGCTGACACGATCCGCGAACTCCTGCGTCAGATCGATTCAGCCATTGCCGGTTATGTGCGCGGACAGACCAGTATCTGTCTGATCCTCGCGGCGCTTTATATCGCCGGCTTCAGCCTGATAGGTCTCAAGTACGGTTTTCTCATCGGACTCATTGCCGGCCTCGCGAGTTTCATTCCGTTTGTCGGGTCCGCAACAGGACTGATTGTCGGTACGACCGTGGCGCTCGTACAGTTCTGGCCGGACTGGGTGCCGGTTTTGATGGTGCTGGTCGTATGCGGCGTGCTCCAGGTCATCGAGGGCTATGTGCTTTCGCCCAATCTGGTTGGCGCCAGTGTCGGACTTCATCCCGTTTGGCTGATGTTTGCCTTGTTCTCCGCTGGCTATCTCTTCGGCTTCGTCGGTTTGCTGGTCGCGGTGCCGGTCGCCGCCGCGATTGGCGTTCTCGTGCGCTTCGCCATGCGCCGCTACATGGCGAGCAGTATCTATTCCGGCGGTCCGACCTGAGATGCCGACGCCTCGCCAGCTCGCGCTTGCGCTGGGTCATGATGAAAGTTTCGCCCGTGAGGATTTTCTTGCGGGTCCGCAGAATGCCGCCGCGCTTGCTTTGATCGAACGCTGGCCGGAGTGGCCGGCGCGTGCGGTGGCGTTGATCGGACCCGAAGGGGCCGGCAAAAGCCATCTCGCCGCGATCTGGGCGGCGCGTTCCGGCGCGCGTGTCATCCTGGCCCATGAGCTAGATGAAGCGTCGGTGCCGGCGCATTTGTCGGCAGGAGCGCTGGCTGTTGAAGATTTGGCGACCTGGCACATCGACGAGCGCGCGCTGTTTCATCTGCTCAATCTCGCCCGTGAGCAGAGCGCATATCTCCTGTTCACGGCGCGCAGCCTGCCTGCGGCTTGGCCAGTGAAATTGCCCGACCTCGCGTCGCGCCTGCGGGAAATTCCGGTGGTCGGTCTCGAGCCGCCGGACGACGCATTGTTGCGGGCGGTATTGGTCAAGCTATTCGCGGATCGGCAGCTTGTCGTCGACGAGTCACTGATCGCGTATTTGGTGACGCGCATGGAGCGCTCGTTCGCGGCGGCGCGGGCGGCGGTGGCGGCGCTCGACCGGGAGGCGCTGCGTCAGCAGCGGCCTGTTACCCGGGCACTGGCGAGCGAGCTGTTCCGCGACGCGACAGAGTGATTTAAAACTTTTCGCCTATACTGGCTGCGACGACAGCACCGCCGCCTTGTCATCGAACGGTCATGGTGCGGGACAATCATTTGTTTTCAGGGCACGGTGCAGCATGGCAAAAACCAGTGAAATAATTGATTTCCCTAGCGATTCTGAACAGCCCGCGAAGGATACCGCGGTAACGGACGGCGCTGCGCTGGCAAGCTCTCCGGAGCGTTTCATCAATCGCGAGCTGTCGTGGCTGCAGTTCAATCGCCGAGTCCTGGAAGAAGCCCAGAACGGGGGCCATCCGCTGCTGGAACGGGTTCGATTCCTGTCGATTTGCGCCAACAACCTCGACGAATTTTTCATGGTCCGCGTCGCGGGCCTCAAGGGACAGGTGCGCGCCGGTATCACCACCCGCAGTCCCGATGGTTTGACCCCGGCCGAACAACTCGTGCGGATCAACGAGGAAGTCGTCGCGCTGACGTCCGACCAGCAGGCGCGCTGGCGTGAGTTGCTCGTCGAACTGGAAGCCGAGCACATCGTTCTGGTCGACGGTGCATCGATCCGCAAGCAGGATCGCACATGGCTCGAGGACTACTTCCTCAACCATATTTTTCCCATTCTGACGCCGCTCGCGATCGATCCGGCCCACCCGTTTCCGTTCATCCCGAACCTTGGCTTCACCATCGCGCTGCAGCTTGCGCGCGCGAGCGACAAGAAGGCGATGAACGCGCTTATCCGCGTCCCGCCCAAGATCGAGCGGTTCGTCCGGCTGCCCGCCGCCGAAGGCCGCTCGCGGCTGATCGCGCTCGAGCAGGTGGTTGGACTTTTTATTCCGAAACTGTTCCCCGGCTATACGGTGAAGGGGCAGGGGGCGTTCCGGATCGTGCGCGACTCCGAAATCGAAATCGAGGAAGAGTCCGAAGATCTGGTGATGGAGTTTGAGCGGGTGCTCAAGCGCCGCCGCCGTGGCTCCGCCATCCGGCTCGAGATGGAAGCGTCGATGTCGGCCGACCTGCGCGAGTTCGTGAAGCGCGCGCTGGCGGTCACTGACGACGAGGTTCATCTTGTCGACGGCATGCTTGCGCTCAACGAAATATCGCAGATTCTCAGCCTCGATCGTCCCGATCTCGAATTCGTCCCGTACAATCCGCGCTTCCCCGAGCGCATCCGCGACCATGCCGGCGACTGCTTTGCCGCGATCCGTCAGAAGGATCTGATCGTCCACCATCCGTATGAATCGTTCGACGTCGTGGTACAGTTCCTGACCCAGGCGGCGCGCGACCCGAACGTCGTCGCGATCAAGCAGACGCTTTACCGCACGTCGTCCGACAGCCCGATCGTGCGCGCGCTTGCCGAGGCCGCCGAGGCAGGCAAATCGGTCACCGCCCTGGTGGAGCTCAAGGCGCGGTTCGACGAAGAGGCAAACATCCGCTGGGCGCGCGACCTCGAACGCGCCGGCGTGCAAGTCGTGTTCGGCTTCATCGAACTCAAGACCCACGCCAAGCTGTCGCTGGTCGTGCGGCGCGAAGCCAAGGCGCTCACGTCTTATGTGCACGTCGGCACCGGCAACTACCATCCGGTCACGGCGCGCATCTATACCGACCTGTCGTTCTTCACCGCGGACCCTGTGATCGGGCGCGACGTCGCGCGCATCTTCAATTTTATTACCGGTTACGCCGAGCCCGCCGAACTCGAACGCATGGCGGTGGCGCCGATCAATCTGAAGAAGCGCATTCTTGAGCATATCGCGCGGGAAATCGCCCATGCCAAGGCCGGGCGCCCGGCCGCGATCTGGATGAAGATGAACTCGCTCGTCGATCCGGAAATCATCGACGCGCTCTATGCGGCATCGCAGGCCGGTGTGTCGATCGACATGGTCGTGCGCGGTATCTGCTGCTTGCGGCCCGGCGTTCCGGGCCTGTCGGATAACATTCGGGCGCGCTCGATCGTCGGGCGTTTTCTGGAACACGGCCGCATCTATTGCTTCGGCGACGGCTATGGCCTGCCGCACCCGAAAGCTGCGGTTTACATCTCGTCAGCCGACATGATGCCGCGCAACCTCGACCGCCGGGTCGAGGCGTTGTGTCCGATCCTCAATCCCACCGTACATGAACAGGTGCTCGACCAGATCATGGTCGCAAACTTCAAGGACAACGAGCAAAGCTGGGAATTCGGTTCCGACGGCACGACTCAGCGCATCCACCCGGCCCCGGGTGTGGAACCGTTCAATGTGCATAAGTATTTTATGACCAATCCCAGCTTGTCAGGCCGGGGAAAATCTCTCAAAGAGTCTTCACCGCGCAGCCTGACTCGCCAGATCGACAGTGCCTGATACAAAACGGCCAGCCTCCCGCAGAAAATCCCGAGCCGCACAAGGCCGTCTGGACTATGGGCCGCCGGTCGCGGTCATAGATATCGGGTCGAATTCGGTGCGTCTTGTTGCATATGAGGGGCTGACCCGCAGTCCGACCCCCATCTTCAACGAAAAGGTTCTCGCCGGCCTCGGCCGCGAAGTTCAATCGACCGGCCTGCTGGCGCCGGATGCGGCGGCGCGGGCGCTGGCAGCGCTGCGCCGGTTCCGGATGCTATGCGATACGATGCAAGTGCAGCGGGTGTGGGCAATTGCCACCGCAGCGGTTCGGGACGCCAGGAACGGGAAGGACTTCATTCGCGAGGCGCAGCAGATCTGCCGGGCGAGGATCGATGTGCTCTCCGGCCAGCGCGAGGCGCATTATTCGGCGCTCGGAATCGTTTCAAGCATCCATCGTCCTAACGGTGTGGTCGGGGACCTCGGCGGCGGTTCGCTCGAACTCGTCGATGTACGCGGAACACGCACGAGCGCCGGCGTCACGCTGCCGCTTGGCGGTCTTGCCTTGCAGGACATGTCGAAGCGCTCGATCAAGCGCGCGGAATCGATCGTGCAGAAACAGCTCGCCGGCATTCCGACGCTGAAGCGCGGACGCGGCCGGGCGTTCTATGCGGTTGGCGGCACTTGGCGCGCGCTGGCGCGGCTGCACATGTGGCAGACGGGTTACCCGCTGCACGTGACCCATGGCTACTCCATTCCGGCAGAGGAGGCGCTGGAATTTTCCAGGCTGGTGCGACGGGTCGACGCCGAGACCTTGTCGCGGGTGGACGTGGTGACGGATGCGCGCCGTCCGCTTCTGGGTTACGCCGCGCTTGTGCTCGAGAACATCATCAGGGTCGCAAAGCCCAAGGAAGTCGTCATGTCGGCGCTTGGGGTGCGCGAGGGCTTGCTTTTTTCGCTCCTGAGCGATGCCCAACGCAAGCAGGATCCGCTGATATCGGCGGCGCAGGAACTCAATGTGTTGCGCTCCCGCTCGCCGCGTCACGGCGAGGAACTGATCGCGTGGACCGACCGGCTGATGGAAACGACCGGTATCGACGAAAGTGCGGAGGAACGTCGTTTGCGTCATGCCGCCTGCCTTCTTGGCGACATCGGATGGCGGGCGCATCCCGATTATCGCGGCGAGCAGTCGCTCAACATCATCGCGAACGCAACGTTCGTCGCGGTGGATCATCCGGGGCGGGCCTATATCGCGCTTGCTGTTTTCTTCCGTCACGCCGGGCTGACGGTCGATGACTTGTCCCCGCATGTGCGGGAACTGGTGTCCGCGCGCATGCTCGATCACGCGAGGGTGCTCGGCGCCGCCATGCGCGTCGCCTATCTCGTCTCCGCGGCGATGCCGGGCGTGTTGCCGAAGGTGCCGCTGGTGGTCGAACGCGGCAAGCTCAAGCTTAAGCTCGGCCGTCGGCACGCGGGCTTGAATGGAGACCGGCTGTACTCGCGGCTGCGCCAGCTCGCGCGGCTGATCGGGCGCGAGCCCATGATCGTGACAAAGTAGGGATCGAGGTTGTCGGCGGCTCGCGCCGGTCGTCGAAAGGAATGGTTTGGTGTAACCGAGTAAGGATCGGGTAAGCACCATTCCAAATTTCAGCGCAAGTATGTCCTGGCGTTTTTCTCTTTTGGAACCGCCGCAGTTTTATGGATGCCTCCGTCTGGAGCGCAGTGCTCCAATACAGGAGGCTATTGTCGATGAAATTTGCGAGCGCCTTTTTGCTTGTCCTGGCCATGTCAGGTCCGGTGTCGGCGCAGGAAATGAACGCCGACGATCTCAAGTGGATCAACCAGTGCATCAAGGACAATAAGGACGAAGCAGGGGGGACACCCGCCATCGTGCGCACCTACTGCACCTGCATGAATGACAAGATGGACAGCAGCGAAACACGGTCGATCACGCAGTGGGAAAAGGCCAACCCGGCGGCCCGCACCGCCTGTGAAAAGCAGGCTGGTTGGAAATAGGTTTTTGAGCGGGACGGTTTTCGCGTTTGCAGTCATGGTTTTGACGCCGTCAAAGCCATGACCGGCGGGAGCGTTTTCGAGCGAAGTGGAGACTAGCCGAGGTGAAACTCCACGCTCACCTGGCCTGAACCGCTCGACGTGAAATATTCGCACATGCGCTCGGCCTGGCCGTCGTATTCGTCCCAGCCCAGAAGACCGAACAACATTACCGTATCCGCCATCAGCGCTTCGCCGCTGCACTTGGTGCAATACTCCGGCAGCATGCGCACGAACTCCGGATACAGTCCTGCGTCCCACATGTGAAGGACGTGCAAGTCCATCTGGCGATTGAACTCGCTGGAAACGACTCCCACTCGATGGTCAATGAGTTTGAGTTCGCATTGTTATTATTGGGCTTTCCGCCCGCGCTCCAAGTCCATACCAACTGCGATACCACCAGGGTAAAGGCGCTGGATTCGCGGATTCTATATGGTGATCTTTCCCGTCATAAACGCGCGCGCATCATAAACGAGCGTCGCGAGAATGCAGACCAAAAAGTCGGAGCTTCGGAGGATGGCAGGGACGCTTACCTGCTATCTCTTCGTGCTGGCATCCTCGATGGCCTTCATCAGCGCAGCGTGCTCCCACTTCACAGATTTGCAGCCGTTCTGCCCGAACGCCGGGGGAACGCTGGTCGGGGCCTTGTCTCCCTTGTAGACGCCAATGACGCCCTTGCCGCGCTTGATGCTCTCTTCGATCTCCCAGTTCACCCATTTGCTTGAAGCAGTCTTTTCCGAGAGATACACCACCGTTACGGAGCAGCGGTCGATCTTCTCGCGGATTTGACGCTTGATGTAATCGGCGTTGGCGCTGTCGAATGGCTCCTTGACGGAATGGTCGTCGAACTGCAAATCGACCTTGTCATTCTTCGCCTGACCACGAAGCAGGTTCACTTCGTCTAAATCTTCATGGTCGAAGCTGATGAAAACGTGCCTGCTGGCGTCACCTTTTGCCTCAGATAGCTTCTGCTTTGCCTGTTCTTCAAGGCGCCTGATGTCAGAACTAGAAAGACCGCCGCCCGAGCCCCCACCCATTTCATTTCTCCTTGTCGAATTGAAACTCCAAGCAGGCGATGCACCGCCCGCAAGGTTCTGAATTGCCAGTATGGCACGAGTAGGTGCCCGTGATCCCCTTGGCCTGCGCCAGCCTAACCACGTCTGCCTTGCCGAACTCGATCAGTGGCGTGAGCACCTTGATCTGCTGCCCCATTGCTGCGGAGATGGTGGTTTCGGCCTGAGCCACAAATTGCCGTCTCTGGTCGGGGAACAGACTGAATTCCTCTGCCAGCAGGCCAATAGTCACCGATGATGCGCCTTGCTGATACGCATACGCGCTGCCCATCAGCAAGAACATCAGGTTGCGGCCCGGCGTGAACGCATCGGCTTTGACATCGAGTTCTTGACGAGTCAGGCCAGATGCAATCACGCGCCCGAAACCCGATAAATCCATCCGTGTCGGCACCGGAAGACCCAAGGTATCGTGGACGAGTTTGCAGGTTTCCCATTCCCGGCTAGCTGCCCGTTGTCCGTAGTCAATGAACAGTGGGAAGTGCTCTATACCTTCCTCTTTCGCCATTACGCCAACGAGCGTCGAATCAAGGCCACCGGAAACCAGGTTCACGAAACTCATAGGAAAGCTTCCTTCTTGGCCACGCGCATCGTCAGCCAGGTTGCTAAATCGACGCAGCCCATCGAATGGCCGAAGTCGGCAGAAATCTCCCGGAAGGTGTTCTCGATTTCCTCATAGAGCGAGAGGCGGCCTAATTGGCTGGGCGACAGCGACAGGCCGCGCGCCAGTTGCAGATAGTCCAACACATGGACATCCAGAACGGCGAGGTCAGCGCAGTAGCCAACACGGCGTAGAAAGAGGCTCGCTTGTTTGGGGCCGAAGCCCCAGACGTGCTGCATCAGGGTTTCGCGGGCTTCCCTCGCATCGCGGGCATCGAACAAAAATCCACGGATCGTTCGGGATTGCCCATAAATTTCAACGATGGTCTTCGCCAGCAAGGACGCCAGCCGGTTCTTGAAACGTGGCCGAACCCATCGTTGCGCCCCATTGCGCGCGGGAACAGGCAGCGGATCGGATAGGGCCGCAACAACCTTTCGTTCGATGACCTGGACGCTTCGTCCGCGCGGCGCTGGCTGGAGCAACTTCTTCTCACGTAGCCGATCCGCCGTTGCTACCGCCATCTCGAAAACCATCTGGCTGCCGAAAATGCAGATCGCCGCTTCGTACAGAAATTCTCCTTCCGCCATCTGTTGCCAGTTCTGCGCCGCAGATGCATGCGTCTCGACCTCAAGACACATCGCGCGAATGGTCTGGTTGATGATGTCCACGGTCATAGCTGACCCCAACCGGCAACATCGGCAACGTGGCGAGAAGCGCGCGGAGGCAGATTGAAGCGGCAGAATTCCGACAGGCGATCCTGACTCACCGCATCGCGCAGCCTTCGCATCCAATCGGAGAAGAATTCGAGATTGTGGGCCAGCGTGCGCGCTTGAAACGACAGCTTGTCGTCATCGCCCCATGCGGTCTGACCCGCAAAGAAGTCGGCCTGCGAAAGATGGTAAAGTAGCCCGGATTCGTGATCGACTACCGTCTGGCACCATTCCAACCCATCGAAACTGTCGGCGCCCATGGCCGAGTACAGGGCGATCGAGACGGGGTTGCCGGTACCCAGAAGGTGCAAAACGACGTAGCGCCCGAGTTCATTCAGGGCCGTCCGAATAGCCTTTACTGCACGGGCGCGCTCCAGCACGCCATCGCCCAACCTGCGTTCTGGAACCGCCAACATCGAGACACCAGTCTTGGCGGCGACGGCTGCGCACAGCGCGGGCAATTCAGCGGCCGAGGCGTGAATAATCGGGATGATCTGGCAGCTACCCGCAGCGGCTTGATCCGCTTGCCAGCGTTCCGCGACCAAGGCAACGTGATCGTCCGCGTTGGCTGGGGGCTGCTGCTCGTCGAAGCCAAAGGCAAGATCGCAGGACCAATCGGCCAGAATCTTGTGAAAGTCTGTTTGCTTCCAGCCTGCCTGCGCGTCCTTCCAGAAACTTTCATAGTTGCCGGAATCCATCAACGTGATGATGCCCGCCTGACGAGCAGAAGTCAGTGCCTGCTGGGCCGACTGTGGCTGATCAACGCCCGCGAGATCGAAGGCCGATACCAGAAACTGGCCGTTCAGGCCGCCCAGAGAGGACAGCAACTGCAAATAATCCTGCGGACGTAGCGCCGTCTTCACCGAAGAAATGGATGGAAAGTACACGGGCATCGGCAACGACCGTGCTCCGATGGCCAGCTCAGTGGGGCGCGCGACAGGCATCACGCGCCCTCCGACTTCTGCACCGTGGCGGCGCGGCGGGTTTCATTGAACCAGTTGGCGTGTTCGGTCGAGACGTGCTCTTCGACCCTTTCAGCCAGCGCAACCAGCCGCTCGGGTTCGGCTAAGCCCTTGTAGGGGCCTGCGGCAGAAAGGAAGAGGTATTTTTCGTGCTTGAGACGCTCTGCTGTTGCCCTGTAGCTGAACCAAAGAGTCGAATACTGATTCATCTGCTGAACAGCTTCCAGAACGGCAATCAAGACGCCGAAAGCTGATGCGGCCCACTTGGCGTACTCCGCAGGCAACAGACTCGTTGCTGGAATCAGTGCCGCAGACGCGAACTGTGCGATTTTCAAGCGTTTGTACCACCCTTGGGCGTGCTGGCTCTTGCGATCATACCAGTTTAGCTGATCGACGAGCCGGAACCATGCCGGGTGCGCTGCAACTGACTCAGGCGCCGGCGGCTCGGGATTAGCATTCTTCTTGTCGTCGGCCATGTCGTCACAAATCTCCTTTGAACGCATTGCCAAGAATGCTCGCAAGCACGGCATCTAATTAGGCGGCGTCCTAGTTCAGCACAGGCTTCACCACATTCTTTTGGCGGTCACGTATGGACTGAATCCAGTCTTCTAGCGCCTTGACCTCATTAAGCAGGTCATCAAGCGAGACGGCTTCGGGATTCAACGCCTGCGCCGACGAATGAAGATCTTCAGACAACCTACCTTGGGCGGCCATAACGCGCTTCACGTCATCCTCGGTTAGAATGCCGAGTTTGAACATTGAGGTCGGCTTAACCTTGTTGTCGAACCGTTCAAGCACCGGGCGGATATAATCGGAAATTGCCTGTTCCCAAGCATCCCGCAGTTGACCGATCGTACCCTTGCAGAAGATGGTGCGTTGGGTGTCGGTCAGCTTATCGAAGCCGGGTTTTGCCGATTTCAGCGACGACCGCAGCGCGTTGCACATCTCAAGCCCGGACTTTGCCTTGTCCGGCAACTCGTTTTCGATGTAGCCGGGCTTGTCCTGCTGGCGCCTGACATTACGAAACGCGATTGGCCGGTTTGCCTTTTCCGCTTCGCGGCGGAGTTCGTACAGGAACACAAGATCGTGCGTGAATACGACGACTTGTCGGTGCTCCGCTTCCTCCACCAGCCGCGACGCAACCGCGCCCCTGTGGATGTGGTCGAGCGATGACATCGGATCGTCGAAAACGATGCCGGAATAACGCTGTGCCGTGACCAGCTCGGCGAGGAACGCGGCGAGCGCGACGCAGCGGTGCTCGCCTTCGCTGAATATCTCGCCGACCTTGGCGTTGGGATTCTCCACCAACGCGACGCGAAAATACGATACGGCCTGCCGGTCTTTCTCCTTACGAAGCTCGACCGGCATTCTGGACAGTTTGAGTTTTCCGATCTCGCGCGCAAACCGACCGCGAAGCGCGTCCGTCACCATACGATCCGAGAGTTCCTTGTTCTTATCGGTGATGGGCTTCTTGGCGGTCGTCTTCAGCGCGGTGTTGATCGACTCGATTTCTTTGAGGCGCGCAATTTGCGCCTTGATGTCCGGGAGCAGCGGCGCAAGGGCGGCACGCTCCTTGAGTTCAAGGTATTCGGATTTCAGTTTCTTGTAGTCGTCGCTCTGCGTATCGGCGGAAAGCTGCGCGGCACGGGTTTTGAGATCGGTTGCGAGCGCCGTAAGTGCCTGGAGCGGACCAGCGCCAAGCGGCTTGGGCTCGCCGTATGCCCTGACCATTGCCCGAAGCCGCCAAAGCACCACGACAAAGGCCCGGCGGACTTGCTGGGCAAGCGCCGCATCGCCGATCTCGGTGGTGAGGAATTTGCCGAATTTCAGCACATCGCCAAGGCGCAGCATCCGCCCTTTCAACTGCGTGAGCGCGGCATCCAGCTTCGCGCGCGCCGTCGCTTCATCAGCCTTCGTCGAGCTTTTCACAAACGACTCGAATGTCTGCTGGCGCACGATTGCGTCAGCTCCAAGGGGCTGCTGACAAAGCACGCAAAGCGTATCCGGTTCGCTCGAAGGGAATGTCTTGCCGGGATAGGCCACGGTGTCCGCATAGGTGCGGGCGGCCTCCCACAGTTTTTGCCAGGCGGCTTGGCCTACCTCGGGCAACGGCGATGCGCTGAATAGCTGTTGCGATGCTAACGACGCGGCTTCCACGGCATCGCCGTGGGTCTTTCGTAGTGTATTGATTTCCACGAACGCCGCCGCGCTCGTCGCGCCAATAAGGGTTTGAAGGGTCGTCTGGATGCGCTCCACTTCGCCGCGCTGATTATCAAGCCGCGCCACGGCGCGCTTGGGGTCTTGAGCGAAGTCGGTTTCCAGCGTGGCGAGGCGGCCGGTTTCCTGATCGCTGAACGCGGCGAGCTTATCAAGCTGCGGGACGTTGGATTTCGCGCTCAACCCGAGGACATAGCTACCAGCAGCCGTTTCCTTGCTCAGCGAGGGGTTTGAAACCGCAAGCGGAACCTGGCTCTTGAGCATTGCAATCTTGCCGTCGAGCGCCGTTTTAATGCGGTCGGAAGCATCGGCCAGCGCCTCCAGCAACCGCATTGGCCTGGGGATATAGGCTACCTCGTTGGTGCTTTCGACATGGATGCTTGCGCTTCGGGAGTCGAAGATGCTGACCGATGGCAGGTCGCTGTGCGGTTCGCCGTCAGGCGTCCAATTGAATTGTTCAGCGTTCGCGCCCCGTGTGAAACATATCTCGGCAGATTGCGGCGTGTCGGTCTTGTCCTCCAGGTCGCGGTGGATGGCGAACTTCTCGTCCCGTGACCGACAAGCGTGTTTCAGGACACGGACATAGCCGGACTTTCCCGAACCATTGTCGCCATAAATCACCGTCAGCCCGGAAGGCTCGAAGGATAGCTCCTGCTGGCTGGCAAGCGCGTTGATGGCGGTCGGATTCTTTATCGAAACAAGGGAAATCGGCTCTGCGGCGCTGGTTTCAGCCACAATATGCGATTGCGCAATCGGCGTATGGGTGCGCGCCGGATCAAGGCAAAGCTCCGTAAGTTCTGCAATCGCCTGATCGTCGAGCGTTGCACCTGTGACCAGCCGGCGAAGCGCATCTTTCTGCCAAGCAGGTCGTTTCTCCGCCCATGCCAAAAGGTCCGCTAGAGCGGCCTTTTCGGTCAGGGGCGCGGATGGCGTGGTCGCGACGCTCATGTGGTCACAATTCCCCCTTGAACGCCTTGTCGAGAATCGCGGGAAGCATGGCGTCCAGTTCGGCGGCGGTTTCAGCTTGGAGAGCCTTCACCGTATCGACCTTGTTCCGCAATTCGTTGAGTTCAGAGACGATGCGGTGCTGCTCATCTAAGGTTAGTATTGGTAAAGGAAACGCACGGAGCAGATTGAGATTTAAATTGCCTTGGGAATGTCCCTTCCCAAGGGTGTTTACCCTTGAATGGGCGCGGCCAATGGGTGAGTTCAGCCATTGAACCAAATACTCGGGCATCAAGACTTTTGTGTCAGGGCGTATCAACGCCAAACTGACATAGATCGCAAACTCAATGTCTCGATCGACGACAGCGGCTTCTCCTATGCCAGCACCGACCCGAGTTAACAGAACGTCCCCTCGTGCAGGCTTGTTTCTCGCGGTGTATCCGACAAAATCCTCCCACGATACCTTTCGGTGAACTTCTGGCATAAACCGAAATGGCTTGACGTTTTGCGCCGAAAGAAAAGTGGCTCCTTCATCCACATAGCGAGGCGTTTGGTGCGTTCCGTCGGTAATCACCAAGCAGACATCCCCTAGAGGGACTGTGTGAATATTGGCGTTTTCAAACACAGCGTTCGCATAGCTGTTTGTCAGTGCCACCAGTTCTTTTTCAGAATCTCTCCGAGCAACACGTGCTTCCTCCACCTTCGCGGTCAGTTCTTCGATGCGCGCGACGATGCGGCGCTGCTCGCTGAGCGGCGGGAGGGGAATTTCGACGTCAAGGAAGCGTTCAGGCTTGATGCGGTTCTGTCCGCTTGTGCCCTGAGATTTCTGATCGCATTGCGCCCAGAAGTCTTTGGTCTTTGTAACCCAATGCATCCATCGTGGATCGAGGCGCCCCTCAATAGGCGCGAACATCGGGAACTCGTTCGACCCGTGGCAACCTGCGAGGCTGCCGTCCACGACAGCTACACTACCATTCCTCGCCCAGATTTTGTTTACGACGATGTCGCCCTGTTCGGCGCGAAATAGCTGCTGGTACTTGGTCAGACCGCCGTCTACCGGCTCGCGCTCGTAAGCGCCTTTCCCCCATAGACTAACGCCAAGTTGCCTATAGGTCTCGCCAAGCGAAGGCGAAACGGGTCGGCTCACTGGTTCAGCAGCATTCCGCAACTGAACCCTTGGTGGCGCTGCACTCATGCGCTTGCCCCCAAAGCCGCCTTGATGTCCCGCATCAGTTCGACGATCCGCAACTCCTTCTTCAGAATATCGTCGGCAAGCTGATCCGGCGGCAGGTGCTCGAAATCCACTCTGGCGCGCGGGTTCTTGCGGTCGAGGTTACAGTTGGCGTCGAGCAGTTCCTTGACCGAGAGTTTCCAAGCCTGATCGTTCTCCTCGCGCTTTGCCCACCACGCCATGCAGTCTTTGAACTCGTCGAACTGCATAGGCTGGGTCTTGGTGTAATTCTTGCGCCCCTCGGGTAAGGGCTGCTCGTAATACCAGACCTCTTTCGTGGGGCCGGACCGGTCGAAACACAGGATATTGGTCGGGATGCCTGTATAGGGCGCGAACACGCCATTGGGCAGCCGCACGATGGTATGAAGGTTGAACTCCTTGAGAAGCTCTTCCTTGATGCGGGCGCAAACGCCGTCGCCGAACAGCGTTCCGTTCGGCACGACGACGGCAGCACGCGCCGGGCGACCGACGGGAGTCGGCTGGCGCTTGAGCTTGCGCATGATGAGTTGGAGGAACAGCAACGCGGTTTCCGCCGTCTGGCGGTCTTCAGGGAAGTTGCCCTGGATGCCCTTTTCTTCCTCTCCGCCAAAAGGTGGGTTGGTGAGGATCACGTCGACGCGCTCTTTCTCGCCGATCTCGGAGAGCTTGAAGCGCAGGGCGTTGTCAGGGTCGATCTGCGGCGCATCCAGCCCGTGGAGCAGCAGGTTCATCTGGCACAGCAGATACGGCAGGGACTTGGGTTCGCAGCCGGCGATGGTGTCGTTTTGCAGACGCTTGCGGTCGGCGACGGTCTTCACCTGCTTTTCAAGGTGGTTGTAGGCTTCCACCAGGAAACCACCCGTACCGGAGGCCGGATCGAGGACGGTCTCGCCAAGGCGCGGATCGGTGACTTCCACCATGAAGCGGACGACGGCGCGCGGCGTATAGAACTCACCGGAATCGCCCGCCGCATCACGCATTTCGCGGAGCATGGATTCGTAGAGCGCGCCGAGGGTGTGAAGTTCGTCCGACGACGTGAAATGAATCCCGCCAACCTTGTTGATGATGTCGCGGAGCAGATAACCGCTCTTCATGCGGTTATCGACACCCTTGAATACGGTGGCGATCACGTCGCGGCGGTTGTCGCCGTTGGAGCTGGAGAGCGAGCGCAGGTAGGCGAACAAGCCGGGGCCTTTCGTCCCATCCGCGCGCACGGCTTCGTCGGAATTGATGAAGGAAAGCAGTTCATCGCCCGTAATCCCCTGCGGATCGGCGGCCCAATCGCGCCAGCGGTATGGGGCTTCGATGGCGGCCTTGAACTTCTTGCCGGACAGCGCGGTTTCCTCCTCGCGCTGTTGCTCAAGGTCGTCGAGGAATTTGAGGAACATGATCCAGGTGAGAAGCGGCAGACGGTCGAGGTCGCCGTTCAGCCCCTTGTCCTTGCGCATGATGTCGCGCGCGGACTTGAGAAGGCTCCCAAGCATCTGCGAGGTCGTCATCGGTGCGGCGTCTGCGCCGTTCTTCTTTTTAATTCGTGCCATAGAGCAGTCCTTGCAGGTCGGTCACGGCCCGGCGAAGCTCATCGGGGCCGCCGAACAGCTTGATGATTTCGGCGGGCTGGCCGTGGGTTGAGATCGGCGGAACCTTGAGCACGTCCGGCAGGACAAACTGCGCGTCGCCATGTTCCGCGTATTTTCCCAGAAGCTCGTCGAGCACTTGACGCGCTTCGGGGGAGAACTTCTCGAAGTAGTCCTTTCGCTCGGCCTTGAGGCGCTGCGCCCGCTCGCGCCGGGTGCGGAGCGGCGCGTTGAAGGCCAGATGGCAAAGTAGGTCGAAGGGGTCGGCGTCGGTCTGGCCCGTCTGTTCTGCCAGCACGTCGAAGTCGATGCCGCGTTCGGCCAGTGCGGCGATGATCTCGCTGCGCTGGTCCGCGTCCGCCCAGCGCTTGCGAAGCTCGGCGGAGGTCGGCGCCAGCGAGCGGACGCTTTCGGCGGCATAGTCGGTGTATTTGACGACGCGAAGCTGCTTGCCGTTCGGATCAAGCTCGTGGACCAGATGGGCCACGACTTCGACCTGGCCGCCGTCGAAATAAAATTTACGCGGCTCACCGGTCGGCGGTTCGATCACGCCGGGTTCGCCTTCCTCCGGTGGAGCAGGCTCCGGTTCCTGCCCTTCGGGGACGATTTCCGTCGTCGCGGTGGTTTCCCCGGCGTCGTTCACTTCTTCTTCCGTGATCCGGGCCGGATCGCCGTCGAAGTCCGGGTCGGCGAACATGCGGGTGGCCGAGCCGGTGTAGTCGAGGATGTTGAACCACAGCTTGCCGTAGTCGTCGCGCAGGCGCGTCCCGCGCCCGATGATCTGCTTGAACTCGCTCATGGACCCGACGACACGCGCCAGAACGACGTTCTTGCAGGTCGGCGCATCGACGCCGGTCGTCAGGAGCTGCGACGATGTGAGGATCACCGGCGTTTTGGTTTCGAGGTCTTGGAACTTCGACAGGTGGCCGCGCCCGATGGCGCCCTCGTCGGCGGTGACGCGTGCCACATAGTCGGGATACTGCGCTACAAGATCGGCATTGAGGTTGACCAGAGCCTGCCGCATTTCAGAGGCGTGTTCCTGATCGACGCAGAACACGATGGTCTTGGCGAAACGGTCGGTCTTTTTGAGGAAGTCGGTCAGGTGGCGGGCGATGGCCTCCGTGCGGGCGCGCAAGGCGATGGACCGCTCGAAATCCTTGGTCTGGTATTCGTCATCGGGGATCGCGCGGCCGAAGCGATCCACCTCGTCCTTGCTCGGCCGCCAGCCCGCCGCGTCCCATTGGGTGACGACGCGATGCACCCGGTAGGGCGCGAGAAAGCCGTCGTCGATGCCCTGGCGCAGGCTGTATTCGTAGATCGGGTTGCCGAAATAGAGGTAGGTGTCGCGGTTGTCCTCGCGCAGCGGCGTGGCCGTCATGCCGAGCTGATAGGCGGGCTTGAAATGCTCAAGGATGACGCGCCATGAACTGTCGTCCCGCGCACTTCCCCGGTGACATTCATCGACGATGATGAGGTCGAAGAAGTCCGGCGGATAGTCCCGGAAAAGCCCGGCGCGGCGCTCGTCCTCGGCAAGCGCCTGATAGATAGCGAAATACATTTCCCGGCTTTTGACAATCTCGCCGGATTCGATCTTGTGGCGCGCGTCCCCGAAGGGGGTGAAGGTCTTGTCCTTCGGATCGTCGATGAGGATGTTGCGATCCGCGAGGAACAGGATGCGCGGCTTGCGATGCTCCCCGGTCCTGTTCCAGCGGCTCGACCAGAGCTTCCAGCAAATCTGGAAGGCCACGATCGTCTTGCCCGTTCCCGTCGCCATAGTGAGAAGCAGGCGTTTCTTTCCGGCAAGGATGGCTTCGACCGCCCGGTTGATGGCGATCTGCTGGTAATATCTCGGCGACTTGCCGCCGACCGTGTTGTAGGGAGCGATCAGGTGCTCCACGCGCTCGGGCGTGTCGATTCCGCTGCCCGCCTGATAACGCCGCCAAAGGTCATCAGGTGTGGGGAAGTCGGCAACGCGCGTTTCCGTCCCCTTGAAATAGTCGATCTCAATGATCTCGGCACCGTTGGTGGCGTAGGCGTATTTGAGGTCGAGGATTTCCGCATAGTCGCGGGCCTGCTGCACGGCGTCGGTCGCTGATTTGTAGCTGGCCTTGGCCTCCACCACGGCGAGCGAAAAATCCCGCGTAAAGCGCAGCAGGTAATCCACCCGCTTGGGCGCCTTACGGACAAAACCCTTGCCCACGGGAATGACTCGGCCGTCCGTGATGGTGCGCTGCTCGGCGATGGAATGGGGTTCGTTATCCCAGCCCGCCGCTTGCAGTTTGGGGACGACGAATTTCCTACAGGTATCGGCTTCGTTCGTCATGCGCCCCCGCTGCCCCCCTGCTGTTCCTCGACCTTACGCTTTATCCAGTTTGCGATTTCTTGCCGCTGGAACCGCCACGATCCGCCGACCTTGAAGCCAGGAATCTTGCCTGCCGAGGCGAGCTTGTAGGCGGTCTTCTCATTGATCTTGAGAAGTTCCGCCACCTCCCGGATCGTCAAGATTTCGTCGGCCATGCGCCCGCCGTGACTCGTGGTTGGGGAAGTGTATAGAAGATCGGAGAAAATCAGGGAAGATAGCGGGAGCTGTCCATCAGAGTGTGAGCAGCGGCGGCAGGGTCGGGGCTGCCGCAGCATCATATTTGAAATTCCGCTCTGAAAGCGGATTTTTCAGGACGATCCGGTGTGGTCGATCCTCTCATTGATCTTGAGGGCGGTTTATATATTTCACGAAACACAAAGTATGACTTAGCGAATCTCACTAAATATGAACTCGACATCAGTTTGAAAATCTGCAAAAATACTAAGCATGGATATGCGTTCTGGCGGCAAACTAAACCGACTCCAGCAGGAACTCCCCGAGGGTCTCCTGGCCGATTCTGCCTGGATGGAGGCTCACGGCTACTCGTCGGCACTGCGCAGCCAGTACGTTCGCGCGGGTTGGCTCGACAGTCCGGCCCGGCGCGTCTATCGCCGCTCGCGCACGCCGCTCACCTGGCAGCAGGTGACCGTTTCTCTTCAGACGGTGCTGGACCTTCCGCTGACCGTTGGCGGGCGCACCGCGCTCGAACAGCAGGGTTACGCCCATTACCTTTCGACAGCCATGCGTGAGGTTCACCTCTACGGGCCGAAGCGCCCGCCGACCTGGCTGGCGAGCCTGCCGCTCGACGTGACCTTTCATTGGCACAACAGCCTGCGGCTGTTTCCCGGCGATGCCGACGCGCCGCCCGAGCCAAGCCCCGTCATGGTCAGCGCCGGCGGCCTGACCTTGCCCATCCGCTATTCCAGCAAGGAGCGCGCCGTTCTCGAATTGCTCGACGAACTGCCCGAGCATGAGAGCTTCCATCAGGCCGATGCCTTGATGGAAGGAATGAGCGATTTAAGCCCGCGCCGCTTGCAAACCCTGCTGGAGGCTTGCGCCAGCGTGAAGGTGAAGCGGCTCTTTCTTTTCTTCGCCGACCGCCACCGCCATGCGTGGCGGTCCCGGCTGGACATGTCCCGCGTCGATCTGGGCTCGGGCAAGCGCGTCCTCGTCAAAGGCGGCAAGCTCGATCCGCGCTACAACATCACCGTGCCGTCCGACCTTGGAGGCCCGTGAAGTTCATGGCCTTCCTGGACACATACCGGCAGCAGGTCGCCCTGCTCATTCGCGTCCTTCCTTTCGTCGCGGAGGAGCGGGCCTTCGCGCTCAAAGGCGGCACCGCGATCAACCTGTTCGTGCGCGACATGCCGCGCCTCTCCGTGGACATCGACCTGACCTATCTGCCGGTCGAAGATCGGGCCACATCGCTCGCGGCAATCAACGCCGCCATGCTGCGGATCAAGGAACGGATCGAGCGGGGCATCCCCGCCGTGAGAGTCAATGCTTCGCGTTCCGCCGATGAGAATATCGTCACCAAGCTGATCGTTCGGACGAGCGGCGTGCAGATCAAGATCGAGGTGACGCCAGTGCTCCGCGGTGCGGTCTATGATCCCGTCGTAATGAGCGTGGTTCCCGTTGTCGAAGACGCCTTCGGCTTCGCCGAAATGCAGGTCGTGTCATTCGCCGACCTTTACGCGGGCAAGATCGTGGCAGCCTTCGACCGCCAGCACCCGCGCGACCTCTTCGACGTGCGCGGCCTGCTGGCGAACGAGGGTGTCGGCGATGAGTTGCGCCGCGCCTTTCTGGTCTACGTCATTAGTCACAACCGTCCGATGGCCGAAGTTCTCGCTCCGACCCGCAAGCCGCTGGGCGAGGAGTTCGCGCGGGGCTTCGCCGGCATGACTCAGGAGCCTGTCGCGCTCGCGGACCTTGATGCCGCGCGGGAGGCGATCATCGCCGCGATGGTGGCCGACATGCCGGAAGATCACCGGCGCTTCCTTGCCGGCTTCAAACGCGGCAAACCGGATTGGGCACTTCTCGGGATACCGGAGGCCCAGCATTTGCCCGCCGTCATGTGGAAGCAGCGCAACCTCGCCAGGCTGCCCGATGCCAAACGGCGCGAGTTGGCCGATGCGCTGGAGCGCGTTCTCTTTCTCTGACCGCAACGCCATCGAAGAGGCGTGTCCTTTGGCGTGCTGATGCTCAGCTATCCTCGAACGTCTGCTTTCCCTTCGCGGTCCAGAGCGCCCGTGCGTGTTCACCCTGCTCGCTTTTGAGCTTGTCGGCCATCCAGAGCATCGCGCCGTAGATCATGGCGCGGTCGTCGCCGGTGAGGTCCACGATCCCAGCCTTGACGACGAGGCCGCCGAGTTCGATCAGATGCCGGGTGCGCTTGCGCCGTTCGACTTCCCAAGCGCGCATGTCATGTCGCGCCAGCGCCGCCTGATGCCGGTTGCGCGCTGCCCGGTTGCGGTTGAGCGCCGCCAGTGTCGCGGTCAGACGATGGAGCAGATCGCCGTGACCGCCCCTGAAAGAACGCGGCCCCACGCTTCGCCCATGCCTCCCTCTTTCCGG
>Ga0164243_10002801_pt1 | contig 28387 bp, 24 predicted proteins | sample OricompcompostOP_FD_108781 | JGI IMG/M metagenome (GOLD analysis project Ga0164243, IMG submission 108781) | Organic Plus compost microbial communities from Emeryville, California, USA - Original compost - Organic plus compost (OP) | ecosystem: Engineered > Solid waste > Mixed feedstock >... | reverse complement strand
GCCGGGACCGCCGGGGCCGCCGGGGCCGCCTTCCGGTCCGGGTCCGCCGGGTCCGCCGGGGCCCCGCGGCCCGTACGGCGCCGGCAGCGGTGACGCCGCCGCGGAGGGCGCCGGCAACTCCCCGTCCGCTCCCGCCTCTTCGGCCTCTTCGGCCTCGCCGGACGCCGCGTACGGCGGCCCGGCGCCGGGCCCGGGCGGCGGCGCGCTGTCCCGGCGCGCGATCCTGCTGTCGATCGGCGCGCTGCTGATGGGCATGCTGCTCGCGGCGCTGGACCAGACGATCGTCGCGACCGCGCTGCCCACCATCGTCAGCGACCTCGGCGGGCTGTCCCATCTGTCGTGGGTGGTCAGCGCCTATCTGCTCGCCGCCACCGCGGCGACTCCGCTGTGGGGCAAGCTCGGCGACCAGTACGGGCGCAGAAGGCTCTTCCAGACGGCCATCGTGATCTTTCTGCTGGGCTCGGTGCTGTGCGGAATCGCGGCCAGCATGGGCGAGTTGATCGGTTTCCGCGCGCTGCAGGGGCTGGGCGGCGGCGGGCTGATGACGCTGTCGATGGCGATCGTGGGGGATCTGGTGCCGCCCCGCGAACGCGGCCGCTACCAGGGCCTGTTCGGCGCGGTCTTCGGCACCACCAGCGTGCTGGGCCCGCTGCTCGGCGGCTTCTTCACCGAACAGCTCAGCTGGCGCTGGGTGTTCTACATCAACCTGCCGCTGGGGCTGCTGGCGCTGCTGGTCATCGCCGCCGTACTGCACATACCGAGCAGCCGGCTCCCGCACCGGATCGACTACCGCGGGACCGTGCTGATCGCGGCGGCCGCGGCCTGTCTGGTGCTGCTGAGTTCGCTGGGCGGCGTCAGCTGGCCCTGGCGGTCGTGGCAGACGGCGCTGCTGGCGGTGGCCGCCGCGGCGCTGCTCGCGCTGTTCCTGCGGGCCGAACGGCGCGCCGCCGAGCCGGTGTTGCCGCTCGGCCTGTTCCGCAACCGTACGTTCACGCTCTGCGCGGTGATCGCCTTCGTGGTCGGCTTCGCGATGTTCGGGGCGATGACCTATCTGCCGACGTTCCTCCAGGTCGTACACGGCATCTCGCCCACCATGTCCGGGGTGCACATGCTGCCGATGGTGGCCGGGCTGCTGTTCTCCTCGACGCTGTCCGGGCAGCTGGTCAGCCGCACCGGGCGCTGGAAGGTCTTCCCGGTGGCCGGCACCGCCGTCACCACGCTCGGGCTGCTCGTGCTGCACGGGCTGGGTCCCGGCAGCAGCACCGCCGAAATCAGCCTCCGCTTCGCGCTGTTCGGGCTCGGGCTCGGGCTGGTGATGCAGGTGCTGGTGCTCGCGGTGCAGAACGCCGTCGGCTACGAGCACCTCGGCGTCGCGACCTCCGGCGCCACCTTCTTCCGCTCCATCGGGGCCTCGTTCGGGGTCGCCGTGTTCGGCTCGATCTTCGCGGGCCGGCTGGGCACGGAGCTGGCGGCCACGCTGCGCGGCCGGGGGCTGCCGCCGGGCGTCACGCCCGGTTCGCTCCAGCACGATCCGCGGTCGGTGGGCCGGTTGCCGCCCGGGCTGCGGCACGGCGTGCTGGGCGCGTACTCGACGGCGATCACGGACGTGTTCCTGTACGCGGCGCCGGTGGTGGCGTTCGCGTTCGTACTGGCCTGGTTTCTGCGCGAGGACCCGCTGCGCCGGAGCGTACGCACCCCGGACGGCAGCGAGACGCTGTCCGTCAACCCCGTCGAGCGCTCCTCGGCGGACGAGCTGTGCCGTGCGCTGTCCGTGCTGAGCACCCGGGCCGGGCGGCGCGACCTGTACGCGGACATCGCGGGCCGTGCGGGAGTCGAACTGCGGCCCGCGTCCTGCTGGTTGATGCTGCGGATCGACCACTACGGCGCGGTGCAGCCGGCGCTGCTGGCCGACCGTACGTCGCTGCCGTGGGAGCTGCTGGCCTCGGCGGCCCGGGAGCTGGAGGAGTGCGGGCTGGCGGTGCGCGAGGGGCTGCCGCTGGTGTTCACCGGCGAGGGCGAACGGGTCGCCGCCCGGCTGCGCTCCGCACGCGAGGACGCGCTGGGCGAGCTGCTGGGCGACTGGTGGTCCCCGGAGCGCCCGCGCGATCTCACCGAGCTGGTACGGGAGTTGAACCGGGAGTTCGGCGGCTCGGAGAGCGAATGCCCGCGTACGGGAGGGGAGTTGACGGAGCAGCACGGGCAGGCCGCGTAGGCGCGGCGGGTCGTGTAGGCGGAGCGGGCCGGGAGCCGCAGCGCCCGCGAACGTGAGAAATATCGCCTGTGCGGCGGCAGTTCGGGCGAAGCGGTGCCGTCGCGCCCCCAGGCTCCGAATGCGGTCCTTTCGCCTCACAGCGTCGCAGGTCAGACGTCTGTGCCCGGACGAGTGCCGGAAATCTCCGTCCACACCGTGGCGTTGCGGTGTGAGGAGTGCAACGCTTCCCGTGCCCGTCCGTGCCGGTACAACGCGGCGCGGAGCACGTAGGGTCCGGGGCTGGACGATTGCGGAGAAGCGGGCGCGGCCGCCGCGCGAACGAGACGCGCAGGGGCGGGACTTCGAGCCCGGGGGAGGGGTGCGTGGTGACGGCGCATCGATGCTGTCCTGGCTGCGGCGCGGAGCTGGACGCCGCGGGGCGGGCGTACTGCGGCTGTGCGGGTCCTTTCACGGCCGAGCAGGTCGATCCGATGCACATACGCCCGTACGTCGACCTGCCGGCGGAGCAGCAGCCTCCGCAGGCGCCGGCCCCCGACCTCGGCCCGTTCTCCGCGTACGGCGCCGGGTACGGCCCCGGGTACGGAGACGGGCAGACGGCCGAACTCGCCGCCGTGCAGCCGGAGTTCGACGGCGCCGGCGCGGGCTACCCGGGCGGTGCGTCCGTCGGCACGGGCACAGGTTTCGAGCCCGGCACAGGTTTCGAGCCCGGCACCGGCTCCGGTGCGTACGCGGGCGCGTACCGCGAGCCCGCGGCGCACGCCTCCCCGGCGGCGGGCTCCCCCGCGCCGCGGCCCGGCGGCCGGCGCGCCGACCGACGAGCCGACCGGCGCCGCAAGCAGCGGCGGCGCTCCGGCACGACCGCGCTCGCCGCCGCGGGAGTGGTGGCCGCCCTCGGCGCCGGAGTGCTCACGACGCAGACCCTCAGCGACAACGGCCGGGACGACGACCGCGGCCTGAGCACCGACGACCGGGCGCTGCCCGACGGCTCGTCCGACGAGCCGTCGCTGGGCTCCGACTCGCGTTCGCACGACTCGCGGGACCGGTCCACGCAGCCCGCCGCCTCCGTGTCCGAGTCGCCGTCCCACCGCGCGGCCGCCGCGCACCCGAAGCGGGGCACGCACGCGCCGAGCACGTCCGCGACGCGGAAGCAGCCGCGCCCGGACGCGTCGACGCCCGCCCGTGGCGGCGGTCACGGGCACCACGGTCCCGGGTCCGGCTCGCCGACCCCGCCGTCGACTTCGCCGCCGAGCAGCCCCCCTTCGAGCAGTACGCCCCCGAGCAGCCCGCCACCGGGCCAGGGTCAGCGCACGCTGCGCCCCGGCGACACCGGACCGGAGGTGACCGAGCTGCAACGGCGCCTGAAGCAGGCCGGCTATCTGGACCAGCAGGCGCAGGAGGACGGCGTGTACTCGGACGCGGTCACCGCGGCCGTCGAGCGCTTCCAGGACGACAACAACCTCCGCGGCGACCCGTACGGCGAGTACGGCACCCAGACCCGCAGCGTGCTGGAGTCGCAGACCACGGGCTGAGACGGTGCCCGCGGGCTCTGGCGCCGAGCCCGCGCGCTTTGTACGTTGAGAAAACAAATGGCTCTGCCCGCGCCCCTCGCCTGACGGAGGGGCATCCCTGGCTGCGGGCGGAGCCATTTTCGTGCGCCGGATGTCCCGAACGCCCCGACCGGTCCGGGGTGTTGGCGTTGTCGCGGAGGGTGTCGGGTCGGGGACCCGGGCGGGGCCGTCGGGTCGAGGGTGCCGGGTCGGGCTCTCGTACGGGGTGCGTTGGCCGGTTCCCGACGCCGTTTGTATCCTGTGAGAACAAATCCTTCGGTGAGCCCCGACAGCGAGCGGAGAGCCCATGCCCAGTTCTGAAGTCCTCGGCGTCTACCGCGCGTTGCTGCTCGACATGGACGGCACGCTGGTCAACTCCGACGCGGTCGTCGAGCGGGTCTGGCGCCGCTGGGCCGCCGAGAACGGCGTCGACGCCGACGAGGTGCTGCGCATCGCGCACGGCAGACAGGGCCACGTGACCATGGCCGAGGTGTTCCCGGACCGCCCCGCCGAGGTCAACTACGCGGAGAACGCAGCCCTGTTGGCGCAGGAGACCGCCGACACCGAGGGCATCGTGCCCGTACCGGGTGCCGCCGCGCTGCTCGCCTCGCTCGCGGACCTGCCGCACGCGCTGGTGACCTCGGCCGACATCGGGCTCGCGGACGCCCGGATGACCGCGGCGGGACTGCGCATGCCGCAGGTGCGGATCACGGCGGAGAACGTGAGCGCCAGCAAGCCCGATCCGGAGGGATTCCTCAAGGGGGCGGCCGAGTTGGGCTTCTCGCCCGCCGACTGCCTCGCGCTGGAGGACTCCGGCGCCGGCATCGCGGCCGCGCTCGCGGCGGGCATGGCCGTGCTGGGCGTGGGGGAGCGCGCGGCGCAGTACGGGCCGACCGCGTACGTGCCCGACCTGGCCCGGGTCGGCGTCGAGGCGCTGCCGGACGGCTCGGGCATCCGGGTCTCCCTGTCGCGCTGAGCGGGCTGCGGTCGCTGCCGGCGGTTGCCGCCGCCGGCCGTCGTCGGTCGCCGCCGGCCGTCGGCCCGGCGCGAACCGTCGCCGGGGCCAACCGCCCGCGCGGAACGCCGAGTTCGACGTCCCGGCGGGCTCAGCCGTGCAGCTTCAGCCCCTTCGTGGCCCGGTCCACCGAGTTCCGCGGACCGTAGAGAGCGAGCCCCGCCAGCGGCAGCCGGTCGGCCTCGACGGCTTGTACGGCCGCGCGGTTGTCGGCGTCGTGCCCGGTGGCGAACATGTCGTCGGTGTAGACCGCCATCGCCAGCCCGCGGGAGAGCCCGCGGCCGTGCACGCGCGCCAGCTCGTCCGAGTCCGCGGCGAAGCACAGTACGGGCTCGCGGAACATCGGAAGGTAGCGGTTGCCCGACCCGTCCGCGTAGGGGTCGCCGACGACCTCGCCGGTGGCGTGGGCGACGCCGCTGGCGAGGAAGGCGGTGACGTTCAGTTTCTGCCAGTCGGCCAGGTCGCCGCGGACGACGACCGCGATCTTGGTGTCGAAGCGCATGGGGGCAGCCTGCCCCCGGGAGCCTCGCCGTTTCTTGGACGCTGGTGCGCTGCCTGCCGGAATCGCCGGCGGCCGGGTCAGTCTCCGGAGTAGCCCCAGAAGCACACCTCGCTCGGACGCCCCTCGTCGTCGTGCAGCACCACGCAGCGGCCGACCCAGCGCTCGTCCGCCAGCTCCCAGACCGCGTCCAGGTGGGCGCGGGTCAACTGCTCGGTGCCGGCCAGCAGTCGGGCGTCGTCCGGGGAGACCGGCTGCACCGTGCCCGGCTCCGGCAGATCGTCCGGGCCGATGACGCGCTCCATGTCGAGGATCGAGTGCGTGCCCGCCTCCTGCACCTGCCAGTCGTCCTCGAACGCGGCGTCCAGCTCCTCCAGGGTGCGAGGACGGGGACGGCGCATGTGCTCCGGCGTGAAGTCGCTCTCCGGCGGCCAGTGGTACGCGCCCTCGGCGAAGACCCGCTCGCGCAGGGTGCGCAGCGCGGCGTTCAGATCCGGCTGGTAGGGCGTGCAGTAGTTCCAGTCCGATGCGCCCATGGGTCGGTCCCTCTCGTACGTGACGTGCTCGGTTCGTGCTCGGTTCGTGCTCGGCCGGTGCTCAGCAGGTTCGCTCGCGGAGGAGGGTGGCGGCGGCAGACCCTAGCCGAACTGCCCGGCGCCCGTACGGAGTTGGCGCATCCGGACGGCTCGGGCCCGGTCCGTGGGCGGCGGGGCGGCTGCGGCGGAGCCGGGCTCCCGTACGGCGCGCAACCCGGTGGCGGCACAATGGGCCGGATGAACCGGAAGGACGGGATGGACCGGATAGCAGCAGGCGAGCGCGGAGGGGAGGACCCGGAGCGGAAGCCGGAGGCGCGCCAAGAGCCGGGCGCTGCCCGGGAGTCGGACGCTTCCCCGGCGCCGGAGGGCGGCACCTCGGCGGTTCCGGCGGTTCCGGCGGCTCGGGCGCTCGTGCACGCCCCGGGCGACGGCGACTGGGTGCGCTACTGGCGCGACCCGCAGCGCCCCGTCGAAGCGATGCGCGCCCACTTCGTACGCCACGTCTTCCACCCGCACAGCCACGACGCCTACTCGTTCGCCGTCACCGAGACCGGCGCGCAGCGCTTCCAGTGCCGCGGCGGCGCGCACACCAGCGGCGCCGGCATGGTCATGGCCTTCAACCCCGACGACCCGCACGACGGCGAAGCCGCCGCCGAACTGGGCTTCACCTACCGGATCATGCACCTCGGCCCGGACCTCGTACGGTCCGTGCTCACCGACGCCGCGGGCCGCAGCGCGCCCATGCCGCTGTTCCCGGAGCCCGTACACGACGATCCGGTGCTGCGGCGGGCGCTGCTGCGGCTGCACACCGCGCTCACCCGCGGCGCCGGCGATCTGGTGCGGGACGAGCGGCTGACCGAGACCGTCGTCGCCATGGTGCGGCGCGGAGCCAGCCGCGGCGGCGGCCCGGACGACGGCGCGCGGGTGCCCGGGGCGAGGCCGGCCGTGCTGCGTGCCCGCGCGTATCTGCACGAGTGCTACGCCGACAACGTCACCGCGCAGCGGCTCGCGGACGTCGCCGGGTGCAGCCGCTACGCGCTCTACCGCGCCTTCCACGCCGAACTGGGCATGTCTCCCAGCGACTTCCAGCGGCTGCTGCGGCTGCGCGCGGCCCGCCGCTCCCTCGCGGCCGGCAGCCCCGCGGCGGACGCGGCGGCGGCCGCGGGCTTCGCCGACCAGAGCCACCTGTCGCGCTGGTTCGTGCGCTGCTACGGCGTGACCCCGGCCGCGTTCCAACGGGCCTGCTGACGGGGCGGGTTCAGTCCCGGGCGCGGGCCGCGGAGCCTCCATCGCCAGGCGGGGAGGCCCCGGAGTCCGGGGAGGTCTCCGGCGGCTCGAAGGCGGCCGCCGCCTCGAACGCGGCCCGCCGCATCGCGCGGCGCAGCGCACGCAGCACCGTACCGCCGAGGGCGAAGGTCAGCACCACCGTGAGGACGGCGCGGGGCACGTCCCAGCCGAGCGAGGTCGCCAGCACGTACGCGGCGTAGCGGGCCAGGTTGTCCGGCAGCGGGTCGCCCGGCACGAACGAGACGCCGGAGCCGAGCCCCGCGATGTAGGGCCAGCCCTGGAGGTTCATCACCAGCCCGTACAGCAGCGCCGCGGCCGCGCCGTAGCCGGCCAGCAGCAGCAACTCGCGCCGGCCGCGCAGCCGTTGCCGCCCCGGCAGCAGTCCCGCGCCCATCGACACCCAGCCCATCGCGAGCATCTGGAACGGCAGCCAGGGGCCCACGCCGCCGGTCAGCAGCGCGCCCGCGAACATCGACAGCGCCCCGAGCACGAACCCGAAGCCCGGCCCGAGCACCCGGCCGGAGAGCACCATCAGGAAGAACATCGGCTCCAGCCCCGCGGTTCCGGCGCCGAGCGGGCGCAGCGCGGCGCCGACGGCGGCGAGTACGCCCAGCATCGCGACCGCCTTCGCATCCAGGCCGCCGTCGGCGATCGACGCGACGGCGACCGCGAGCAGCAGCGGCAGCAGCGCCGCGAACATCCAGGGCGCGTCCTGCGAGTGCGCCAGCCCGGACGCCGAGTCCGCCAGCAGCGGCCAGCCGAAGGCGGCGACTCCGCATCCGCCGGTCAGTACGAGCGCGGCGCAGGACCGTGGGCCCAACGCCACGGCCGCCGGCCGCCGTTCGGCCGTGCCGGGCCCGCGCAAGGGCGTGCCCGGTCGTCGTACGGGCGTGCTCCGGCGCCGTCCCGGGCCGCTGGGCGGGTGTGCGCGCGGGCTCATCCGGCGGCTCCCGTGCTCGTGCCGGTGGCGCCCTGCGCGGGTGCGCCCGCGCCGGCGGCGAGCGCGGCGCGTACCTCCGGGACGGTCAACCAGCGCTGCGGGGCGAGGATCTTGGCGACCTGCGGTGCGTACGCGGGCGAGGAGGTGACCACGTCGGCGGTGCGGCCGTCCGCGACGATCTCGCCCTGCGCGAGTACCACCACGCGGTGCGCCAGCTCCGCCGCCAGCTCGACATCGTGCGTGGCCAGCGCGATGCCGTGCCCGTCGGCGGCGAGCGCCCGAAGGACCTGCACGAGACGGGACTTGGCCGCGTAGTCGAGGCCGCGGGTCGGCTCGTCGAGGAGCAGCAGCGGCGGGCGCGCGGTGAGGACGACGGCGAGTGCGAGGGCGAGCCGGCGGCCCTCGGACAGGTCGCGCGGGTGCGTGCCGTCCGCGACGCCCGGCAGCAGCGCGTCCACCAGGCCGCGGCAGGTGCCGGGGGCGGCGCCCGCGTCCGCGTCGGCGGCGGCGCACTCGGCGGCCACCGTGTCCGCGTACAGCAGATCCCGCGGCTCCTGCGGCACCAGGCCCACGTGGCGCAGGAGCCGGCGGGGCCGGGTGCGGGCGGGGTCCAGCTCGTACGGCGCGTGCGGGCCCGTTCCGCGTACCGCGACGCTTCCCCGAGCCGGCTCGCAGATCCCGACGAGAGTGCTCAACAGGGTTGACTTTCCCGCCCCGTTGCGGCCCATGAGCGCCACCGTCTCGCCGGGCCGCAGCTCCAGATCGACGCGGTGCAGGGCGGGGGTGCGCGCCGGGCCGCGGTGTACGGAGACCTTCGCCAGCCGGGCGAGCGGGGACGGGGCGGGCGCGTTCCGCGCCCGTGCCGTGCGGCGGCGCCGCGCGCGCCGGCCGCGCCACCCGGGCCGTTCTTCGGGGTCGTGCGGGTCCGCCGCGTCTGCTGCTGGGTCTGCTGGGTTCGCTGTGTCCGCTGTGGTGCTCGCGTCCGCGCCGCGGGGCCGGTGCGCGTCCGCGTACGCGAGGCGTTCCCGCAGCGGCCCGGCCCGGCGGCGGGCGTCCCGCACCGACAGCGGCGGCGGCGACCAGCCCGCGAGCCGGCCGAGCGCGACCACCGGCGGCTGCACCGGCGAGGCCGCCAACAGCGCGGCGGGCTCGCCCAGTTCGGCCGGTGCGCCGGGCGCGCGCAGCAGCAGCACCCGGTCCGCGTACTGCACCACGCGCTCCAGCCGGTGTTCCGCCATCAGCACCGTCGTGCCCAGGTCGTGCACGAGCCGTTGCAGCACCGCCAGCACCTCCTCGGCCGCCGGCGGGTCCAGCGCGGAGGTCGGCTCGTCCAGCACCAGCACCCGGGGGTGCGGGGTGAGGACGGAGCCGATGGCCACCCGCTGCCGCTGACCGCCGGAGAGCGTCGCGAGCGGGCGGTCGCGCAGCTCGTTCAGGCCGAGCAGGTCGAGGGTCTCCTCGACGCGGCGCCGCATCGTGCCGGGGGAGAGGCCCAACGACTCCATGCCGTAGGCGAGTTCGTCCTCGACGGTGTCGGTGACGAAGTGCGCCGAAGGGTCCTGGCCCACGGTGCCGACGACGTCGGCGAGCTCCCGCGGCTTGTGGGTACGGGTGTCGCGCCCGGCCACCGTGACCCGGCCGGCGAGGGTGCCGCCGGTGAAGTGCGGTACGAGCCCGGACACGCAGCCGAGCAGCGTGGACTTGCCGGCGCCGGACGGGCCGATCAGCAGGCAGAGTTCGCCCTCCGGTAGCTCCGCGTCCACGCCGCGTAGCGCGGGCTCGGCCGGCGGCCCGTCCTGCCCGTCGTAGCGGACGGAGACCTGCTCGAAGCGGATCACTGGCCCGTCTCCTCGTACTCGTATCGCATGTGCAGCTCGGTCCGGTCGTGCTGCTCGGCTCGGTCGTTCCGCTGTCCCTGGAGCTGATGCCCGTTCCCCAACGGCCGCTCGTACGGCCTGCGTTGGGCGGGACACGAGTCGTCCGCGGTGCGCCACCGCGCCGGGTTACGGGCCGGGGTACGGCCTGGAGTCCGGCCCCGGTTCCGCACCGGCGCGGGAGCGACCAGCGCGGGCAGCAGCCCGGCGAGTACGCCGGCCGCCGGGACCGGCGGCAGCAGCGGCGCGGTCAGCGGCACCGCGGCCGGATGCAGCGCGTCGGGATACCGGCCGCCGGCCCACACGAGCACCGCCGCCACCGCCACCCCGGACGCCGTGACCAGCCAGGCCCGCCACCCCCAGCGGTCCGGCCGGTACCGGGTGCGCACGCAGCGCCGCCCGCCCAGCCACAACCCGGCCAGCGCCGACACCGCCCCCGCCAGCAGCAGCGGAGCCCCGAAGCCGGCGCCGGACGCGGCGAGCAGCCCGTAGCTGCCGACGCAGACGCCGAACAGCCCGCCCAGCGTGCACGCGGCGGTGGCCCGGCGGACGGCGCGCGGCACGTCGGCGGTACGCCCGTAGCCGCGCGCGTCCATCGCGGCGGCCAGCGCGACGGAACGCTCCAACGCGCCCTCCAGCACCGGCAGTCCGACCTGGAGCAGTCCCCGTACGCCGCGGTCCTCGCGCCCGCGCAGCCGGCGTGCGGCGCGCAGCCGGCGCACGTCCGCGACGAGGTTCGGGGCGAACGTCATCGCCACGACGACGGCGACGCCCGCCTCGTAGAGCGCACCCGGAAGCGCCTTGAGCAGCCGCACCGGGTTGGCGAGCGCGTTCGCGGCGCCGACGCAGACCAGCAGCGCCGCCAGCTTCAGCCCGTCGTACAGCGCGAAGACCAGCCCCTCCGCGGTGACCCTGCCGCCGAGCCGCACGCCCTGCGCCCAGTCCGGCAGCGGCACTTCGGGTAGCGTGACCAGCACCCGGCTGCCGGGCACGGGCGAGCCGAGGAAGAACGCGAAGACGAGCCGCACCGCGAGCACCGCGACGCCGATCTTCAGGAACACCGCGTACGAGCGGGCCCACGGGGCGTCGCTGCGGCGCGCGGCGACGACGTAGCCCGCGACCGCGACGATCAGCGCGAGCAGCAGCGGGTTCGTCGTACGCGACGCCGCGGTCGCCAGCCCGAGCGCCCACAGCCACCAGGCGCCGGGATGGAGGGAGCCGGCGCGGTGCGCGGCGGCGGACGGTGCGGGGGACGCGGACGGCTCGCGGTCAGCGGCGACGGCGCACCTGCCAGGTCGCCGCGCCGGCCAGCACCACGACGACGGCGGCGCCCACGCCCACGCCCACCGCGGGGGAGAGCCCGCCGCCCTCGTCCCCGGACGCCGAGTCGCGCGAACCGCCCTTCCCGGAGCGGCCGTTGCCCTTGCCGCCCGAGCCGTCCGCCTGCTCGCCGCAGCCCTGCCGGGGGTAGCCGTCGACCGAGCACAGCATCGCGTGCGAGTCGTAGCGCAGCGGCTTCGCGACCGCGGACAGGGCGTCGGCGGCGCTGGCGTCCCGCGGAACGCTGGCGCACCCCGTACGCCGCTTCGGCGGCTGCTCGCCCTTCGGGGCGTGCGCGGGCACCCCGAAGTCGACGTTCACGGCGACGCGTTGGCGGCCCGGCTTCCGGTCCGTACGTCCGCAGATCGCGTCGAAGTCCGCGGCGCCGCGCGGTTTCGGCGCGCTCTTCGAGCCGGAGCCGAGGATGAAGCGGAAGCCGAGTACGTCGCCGTCGTGCGGGTGCAGCTGGGACGGCCCCTTCATGGCGAACGCCCACTTTCCGTCCTCGTGCTGCCAGAACGACCAATAGCGGTAGCTGCCCGAGGACTTGGCGGGCTGCGCGGCGTGCGCGGCGTGCGCGGCGTTCACGGTGTGCGCGGCGGGGGCCGTGCGGACGGTGCCGGATATGCCGGTGCGCTGCCCGCCGGCCCGCTCCGCGGCGACCGCCGCCGGTGCCGTGGACAGACAGAGCAGTGCGGCGGCCAGGGCCGGGACGCTGCGGCGTACGAACATCGCGGTGCCTTTCGTCGGGTGGAGGCGGGCCGTGCGCAGGGCTTCGGACCGTGCACGGCCGCCTCGCCACGCGCTCGGCGGCTCTCCGCCGCAGCACGCGCCGACGCACCCGGGCTCGGCTCCGCAGACCTCGACGGTGCCGGTGCCTGGTCGCCGCACGGGTGTTCCGGCTCACGGGCCCGCGCGGGCCGCCCTGTTCGGGACGCCCCGGTACGGACACCGTTCACGGTTGCGGGTCAGCGCCGGTCTCTCACCGGCTTCCCCCCTGCGGCGACGCTGTCTGACTGTCGCCCACTCTAGAGCCTGCCCGCGGCGTACCGCTCCGGCGGACCGCGGCTATCCGGCACCGGAGGGGGTGCACGCCGGCCAACCGCCGTGCCGGCGGCGGCGGTTCACCGGAAGGCCGACTCGCCCGTCAGCGCCTGCCCGAGCACGAGCTGGTGCACCTCGGAGGTGCCTTCGTAGGTCAGCACCGATTCGAGGTTGTTCGCGTGCCGCAGCACCGGATACTCCAGCGTGATCCCGGCGGCGCCGAGCAGCGTACGGCACTCGCGCGCGATACGCAGCGCCTCGCGTACGTTGTTGAGCTTGCCCGCGCTGATCTGTTCTGGGCGCAGCGTGCCCGCGTCCTTGAGCCGGCCCAGGTGCACCGCCAGCAGCATGCCCTTGCCCAACTCCAGCGCCATGTCGGAGAGTTTGGCCTGCGAGAGCTGGTAGCCGGCGAGCGGCCGGTCGAAGATGTCGCGCTGCTGCGCGTAGCCGATCGCCGTCTCCAGACAGTCGCGGGCCGCACCGAGCGCGCCGAAGACGATGCCGTAGCGCGCCTCGTTCAGACACGACAGCGGACCGGACAGGCCCGCCGCGTCCGGCAGCACCGCCGAGTCCGGCAGCCGCACCCCGTCCAGCACCAACTCCGCGGTGACGGACGCCCGCAGAGACAGCTTGCGGGTGATCTCGGGCGCGGAGAAGCCGGCAGTGCCGGCGGGCACGAGGAAGCCGCGGATGCGGTCGTCGGTCTGTGCCCACACGACCGCGACGTCCGCCACCGACCCGTTGGTGATCCACATTTTGGTGCCGTCGAGCACCCAGTCGGAGCCGTCCCGGCGCGCACGCGTACGCATACCGGCCGGGTTCGAGCCGAAGTCCGGCTCGGTCAGCCCGAAGCAGCCGATCGCCTCGCCCGCCGCCATCCGCGGCAGCCACTCCTGCCGCTGCTCCTCGCTGCCGAACCTTCTGATCGCGTACATCGCGAGCGAGCCCTGCACCGACACCAGCGAGCGCAGCCCCGAGTCGCCCGCCTCCAGCTCCATGCACGCCAGCCCGTACGCGGTGGCGCTGGTGCCCGCGCAGCCGTAGCCGTCCAGATGCATGCCGAGCACGCCCAACGAGCCGAGTTCCCGGGCGAGTTCGCGTACGGGCATGGAGGCGGACTCGTACCAGTCGGCGAGATGCGGCCGGATCTTCTCGTCCACGTGCCTGCGCACGGTGTCGCGGATCGCGCGGTCCTCGTCGTCGAGCAGCGCATCGGTGCCGAAGAGGGCGAGCGGGCTGAGCGGCGTCCTGCTGGACATGGGGCTACCTCGTTACCGGAAGACGGGTGCGGGCCGGGCCGGCGTCGTCCGGTGGACGCCGGCCCGGGGGACGTTAGCCCTGTGCCCGGCGGTCCTGCCAGGGAGCGGATCCCTTGCGCGTCAGCGGTCCGCGGGCGGCTCGTCCGCGCCGTCGTCCTCGTCCGCGCCGCCGTTCTCGTCCGGCTCCCGGTGCACCAGGGTGTCCCGGTGCTCTCCGGAGCCGCCGCCGCCGTCGTCGTCCGTACGCAGCCGGGTGGCGAGGATGTAGCGCACGCGGGCGTCGCGGTATTCGACGCCCTCTTCGACGTGCTCGGGCAGCCGGGTGCGCTCGCTGGCCGACACGGAGGTACGCCCCGGGCCGCCGCTGAACTCCACCCGGGCGTCCGGCTGTTCCTCGAACCGGAGCCGCTGCGCGGCCACCGTCGCAGTGAACGCGATGTCCGACGCCGCGGGCACCGGCACGCTCGCCCCGGCCGCCTCGTTGACGGATGAGTCGCCAGAGCTGCTGTCCCCGGGGACGCCGTCCCCGGGGGCGCCGCCTGCCGAACCGTCGCTTCCGGGCGTCAGCGCGGCGGCGCCGGGCCGGTCCTGCCGAGCCTGCGCGTCCCGCGGCTCACGCTCTCAGGGCGGCTGCTCGGGCCCCTCCTGCCGGTCCTGGTCCGTACGGTCGCGGGACGTGCGTGCCCGGCGCCGTTCGCCCCGGCTGCCGTATCCCGCCCGACTCCCGTATTTCGTCCGCCCCTTGCGCGGGTCCTGCCGGTCGCGGCCGATCCTGGTCGCCCCGCCCGCGGCGTCCTCGCCGGCCGACGCCGCGCTCTCAGCGGCAGACGCCGCGCCTTCCGCGGCCGAGGGGGCGCGCTCCGCGGCGCCCGCGGTGTCCCCGACCGCGCCGGCCGCATCCCGGCCGGTCTCCCGCACGGCCTCGCCCGCGCCGGCTCCTGTTTCGCCGACCGCCCTGCCTGCGCCGGCTCCTGTTTCGCCGACCGCCTGGCCCGCGCCTTCGCCGGTGCGCTCGACCGCTTTGCCGACGCCGGCCCCGGCTTCGCCAACTGCCTTGCCTGCGCCGGCTCCTGTTTCGCCGACCGCCTGGCCCGCGCCTTCGCCGGTGCGCTCGACCGCTTTGCCGACGCCGGCCCCGGCCTCGCCGACCGCCTTGCTCACGCCTGCTCCCGCGTCGCCGACCGCGCGGCCCGCGCCCTCGCCGACTCCGCGTACCGCCTGCCCCGTCTCCCGGCCCAGCGCGCCCACGGCCTCGCTCGCCCCGCCGGAGACCTCGCGTACGGCCGAACCCACGCTGCTCGTCAACTGCTCCAGAATCTGCGGGTTCTGGTCGATGGTCTTCAGCACCCGCTCGATGATCGACGCCACGTTGTCCAGCCGCACCTTCAGCAGCGCCTGCGCCTCCACGCCCTTGATGCCGAGATGCACCCGGCCCAACTCGGCGTCGGCGCCCACGTTCAGCTTCAGCAGGTCCAGCACCTCCGCCTGGAGCGAGACCCGGGCCCGCAGGTCGTCGACCTCCAACTCGATCTCGTCGACCTTCAGTACGGGGACGTCGAGGAGCACGTCGGAGTCGTTCGTGTCGTAGGACTGCTCGACCTCGCTCATGCCGCCTCCCGCTCCGGCCGCTCCTCCTGCCCGCCGCCACCGCCGCCACCGCTGCGGCCGTCCCCTTCGTTCTCCTCGTCCTCGCGCTCCTCGCGCACGGCGTCCTCGTGGCTGCGTACGACCTCGCCGTCGCGGACCTCGCCGCGCCAGCCCTCGACCTCCTCGTCCGGGCACAGCGTCACGTACCGCTGGAAGTGCTTGAGGTCCAGCCGCAGCCGACGGCCCTGCGCACGCCAGAGGTTGGCGGTCTTCTCCACGAAACCGTCCGGGTAGTACTCGACGACGGCGACGATCCGGGTCAGCGTCGGGCCCAGTTCGTGGAAGGACACCGCGCCCCGCGTCGTCCCCTTGCTGCCCTCCGAGCGCCACACGATCCGGTCGTCGGGGATCTGCTCCTCGACCGTCGCCTCGTACTCGCGCCGGGACAGGAAGACCTTCAGCTTCCACTCGGTCGTCGTCTCGTCCGACTGCGAGACGTTCGTGACCCCCTTGGTGAAGATTCCGAACTTCTCGTACTGGGTCCAGTGGTCGTAGCAGGTGCGCAGCGGTACGCCGACGTCGACGCTCTCGACGATGTTCGTCACCTTCGTGTCCGCGGCCTCCTGCTCGCCGCCGGTCTCTTCCGGGGCGCCGCCTCCGCCGTTCCCGCCGCCACCGCCGCCTCCGGTGACGCGGTCCTTGAGGCTGCTGACCGCACCGGCGGCGAACGCCTTGCCCGGGTTCTCGCCCTTGAGCAGCCGGGCGCCCGCGTCCGGAAGCGCGCCGCTCTCCGCGGCGGTGTCGGCGAGCTTCCGGGTCAGCCCGCCGAGCTTGTCCGCGGCGGCGTCCGTGAGCCGCTGGGCCTGCGCTTCGAGCAGACCGACCAGTTCCTCGCGTACGCGGCCCAGCGCCGACGGCTGTGCGCCGCGGTCCTCTCCCTCTCCCCGGCTGTTCATCGGCTCTCGCCTCCCCGTGCGCGGGCGGACGGACGGGGGCGGGCGGTGCGGCGGGGCATGGGCTTGCGAGGCTGAAGAGGTTCGCCCGGGCGCCTGCGGGCGGGCGCGCCGGCCGCGGACGGCTCCCGGCCCTCCGGCTCCCGCTTCGGCTCCCGGCTCTCCGGCTCCAACTGCTCCCGTTGTTCCGGCTGTTCAGATTGCTCCGGCTGTTCCGGTTGCCGCCCCTGCCCCTGTTGCTCCTGCGCCTGCCCTTGTTCCTGCTCCTGCTCCCGGTCCTGTTCCTGCCCCTGTTCCTGCCCCTGCCGCTGCGCCTGCTGCGGGCGGCGGTCGCCGAGGGCGCGGGTACGGTCGGCCAACAGGTCGGCCACGCCGTTGAGTTCGCGGTCCACGACGGCCTTCAGCGCGGACCGCCCGGACGTCAGCAGGTCGCCCCGCACCTGCTCGGTCAGCTGTCTGCACTGGGGCGAGTCGCACAGCTTCCGCAGTCCGTCGGCGACCAGGTCCCGCGGAGAGAACCGCACCTTGCGGCCGACCGCGAACGAGGCCACGGCGAAGGCGAGTTTGCCCTTCTTGCTGCGGCCCAGCAGATAGCCGGCGGCCAGTCCCGCGGCTATCGCCGCACGGCTGCTCTCGCTCATGAGGCGGCTCCCCGTCTCTCGGTGGGTTCCGGGCCGTTCCCCCGGCCGACCGCCTGGGCGGAACGGCCCGCTGTGAGCCACCTCAGTTTCGGCGCCCGGACCGTGCAGGCGCATGCCGGGTGCGCCATCCGGGACGCGGCCGCGCCCGCTCCGGCTACGTCCCGGGCGCCGGCCCCGGCCCCGACTGCGGCTCCGCGTCGGCCTCCGACGTCGAACCCGCGTCTGCCTCCGCGTCGGCCTTCGCCTCCAGCGCGAGCACCGCGAACGTGGCGAGCCAGTGCCCGGTCGTGAAGTCGCCCGCGGTGACGGCCGGCAGGCCCGCCGCCAGATGTGCCTCGGCGTCCGCTGAGAGCACCGCGCGGCGGGCGTCACCCTCGGGCAGCGCGGCGGCGACCGTACGCAGCGCCGCCGCCCGGCTGAGGCAGAGGCCCAGCAGATGGCCGGTCTGCGGGTCGGCCGGATCGGCGACGTACGGCGGCGCCAGCAGCCGTGCACCGCCGCTCGCCCCGCCCGTATCCTCGGCCGCCTCGGCCGCCTCGGCCGCCCGCTCCCGGGCCGACTCCCCGGCGGCGGAGAGTTCGGGCAGGAACGCGTCGAGCCACGCGGCGAACCGGTCGCCCGGCAGCACCCTGCGCACCGCGTCGGCCTCGCACAGCACCGGCGACAGGAAGTCCGCCCCGGACGGCTCCCAGCGCAGCTCCGCCCCGCGGTCGCCGAGGAACCACGCGCGCAGCCGCTCGGCCACCGGCTCCAGCAGCTGCGGTACGCCCGCGCCGCGCGCGCTGTCCAGCACCAGGCCCAGTGCGAAGGCGCTGTTGGCGTGCGTGCCGTGGCGTACCGGATAGCCGGCGCGGGGCAGCCAGTCGGCGATCGACGCGGCGACGGTGCGTACGACGGGAGCCAGTGCCGCGCTCCAGCGCCGCGCCCGTTCACTTCGGTGCCGGGCGCACTCGGCCGCGAGCGCCAGCAACCAGGCCCGGCCATAAGGGCGTTCGAAGGCGGGCCGCTCGCGCAGGTACGCGGCCTCGGCCGCCAGCGCCTCCGGGGCGAAGTGCGCGTCCAGGGCGTTGGCGGCGGCCGCGGCCGTGTCCGGTTCGACGTACGGGGCGCAGCGGCGCAGCAGCCGCAGCAGCAGCCAGTGCATGTGCACCGACGAGTGCCAGTCGTACGCGCCGTAGAACGCCGGGTGGTGGACGCGGGGCGGGACCAACTCGCCCGGGCCGCCGAGCAGATGGGCGGGCGAGTTCGGGTATTCGGTGACGATGTTGTCGAGGGCGAGGCGTGCGAACGTGCCGGCGCGCTCCGCGAGTTGACCGGCACCATCCACACCCGCACCGCTCCGGGATCCGCCGCCGGTGCTCAATGGACCGCACCGCCGGCCAGCCGCAGATCCTCGCCCGCGCCGATGCGGGCGGCCGCGGACGCGACCGCGGCCAGCCCCTCGGTGGTGTCGCACAGCGACATCGACGGTTCGGGCCGGTCGGCGACCTGTTCCGGCGCGTACGGCACATGCACGAACCCGCCGCGCAGCTCCGGCAGTTCGGTCGCGATCAGGTGGGCGAGTCCGTAGAAGACGTGGTTGCACACGAAGGTGCCCGCCGTCTGCGACACCGAGGCCGGCAGGCCCGCGTCCCGTACGGCCGCGACGCACGCCTTCACGGGCAGCGACGAGAAGTAGGCCGCCGGGCCGCCGGGCACGACCGGCTCGTCGACGGGGCGGCGGCCGGCGTTGTCCGGGATGCGGGCGTCGTCGACGTTCACCGCGACCCGCTCGACGGACAGCCCGCTGCGCCCGCCCGCCAGCCCCGTACACAGCACCAACTCCGGTTCGTACCGGGCGATCGCGCGTCGCAGCTCCTCGATCGCGGTGCCGAACACGCAGCTCAGCCGCGCCGCGTGCACCTCCAGACCGGCCGGGGGAGCGGCGGCCAGCCGCCGGCAGGCCGACCAGGACGGGTTGGTGCCGGCGCCGCCGAACGGTTCGAAACCGGTGGCCAGGACCCTCGTCGGAGTCGTCATCCGAGACCTCGCCCTCAGAACGCGAAGAAGTAGACGATGGCGATGTTGCAGCCGAGCAGCGCCGCAGCCGTCGGTATCTGGACCTTGATCGGCCCGTACCGGTCCTTCAGCTCCAGCAGCGTCGCCGGCACCAGGTTGAAGTTGGCGGCCATCGGCGTGCACAGCGTGCCGCAGAAGCCGGCGAGCATGCCGACGGCGAGCACCGCCGCCGCGTCGCCGTGCATCTGCTCGACGAGGACGGGCCAGCCGATCGCCGCCGTCAGCACCGGGAACGCGGCGAACGCGTTGCCCATGACGACCGTCAGCAGCGCCATGCCCACGCAGTAGAGCACCACGGCCGGGAACCGCTGACCGTCCGGCAGCACGTGCTCCACGATCCGCCGCACCTGGTCGCCCAGGCCCGCCGTCTGGAAGATGGTGCCCAGCACCGCCAGCAGCTGCGGCAGCAGCAGCGCCCAGCCCATCGACTCCAGCAGCCCGCGGCCCGCGTGCACCGGCACCGACGGGCGCCGCTCGCGCAGCACCCACATCCCCACGCCGAGCGCGACGATCGCGCCGATGCCGAGCCCGAGGATGGTCTCACTGCCCTTCTCCAGTACGGGAGTTCCGCCGATCCGCCACTTCGCGACGCCGGCCGCGCAGACCACGGCCACGAGCGGAATCGTCAGCGCGGGCACGAACAGCTTGTTGCCGAAGCGTGCGGCGAGCGCGGTGCGCTCCTCCGGGCCGGTGGTGCGCGGGGTGCCCCTGCCGGTGAAGTGGAAGCCGCCGATGCAGATCATCACCAGCACGGCCACGCCCAGCGGTTCGGCCGGAGCCGTCTTCTGCACCACCCAGGTGCTGTAGAAGAAGCAGGCGCCGATCAGCCCCCAGAAGGCGGCCGAGCCGAAGCGCTTGGGATTGCTGCGGTCGAAGAGCATCTGTGCGGCCATCACCAGGAAGACCGCGCCGACGAGCCAGAAGAACCACTCGGACCGGATCATGAGCGCTGCCCTCCGACCTCGGTGTCACTGACGCCGTCGGCGTCGCCGGTGTCGCCGGCGTCGCTGCGGGACGCGCCGGCTCCGGTGCCCGACTCCGCGCGTACGGCGGCGAGTTCGCGCTCCAGGCCGCGGTCCAGGCGCAGCAGCCGCGCCCCGTGCACGAGGAAGGCGCACACCGCGCTCGGTATCGCCCACAGCGCGAGCTGCAGCGGCTCCAGATGGGTGTGGTACGTGCTGTTGACGAAGCCGGTGATGAGCAGGATCGAGCCGATCGCGAGGAAGCAGTCCTCGCCGAAGAACAGCCCGACGGTGTCCGCGGCCGCGGCATGCGAGCGGACCCGTTCCCGCACCCTCTCCGGCAGCGGCCTGCCCCGGTTCGTACGCTCCGCGGCGGCCTCGGCCATCGGCGAGATCATCGGCCGTACGCTCTGCGCCGGTCCGGCGATGGTCTGCAGCCCCACGGCGGCGGTGAGTTGGCGCAGCAGCAGGTAGAGCGTGAGGAACCGGCCGGTGGTCAGCTTGGACAGCTTGCCGATGAGCGTACGCGCCTGCTGCTGGAGGCCGTTGCGCTCCAGCAGGCCGATGACGGGCAGCGTGATGGCGAAGATCGTCACTGAGCGGCTGGAGGCGAAGCCCTCCCCGAAGGTGCGCAGGATCTCGACGGGGGAGAGCTTGCCCAGCAGCCCGGTGACGATCCCCGCCACTCCGACGACGAGCAAGGGGTTGCGTCGCGTGGCGAAACCCAGGATCACCACGAGGACGCCGAGCAGAACAATCATGTGCTCTCGGCCTTCCGTGCGGGGCGCCGCCGCGGCAGGCGGCGCGCGACGAGTTGCAGGGAGGCTAGGGGATTGTTCAACGATCCCACAAGAGTCGGTACCGGACCGGATCGCGGCGACCGCGGAATCCTCAACTGCCGCCGCCGGCACGGGAGTACGCGACGGCGCTGGTACGGCATCGTGCCGCCCGGCGCCGCCCGCGGGAACGCCGCCCGGCGTGCGCTCAGTCCTCGTCCTCGGTGCCCACGTCCGGGTACGCCTCGGTCAACTGCCGCCGGGAGTCCTCCAGATAGAAGCCGAGCATCCGCTCCGCCGCCTCCGCGTCCCCCGCCTCCAGGGTGTTGAGGATCTCGCGGTTGCGCGAGAGGTACGGCTCGAAGAAGCGCCGCGGATCGCCCATCACATGGAAGGCCAGCCGGAGTTCGGCCAGTACGCCGCGCATCAGCTCGTCGGCGCGCGCACTGTCGGCCAGCCCGGCGACCGCCTGGTGGAAGCGGATGTTGGCGGTGCCGCAGTCGTCCCACGCGCCGTGCTCGGCGGCCCGCTCGCCCGCCCGCACCGCGGCCGCCACCTCCTGCACCGGGAACGGCGGCGGCTCCAGCGCACGTATGGCCGCGCACTCGACGAGCCGCCGTATGCGGTAGATGTCCGCGATGTCGGCGGCCGTCAACACCCGTACGAACGCGCCCCTGTTGAGCCGGTGCACCACCAGCCGCTCGTGGCTGAGCAGCCGGAACGCTTCTCGCAGCGTGTTGCGGGAGACCTTCAGCGCGCGCCCGATCTCCTGCTCGGGCAGCCGGTCGCCGGGCCGGAAGAGCCCTTCCGTGATCCGCTCGCGCAGAATGCCCGCGACCCGCTCGGCCGTGCTCGTACGGCTCAACAGCGCGCGGTCCGCGGCGAGTTCGGACAGCGCCGCGGCGGAGTCGGTGGTCATCGTGGTCTCCAGACGGCTGAGGTGAGGCGGCGGAAGACGAAGTCAAACCCAGAAACCGGAGCGGGACAACACCTGTCTTGCCTCATTGTTCAACAATCTCTACATTGACGAGATGATCGATCTCAACGCCGACTTGGGCGAGGGCTTCGGGCGTTGGCGGCTCACCGACGACGACTCCCTGCTGACCTCGGTCACCAGCGCCAACGTGGCCTGCGGTTTCCACGCCGGCGACCCCGCCACGATGCGCCGCGTCTGCGAACGCGCGGCGGCGGCCGGCGTACGCATCGGCGCACAGGTCTCCTACCGCGACCTCGCCGGCTTCGGGCGCCGCAGCATGGAGGTGCCCGCGGCCGAGCTGACCGCCGAAGTCGCCTACCAGATCGGGGCGTTGGACGTCTTCGCGCGCGCCGCCGGCTCCGCCGTCAGCTACGTCAAACCGCACGGCGCCCTCTACAACCGCATCGTGCGGGACGCGGAACAGGCCGCGGCCGTCGTCGAGGGCGTACGGCTGGCCGGCTCCGCGATGGCGGCGGCCGCGGGCACGGCACAGGTGGCGCTGCCGGTGCTCGGGCTGCCCGGCTCCGCGGTGCACCGGGCCGCCGCGGCGGCCGGACTGCCCACCGTCACCGAGGCGTTCGCCGACCGCGCCTACCGCCCGGACGCCACCCTCGTGCCGCGCACCGAGGACGGCGCCGTGCTCACCGACCCCGAGGAGATCGTCGCGCGCGCCGTCTCCATCGCCCGCGGCGGCGAGGTCGCGGACGCCGAGGGCGGCGCGCTGCGGCTGTCCGCCCGCTCGCTGTGCGTGCACGGCGATACGCCCGACGCCGCCCGGCTCGCCCGCCGCGTACGCGAGGCGCTGGCCGCCGCGGACATCCTCGTACGGTCGTTCACGTGACCCACCACGTACGCAGGCCCGGCGCCGCGCCGCCGGCGGACCGGCGAGAGCCGGCGGACCGGCGGCAGACGGCGGATTGGCGGGCGGACCGGCCGGGCCCGGGGCCCGGGAGCCCGGAGCAGCCGGAGCCCCGGCCGGTGGTGCTGCCCGTCGGCCGGCACGCGCTGCTCGTCGAACTGCCCACCGCGGAGGCCGCCGAGGCGTTCCACGCCGAACTGCTGCGCCGCAGCGCCGACGGCTCGCTCACCGAACGCGCGGGCGGCGTACGGGAGATCGTGCCCGGCGCCCGCACCGTCCTGCTCGACGGGCTGCCCGAACCGCACCGGCTGGCCGGCGAGTTGGCGCGCTGGCGGATTCCGCCGCTCAGCCGCGGCTCCGGGCCGGCGATAGAACTGCCGGTGCGCTACGACGGCCCGGACCTCGCCGACGTCGCCGCACGCTGGGGCGTGACCCCGCAGGAGGCCGCCCGGCTGCACGCGGCCACCGAATTCCGGGTCGCCTTCTGCGGGTTCGCGCCCGGCTTCGGCTATCTGACCGGGCTCCCCGAGGAGTACGCCGTGCCGCGCCGCTCCGACCCGCGCACCCGGGTGCCGGCCGGCTCGGTCGGACTGGCCGGCGCGTACACCGGGGTCTATCCCCGTTCCTCGCCCGGCGGTTGGCAGCTGATCGGCACCGTCGTACGCACCGCCCTGTGGGACCCGCAGCGCGAGCCCGCCGCGCTGCTCACCCCGGGCACCCGGGTCCGCTTCATGCCCGAGCCGGCGCGGGCGGGGGAGGCAGGGGAAGCGGAAGAACCGGAGGATCAGGAGCAGCCGGCCGGGTCGGACGGGCCGCGCGGACCGGGCGGCGCCGCGGAGCCGGCGCCTTCGGGAGACGAGCCGTGACCGCACCGGAAGGCGGCGCCGCTGCGGGGAGCGCCGGCGAGGGCGCGGTGCTCGAGGTCGTACGCGCCGGGGCGCTCACCACCGTGCAGGACCTCGGCCGGCACGGGCACGCACACCTCGGCGTGCCTCGCTCCGGTGCGCTGGACGAGCCCGCGCACCGGCTCGCCAACCGGCTGCTCGGCAACCCGCAGACCGCCGCCACCCTGGAGACCACGGTCAACGGCTGTGCGCTGCGGGTGAGTTCGCGGACCGTGGCCGTCGTCACCGGCGCCGCCTGCCCGGTCACCATGGACGGCCGTCCCGCCCCGTGGGGCGTGCCGTTCCGGGTGCCGGCCGGCGCGGTGCTGGAGGCCGGAGCGGCGACGTACGGGCTGCGCAGCTATCTGGGCTTCGCAGGCGGCGTCGCCGTGGACCCCGTACTCGGCAGCCGCGCCACCGACCTCCTCTCCGGGCTCGGCCCGCCGCCGCTGCGGGACGGCGACCTGCTGCACCTCGGCGCCCGAACGGCCCGCGCGGCGGCCTCGGTTGAGCACTCGGCCGACTCGGACTCGGCCGCGGGGCCGTACGCAGCGGGCGGTGCGTACGCGGGCAACGGCGCGACCCCGGCGCCGGCCGACGCGGCTCCCTGGGCCGGGCCGCCCGGCGAACTGCTGCTCCCGGTCGTGTTCGGACCCCGCGCCGACTGGTTCACCGCCCGCGGCCGGCGCACCCTCCTCACCGGCGCCTACCGCGTCTCCCCGGACAGCAACCGCATCGGACTGCGCCTGGAAGGGCCGGAGCCGGAACGCGCCCACGAGGGCGAACTGCCCAGCGAGGGCATGGTGTTGGGCGCGGTGCAGGTCCCCCCGGAGGGCCGCCCGGTGGTCTTCCTCGCCGACCATCCGGTCACCGGCGGCTACCCCGTGATCGGCGTCGTCCCGGAACCCCACCTCGCGGCCGCGGCCCAGGCACCCCCGGGCACGCCGGTGCGGTTCGCGCCGTCGAGCTGAGCGGCGGCCCGCCGACGGGACCGGCGTACTCCGCGCTGTCGCCCGACGGACATCCCAACGGCATGGGCGACTGGCACCACGTGTTCACGCTCGGCGTTCAAGCTGACGGTGACGCCGCGGGGGCAGCGCGTGTGGCTCGACGGTCCGGACAACCCGGTGCCCGTCCGGGTGCCGTAAGGCTGCGCTGCGCGCCAAGAGGCCATGCTGCGGCGGAAGTTGCCAGCGCCCGCCGGAGCACTACCTCAGCAGCCCGCACACCGTCTCGACGTCCGTGCGCACCTGTGCCACCGGGGCCCGTCCGGAGAGCCAGGCTGCGAGGGCGGAGTGCCAGGTGTAGGCGATGACGCGGACGGCCGACAACTGGCGTTCCGTGGGCGGGGGTTGGGCCGCCGGGCCGGTCGGAGTGGCGGTCAGGGCGTCCAGGATGAGCTGCGTCGTCAGCCGGGACACGGCTTCCACTTCGGCGCTGGCCGAGCGGTCGGCGGAGGTCAGGGCGTGCAGCATCGCGTCGGCCAGCCGGGGTTCGCGCTGGAGCGCGTCGAAGGCGCGGCCGAGGGTTTCGGCGACGCGGGCCGCGGGGTCGCGTTCGTACGGCTGCCGGCGGTGCAGCGTGCCGTGCAGGCGGCGCAGTCTGTCCTGGAGCACCGCCACCAACAGGTGGATTTTGGAGGGGAAGTAGCGGTAGAGGGTGCCGAGCGCGACCTGCGAGCACTCCGCGACCGCGCGCATCTGCACCGCGTCGTAGCCGCCCTCGCGTGCGAGCTGTGCGGTGGCTTCCAGGATGCGGCCGCGCCGCGCCTCCTGCCGTTCGGTCAGCGGCGGCGCGGTGGACGGCTTCGGCTGTGTGGTCATGAACCCTCGGCGGATGTGCGGCAGTTGGAACGTTCCGGCCGCCTTGCCGTCCGGTGCCGGCACGGGCGGGCGCGCGCGGACGTCCACGCGCCGCCGGGGTGGCGTGAATCACCCGCTCCGGGACCGTCGGCTAAGTGACTGGCCGGTAAATTCTCTTGGGGGAAGCCGGAGCGGGAGGGGACCGGCCCGTCCGGCGGGCAAAGCTGAAACTTGTTCTAGATTAGCGCGAGCGGCTACGCTCCGGCGAAAGTTCAGTGGTGAAGGGGGCCGCGAGTGACCGCAGAGGCCGTACGCGACGACCCGTACGGGGCCCCAACGGAGGCCGCCGCGCGGGCGGTTCGCCCCCTCGGCCCGGCCCGTACGGGCGCCCGGGACGGCGCCGGAGCCACCACCGGAACCGCAGCCGGAGCCACCGCCGCGAACACCTCCGGCGGCACCGCACAGGACGGCGGCCGGCCGCTGCGCATCGCGCTGCTGACGTACAAGGGCAACCCGTACTGCGGCGGCCAGGGCGTGTACGTACGCCATCTGTCGCGGGAGTTGGCCCGGCTCGGGCACTCGGTCGAAGTGGTCGGCGCGCAGCCGTACCCGGTGCTGGACGAGGGCGTCACGCTCACCGAGCTGCCGAGCCTCGACCTCTACCGCCAGCCCGACCCGTTCCGCACGCCCGCGCTGCGCGAATACCGGGACTGGGTGGACCTGCTGGAGGTCGGCACCATGTGGACCGGCGGCTTCCCCGAACCGCTCACGTTCTCGCTGCGCGCCCGCCGCCATCTCGCCGCCCGGCGCGGCGACTTCGACGTCGTGCACGACAACCAGACGCTCGGCTACGGGCTGCTCGGCGACCTCGGAGCGCCACTCGTCGCCACCGTGCACCATCCCATCACCGTCGACCGGCGGTTGGAGCTGGACGCCGCGGACGGCCGGCGGGCCCGCGCCTCGGTGCGCCGCTGGTACGGCTTCACGCGCATGCAGAAGCGGGTCGCGCGCCGGCTGCCGTCCGTGCTCACCGTCTCCGGCTCCTCGCGCGCCGAGATCGTCGCCCAACTCGGCGTCGACGCGCGCCGGGTGCACGTCGTGCACATCGGCGCCGACACGGAGCTGTTCGCCCCGGACCCGGCGGTGCCGCGCACGCCGGGCCGCATCGTGACCACCTCCAGCGCGGACGTACCGCTCAAGGGCCTGGTGCATCTCGTGGAGGCGCTGGCCAAGGTGCGTACGGAGCATCCGGACGCGCACCTCGTGGTGGTCGGCAAGCGGCCCGAAGAGGGCGCGGTGGCCGAGGCGTTGGAGCGGTACGGCGTCGCGGGCGCCGTCGAGTTCGTCAAGGGCATCTCCGACGCCGAGCTGGCCGACCTGGTGCGCGGCGCGGAGATCGCGTGCGTGCCGTCGCTGTACGAGGGTTTCTCGCTGCCGGCTGCCGAAGCCATGGCCACCGGAACTCCGCTCGTCGCCACGACCGGCGGCGCCATCCCGGAAGTCGCCGGGCCGGACGGCGAGACCTCGCTCGCGGTGCCGCCCGGCGACGCGGGCGCTCTCGCGGCGGCGCTGGGGCGGCTGTTGGGCGACGCGGAGCTGCGCGCCCGGCTGGGCGCGGCCGGACGGGAGCGCGTGCTGCGCCACTTCACGTGGGAGCGGGCGGCGCGCGGCACCGTCGAGCACTACCGCGCCGCGATCGAGCGGGCCGGAGCCGGCGCAGGTTCCGGTTCCGGTTCGCGCTCCGGCTCCGACTCGGCGGCGCGCGCGGGCCGTTCGGCGCGCACGCGGCGCGTACCGACGTGACGCCGCCCGGCGTGCCCGCGCCCCGCGCGAGCGGACGCACCCTCCCCGCCCCGACCGCCACCTCCCACGACCTCCGGCCGAAAGCAGAGGCAGACCCGTGCTGACCGTCGACTTCTCCCGATTCCCGCTCGCACCGGGCGACCGCGTGCTCGACCTGGGCTGCGGCGGGGGACGGCACGCCTTCGAGTGCTACCGCCGCGGCGCGCGCGTCGTCGCGGTGGACCGCGACGCCGACGAGATCCACGAGGTCGCCCGCTGGTTCGCGGCGATGGACGAGGAAGGCGAGGCGCCCGCCGGGGCCAGCGCGACCGCGATGCGCGGCGACGCTCTCGCGCTGCCCTTCCCGGACGGCAGCTTCGACGCCGTGATCATCTCCGAGGTCATGGAGCACATCCCCGACGACAAGGGCGTACTGGCGGAGATGGTGCGAGTGCTCGCGCCCGGCGGCCGTATCGCGGTGACCGTGCCCCGCTACGGGCCGGAGAAGGTCTGCTGGGCGCTCAGCGACGCCTACCACGAAGTCGAAGGCGGCCACATCCGCATCTACCGCGCCGACCAACTGCTGCGCAGAATGCGGGAGTCGGGCCTGCGCCCGTACGGCACCCACCATGCGCACGGGCTGCACTCGCCGTACTGGTGGCTCAAGTGCGCGTTCGGCGTGGAGCGCGAGGGCGCGGACGCCGCGCTGCCGGTACGCGCCTACCACAAGCTGCTCGTCTGGGACATCGTCAAGAAGCCGCTGGCGACGCGGCTCGCCGAACGGGCACTGGACCCGCTGATCGGCAAGAGCTTCGTCGCCTACGCGACGAAGCCGCGCAGCGCGCACGCGGCGGCCGCAGGCGCGGCCGCCGCGGAGGGCTCCGCGGCCGCCCGGGCCGCTGCCGCGGATGCGGCGGGCGCCGGGGGCTCCGCTGCCGCGGGGGGCGAACGGGCCGGTGCCGGCGGTGAGTTGGGCATGCGGGGGCCGGCCGTGCCGGGGGACTCCGAGGGGGCCGACAGAGCCGAAGCCGCCGCCGCGGACGCGGCAGGCGCCGGGGATAAGGGTGCTGCTGCCGCCGCGGGTTCCGCTGCCGCGTGGGACGAACGGGCCGGCGTTGGTGGTGAGTTGGCCGCTCGGGGGTCGGCCGTGTCCGGGGATGCCGAGGGCGCCCCCGAGGCGAAAGTCACCTCCGCCGCGGGTGAACGCGCCCGCGCTGGCGGTGAGTTGGTCGCGCGGAGGTCGGGCGCGTCCGGGGATGGCGAGGGCGGCGCCATCGCCCAAGCCGTCGTCGCGGACGCGGCCGCTGAGGGCATCGGCGGCCCCGAGGGTTCCGCTGCCGCGGTGGGTGTACACGCCCGCGCTGGCGGTGAGTTGAGCACACGGCGGTCGGCCGTGTCCGGGGATGCCGAGGGCGCCGCCGACGTGAACGCCGGCCGGGCAGCGAATGAACGCGCCCGGGTCGGCGATGAGTTGACCGTGTCCCGGGATGCCGATGGCGCCCCCGAGGCGAAAGCCGCCCCCGCCAGGGGTGAACGAGCCCGCGTCGGCGGTGAGTTGGTTGCGCGGAGGTCGG
>Ga0164243_10002800_pt1 | contig 28390 bp, 24 predicted proteins | sample OricompcompostOP_FD_108781 | JGI IMG/M metagenome (GOLD analysis project Ga0164243, IMG submission 108781) | Organic Plus compost microbial communities from Emeryville, California, USA - Original compost - Organic plus compost (OP) | ecosystem: Engineered > Solid waste > Mixed feedstock >... | reverse complement strand
CGGCCGGCCGTTGCCGACCAGCACCAGCGCCCCGCGCACCGTCGAGCGCTCCACCCGCACCGGCCCCGCGGCGCGCTGCACCCGCACGGTTCCGGTGATCTCGGTGCCCGACAGCCACACCGCACCCGCGCCTTCGGCGTGCACCGGCCCGTCGATCCTCGAATTCACCGCGATCAGCGAGGCTCCCGGCGCCACGCGCACCGGTCCGCGCACCCGAGCACCGTCCACACAGGTCACTCCGGTCACCGTCAACGGCCCGGATTCCCCGCGCACGCGCGAGGTGCATTCCGCGACCGGAACCGTGCGGGCCGCACCAGCGACATCGGCGTAGCCGCCGTCCGCGCGCTGCCGCTGGTACCGCAACGACAACGGCACCACCCCGTTCGGATTCCCGCGCAGCACCGCACCCTCAGCCGAAACCTCCACCGAAACACCGGAATCCGGCTCAACCGCGGCGAAAACCCGGTTGAGCCGATTCTCCAGCGGCATCCGCGTGCCCGAAGCGGTCTCCACCCACCAACCGATCCGCCCCACACCATCGCGCATCTCGACCCGAGACCGGTCCGTGCGCAACGACAACGGCTCCACACCGGGCGGAATCGGCCGATCCTCGGTGGTGCCTTCGATCCGCAGCCGCGCGCTGTCCGGATCGACCCGCATCCGCTGGGTGTACAACCGCCGATCCGTCTCGGTCGTCGGCCGGCCGTGGTGGACGTAGTACAGCTGCGAACCGTCCGGCGACGAGATCACGCTGCCGTGCCCGGTCGAGAACATCCGCTGCGCCGCGTCCTCGTGCAGCACCGGGTTGTCCGGGCTCTTGCGCCACGGCCCGAGCGGACCGTCCGCGACCGCATACCCCACCCCGTAGTGCCGGTTCTCGAAGTTGTTCGCCGAATACGTCAGGAAATACCGCGCCCGCCCGTCGCGGGTGCGCGCCTTCCACACCGTCGAACCCTCCGCCCAGCGCCGGTCCTTCTTCTGCCCACCGCTGTCGGCGTAATCGTTGACGTGCGCGTTCTCCCACTCCTGCGGATCGGAACCGTAGTTGAGGATCGGGGTGAACCCGTCCTTGCGCCGCGGATCGCCCGGCGCCCCGTTGACCCCGCGGTACCGCGGCGCCACCTGCGGCATCGTCGACCCGGAAGGATCGTTCCACCACGCCGAATCCAGCTCCACGGCCGAAATGTTGGACTCCTCGACGTACTTGCCGAGCCGGTCGTCCCACACCCAATTCCGGTAAGCGTTGCGGGAGAAGTACAGGTAGATCCGCCCGTCGTCGAAGAACACGTTCGGATCGATCGCCGGCAGGTACACCCCCAGCGGCGCTGTCCGGCCCTCCTGCAAGGTCTCCGGCGGCTTCTTCTGCTCGGCGTCCATGAGCACGTTCACGTCGTGGTAGTGCGGATCGTAGGGCCGGTAGTCCAACGGCCGCGGCGCGATGTTGCGGAACGGGCCCGCCGGCGAATCCGCCACCGCCACCCCGATCTTGCTCGGCTCCTCGAAATCCGCGTGCCCGAAGTCCTCCCGCACCCCGTCGCGCAACAACGCCGAGTAGAACAGGAAATACCGCCCCGTGGCCGGGTTCTCGTACACCTCCGGCGCCCAGAACCAGTCCCGCCCCCACTGCGCACCATCGGACAGGTCCAGCGCCCCACCCGGCACCCGAGACCACGTCACCAGGTCCGGAGAGCGGTAGATCGCGAACGCGTGCCCGGGATCAGCGCCCTCCGTGGAATAGGCGAAGTAGTCGCCGCTGCGCGAATCCCGCAGCACGAACGGATCCGCCGCCGGCATCGAAGCATCGTTGTAGTACGTCGCCCGCGGCACCGGTCCCGACCCCGCCACCGCGGCCGGCGCGACCGCCAGCAGCACCGGAATCGCCACCAGGAGACCGCGGAACCGGGACCACCTGAACCCCACCCGACCTCCCGCTGCACAACGAATCCAGCCGCGCACCGCGCGTGACTGTTCCGCTGATCCACACCCCTGTCAAGAGCCGACACGCCGACGCGACCTGGCTGCCGCGGTGGTCCCGTGAGCTGGCAAAGTGCAAGCCATGTCGTCCCTTCCGTCGTTCCCCCGCCACAGCGCGCGCACGCAGGGCTTCACCCTCGGCGTGCCGCGGAACTTCACCGTCACCGCCGGCGGTGCCACCGTGCTGTTCCTGCGCTCCGCCGGGGGCACCGACCGCAGCAACGCCCTCTGGGCCTGGGACACCGCCACCGGCACCGAACGCCTCCTGGCCGACCCCGCGCGGCTGCTCACCGACGACTCCGTCTCCGCCGCCGAACAAGCCCGCCGCGAACGGCTGCGCGAACGCGCCACCGGCATCACCGCCTACGCCACCGACCAGGACGGCACCGGCGCCGCCTTCGCCCTCTCCGGCCGCCTGTTCCACGTCGACCTCACCACCGGCGAAGCCCGCGAACTGCCCGCGCAGCAACCCGTCGCAGACCCCCGCCCGGACCCGCGCGGCCGACACATCGCCTACGTCTCCGGCACCTCGCTGCGCGTCATCGGCGTCGACGGCACCGGCGACCGCGCCCTCGCCGAACCCGACGGCGACAGCGACAGCTGGGGCGCGGCCGAATTCATCGCCGCCGAAGAGATGGCCCGCTACCGCGGCTACTGGTGGTCCCCCGAAGGCTCGGCCGTGCTCGCCGCGCACGTCGACGAAGCCCCCGTGCAGCACTGGTACCTCGCCGACCCCGCAGACCCGGCCAAACCCCCGGCCCAACTGCGCTACCCCTCCGCCGGCACCGCCAACGCCGACGTCCGGCTCGCCGTGCTCGGCCTCGAAGCCGAACCCGTCGAGGTCGACTGGGACCGCACCCGCCACCCGTACCTCGCCGCCGCGCACTGGACCCGCCACGGCCCGCCGATCATCGCGGTGCAGAGCCGCGACCAGCGCGAACACCTCGTGCTGGCCGTCGACCCGTCCTCCGGGCGCACCCGCGAGCTGCACCGCGACACCGACCAGCACTGGATCGACCTCAAACCCGGCGCACCCGCCTGGCACCCCGCCGGCGAGCTCGTGCGCATCTCCGCGCACGACGGCGCCTACCGGCTGTTCGTCGGCGACACCCCGTGGACCCCCACCTCGCTGCACGTGCGCTCGATCGTCGACATCGACGACGACGTGCTGGTCACCGGCTCCGAGGACGACCCCGCCGAGATCCACCTCTACCGCTGCACCCGGCACGGCGCCGAACGCCTCACCACCGAACCCGGCGTGCACTCGGCCACCCGCTCCGGGAAGGTCCTCGTGCTGGCCACCTCCCGGCTCGACAGCGCGCACACCGCCTTCCGCGTCCTGGCCGAAGACCGCGACCTCGGCAGCATCACCTCGCACGCCGACACCCCCGCGGTCGTGCCGAACGTCGAACTGCTGCGGCTCGGCGAACGCCGCCTGCGCACCGCCCTGCTGCTACCGCACGACCACACCCCCGACCAAGGCCCCCTGCCGGTGCTGCTCGACCCCTACGGCGGCCCGCACGCCCAACGCGTCCTCGCCCGCCGCCAGGGCTACCTGACCTCCCAGTGGTTCGCCGACCAAGGCTTCGCCGTCGTCATCACCGACGGCCGCGGCATGGCCGGACGCGGCCCCGACTGGGACCGCGCCATCAGCCGCGACCTCGCCGGACCACCCCTGCAGGACCAGGTCGACGCGCTGCACGCGCTCGCCGAACAACGCAGCGAACTCGACCTCGACCGCGTCGCCATCCGCGGCTGGTCCTTCGGCGGCTACCTCGCCGCCCTCGCCGTGCTGCGCCGACCCGACGTCTTCCACGCCGCCATCGCCGGCGCCCCCGTCACCGACTGGCGCCTCTACGACACCCACTACACCGAGCGCTACCTCGGCGACCCCGAGCAGGAACCCGACACCTACGAAGCCAGCTCCCTGCTCACCGACGCGGGGAACCTGCAACGCCCGCTCCTGCTGCTGCACGGCACCGTCGACGACAACGTCTTCCCCGCGCACTCGCTGCGCCTGTCCGCCGCGCTGACCGCAGCCGCCCGGCCGCACACCATGCTGTCCCTGCCCGGCGTCAGCCACATGCCCACCGACGAGACCACCTCGGAGAACCTGCTGCTCATGCAGATCGAATTCCTCCGCCGAGCCCTCGGCCACTGACCCGGCACGCTGCTCGGGGCGACCACCGCCCCGAGCAGCACTACTGCGGCGGCTCCAGCGGAAGCCGCACCCGCAACGCGAAACCACCCTCCGCCGACGGCTCCGCCGCCACATCACCACCGAGCATCCGCACCCGCTCGGACAACCCCTCCAAGCCGGTGCCCCCACTGCCCACGTCCACGCGGCGAGCCACCTCCCCGTCCACCGGCGCGGCATTGCTCACCTCAGCGCGCACCATCCCGTCCGCCGAACTCAACCGCACCAGCACCGGCGAACCCGGCGCGTGCTTGGACACGTTCGTCAACGCCTCCTGCACCACCCGGTACAACGCCCGACCCAGCCGCGACGGCAACTCCGCACCGTCCAGCTCATCCCGCAGCTCCACCGGCAGACCCGCATCCCGCGCCCGCGAGACCAGATCCGGAATCGCCTGCGCCCCCAACGCATCCCGCTGCTCGGCCACCAACCCCAGCGTCGAGCGCATCTCCCCCAACGCCTCCTTGGCCAACCCCCGCAGCCGCGCCGCCGACTCCCGCACCTCCGGGTCGTCGCTGACCGTCGTCAACGCCGCCGCCTCCACCGCGATCAACGTGACGTGATGCCCCACCGCGTCGTGGATCTCCCGCGCGATGTGCGCCCGCTCCTCCGCGCGCGCCGTCTCCGCCTTCGCGAACGACTCCGCCTCCGTGGCCTCCCGCACCCGCAGCAGACTCGCGGTCAACTGCTGCCGCGTCGCGATCAGACTCCCGATCACCGCCGGAGACCCCGCCGCCAACACCGCGAACGCCGCCGTCACCAGCACCGTCGGCAACGCCAACGACTCGAACACCAGCACCGGCACGACCGCCGACACCACGACCAGACCCACCGCGCCCGCCAGCCACCAGCTGTTCGGCCGCGCCCGGCCCAACCGCACCAACGCCACCACCGTCGGCGCCCACCCCAGCCCACCGGCCATCGCCGGCAGGCACAACAGCACCACCAGCCGAGGCCACCAATGCCGGAACGCCAACGCCGCACACGCGACCAGCCCCGACGTCAGCGGATACCACCGCGCATCATGCGTGGCCAACACCGCCGACGCCGGCAACACCACCGCCAGCACGTCCAGCACCACACGCCGGACCCGCGCCGGACTCACCGCCGCTCGCCCTCACCGGAACCGGACACCCGCTGCGCGATCAACGCCGCCTGCACCCGGTTCTCCGCACCGAGCTTGCTCAACACCGTCGAGACGTAGCTCTTCACCGTCGCCTCGGTCAGCCCCAGCCGCTCCCCGATGTGCGCATTCGACCGGCCGTCCCCGAGCAGCTCCAACACCTGCCGCTCCCGCGCCGACAACCCGCGCACCAGCCGCACCTCGTGCGCCGAATCGCTCAACGACCGGAACTTCGGCAGCAACCGCACCGCGATCCGCGGATCCAACACCGCACCACCGGCCGCCAGGTCCTGCACCGCCCGCACCAGCGCCGCCGGCTCGGCATCCTTGAGCAGGAACCCGTGCGCACCTAACCGCAGCGCCTCCGCCACGTAGTCATCCAGGTCGAACGTGGTGAGCACCGCCGAGACCGGAGCCCGCGGCAACCCGGCCACCTCGCGCAACGCCGCCAACCCGTCCTTGCCCGGCATCTGCACGTCGATCAGCGCGACGTCCGGCTGATGCGTCCGCACCGCCGAGACCAGCTCGTCACCGTTACCGGCCTCCGCCACGACCCGGATCAACCCGTCGTGCTCCAACAGCATCCGAAGACCGCGCCGCAACATCGCCTCGTCGTCGGCCAGCACCAGCCGCACCGCACGCCCCGCGGCTCTCCCCGGATCACCACGCACCCTGGCTCACCTCCCCCTGCTCCAAGGGCCGCCCGCAGGCTATCGGCAAGGTCATCTACCGCTGCGTGCACGACCCGGGATTCCCCCGATCAGCGGCGACCGCTGCGCGCGTTCTCCTTGCGCTCGCGCACCCGCACCGAGATCCGCACCGGACTGCCGGTGAACCCGAACGCCTCCCGGAACTTCCGCTCCAGGAACCGCCGATACCCGGCCTCCAAGAACCCCGTGGTGAACAGCACCAGCGTCGGCGGACGCGGATGCGCCTGCGTCGCGAACAGGATCTTCGGCTGCTTGCCGCCCCGCACCGGCGGCGGCTGGGCCGCCACCAGATCCGACAACCACGAGTTCAACCGGCCCGTCGGCACCCGCGTGTCCCACGACTCCAACGCCGTGCGCAACGCCGGAGCCAGCTTCGCCACCGAACGCCCCGTCTCCGCCGACACGTTGACCCGCTCGGCCCAGCGCGCCCGGACCATCTCCCGGTCCAGCTCCTTGTCCAGCGCACGCCGCCGCTCCGCGCCGACCAGATCCCACTTGTTGCACGCCAGCACCAGCGCCCGGCCGGACTCGATGACCATGCTGATCACCCGCAGGTCCTGCTCGGTCAACGGCTCCGAGGCGTCGATCAGCACGATCGCCACCTCCGCGGCCTCAATAGCCGCCTTCGTGCGCAGCGACGCGTAGTACTCCGTGCCGCTGGCGGTGCGCACCCGCTTGCGCAGACCCGCGGTGTCGACGAACCGCCACACCTCGCCGTCCAGCTCCACCAGCGAATCCACCGGATCCACCGTGGTGCCCGCGACGTCGTCGACCACCGCCCGGCGCTCACCGGTCAACCGGTTCAACAGGCTCGACTTGCCCACGTTCGGCTTGCCCACCAGCGCCACCCGCCGCGGCCCCCCGGCCACCGCGAACTGCTCGTGCGGCACCTCCGGGAACACCCCGAGGATCTCGTCCAGCAGGTCACCCGAACCACGCCCGTGCAACCCGCTGACCGGGTGCGGCTCACCCAGACCCAACGACCACAACGCCGCCACGTCGGCGTACTGGCGCTCGTCGTCGACCTTGTTCGCCGCCACCAGCACCGGCCGCTTCGACCGGCGCAGCACCTTCGCCACGGCCTCCTCGGTCGCGGTGGCACCGACCTTCGCGTCCACCACCAGCAACACCGCGTCCGCGGTCTGCATCGCCATCTCGGCCTGCGCGGCCACCGACGCCTGCATCCCCTTCGCGTCCGGCTCCCAGCCCCCGGTGTCCACCACCGTGAACCGGCGACCGTTCCACAACGCGTCGTAGGCGACCCGGTCCCGCGTCACGCCCGGCGTGTCCTGCACGACCGCCTCCCGGCGGCCCAGCAGGCGGTTCACCAGCGTCGACTTGCCCACGTTCGGCCGGCCGACCACCGCCAGCACCGGCTGCGGACCGCCCTCGGCGGCCTCCTCGGACTCCTCGGCACCGCCGTCGAACTCGGCCCACTCGGCCTCGTCCGACCACGTGCCGTCCAGGCCGAGCGGGGCTCCCGCATCATCGGGGTGGCCCATCGACTCCTCGGTCACGCTCGCATCCCTCTCGCATCGTCATCGGGGGTCTCGGCGATCAGCCCGTCCAACTCGGCGATCAGCTCGACCAATTCACTCCGCACGCGGTCGGTCGCGGCGGTCAACCCCGCGCGCCCCTTGCCCTCCGGCAGCCGCACCGGCTCCCCGAACAGCACATCGACCCTGGGCAGCAGCCTACGGCCCCGCCCCTCCGGCCTACGCGTGCCCCGGCAGGCCACCGGCAGCACCAGCGCACCCGACGTGCGCGCCAACCACGCCGCCCCGTGCTGGGCGTTCGACACGTCCCCGGAACCACGCGTGCCCTCCGGGAACACCCCCACCAGGCCACCGGCGCGCAACACCCGCACCGCCGCCAACAACGGCGTGCGATCCGGCTCGCCCCGCCGCACCGGGATCTGCCCGATCCGCCGCAGGAACCAGCCCAGCAGACCGCGGAACATCTCCTGCTTGATCAGGAACACCGCGTTGCGCCGCACCATCCCCATCAGCAGCGGCCCGTCCAGCAGCGAACTGTGGTTGGACACCAGCACCAGCGGACCCGTCCGCGGCACCCGCTCCGCGTGGTGGACGTGCACCCGGAACGGCAGCCGCAGCAACGTCGCGGCGATCAACCGCGCGAGCCGGTGCAGCTTCGGAAACGCCCCCTCGGGCAGATCTCCCGCGCTCACCGCGCCTGCTCCGCCCCGGTCAGCAACCCGCGGCACTCCGCCAGCTTGACCAGCTGCTCCAACACCCCGGCCACGTCGAGCTGCGTCGAATCCAGCTCCACCGCATCCGGCGCCATCCGCAGCGGCGACACCGCACGACCCGAATCCAGCGCATCCCGCCGCTGCACATCGGCGTGCGTGCGCTCCAGATCCGACTCCCGGCCGGCCGCGCGATCCTGCTCGCTGCGCCGCATCGCCCGCGCCTGCGCCGAAGCCGTCAAGTACACCTTCAACCCCGCGTCCGGAGCCACCACGGTGCCGATGTCGCGGCCCTCCACGACCACACCGCCCGGCCGAGCCACCGCAGCCCGGATTACCCGCCGCTGCTCGTCGACCAGCAGCTCCCGCACCGCGGGCACCGCCGAAACCGCCGAGACCGCACCGGTCACCTCCGGACCCCGGATCTCCGCGCTGACGTCCTCCCCGGCCAGCGCCACCCGCGGATCCAGCGGATCCGTGCCCATCTCCGGCATCGCCCCGGCCGCCACGTGCGCGACCGCCTCCGCGTCGTCGACCGGCACCCCGGCGCGCAGCACCGCCAGCGTCACCACCCGGTACATCGCGCCGGTGTCGAGGTACGACGCCGCCAGCGCCGAAGCAAGCTTGCGGGCCACCGTCGACTTCCCGGTCCCCGAAGGGCCGTCGAGGGCGACCACCCCACGAAGCTCGGCGTGTGCCACGTCGAGTCTCCTCCTTCATCCCCACCGGCTTGCCGAACGCCGGACCAACCACTCATTGTGCCTGGTCCGATGACAGCGACCCCACTCGCACCCGTGATCGAAGCCGCCACCCCCGGCACCGGCGACCACGAGCGCGGTTCGTCCAGATTCGCCCGTCTCATCGCACATCCGGGCGAAACGATGTATTAGGGTCGTGATCGTGGACGTCACAGTGACCCCGCTGCCGGGACTCGGGACCCAACAGGACTTCGTCACGCGTTCCGGCCACCGAGTCGGTGTGATCACCTACCGGGACGGGCGCTTCGAGCTGATCGTCTCCGGCCAGGACGACCCGGACAAGGTCGCCGCCTCCGTCGGCCTCACCTCCGAGGAGACCAACACCCTCGCCAACCTGCTCGGCGCCCCGCAGCTCGTCGCGCAGCTGACCGAGCAGCAACGCGAGGTCACCGGGATCAGCACCTGGCAGCTCCCGGTCGCGCAGGGATCGCCCTACGACGGCCGCGAGCTCGGCGACACCGAGATGCGCACCCGCACCTCCACCTCGATCGTCGCGGTCATCCGCGACGGCACCGTGCACCCGTCCCCCCGCCCGGACTTCGTCTTCACCGGCGGCGACCTGGTCGTCGTCGTGGGCACCGCCGACGGCCTGCGCGCCGCCGGCGACATCCTCGAGCGCGGCTGAGCCGGGAGTCCCCCGCACCGCACCGAGGACAACGGTCGTCCGCACCGCCCCGGAACCCCGTTCCCGGGCGGTCAGCCCCGCGCGCCCGCGCACGGGCACAACTCAACAGGTACTCGGACAGGCGAGAGGAAACACGGTGCAAGACACGGCGACCTCCCTCATCGAACTGGGAGCGGTGTTCTTCGGTCTCGGCATTCTCGGCCGCCTCGCCTGGAAGGTCGGCATCTCACCGATCCCGCTGTACCTGGTCGGCGGCATCGCCTTCGGCGACGGCGGGCTCGTCCCGCTGCACGGCATCGAGGCGTTCACGCACCTGGCCTCCGAGATCGGCGTCGTCCTGCTGCTGCTCCTGCTCGGCCTGGAGTACTCCGCCGGCGAACTCGTCACCGGCCTCAAGCGGTCCTGGTCGGCCGGCCTGGTCGACCTCGTGCTCAACGCCGCGCCGGGAGCCCTCGTCGCGCTGCTGCTCGGCTGGGGACCGATGGGCGCGTTAACGATGGCCGGGGTCACCTACATCTCCTCGTCCGGCATCGTCGCGAAGGTGCTCGGCGACCTCGGCCGGCTCGGCAACCGGGAGACCCCGGTGGTGCTGTCGATCCTCGTCTTCGAAGACCTCGCGATGGCGCTGTACCTGCCGATCCTCACCGCGGTGCTCGGCGGCGTGAGCCTGCTGGGCGGGCTGACCGCGGTCGGCATCTCGCTGATCGTGATCTCGGTGGTGCTGGTGGTGGCGCTGAAGTTCGGCCGCTACGTCTCCGCGCTGGTCGACAGCCCCGACCCGGAGGTGTTCCTGCTGCGGCTGCTGGGCGCGGCGCTGCTGGTCGCCGGGATCGCCTCGCAGCTGCAGGTCTCCGCCGCCGTCGGCTCGTTCCTGCTGGGCATCGCGATCTCCGGGTCCACCGCGCAGAACGCGACCCGGATGCTGGAGCCGCTGCGGGACCTGTTCGCCGCGGTGTTCTTCGTGGTGTTCGGGCTCAACACCGACCCCTCGGAGATCCCGCCGGTGCTCGGTTTCGCGCTGCTGCTGGCGCTGGTCACCGCCGCCACGAAGATCGGCACCGGGTGGTTCGCCGCTCGCGCGCAGGGCGTCGGGAGGATGGGCCGCGCCCGCGCCGGTGCCGCGCTGGTGGCGCGCGGTGAGTTCTCCATCGTGATCGCCGGGCTCGCGGTCACCGACGGCGCGATCAACAGCGAGCTGGCCGCGCTGGCCACCGCCTACGTGCTGCTGATGGCGATCCTCGGGCCGGTCGCGGCGCGGTACGTCGAGCCGGTCGCGCGGTTCTTCGTCGGCCGGCAGACCGCGAAGGCCTGACCCCGCTCCTGGCCCGTTCCGCACTGTCCTCGGGTGGCGCGCTCAGACCGCGGACGGTTGATTTCGGTTGACACTGAAATTCTCGCACTCGTCGAACGCGTCAGTGCTGAAACAGGCCCGCGAGCAACGCGGCTCGCGGGCCTGGAAGAACGCCGATCACATGCCGACAGCGCGGTACAGCGAGCCGACCTCCTTGCGGTCCAGCCGCCGGATCGCCCCCGGGCGCTCGTTGTTCAACCGGACCTCACCGATCGCGGTCCGCACCAGCCGCTGCACCGGATGCCCCGCCGCCGCCAGCAGACGGCGCACGATGTGCTTGCGGCCCTCGTGCAGCTGCACCTCCACCAGCGCGCGGCCGCCGTTGACCTCCAGCAGCTTGAACCGGTCGATCTTCGCCGGACCGTCGTCCAGCTCCACACCCGACCGCAGCCGCCGGCCCAGGTCCTTCGGGATCGGGCCCGGCACGTCGGCCACGTAGGTCTTGAGCACCTCGTAGGACGGGTGCATCAGCCGGTGCGCCAGCTCGCCGTCGTTGGTGATCAGCAGCAGGCCCTCGGTGTCGACGTCCAGCCGCCCCACGTGGAACAGCTTCCCGTCGCGCTCCCGCAGGTAGTCGCCGATGCACGGCCGGTCCTGGTCGTCCGACATCGTGCACAGGATTCCCCGCGGCTTGTTCAGCAGCAGGTGCTGCACGTCCTCGTTGACGTTGACCCGCTCGCCGTCCACGCGGATCACGGACCGCTGCGGATCGACCCGGCGCCCGAGCTCGGTGACGATCTCGCCGTCCACCTCGATGCGGCCCTCAACGATCATGTTCTCGGTGGCCCGGCGGGAGGCGACGCCCGCGCGGGACAGCACCTTCTGCAGCCGGATTCCGTCCGGCTCGGACTCCGCACCGGACTGCGTCGGGGCACGGTGTTCAGACATCGTCGATCGTATCCACTTCCGGAAGCAGGGGAGCCAGCGGCGGAAGGTCCTTCAGCGACGACAGGCCCAGCCGTTCCAGGAACAGCTCCGTCGTGCAGTACAGGTACCCGCCGGTCTCCGGGTCGGTACCGGCCTCTTCCACGAGGCCGCGTCCTACCAGGGTACGGATGACGCCATCGACGTTGACACCGCGTACCGCCGCGACCCGGGAGCGGGTCACCGGCTGCCGGTACGCGATCACCGCCAGCGTCTCCAGCGCCGCCCTCGTCAGCTTCGAGCGCTGGCCGTCGAGCAGGTAGCGCTCGACGTAGGGCGCGTAGGTCTCGCGGGTGTAGAACCGCCAGCCGTCGCCGACCCGCCGCAGGTCGAAGCCGCGCTCGTCGGCGATGTAGCGCTCCGACAGCCGCTGCAGCGCGGTGCTGATGCGGGCCACCGGCTGCTCCAGGGTGTCGGCCAGCAGCTCCTCGCCCGCCGGCACGTCGACCACCAGCAGCAGCGCCTCCAGTGCCGAGTCCAGCGCGGAGTCCTCGGTCAGGTCCGGCGGGGTGTGCCCGACCGCGGCGGCCTCGACCTGCGTCCCGCCGACCGGTGAGGACTCCTCCTGCTCGGCGGCGGACGGCGCGGAGGCCGCGTCCTCATCGGATGCCGAACCCTCAACGAATGCCGCGTCCTCTTCGGACGCCGAGTCGTCATCGGACACCACCGAGGAATTCTCACCGGATTCCGCAGTCGAACTTCCCTCGGCATTCCCGGCGGACTCGTCTTCGGACGCGGCCGAATCCGCGGAATCGACATCCACCTCGGAGCCGGCAGCCCCCACCGCGCCGGGCACGTCCGCCTCGCCGTCCTCGGCGCCGGGCGCCGACGCGTCGTCGTGCACCGAACTCACCCGTACTCCTCTTCCTCATCGCGTGCCCGGGCCGCCTCGGCCTGCTCCCGGGCCTGCTCCACCGAGCCGCCGACCCAGCGCACCACCAGCTCGCCCAGCGGGTCCTCCTGCTCGAAGGACAGCACCTGCTCCCGGTACAGCTCCAGCAGCGCCAGGAACCGCGCCACGATCTCGACCGTGTGCGAGCAGTCGGCCACCAGCTCCGAGAAGTCCGCCGAACCCCGCTCGGCCAGCCGCACCCGCAGCAGCGCCGCGTGCTCGCGCACCGACACCTGGTGCTGGTGGATGTGCTCCAGCGACACCGCCGGCGGCGGCTTCGGGCGGAACACCGACGCGGCGATCTCCGCCAGCCGGTCCGGGCCGACGCCGATCATCACCTCGGGCAGCAGGTTCTCGTACCGCGGCTCCAGCGCCACCGACCGCGGGTAGCGCCGCAGCGCCCCCGCCTCGAGCTCGCTGAACAGCGCCGCCACCTGCTTGTAGGCCCGGTACTGCAGCAGCCGCGCGAACAGCAGGTCGCGCGCCTCCAGCAGCGCCAGGTCCTCCTCGTCCTCGACCTCCGCGGCCGGCACCAGCCGCGCCGCCTTCAAATCCAGCAGAGTCGCCGCGACCACCAGGAACTCCGTGGTCTCGTCCAGGTCCCAGCGCTCGCCCAGCGCCTTGGTGTAGGCGATGAACTCGTCGGTGACCTTGTGCAGTGCGACCTCGGTGACGTCGAGCTGGTGCTGCGAGATCAACTGCAGCAGCAGGTCGAACGGCCCCTCGAAGTTCTCCAGGCGCACCGTGAACCGCCCGGACTGCTCCGCGGCGTCCTCGGCCGCGGGCGCGACCGGGTCCGCCGGAGTCGCTTCGTCCGCAGGCGCGGTGGTGGTCTCGTCAGGCACGGCTTCCGTCTCGTCGCTGGCAGCCCCGTCGAGAGCGCTGCGCCCAGGTCCGCCGGCAGCGGAGTCGGCCACTAGCCGCGCTCCTGCTGCAGCCGCTGCACCAGCACCGAGTCCGCGCCCCGCGCGTCGAAGTCGGTCAGCAGCACCGCGACCGCCTCGCGCACGACACGGCCGCGATCGACGGCCAGACCGTGCTGGGCGCGCAACGACAGCCGCGCCTGCTCCAGAGCCAGCAGCTCCTCGTCGGAGACGTACACCGTGATTTTCGCATCGTGCTTGCGGCGCCCCGAGCCCGACCTGCCCTGCGCGGGCACCGGCACGGCCGCCGGCTGCGGGCCGGGGGCAGGCTCGGCAGGCGCGGCGCTCGCCTGCCCGGAACCGTCCGACTGCGCTGGGCTGGTCGGCTGCCCGAAGCCGCTCGGCCGCCCAGATTCGCTCGGCTGCCCGAATTCGCTCGGCTGCACGGGGCCGCTCGGCTGCGCAGGCGCGTGGGAGTGCGCGGAACCGCCCGCCGATGCGGGCTCGGCAGGCACGGCCTGCTCGGACTGCGGCCCACCGGTCGTGCGGAACAGCTCAGCCGCGCCCGGCAGCTCCACCCGGCGCCTCACCACGCGAAGCCCCTCCGGATCACCGCGCGATCACCTCGCGCGCCAGCGAGCGGTAGGCCGCCGCGCCCGCCGAACGCGGCGCCCAGCGGGTGATCGGCTCCCCGGCCACCGTGGTCTCCGGGAAGCGGACCGTGCGGTTGATCACGCTGTCGAAGACGATGTCGCCGAACGCCTCCACCACGCGCGACATCACCTCCCGCGAGTGCAGCGTGCGCGGGTCGAACATCGTCGCCAGGATGCCGCTGATCTCCAGCTTCGGGTTCAGCCGCTCCTGCACCTTCTCGATCGTGTCGATCAGCAGCGCGACCCCTCGGAGGCTGAAGAACTCGCACTCCAGCGGGATGATCACGCCGTCGGCGGCGGCCAGCGCGTTCACCGTCAGCAGGCCCAGCGAGGGCTGGCAGTCCACCAGGACGAAGTCGTACTCCTTCATCGCCGGGTACAGCACCCGTCCCAGCGTCTGCTCCCGGCCGACCTCGGCGACCAGCTGCACCTCGGCCGCGGACAGGTCGATGTTGCTCGGCAGCAGATCCATGCCCTCCACGGTCGTGGGCATGACCACGTCCGAGAAGCTCACCGAGCGTTCCATGATCACGTTGTAGATCGTCTGGTCCAGCTGGTGCGGCTGCACCCCGAGGCCGACCGAGAGCGCGCCCTGCGGGTCGAAGTCCACCAGCAGCACCCTGCGGCCGTACTCGGCCAGCGCGGCACCCAGGTTGATCGTCGACGTGGTCTTGCCGACGCCGCCCTTCTGGTTGCACATGGCCAGCACCGAGGCCGGGCCGTGCCGGTCCAGCAGCGGCGGCTCCGGAATGTGCCGGCGGGGACGGCCGGTCGGCCCGATGTTGGCGTCCGGCCCCAGATCCGCCTCGTTCCCGGGAGCACCGGGCTTCTGCGGGGCGATGCTCAGGTCGACCGCGCCCCGGGACCGCCCTTCGGCGGAGGGCTGCGGTGTCGACATGATGCTGGACTCCTTGTCTGCCGATGACGATCATACTGATCGACGCGAAGCCTAAGTGGCATTCTCGACCAGCGGCAACGCGCCTCGCCGAGGGGCGAGCAATTGCGCTTCACCCCACCGGGTCCGAGTTACGGGGACGCTCCCTGCGCCCGCGGGTGCGCGGTCGCGTAGACCTCGCGCAGCGTGTTGACCGTGACCAACGTGTACACCTGCGTCGTGGTCACCGAGGCGTGCCCCAGCAGTTCCTGCACCACCCGCACGTCCGCGCCGCCCTCCAGCAGGTGCGTGGCGAACGAGTGCCGCAGCACGTGCGGCGAGACCTCGCGGGTGATCCCGGCCCGTTCCGCGGCGGTCTTGAGCGTGTTCCACGCGCTCTGCCGGGAGAGCCTGCCGCCGCGGGAGTTCAGGAACACCGCCGAGCTGCCGCGACCGCGCGCCGCCAGCGCCGGGCGCGCCCGCACCAGGTAAGCCTGCAGCGCCTCCAGCGCCGGGCGGCCGACGGGGACGAGCCGCTGCCGGCCGCCCTTGCCGTCGAGCAGCACGGTGCGCTCCTGCGCGTCGACGTCGTCGACGTCCAGACCCACGGCCTCGGAGATCCGCGCACCCGAGGAGTACAGCAGCTCCAGCAGCGCGCGATCCCGCAGCCCGCGCACGTCGTGGCCGTCGGCGTTGTCCAGCAGCCGCAGCACGTCGTCCAGCGGCAGCGCCTTCGGCAGCCGGCGGGCCGGGGTCGGCGGCGAGACCTCGCGCGCCACGTCGTGCTGCACCCAGCCCTCGCCGTGGGCGAAGCGGTGCAGGCCGCGGACCGCCACCAGCGCCCGCGCCGCCGAGGACTGCGCCAGCGGAGGGCGCCCCGGCGCCCCTTCCCGCAGCTGCGCGACGAACTCCGACAGCCGCTGCGACGTCACCTCGGCCAGCGCGCGCACCCCCGACTCCGCGAGGTGGGCGCCGTAGCGCCGCAGGTCCCTCGAGTACGAGTCGAGCGTGCTGCGGGCGGTGCCGCGTTCCACCGCCAAGTGGTCCAGGTAGCCGGTGATGGCCTGGCGCAGCGCCTCCGGAAGGTCCTCGAACGCGGTCACCACCAGCTCCTCACACCAGAGCGATCACGCCGCAGCCTAGGCTCGCGGCCTCCGGTGCCTCGTGCACCGACGCCGACCATTGTCACCCATTTCGGTGAACAACGGCGGTCCTCGCCGCCTCGTTCCCCGCCACGGTGGCCTGCTGAGCAGCCGAGGCGCTCTCAGCCGTGCAACCGCCGAGCCAGGGCCTGCGGCCGATCCGGCCACGCGGACTCCGGCGGCCGCGGCTGCATCCCCTGCGAACGCACCGCCTGCGCCGCCAGCAGGCCCGTGACCGCCGGAGCGTTCACGATCTCGCCGGCCAGGACCATCCGCACCGCTTCGTCGAACGGCACCCGGTGGATCACCAGGTCCGCTTCCTCGTCCCCGGCGGCCGCGGGCAGCCCCACCTCGGTCAGCCCACCGGCCAGGAAGATCCGCTCGCTCTGGTCGGTGAAGCCCGGTGAGGAGGCGATGTCGGCCAGCACCGACCACGACTCCGCGGCCAGGCCGACCTCCTCGGCGAGTTCCCGCTGCGCCGTCCGCAACGGGTCCTCCCCCGCGACGTCGAGCAACCCGGCCGGCAGCTCCCACAACCGCCGCCCCACCGGGTAGCGGTACTGGTGGATCAGCACCACCCGGTCGTCCTCGTCGACGGCGACTACCGACACCGCGCCCAGGTGCTCGACCACCTCGCGGTGGGAGTGCCCACCGCCCGGCATCCGCACCTCGTCCCGGCGCACCGCCAGGATCTTGCCGACGTAGAGGTCCTCGGACGACACCGCGGTGAACTCGTGCCGGCCGTTGGTCCGCTCGATCTCGCTCACGCCCTCACCCTACGGACGCGGCGTCAGGAGCCCGCCTGCACGCTGTCGGCGAGCTCGACCGGCAGCCGCTCGGCCGCCTGGTAGTCGATCGCCGCGCGCACGAACGCCGCGAACAGCGGGTGCGGACGGGTCGGGCGGCTCTTGAGCTCCGGGTGCGCCTGGGTGCCGACGAAGAACGGGTGCTCCTCCCGCGGCAGCTCCACGAACTCCACCAGCCGGTCGTCCGGCGAGGTGCCGGAGAAGACCACACCCGCCTTGCTCAGCTTGTCCCGGTAGGAGTTGTTCACCTCGTACCGGTGGCGGTGCCGCTCGGCGACCTCCGCGGTGCCGTAGGCCTCCGCGACCAGGGAGCCGGCCTGCAGCTTCGCCGGGTAGGAACCCAGGCGCATCGTGCCGCCCATGTCCCGATCACCGGAGATCACGTCGTGCTGGTCGGCCATCGTGCTGATCACCGGGTGCTGGCACGGCTCCTCGAACTCGGTCGAGTTCGCCCGCTTCAGCCCGGCCAGGGCCCGCGCGGTCTCGATGACCATGCACTGCAGGCCGAGGCACAGCCCGAGGGTCGGGATGCCGTGGGTGCGCGCGTACCGGATCGCGCCCACCTTCCCCTCGATGCCGCGCACGCCGAACCCGCCGGGGATCAGCACGCCGTCCATTCCGGACAGCGCGTGCGTCGCACCCGAGTCGGTCTCGCAGGCGTCCGACGGCACCCAGGCGATCTCGACCTTCGCGCGGTGGGCGAACCCGCCTGCGCGCAGCGCCTCGGTCACCGACAGGTAGGCGTCGGGCAGGTCGACGTACTTGCCGACCAGCGCGATCCGCACGTGCTCGCCCGGCTTGTGCACCCGGTCCAGCAGGTCGCCCCAGACCGTCCAGTCCACGTCCCGGAACGGCAGGCCGAGCCGCCGCACCAGGTACGCGTCCAGCCCCTCGGAGTGCAGCACCCGCGGGATGTCGTAGATCGACGGGGCGTCCGGGCAGGCCACCACGCCGTCGGAGTCCACGTCGCACATCAGCGCGATCTTGCGCTTCAGGTCCTCCGGCAGGTCCCGGTCCGAGCGGCAGACCAGTGCGTCCGGCTGGATGCCGATGTTGCGCAGCGAGGCCACCGAGTGCTGGGTCGGCTTGGTCTTCAGCTCCCCGGACGGGGCCAGGTACGGCACCAGCGACACGTGCAGGAAGAAGCAGTTGTCCCGACCGACGTCGTGGCGCACCTGGCGGCAGGCCTCCAGGAACGGCAGCGACTCGATGTCGCCGACGGTGCCGCCGACCTCGGTGATCACCACGTCCGGCGTGCGCCCGTCCTCGTCCGGCTCGGCCATCGCGCGGATGCGGGCCTTGATCTGGTCGGTGATGTGCGGGATGACCTGCACCGTGTCACCCAGGTACTCGCCGCGGCGCTCCTTGGCGATCACCGCCGAGTACACCTGGCCGGTCGTGACGTTCGCGTTCCGGGTCAGGTCGCGGTCCAGGAACCGCTCGTAGTGCCCGATGTCCAGGTCCGTCTCGGCGCCGTCGTCGGTGACGAAGACCTCACCGTGCTGGAACGGGTTCATCGTCCCCGGGTCGACGTTGAGGTAAGGATCGAGCTTCTGCATCGTCACCCGCAGGCCGCGGGAAGTCAGGAGTTCGCCGAGGCTCGACGCGGTCAGTCCCTTGCCGAGCGAGGAGGCGACACCCCCCGTGACGAACACGTGCTTGATCGTGCGTGCTTGCGGCACCAAGAAGGCTCCCCGTGGTCAAGCCGTCGACGGGCTGGAGTGGATATGCACAGGCAGGACGGCCGAACCCGTCTCTCCCACGGGATTCCAGCCTAACGCACGATGAACGGCCGGTACACGGCGACCCGTGCGGCGTTGAGCACCTCGCGGAGGCCTGGTCAACCGCTGATGGAGGGGTCTCCGCAGCGATCACCCGACTCGATTCAGGACGCGGCCGAACCGACCACCTCCTCCCGCAGCCACCGCACCGATTCCTCCGGCCCCAGAGCGAGCTCGACGAGCCGGTTCATCGCGTCCCGGTAGGCGGCGACCTCCGCCGGGGACTGCACGAGCTCCCCCGGCACCGGTCCTGGTCGCTGCGCGATCTGGGGTGGTCGATCCGCTTCGAAGGACAGCAGCGCGAAGGGGGCGCTCACCGGGAGCGCACCGCGACCCATCGGCAGCACCCGCAGCACCACCCCGGGGCCCGCAGACTCCAGCAGGCGCTCCTGCTGCGCGCGCAGCACCTCCGCGCCACCGACGCTTCGGCGCAGCGCCGACTCGGTCAGCACCAGCTCGAGCCGCACTCCCCCGGCCACCAGTTCGCGCTGCCGCCGTTCCAGCGCCTCGAGCGACCGGCGCACCACTTCGTCGTCCGCGACTCCGCGGGCGGCCAGCACCGCCGCGGCGTACTCCCGGGTGCGGACCTGCTCCGGAACCTCCTCGGAGGCGAAGACGTGCACGGTGGTCGCCTCGGACTCGAACCCGACGTAGGTGCGCTCCGCCGCGGCGAGCACGTCCTGGTAGGCCTCCCACCACCCGCGTCCGCGCGCGGCGTGCGCGAGGTCGACCAGCCGGTCCCGGTGCCGGTCGGAGGCGTGGCAGATGTCGGCCACGGCCATGACCGCTTCCACGCCCGCGCCCTGCCGGGCGCTCTCGATCTTGCTCACCTTCGCCTGCGGCCAGCCGAGCCGCTGCGCGAGGTCGACGTGGGTCAGGCCCGCGTCGACCCGGAGTTCCTTCAGCTCCGCGGCCAGCAGGTGCCGGCCCACGACCGGGCTGCGCGACCGGTCGTTCCGCTCGGGTGCGGGCTCGGCCCGCGATGTCGTCTCGTCCATGCCTCGATCATGGGCGCGCGCCGACCGGCGGTCGAGGAAAGTCACCGGATCGAATTATTCTCATTCGAATATTTCTTCGGCATGCTCGAAGCATGACTCCACGAACCCGGTCCGGCGCCCGGCCGGAGCCCCGACGTCGTGCCCGGCCCCTCCCCCGGGCGCGATGTCCGGCCGATGCGCGCCGGACCGCCCCGCCGGGCGGCGCTCCTGCATCCGCGCCGCCCGGCGCCTGCTTCCCGCGCGCCGCTGCGCGATCAGTTCGCGATCTCGGGCACGACGCCGTCGGCGTTGCCCGCGGTCCCGTAGTGGCCGGCGCGGTGGTCGAGCTGCTCCCGCAGCGCGAACACGACCGCCGCCCGGCCCTGCGGGGACTCCAGGTCGTCCACCGTGGACAGACCGGAGGCGATCGAACCGTCCGCGCGCGCCACGCCGACCGGCCCGGCGCCCTCCGCGGAACCGGTGCGGCCGGCCAGCACCGCGCCCGCTCCCGAGCGGTCCAGCTGGGTCGCCAGCCGGGCGAGCACCGAGGCGCGGCTCCCGGCGCCCTCGCCGTGCAGCTGCCCGCCGGTGAGCACCAGCGCCAGCGGCGCGGGCTGGAGTTCGCCCGCCGACGTCGCGAAACCGCCTTCGCTCAACCCGCTCAGCGCGGCGGCGCGCTCCGGCGGGCCGACCTGCGAGCGCCCGGCGTTGTCGGACATCGCCAGCGGCCCGAGGAGTCCGCCGGTGAGCGTTCCGGCGTCGGTCGCGGTCGGCAGCTGGGCACCGGCCGGCAGCAGCCGGGTGACGATCCGCCGCAGCTGGTCCGCGCGATCGGGGTCGGCCACCGCCTCGGTGAGCCGCACGTCGCCGGTCACCTTGCCGCCAGCGGACTCGATCATGCGGCGTGCGCCGTCGCGATCCTCCGGCGCCACGTCCCAGGAGCTGATCACGACGACCCCGCGGCCGGCGAGCTCGTCGCGGACCGCCAGCGGAGCCGTCGCGGCGGAGAACCGCTCGGACCCGTCCACGCGCGCCTGCAGCGCGGCGTTGCGCGTGCTCAGGTCGTCGACCTGCTTGCTCAGCGAATCCCGCTCGTTGCCCACGTGCGACAGCAGCCGCTCGCTCAACGAACTCGACCCGAGCACGATCCCGACCGCGAGCGCCAGGAACACCGCCGCGAGCGAGATGAGGTGGTGGCGCATCGAGATCACCCGAACCACCCCTGCACCGTCGCCAGCGGCGAACCGACCACGTCTCCGAGCGTCGCCAGGAAGGCGGCACCGAACCCGGACACCGCGAAGGCGGTGATGATCGCTGCGAGCGCCGCGAGCACGAGCAGCACGATCCCGGCGTTCGACCCCGCCCCGCGCTGCAGCGCGGCCGCGGCCGGTCCGTCCACGACCTTGCCCCCCATCCGCAGCCGAGTCAGGAAGGTGGAGGGATTCGACCCCGACCGCCCGCGGTCCAGGAACTCGTGCAGCGTCGCCTGGAACCCCACGGTGACCACGAGGCTCGCCCCGTGCGCATCGGCGATGAGCAGCGCCAGGTCTTCGGGATTGCCCGAGGCCGGGAACGTCAGCGCCCCGATCCCGAGGTCCTGGATCCGCTCGATCCCGGGAGCGTGGCCGTCGACATGAGCCGGAACGACCACTTCAGCACCCCGCTTGAGGGTGTCCGCCTCGATCCCCTCGGGATCCCCGACGACGACGTCCGGGGCGTACCCGGCGCGCCGCAACGTGTCCGCACCGCTGTCGACGCCGATCAGCACCGGCCGGTAGTGCTTGACGTACCGCTTGAGCCGCTTGAGGTCGTCGGCGTGCCCGTACCCGGGCGCGACGACGAGGACGTGGCGGCCCTCGATCGGCACGCTCACCGCCGGCACGCCGATGCCGTCCAGGATCAGCATCCGCTCCGTGCGCAGGAACTCGATGGTGTTGGCCGAGAACGCCTCCAGCTGCGCGGTCATCCCGGCCTTCGCCTCGATGAGCTGATCCGCGATCGAGTCGGCGTCCTGCTCGCAGCCGCTGGCGAGCTCGGTGTCGCCGGAGTACACGACACCCTCGTACAGCCGCAGCCGCGCACCGTCCTTGATCCGCCGCAGCGCTTCGCGACCCACGTTGTCGATCAGCGTGACCCCGGCGCTGGAGAGCACTTCCGGGCCGAGGTTGGGGAACCGGCCCGAGATCGAGGGGGCCGCGTTCACGACGCCGACCACCCCTGCCTCGACGAGCGCGTCCGCCGTGCGCCGATCGAGGTCGACGTGGTCGAGGACGACGATGTCACCGGGGCCGAGCCGCGGCGGCAGTTCACCGGACCGGCGCGGCACCCGCGCCGGTCCGGCCACGCCAGGGCGGCTTTCCTCCTGGCGGGTGAGCAGACCACTGAGCTTCATGGACCGATGCTGACAAAGAGATCACCGATCTCCGGACTGCCACGCCGCAGCGGTTGCTCCGTTCACCGACATTTCACTGCTCCGAACGGAGCAATCCCGTCAGCGAGTGGACTTCTTCTTCCGGCCCTTCCCGCCGCGGCCCGCCGGCTGGTCCCCCTCGGCCTTGTCCGAGGCCGCAGTGGCCAGCAGTTCTTCGGCGTGCGCGCGACCGGTCGCGGTCGAGTCGAGGCCGGCCAGCATCCGCGCGAGCTCGGCGACGCGCTGCTCGTCGGCCACCGTGCGCACGTCGCTGCGGGTCAGACCGGTGTCGTTGGCGCCCTTGTCGACCACGAGGTGCCGGTCGGCGTAGGCGGCCACCTGCGCCAGGTGGGTCACCACGATGACCTGGTGCGTCCGGGCCAGCCGGGCGAGCCGGCGGCCGATCTCGACCGCAGCGCGCCCGCCGACACCGGCGTCGACCTCGTCGAAGACCAGCGTGGGCACCGTGTCCGCGTCGGCCAGCACGACCTCCAGCCCGAGCATCACCCGGGACAGCTCACCGCCGGAGGCTCCCTTGTGGATCGGCAGCGCCGGGGCCCCGGAGTGCGCGATCAACCGGAGTTCGACCTCATCGGTCCCGTCGGGTCCGGCGGCGAGCGTGCGATCCCCGACACGCAGGGCGGAGGGATCGTCCGCATCGACGACCTTGGGCTCGACCACGACCTCCAGCCGCGCCTGCCCCATGGCCAGTCCGGCCAGCTCGGCGGACACCGCCTCGCCGAGTCCTTCGGCGGCCTCCGCGCGCGCCTTCGACAGCGCCTCGGCGTGCCCGGCCAACTCCGCGGCCAGTTCGTCGCGCCGGGACGCGAGCTCGGCCAGCGCCTCGTCGGAGGTGTCCATCCCCGCCAGCCGGGAGCGCGCCTCGGCGGCCCACTCCAGCACGCCGTCCACGTCGGCGGCGTACTTCTTGGTGAGGGTCTTCAACTCGGCCTGCCGGGCCAGCACCTGCTCCAGGCGGCCCGGATCGGCCTCCAGCTGGTCCAGGTAGCCGCCGAGTTCCGCGCCCACGTCGGCGAGCACCGCCGCGGCCTCGGCGACCCGCGGCTCCAGGTCGCGCAGCGCCGGGTCCTCGGAGCCGGACAGCCGCCGCCGAGCGTCACCGAGCAACCCGAGCGCACCCGGCGAGTCCGGATCGCCGTCGGCTCCACCGCTGACGGCCTCCTGCGCGCCCGCGGCGATCTCCCGCAGCTGATCGATGTCGGACAGCCGGCGGGCCTCCTCGACGAGCGCCGCGTCCTCCCCCTGCTCGGGGTTGACCGCCTCGATCTCGTTCAGCCCATGCCGGAGCATGTCCGCCTCGCGCGCGAACTCCCGGGAGCGCTCGGTGCGCTCCTTGAGCTCGCGCACCACCTCAGCCCACTCGTTGCGCACCCGCTGGTAGTCGGCCAGCGCGTTCGCGACCGGTTCCCCGGCGAAGCGGTCCAGCACCGCGCGCTGCTCGCCCTGGCGCAGCAGCCGCAGCTGGTCGTTCTGCCCGTGCACGGCGAGCAGCTGCTCGGACAGCTCGGACAGCACCGCGTTCGGCACCGATCGACCGCCCAAGTGCGCCCGCGAACGCCCGTCCGCGTTCACCGTGCGCAGGGCGATCAAGCTGTCGTCGTCGTCCGGCTCGGCTCCCGCGTCCCGCGCGACCGTCGCCGCAGCGGTGTCGGCACCGACTTCGAACCGGCCTTCCACCGTTGCCCGCGAGGCGTTCGACCGGACCCGCGACGCATCGGCACGCCCACCGCTGAGCAGGTGCAGTCCTGTGACCACCATCGTCTTGCCCGCCCCGGTCTCGCCGGTCACCACGGTCAGGCCGGGGTGCAGCTCAAGCGTGGCGTCGTCGATGACGCCCAGTCCCTGGATGCGCATCTCCGCCAACACAGCAAGCACCCTAGCGGTCCGCCCCGACCGCTCGGGCCCCGCCAGCCCGATCAAGGCGCTCATCCCGAGCGGCGAGGTGAGCCTGCCGACCACACCACCACCGCCTCCGAGCCGCTGACCTGCGATTCAGTCGGATGCGGGCCCGCGCCACCCCTGCACCGGCAATTCGAACTTCTGCACGAGCCGGTCGGTGAACGAGGTGTCGTGCAGGCGAACGAGCCGCAACGGATTGGCTCCGGCCACGACCTCCACCCGCGCCCCGGCGGGCAGGTCGAAGTGCCGCTGCCCGTCGCAGCACAGCACCGCGTCGTGGCCCGCGTGGTCGACCTCCAGCGCGAGCGTGGAGTTCCGGGACACCACCAGCGGTCGCGCGAACAACGCGTGCGCGTTGCTCGGCACCACCAGCAGCGCCTGGACCTCCGGCCACACCACGGGCCCACCCGCGGAGAACGCGTAGGCGGTCGACCCGGTCGGCGTGGAGCACAGCACGCCGTCGCACCCGAACGCCGAGACGGGATGGCCGTCGACCTCGACGACCACGTCGAGGATCCGCTCCCGGCTGCTCTTCTCGACGCTGGCCTCGTTGAGCGCCCAGGTGGTCGCCAGCACGCGCCCGTCGAGCTCGGCGGTGATGTCCACGGTCATGCGTTCTTCGACGTGGTAGCGCCCCTCCACGACCGCGAGCACGGCCTGGTCCAGGGCGTCCGAGTCGGCTCCTGCCAGGAATCCGACCCTGCCCAGGTTCACGCCGAACACCGGAACCCCGGGCAGCCGCGCCAATTCGGCGGCGCGCAGCAGCGTTCCGTCCCCGCCCAGCACGAACACCAACTCGGTGCCGGCGGCCGAGTGCGGCCCGACCGGCACGGCGTCGGTGTAGCAACCGGGGCTGAGGTCGCGCGCCTCCTCCTCCAGCACCCGGACCCGCAGCCCCGCACCGACCAGCTGCCCGGCCACCTTCTCGGCCGTGCGCAGGTTGTGCTGCCTGCCGGTGTGCACCACCAGCAGCACCTCTCGGGTCAACTGCCGCTCCCTTGCCGGTCGTCGCCGGTCGTCGTGGCGGCCGCGGTCTCAGCGGTGCCGCCCTTGCCCGTCTCCTGCGGTCCTCGCCGCACTGCATCGGCGACGAGTTCCGCAGCGGTGTCCGGCGCGGTGCTCGCCCCGGCCCGCAACCAGACGAAGAACTCCACGTTGCCAGAGGGGCCGGGCAGCGGGCTTGCCTCCACCGCGTGCAGCCCCAGACCCGAGTCCGCGGCGAACCGCACCACGTCCAGCACCGCCTCGGTGCGCAGCTCGGGATCGCGGACGACGCCGCCCGAGCCGAGGCGCTGCTTGCCCACCTCGAACTGCGGCTTGATCATCGGCACCAGATCGGCGCCCTCCGCCGCGCAGGCGCGCAGCGCCGGCAGCACCAGCTTCAGCGAGATGAACGACAGGTCGGCCACCACCAGGTCCACCTGGCCGCCGATGTCCTCCGGAGCCAGCGCTCGGACGTTCGTGCGGTCGTGCACCCGCACCCGGTCGTCGGTCTGCAGCGACCACACCAGCTGCCCGTACCCGACGTCCGCGGCGACGACCTCGCGAGCACCGCGGCGCAGCAGCACATCGGTGAACCCGCCCGTCGACGCGCCCGCGTCCAGGCAGCGGCGACCGGCGATCTGCAGCCCGGCCGGCTCGAACGCCTCCAGGGCGCCGAGCAGCTTGTGCGCCCCGCGCGAAGCCCACTTCGGGTCGTCGACGTCCTCGGCCACGACGATCGGGGCGTCGATCTCCACCGCGGTGGCGGGCTTGCGCGCGACCATCCCGCGCACGGTCACGCGACCGGCCGCGACGAGTTCGGAGGCGTGCTCCCGCGACCGCGCCGAACCGCGCCGCACCAGTTCCGCGTCCAAACGTGCTCTGCGTGGCACCGGTTCACCCGCCGTTCGAGCCGGAAAGCATGTTCTCGGCCGTGCTCAGCGCGTCGGACAACGCTGTGTGCACCGCTTCGAAGCGCTCGACGTGTTCGGCCACGGGCCGTTCGCGCACCTCGTCGAGTTCCGCGATGGCCGCGCTGATCGCCTGCTCCGCGGCCGAGCCGTCGTCGGCCCGCCGCGCGAACATCGCCGGACTCGGCGCCGGGGAATCACCCTGCTGCCCTGGAGAGGTCATCTGCTCCCACCTCTGCTGCACGTCACCGGACGTATCACGGCGACCAATCAACGCTATCCGACCTGCGAAGCCGGTGCGCGGAACCCGACCGGGTCAGGCCAATCCGAGTTCGCGCAGCGCCTGCTCCGCCCGCGCGTCACCGGCCTGCACCGCGATCCGCCCGGACCCGACCGGCCACCACGCCGCGCACAGTGCGCGGAGCGCGGTGAGCCGATCAGCGCTCGCAGCGGAGTTCGCGGACAGTTCCAGTGCCCGCTCTCCGACGCGCACCTTCCACGCCTCGTGCTCACCGACAGCGGATTCCGCCGACGGTCGCAGCAACGCGCGCATGTCCTCGGCGATGTGTCCCGGTCGCAGTTCCGGCGGCGCGAACAACGCGTCCTCCGGCGTGCCCACACCGGTGAGCACCAACAGCGACGGCATCCCGTAGGTCACCGCTCCCGCGATGTCGGTGTCCAGCCGGTCACCGATCATCAGCGGCCGCTGCGCCCCGGCCGAGTCGACGGCCCGGTCCAGCAGCGGACGTTCCGGCTTGCCCGCGACCTGCGGTTCCGCCCCGGTCGCCGCGCGCAACGCGGTGACCATCGCGCCGTTCCCGGGCAGTTGTCCCCGCTCGGTGGGCAGCGTGAGGTCGGAGTTGCACGCGACCCACGTCGCCCCGCCGCGGATGGCCAGGCACGCCTCCGCCAGGTTCCACCAGCCGGTGTCCGGGGAGTGCCCCTGCACCACCGCGACCGGTTCTTCGTCGACGCGGCGCACGGGCACGAGGCCGAGGTTGTCGATTTCGCCGGCGAGCGACTCGGAGCCGACCACCAGCACCTTCGACCCGGCCGGCAGCTGCGCCGCGAGCAATGCAGCCCCCGCCTGGGCGCTGGTGCTCACCTCGTCGGCGTCGGCTTCCAGGCCGAGATCACGGATGTGGTCGGCGACCGCCTGCGCCGGTTTCGACGCGTTGTTGGTGACGAAGCGCGCCAGCACGCCCGCCTCGCGCACTCCTGCAATGGCCTCGTCAGCTCCCGGGGCGAGCTGCCCGCCTCGGTAGACGGTGCCGTCGAGGTCGAGCAGCACCGCGTCGTGGTCTGCGAGCAAGGTCCCGGTCACTGCGATCCGTCCCCTCCGGAGTCCGCCGGGTCGTCCGCTTCGATGACGTTGAGCGGGCCGACCGCTTCGGCCTCAGCGACGAGTTCTTCCGCGGCGTCCGCGCCACCGAGCACGGCGACCAGCTCGTCGAGGCGTTCCGGCGCGTCGGTCTCCCCTTCGTCGTCGGCGTGCGCCGCGTGCACGAACCACGTGAACGCTTCCTGCACGCGGTCGGCCGCGAGCAGGTTGTCGGCATAGGCGTAGAAGAGCCGCGCGCTCCACGGTTCCTGCCGCTGCGGATCCAGCTCCGGGATCTGCAGGCTGACCACGGAGGCGTCGACTTCACCGAGGTCGCGCCGGGCCCCGGCCGCGACGATGCGGAGCTCGACGGCTTCGTGCCCGGTCAGCTCGGCGGCTTCGGGACTGCGGCTGAGTTCCAGCGCCCGTTCCGGCCTGCCGAGGGCGCGTTCGCAGTCCGCCATGATGGCAACGTGCCCGGGGCCGCCGAACATGCGGCGTGCGGCGCGGAGTTCGGACAGCGCCTCGTTCCACTCGCCCATCTGGTACGCGGTGAGCCCGTTGGCCTCGCGCACCGCACCGATCCGGGAGGCACGGCGTCGCGCGAACCGCGCGTGCTCGAGCGCCTTTTCCGGGTCGGTGTCCATGAGTTTGCCGGCCGCGACGAGGTGGATGGCGACCTTGTCGGCGAGCCCCTTGGGCAGGGACCGCATCTCGCGCCGGATTTCCCCGTGCAGTTCCGAAACGTCGATGTCCTCGGGGAGTTCCGGCTCGTCGGTCTGCGCCTTCGCGGTCTCCTCGGTTTGAGTCTGCTCGTTCACCTCGTCTGAGGCCGGGCGTTCCTGCTCGAAGCGGCGCGGCTTTTCGTGCTCGAAGCGACCCTTCTTCCCCCGAGGCTCCTTGGGCCCCGCCGGCCGATCGCCGCCGCGCTTCCCACCGCGGTCGTCCCAACGCCGCCCGTTGTCCCGGCGGTCGTTGTCCCGGCGGTCGT
>Ga0164243_10002799_pt1 | contig 28390 bp, 28 predicted proteins | sample OricompcompostOP_FD_108781 | JGI IMG/M metagenome (GOLD analysis project Ga0164243, IMG submission 108781) | Organic Plus compost microbial communities from Emeryville, California, USA - Original compost - Organic plus compost (OP) | ecosystem: Engineered > Solid waste > Mixed feedstock >... | reverse complement strand
GAAGCCCGGCGCGACCGCGGCGAGCTGGCTGGCACCGTGGAGCGTCGTCAGCGCCGTCTCCGCGATCCGCACCCGCCGGCCCGTCGCCGTGCGGAGGCCGTCGAACGCCAGGTTCTCCAGCGCAAGCCCGAGCAGCAGCGCGTCGAGCTTCATCAGCTGGGCGAACGGCAGCCGCGTCTGCGCGTCGGCCTGGATCTCCGGCATCAGGTCGGCGTCGAGGCGCGTGCTCTCGTCGGTCGTCAGCGGCAGCCGCGCCAGCCACGCCCGTGCGAACGCGGCGAGCGCCGAGCGCGGCGTCGACGGAACATCAGCGGGCGTTTCGGACACGACAGACTCCGCTTCGGCGGCCAGCACCGCGAAATAGAGGGCACGTTTGCCTGGAAAGTTGGAGTAGACAGCGCCGCGTGTCAGCTCCGCCCGCTCCGCGATCGAGTCGATCTTCGCCTCGCGGAACCCGAGAGCCAGGAACTCGTCGCGTGCGGCCGCCAACACCCGCGCGCGGTTCAGCGACTGCGCCTCCGCGCGGCTCAACCGAGCCATCCCCACCCACCTCGACACCGGCGACCGAACCATGCCAAGATACCGCCACCATCCAGATGATGAGAACATCTGGAATCAACATCTGAGGAGACGTCGATGACACCGGAGATCGCACTGACCGACCCCGACCTCCTGACGAACCCGTTCACCGGGTACGCCCGAGCCCGTGAACAGGCGCCGATGGCCAGGCTCGTGGCGCCGGGGATGCCACCCATGTGGGCGCTGACCCGCCACGCCGAGGCCCGCGCGATGCTGACCGATCCCCGGTTCGCCCTCAACCCGGCCAGCTTCCAGCGCCCCGACGTCCCCGCCCACTGCCTGCCCTACCTGCGCACGATGCAGGAGATGGAGGGCGCCGAGCACGCCCGCCTCCGCCGCCTGGTGACGCCCGCGTTCTCCGCCCGCCGCGCCGCCGACTTCCGCCCGCGGATCACCCCGCTCGTCGACGCGCTCCTCGACACGCTCGAAGAAGGGAAGGAGACCGACCTCCTCCGCGACTTCGCCACCCCGTTGCCGATCGACGTCATCTGCGAGCTGGTCGGCGTCCCGGCCGAAGACCGTCCACAGTGGCGTCGCCACGGCACGGCCGTCGCCGCCGGTCACGGGAAGGCGTTCGCCGAGGCCATCCCCACGATCCTCGACGGTGCGAAGAAGGCGGTCGCCGACCACCAGGAGGGCAGCCTGATCGCCATGCTCCGGCAGGCGGGCGGCGACCTCACCGACACCGAACTGGTCACGCTCGTCTGGCACCTGGTCCTCGCCGGCCAGACTCCCGGCAACCTGATCGCCAACGCGGTCGAGACGCTGGTGGAGCACCCCGACCAGCTGGCCGCACTCCGGGCCGACGAGAGCCTGATGCCCGGCGCCGTCGACGAGCTCATCCGCTGGTGCGGCCCGCAGCTACTGACGATCCCCCGCTTCGCGACCGAAGACGTGAAGCTCGCCGGCGCGCTGGTCCGCGAGGGCGAGGCGGTCACCGTCGCGATCGCCGCCGTCAACCGCGACCCGCGCGCCTTCGCCGACCCTGACCGTTTCGACATCCGCCGGCCACCGGCCGCCGCCGGCCATCTCGGCTTCGCCCACGGCCCCCACTTCTGCCTCGGCGCGCCGCTGGCCCGCGTCGAGACCGAGGAGGCGCTGACCGGCCTTCTACGCCGGTTCCCCCGGTTGGCCATCGCCCCCGGGGGAACCGGTCGCATCCCCGATCCCGGCACCTGGCGCCTGACGGCGCTCCAGGTCACCGTCGGGTAGCGGACCCGCCGCGCAACACCGAGCGCCGCCGCTCGTACTCCTCTTCGTCGATCTCGCCGCGCGCGTAGCGCTCGGCGAGCGCCTGCTCGCCCGAGACCCGGGCGACCTGCCGCGGAGTCCGGCGGTAGATGACATAACCGATCACCGAGAGCACGACGACCCAGAAGAGGATGGGGAAGACGATCCACCAACCCGGGCCGCCGTCGTGCCAGGGGCCGGGGCCGCCCCAGCCGGGGCTCGCGTAGAGCTGCGTCAACATCATGGGCTCCTTCGGAAGAGATTGACGACTACGGCCACGATCCGCCGGCTGGGAGCGCTCCGCGTCGGTCCGGTGTCGGCTTTCCGTGTACGTAGCCGGACGCAGTCACACGCACGATCACACGACCGGGGTGGATCGTCAGTGGCGGCACGGGGCATGGTTCAAGCTGGAAGGGGGTGCACATGATCACGATCAGGCTGCTGGGGCCGCCGGCGCTCGAACGCGACGGCGAGCCCGCGCGCCCGCCGCGCGGACGGAAGGCGTGGGCGCTCCTCTGTTACCTCGTGCTCGCCGAGCGCCCCCCGGCCCGGCGCCAGCTCGCCGAGCTGCTCTTCGCCGACGCCGACGACCCGCTGGGCGCGCTGCGCTGGACGCTGGCCGAGCTGCGCCGGGCGCTGGGCCTGTCCGACGTGCTCGGCGGCGACCCGGTCTCGACCGCCCTCCCGCCCCAGGTCCAGGTCGACGTCGCCGCGCTCGACAGCGACGCCGGCGACCTCCGGGCGCTCCGCGGCGAGCTGCTGGCCGGCGTGGAGCTTCCCGCCAACCTCGAGTTCGAGTCGTGGCTCCTCGTCGCCCGCCACCGCGTCTCGGCCGCCATCGAGGCCCGCCTCCGCCAGACCGCGGTCGAGCTGCTCTCGACCGGCAGCGTGACCGAGGCCATCGACTACGCCTCGCTCGCCGTCGAGCGCAACCCGATGGAGGAGAGCAACCACGAGCTGCTCGTCCGCGGCTTCGCGGCGGCCGGCCAGCGCGCGGCCGCGCTCCGGCAGGTCGCCGTCTGCGAGGACATCCTGCGGCGCGAGCTCGGCGTCGAGGCGTCTCCGGCGCTGCGCGAAGCGGCCGAGGTCGAGACCGGCTCGGCGGTCGGGCTCCCGCTGAGCGGCCGGGCCGCCGCCGCCAGCCAGCTCGAGGCCGGCCGGGCCGCGATCGGCGCCGGGGCGGTCGAGGCGGGCATGCAGACGCTGCGCCGGGCCGTCGTCGAGGCCGGCCGCAGCGGTGACCGGCAGCTCCACGCACGCGCGCTCGCCGCCCTGGGTCAGGCCCTCGTCCACGCCGTCCGCGGGCGTGACGCCGAGGGCTCCGTGGTGCTCCACGAGGCGATCGAGCTGGCCACATTGGAGGGTGATCGCGCGACGGCCGTCTCGGCGTACCGTGTGCTGGGTTTCGTCGAGGTTCAAGCGGGTCGCCGCCGCACCGCCGACCGCTGGCTGGCCAAGGCGCAGGAGCTGGCCGAGACCGACCAAGAGCTGGCCGCGATCCTCGGCGTCCGCGGCATGAACGCGTCCGACACGGGCGACTATCCGGGCGCGTTCGCGATCCTCGACGAGTCGGTGACGCGGGCGGCGCGCGCCGGCGACCAGCGGCAACAGGCGTGGTCGCTGTCGATCGCCGGCCGGGCCCACCTGCTGCGCGGCGAGCGCAGCCAGGCCGTCGCGGCCACCCGGCGAAGCCTCGACCTCGTCCGCGAGCAGCGCTGGATGGCGTTCCTCCCGTGGCCGCAGTCGCTCCAGGCCGAGCTCGACCTCGACACCGGCGACGTCGACGGCGCCGCCGACGGCTTCGAGCAGGCGTGGACCCTCGGCTGCCAGCTCGGCGACGTCTGCTGGCAGGGCATGGCGGCGCGCGGCATCGGCCTCGTCCACGCCCGGCGCGGCGACCATCCGGCCGCGCGCGACTGGTTCGACCAGGCCGCCGCCCGCAGCATCAGCATGCCCGACCGCTACCAGTGGGTCTACGGCTACGCGCTCGACGCCTCGATCGCAGACGCCATCGACCGCGGTGACCACGCCCGCGCCCGGCCGATGGTCGAGGCCCTGTCGGCGCTCGCCGCCCGCTGCGAGATGCGCGAGCTGGTCGTGCGCGCCTACCTCCACCGCTGCCGTCTCGGCGACCCGGCGGCCCTCGTCTCGGCCCGCCACCTGGGCGCCGACATCGACAACCCCGCTCTGGAAGACCTGTTGAGGACACCGTGACCCAGACCCAGTGGAAGGTGGTGGACGAAGGCTGGGGCCGCCGCGCCGTCGACTTCGCCACCCTCAGCGAGCCGGCCAACTGCCGCGAATATGTCTTCGTCCACAACCGACTGTCCATCAGCGACGGTGACCGCCTGCTCGACGTCGCCTGCGGCGCCGGGCTCGCCCTCGAGCTGGCCGCGCTCCGCGGCGCCCGGGTCGCCGGCATCGACGCGGCGCCGCGCCTCGTCGCCGTCGCTCGCGACCGCAACCCGGGCGGTGACATCCAGGTGGGCGACATGCACGCCATGCCGTGGGCCGACGCCAGCTTCGACGTGGTGACAAGCTTTCGAGGCATCTGGGGTACGACGCCCGAAGCGCTCGGCGAGGTCTTCCGCGTGCTGGCGCCGGGCGGCCGGGTCGGCCTGACCGTCTGGGGCCATCTGAAGAAGTCGCCCGGCGTCTGGGCGCTGCGGCCGTTCCGCCTCGCCGCCACGCCCAAGGTCGCAAACCAGGCGGCGATGGTCTCTCTCGGCCGCCCCGGCGCGGGAGAGGAGATCCTGGCCCGGTCGGGCTTCGTCGACGTCGAGCGGGTCACGGTGCCGTTCGCGTGGGAGTTCGCCGACCCGGCGAGCTACGCGCGGGCGCTGGCGTCGACGGGCCCGGCCTACGAGGCGATCCAGAACGTCGGCGAGGCGGAGTTCGTCGCGGCGGCGACCGCCGGCGCCCGCGAACAACTGCGCGACGGTCTGCCGCTGCGGGCCGAGATCGCGGTCGTCGGCTACCTCGCCCGCAAGCCGGTGGCCCGGTGAGCCGCGCCGGCTTCCTCGCGGTCCCGCCGGAGACCAGCGAGGCGCGCAAGAGCTTCGACGCCGACGTCGACCAGATGGGCTTCGTGATGAACGTGTCCCGGCTGTGGGCCTACCAGCAGCACACGTTCGACGGCCTCACCGACCTGATGTGGCAGACGAGTGCGGCACACGGCCTCACCGCCCGCCAGCGCGGCATCCTGGTCACCGCGACGGCGTCGGCGACCGGAGACTCGTACTGCGCGCTCTCGTGGGGCATGAAGCTGGCCAAGGTGAGCTCGCCCGACCTGGCCGCGTCGGTCCTCGCCGGCGACGACGCCGGCCTCACCGACGCGGAGCGCGCGATGGCCCGCTGGGCGCGGCGGGTGGTCCGCGAGCCCAACGCGACGGCCGAGGCCGATCTGGGCGAACTGCGCGAGGCGGGCTTCGACGACGCGGTCATCTTCGCGATGACGGTCTTCGTCGCGCTGCGGCTGGCGTTCTCGACGGTCAACGACGCGCTCGGCGTGCGCCCCGACGCCGAGCTACGCACGGCCGCACCCCGCGCCGTCCGCGAGGCCGTCACCTACGGCCGCCCGATCGCCGACGGGCCCGCGACGGGCGGATAGCGGCATCCGACTATCGGAGTCTAAGGCCCGGCGGAGTCGGTGAGGTTGGTCATCCGCTCGCTGATCTGGTTGGCGGCCGCCAGCAGCGCGGCGGTGCCCGAGGTGATCGCCTCCGAGCGGACGAGCGGGGTGACGATGGCCAGGCTGGCGACGACGCCACCGTCGGCGTAGACCGGGACCGCCAGGCCGGCGAGGCCGTTGTGGTATTCGTTGCTGCTCAACGCGAAGCCCTGATGTCTCACCTGGGTGAGCTGCTCGAGCAGCAGGGCCCGGTCTTCGGGGCTCGTCGTCGAACTCCGGATGACCTGCTCACGCTCGTCGTCGGGCAGGAAGGCCAGGATGGCCCGCCCGGACGCGGTCTTGGTCAGCGGATACCGGTAGCCGGGGGGGAAGTTGACCTGCAACAGGTGGCGGCGGCCGGGGATGACGTCGGCCGACAGCGCGTCGGACCCGTCGCGGACGACGAGCACGATGGTCTCGTTGATCGCTTCGGCGAGCGCGCTCATCGGCACGCGGGCCACGTTGCGAAGCTCCTCTTCCATCTGGCGGGCCAGGGCGAACAGGCGGGGCCCGAGGCTGTAGATGAGCTGGGAGCGCCGGACGAAGCCGTGGACCTCGAGGGTGGTGAGGAGCCGGTAGACGACCGTCCGCGAAAGGTGGTGGTAGCGGCTCAGGTCGTTGATCGACATGGCTCCGTTGTTGGACAGGGTCTCCACCAGCTTCAGAGCCTGGTCGACGGTCTTGGATATCTCAGGCACTCCCACCTCCGTTCGAACGCCCGTGCGGGTGTTTCCGGCTGATGGTATCCGAATAGCGGACTCTATCGAGGGGCCGGGTCGGGGGAGAGCCGGACGAGCATCTTCCCGATGTTGCGACCGGCCAGCAGGTCCCGGAACGCGTCGACCGCCGAGTCGAGGCCCGGGACGACCGTGTCGGCGCTCCGCAGTCGGCCGTCGCGGAGCCACGTCGTGGCCCGGGCGACGAAGGCGGGGTGGTCGGCCATGTGCTCGCGGATGGTGAAGCCCTCCATCCGGAGCCGTTTGGTGAGCACGTAGATGAGGTTGTTCGGCCCGGGCTGCTCCCGGAGGGCGTTGTACTCGCCGATGGCACCGCAGACCACGATGCGCCCGTGGTGGTTCATCGAGTCGAGCGCGGCCTGCAGGTGGGTGCCGCCGACGTTGTCGAAGTAGACGTCGATCCCCTCCGGCGTGGCGGTGGCGACCCGGTCGCTCAACGACTCGACGTGGTAGTCGAACGCGCCGTCGAAGCCGAGGTCGTCGACCAGGAACGCCACCTTGGCCGGCGTGCCGGCACTGCCCACCACGTGGCCCGCGCCCAGGATCCTGGCGATCTGCCCGACCGCGCTTCCGACGGCGCCGGCCGCGCCCGAGACGTAGAGTGCGTCGCCCGGTGCCAGCGCGCCGATCCGGGTGAGCCCGACGTATGCCGTGAAACCCGCCATGCCGAGCACGCCGAGGTGGGCGGCGAGCGGAATCCCGTCGGTATGGGGCACGGCGGCGGCGTCGCGGGCGTCGAGCAAGGCGTGTTCGCGCCAGCCGAGGCGGTGGCTGACCACGGTGCCGACGGGCAGGTCCGGGTGCTCCGAGCGCTCGACGACACCGATCGCGCTGCCGTCCATGACCTGGTCGAGCTCCCAGTGGGGATAGGAGGGGAGCTTGGCCATCCGTACCCTCATGTAGGGGTCGACCGACATCAGGATGTTGCGCACCAGGATCTGGCCCGCGGCCGGCGACGCGAGCGACGTGGTGACCATGCGGAAGTCGTCGGCGACCGGCATCCCGTCGGGGCGGCGCGCCAGGTGGACCTCTCTGGTCTCCCGCCGGGTCACGCCCGGCCGCCGAGGCGTTCGGAGATCTCGGTCCTGACCTCGGCCTTGGCCACCTTGCCCGACATCGTCCGGGGAAGCGGCTCGGGCCGCACGTAGACGTATCTGGGCACCTTGTAGTCGGCGAGCTCGAGCCGGCAACCGTCGCGAACCATCTCGGCGGTCAGGTCGGCCGAGTCGCTCACCACGACGGCGGCGGGCACCTCGCCCCAGCGCTCGTCGGGCACGGCGACGACGGCGGCCTCGGACACCCGCGGGTCGAGCATGATGATCCGTTCGATCTCGCCGGGATAGACGTTGAGACCGCCGGACAGCACCATGTCCTTCTCCCGGCCCATGATGGTGAGATAGCCCTCGTCGTCGAGCCGGCCGAGGTCACCCGTGTGGAGCCAGCCGTCCCGCAGCGTCTCGGCCGTGGCCTCGGGGTTGCGCCAGTAGCCCAGCATGACGGCCGCGCCCCGCAGGCAGATCTCACCGACCTCGTTGTCGGGCAGGGGCTTTGCGTCGGCGTCCATGATGGCGAGCTCGATGCCGAAGTTGGGGACTCCGGTGGAGCCGGCCTTGCGCTCGAAGTCCTCCTGCGGCAACGAGGCACCCACACCGGTGCTCTCGGTCATCCCATATCCCTGGCCGATCGGCATTCCGCGGCGGAGATAGCGGGCGAGCGTCGCGGCCGAGGGCGGCGCCCCGCCGGCCTTCGCGACCCGTACCGTGCGGAGGTCGGCGGTGTCGAAGTTCGGCAGGGCGGCCAGCTGGTCGAAGACCACCGGCACGGCCGGGAAGACCGTGATGCCGCCGTCTTCCAGCTCGGCGAGCGTCTGGGCCGCGTCGAACCGCGGATGCATCACGAACCTCGCGCCCGTGTAGTAGGTCGGCGCCCAGGTGGCCATGAGGCTGCCGGTGAACGCCAACGGCAGCACCAGCAGGCAGCTGTCGTGTCTGGTCATCGACTCCGTGGTCGAGAACGAGATCGCCGCGGCCAGGAAGTTGCCGTGGGTCAGGACCGCGCCCTTGGGGCGGCCGGTGGTGCCGGAGGTGTAGGAGATGAACGCCGGGACGTCGGGATCCCCGACGGTCCGCTTCAGGCGGCCGCGCGCCGCGCCGGCCGACCCTTCCAGCGGGTCGGCCCACGACGGGCAGCCCGGGCCCTGCCAGTAGACACGGAGCGCGCGGCCCTCGCGCAGCGCGAGCGCCTGGCGGCGATAGGCCTCGTCGGCCAGCAGGGCGTCGAGGCCGGCGTCGTCGACGATCCAGCCCAGCTCGGAGACGGTGAGGCGGATGTTGAGCGGGACCACGACGGCGTCGAGCGCCACCGCCGCCAGGATGGTCGAGATGACGCCGATCCCGTTCTGGCACAGGTATCCGATCCGGTCGCCCGCGCGCAGACCGTCGGCCGCGAGGCGGTCGGCGAGGGACTCGACGCGGTCGGCCAGCTCGCGCCAGGTCAGCGCCGTCCCGTCGCACTCGATCGCCACGGCGTCGGGGGTGCGGGTGCGCCAGTAGGTGAGGCTGGCCGTGATGCGGGGGCTCGGCATGGTCACTCCAGGGATGAGGGCGTCCGGAAGCGGAGGACGACGGGCGTGGACCCGTCGCTGTCGTCGTACGCGCCGCGCGCCTCGGGCGGATACGTGGACAGGATGCCGTCTGCCGCCGGCCGCTGATGGCGCCACTCGGAGTGGACCCGGCGCCGGGCCAGCTTCCACTCGCCGTGCCGTGACTCCCAGCGGTCGAGGTAACGGCCGCCGGCGAGCAGGTCGTAGGCGTGGCCGACGCCGCCGAACATGCCGCCGAGCGGTGCGTCGGGCCGCACCCGGTGGTAGGCGGTGCAGAGCGTCTCGCTCACCGCCACCTCCCCGTCGAGGCTGATCAGCACGTTGCCCACCTGGTGGTGGGTGACGTCGAGCGCGGCGGCGAACAGCGTGCGGCTCTCCTCCATCGCATCCCGCCAGCCCTTTTCCGACCCGATCGAGGAGACCCACCACGTGGCGTCGTCGTGGAAGACCTGGTCGAGCAGCTCCCAGCGACGCCGGTCGACGCAGTGGGCGTACAGGTGGATGCGGTCGGTGATCTCGGCCTTCGCGGCGAGCGCCGCTGGGCTGTAGTGCGATGACATGGTTTCTCCGATCAGCCCCGGACGTGGTCCGCGTGGGCGTCGATCCAGGTGGCGACGGCATCGATCATGGTCGCGAGCTGGTCGGGCTGCCCGTGGAGGTAGTGGCGCCCCCCGACGACGGCGGTGAGGGCGCGGTCGTCGTGTGTGACGCTGTCGTAGAGCTCGCGGGCGTGTGACGGGAAACAGCTCTGGTCGGCGGTGCCGTAGACGACGTGGACCGGCGCGGCGACGCCGGGCAGCAGGTCGGGGCCGTGGCCCCTGCTCCGGGACCGTGACCACTGCGACAACCAGGCTCTGACGGTCGTGAAATGACCCAGCGTGGCGGGCTGGAAGTTGGCGTTCCAGGGCTCGCCCCACAGCGTCCCCGGTTGCCGGTCGTTGGGGTCCAGGGACAGGTCGACGTAGCGTGGGTCGGCGGCCACGCCGTGGACGACGAAGGGCAGGTCGGCGATCCCGCGCTCGGTCAACTGGCCGAGCATCCCTTCCGCCCAGGCCGTGATGGCGTCGTTGCGGGCGCGCTGGGCACTCCGGTAGGTCCGGAGCCAGCCGGCGTCGTAGGGCGGGCCGTTGGCGGCGTCGTACATGTCGAGGTCGGGGTCGCGGGCGAACGGTGCCGCCTCGTCCGCGATCGAGGGGTCGAGCGTCTCGGTGATCAGCTGCGACCTGCCCGGATGTGCCATGGCGAGGACGAGGAGGTCGGCCGGCGGGAGGTCGGCCCTGGTCAGGTCGGGCCCGCCACCGCCGGGCGACGAGGTGAGGGTCGGCCGCTCCGCCTGGTTCTGGTAGAGCGCGGCGAGCGCCCCGCCGCCGGAGTTGCCGAAGAGGACGACCTGCGCGTATCCCTCCTCCCGAAGGAACCGGACGACGCTCCCCACGTCGACGACGCAGTTTTCCAGCAGGAGTGCCGTGTCGTTGCCGAGGTAGCGCGTCGTCATGCCGATCGCGTCGTAGCCCGCGCTGGCGATCGCGCCCAACGCGTAGTGGCCCATGAAGTTCGAGGAGGGATGGAGCGCGACGACGGCCGTCGCCGCCAGCCGGTCGGGGCGGGCACGGTGGCGGGTGCACCAGAGGGTGCCGCTGATGCGGGCGACTCCCGAGTAGATCTCGTTGGCCGAAGGCACGCCCGCCATCGGCACGGCCAGAAGCTCCGTGCGGCTGCGGCTCACGACCGATCTCCGTTCGCTTATCGGACGTCTGTCTCCGATTAGATCGCCAGCCTGTCATCGGCGGTCGAGGCCTGTCAAGGCCGCGTCCGCTCGCCGGATCCGGCGATCCTTGACAGTCGGCGGCTTGAACAAGGAAGGTAGGGTCACCGATAATCGGACTGATGTCTCCGACTAGTGGAGGTGGCACCACACCGTGACGCGAGAGACCGTGCTCATCACCGGCGGGGCACGCGGCCAGGGCCGTAGCCACGCGCTCGGTTTCGCGGCGCGCGGCGCCGACGTGGCCGTGCTCGACATCGGCAAACCGATCGACGGGCTCCCTTACCAACTGGCCACCTCCGACGACCTCCGGGAGACCGCCGACCTGGTCGCCGCGACCGGCGTCCGTGGCCTGGCGGTCGCCTGCGACGTCCGCGACGCGGCCCAGGTCCAGACGGCGGTCGACACCGTGCTGGCGGAGTTCGGTCACCTCGACACGCTCGTCCTCAACCACGGGATCTGGAGCACGGGGCGGTTCTGGGAGGTGGCGGAGGACGCCTGGACGTCGACGTTCGACGTCAACGTCAACGGAAGTTGGCGGATCGCCAAGGCGGTCGCGCCCGCGATGATCGAGCGGCGGTCCGGCAACATCGTCGTCATCGGGTCGACGTCGGCGACCATCCCGACCCAGAACTACGCACACTACGCGGGCTCCAAGGCGGCGCTCGTGCAGCTCACGAAGATCTTCGCGGCCGAGTTGGGCGGGTTCGGCATACGGGTCAACTCCGTCAGCCCCGGTCTGGTCGACACGCCAATGATCAACTTCCAGGCGGTCTACGACCGCGTCCGGCCGGGAGCGTCCCGCGAAGAGTTCCTCCAGGGCGGCTACGCGATGACACTGCTCGCCGGCCGCCGCCAACTCGACCCGGCCGCGGTCACGTCGGCCGTGCTCTGGCTCACCTCGCCGCAGGCGGCCGACATCACCGGCCTCGACCTGGTCATCGACGCGGGCAACCGCCTGTTGCCGCGCCACAACCCGCGGCCGTGGACCCCCGAGGGGAAGACATCATGACCCACTACCGGGCCGTCGGCTCGATCTCCCGCAAACGCCACACCGCCCACCGCCCGGACGGGTCGACCCTGGCCTACGAGGAGATGATCGGCGAGGAAGGGTTCGCGTCGACGTCGTCCCTCCTCTACCACCGCAACCTGCCACCAGCCATCGCGCGGGCGTCGACGTGGCGGCCGGGAGACCTGGGTCTCCACGAGAACGACCCGATGATCCCCCGACACTTCGCGCTCCGCGGCCTCTTCCCGGAGGAGGGCGCCGGCAAGGACGCCGTCCGGGACCGGCGGCTCATCCTGGGCAACGACGACGTCCGCATCACCTACGTCGTCGCCGCGGAGCGCTCGCCGTTCTACCGCAACGCGGTCGGTGACGAGTGTGTCTTCGTCGAGCGCGGCGGCGCCCGCCTGGAGTCGGTCTTCGGCACGATCGACGTGACCAGCGGCGACTACGTCGTCGTGCCCCGGGGCACCACCCACCGGTGGTGCCCCGACAGCCTGTTCGCGGCCTACTGCGTCGAGGCCAACTCGCACATCCAGCCCCCGAGCCGCTATCTCTCCCGGCAGGGCCAGTTCCTGGAGCAGTCGCCCTACTGCGAGCGCGACCTGCGCGGGCCCACGGCCCCGTTGCTGGCCGAGGACCTGGGCGAGGACCCGGGCGCCGAGAGCGACATCTACATCAAGCACCGGGTCCGGGGCGGCATCGGGGGCACGATCCACACGATTCCGTTCCATCCGTTCGACGCGGTGGGTTGGGACGGCTGCCTCTATCCGTACGCCTTCAGCGTGCACGACTTCGAGCCGCTCACGGGCCGTGTGCTGCAACCGCCGCCGGTGCACCAGGTGTTCGAGGGACGCAACTTCGTGATGTGCAACTTCGTGCCCCGCATGGTCGACTACCACCCCGAGGCCGTGACGGCGCCTTACTACCACGCCAACGTCGACAGCGACGAGGTCATGTTCTACGTCGCCGGCAACTACGAGGCCCGTTCGGGATCGGGCGTCGCCCCCGGCTCGGTCACCCTGCACACCGGCGGTCACTCGCACGGTCCGCAACCGGGCGCCTACGAAGCGTCGATCGGCGTGAAGGCAGTTGACGAGTTGGCGGTGATGGTGGATACGTTCCAGCCACTGCTGTTGGGCGAGGGCGCCCTCGCCAGCGACGACGGTGTCTATCTGCGTTCGTGGCTCGAGGGCGAGTGAGGGAAGAGATGAGCAGACTGCGCGACACGGTCGCGATCGTCACCGGGGCCGGCCGTGGGCTCGGCCGTTCGTACGCCCTCCACCTCGCCGCCGAAGGGGCCAGGGTCGTCGTCAACGACTTCGGCGGCGGCCTCCACGGCGAGCCCGGTCACGACAGCCCGGCCGAAGACGTGGCACGCGAGATCCGTGAGGCGGGCGGCGAGGCGATCGCAAACGGCGACGACGTCGCCGACTGGGAGGGCGCCCACCGGCTGGTTCAGGCCGCCCTCGACGCCTTCGGCGACGTCGACGTGCTCGTCAACAACGCCGGGATCCTTCGCGACCGGATGCTGGTCAACATGACCGGGCAGGAGTGGGACGACGTGGTCCGGGTGCATCTGCGCGGCCACTTCTGCCCGACCCGGGCGGTGGCCGCCCACTGGCGGGCCCGGGCCAAGCGGCAGTCCGTCGCCGCGCCGCGCGACGCGGTGCTCGTCCACACGACCAGCATCTCCGGCCTGTTCGGCAGCCCGGGCCAGGCCAACTACGCCGCCGCCAAGTCGGGCATCGCCACGTTCGCCTACGAGTGCCACCTGGAGCTCAACGAGCGGCTCGGCGTGCGTTCCTACGCGATCGCGCCGAGCGCCCGCACCCGGCTGACCGAGAGCTCTCCCGCTGCTGTCGACGCCGTGGCCAAGCCGGCTTCGGGGTTCGACTTCTTCGATCCCGACAACGTCAGCCCCTTCGTGGTGTGGCTCGCGTCGGCCGGCTGCGGTGCCCCCTCCGGCACGGTCTACACCGTCGAGGGCGACGAGGTCACCGTCGTCCAGGCCTGGACCCGGGGCCGCCAGATCAAGGCCGGCGACCGCCGCTGGACGCTCGACCTGCTCGACAAGGCGTGGCCCGACCTGTTCGCGGAGGCGGGTGGGCATGCCTGACCGGCTCGGCGCCGTCCACCTCGCCGACGTCGTCCGCTACGCCGGCGCGAGCGGCGACCTCAACCCCATCCACTACGACCCGGCCTTCAACCGGGCGGCCGGCCACGACGGGCTCTTCGCCATGGGCGCCCTCCACGGTGGATGGTTGGTGTCACACGTGGTGGCGGAGGGAGCGACGCTGCCGGCCGACACACCGTGGTCCCTGCGGCTCAGATACCACGGCATCGTGCCCCTCGGGCTCGACCTGGAAGCCGAGTCGTCCGTCGGGCCCGACCGGACGACGGCCGTGCTTACCGGCGGCGGCGAGCGCAAGGTCGGCCTCGACCTGGCCCGCGTCGACGCACCGCCCGAGGCGGGCGCCGGCCGCGACGAGCAGCGGTGCACGTTCCCGGTCGAGCTTGGCACGGCGAAGCGTTTCGCGGAGGCGGTGCGCTGGCCCGGCCCGCTGGGCCCCGGCAGCCCCGTACCGCCGACGTATCTTTCGGTCCTGAGCTTCTGGCTTCCCGACCCGGACCCGATCGACCGGGTGAGGTTCGACCGCGCCCGCACGCTGCTCGGCGAGACGTCGATCCACGTGACGGGCGGTCCGGTGCGCGTCGGCGAGGTTTTCGAGGTACGGGAGTACGTCGGCGACGAGCGCGTGCGCGAGGGCCGGGCCGGCGAGATGCGCCTGGTCGACCTGGTCGCGGAGCTCTCCGACGACACCGGGCTCCGGGTGGCCTACCGCAACACGTTCATCCTGATGCCCCCGCGCGCCCCGGAGGCCTTGACGGGGAGCGCGGATCCCGAGACGGGGCAGGTCTTCTATCCGGTGAGGGCGTTGAGTGTCGACGGCCGGCTGCGCCCCCTGGTCGAGTCGGCCCTCGCGACCGAGGGGGTGCTCTACTCGTGGACGACCTACGCGGGCGCGGCCTACGGTCAGGTCGACCTCGACGACGGGGTACGGCTCCAGGTGCGGCTCGCGCCGGGCGAGCATCGGATCGGGGAGCGCTACCGGCTGGGCGCCTCACCCGACGGCGACAGGTGGTTCGCGCATGCGTGACGTGATGGTGCTAGGCACTGGCATGGTCCCCTTCGGACGGTACGCGCCGGGCTCCGCGCGCCGGCTGGCCGTCGACGCGTCGGTGTCGGCGCTGTCCGACGCCGGCTGTGCCTTCGCCGACCTCGACGCCTTCGTCTGCGGCTCCGCGCACCCGTTGACGCCACGCGGTGTCTACCTCGCCAAGGAGCTCGGCGTCACGGGCCTCGCGGTGCTCCATGCCGAGCACGCCTCCGCCTCGGGCCTGGCCGCCATGCACCTGGCGTGGCTCGGCGTCGGCTCCGGCGCCTACGAGGCGGTGCTCGTGTTGGGCATCGACTGCCCGGAGAGCGAGCAGTCTGCGCTCGAGATCATCGAGGGCGAGGGCAACCTGCCCGCGCCCGCGCTCTTCGCCATGTGGGCCAACCGCCGGCTGCACGACCGCGGCACGACACCGCGCCACCTGGCCGCGGTGGCCGCGAAGAACTGGAACTACGCCCGCGACAACCCCTACGCGGCCCGGCGGGCGGCCGAGCCCATCACCGTGGAGAAGGTGCTCGGCAGCCGCATGGTCGCGCCGCCGTTGACGAGCATGATGTGCACGCCGTGGGGCGAGGGCGCAGCCGCCGCGGTCGTCTGCTCGGCGGAGTTCGCGGCGCGTCACGGCGCCGGCGGCGCGGTCCGGATGCGGCACTCCCACATCGAGAGCGAGACCTACAGCCCCGGTCACGTCTTCCAGGGTGCCATCGTCGGGCCGCCGGACATGTCGCGGCGCGCGGCCGCCGCGCTCTACGAGGCCACGGGGCGGGGACCGTCCGATGTAGACGTCGTCCAGGTGCACGACGCGTTCGCCATCGAAGAGCTCTACTACTACGAGCTCCTGGGCTTCGCGGGCGACGGCGAGGCCGAGGGCCTGCTCGGCAAGGGAGCGTTCGGGCCCGGCTCGCGGGAGCGCTTCGGCCTGCCGGAGTTCTCGACCCACGGCGGCCTCATCGCCGGCGGGCATCCCGGCGGTCCCACCGGGCTCGCCCAGGTCCACGAGACCGTGCGCCAGTTGCGGGGCGGCCGATCGGTCGGCTTGTGCCACATGCTGGGAGCCGGGTCCGTCGCCATCACGCAGCTGTACGAGCGGGCGCGAGGCTCATGACCGGTGACGCGGCGATGGTCGCCTGGCTGCGGGAGAACGCGCCGCGGTTCGAGGCTCCCGGCCCCCGCCCGCTCTCGCCGTTCGAGGTGGTCGACGAGGCCGAGGAGTCGGCCCTCGTCGCGCTCGCCCGCCGGTGGCAGCTCCACAAGTTCGAGGCCGGCTGGGCCGCGCTCTCGCTGCCGCCCTCGCTCGGCGGTCGCGGGATGTCCCGGGCCGACGACGTGATGTTCACCGACGAGGAGTCGCGCTACCACCTGCCGACCCACGTGCTCGAAGTGACGACGCGGATGGTCCTCCCCACGCTCGTGCACTGGTCGCCCGAGAAGCGGGCCGCCATCGACGGGATCCTTCGCGGCCGTGACCTGTGGTGCCAGCTGTTCTCCGAGCCGGAGGCGGGCTCCGACCTCGCCGCGGTGCGCACCCGCGCCACCCGCCACGACGACGGCACCTGGACCGTCACCGGCCAGAAGGTGTGGACGTCGTGGGCCCATCTGGCCCAACGCGGCTATCTCCTGGCCCGCACCGGATCCGACGGCCACGGCGGCCTGACCGCTTTCGAGCTCGACATGGCAACACCCGGTGTGTCGGTCCGCCGCCTCCGGCAGGCGACGGGGGCGTCGACGTTCAACGAGGTCTTCCTCGACGAGGTGCGGCTGCCCGCCGACGCGCCCATCGGGCCGGTGGGCCGGGGATGGGCCGTGGCCCTCACCACGCTCATGAACGAGCGGCTCGCCGTCGGCGCCGACCAGATCCCTTACGACGACCTCCGTGCCGAGGCGGCACGGCGCGGCCTGGTGGCGCGACCCGACGTGGCCGCGCGCCTGGGCGCCATCCGGGCCCGGCGGATCGTGGTCGAGCAGTTGCGACAGCAGATGGTCCGGTCGGTGCGGCGCGGCGGCGACCCGGGCCCCGAGGGCTCGGCGGCCAAGCTCTTCCTCGCCGAGAGCGTGCACGAGGCGGCGAGGTTCGCCCGGTGGCTCGTCGGCCCCGACATCGTCGTCGACGACCGGTGGAGCCAGCTGGCGATCGCCTGGCCAGGCATCAAGAACGCCGGGGGGACCGACGAGGTCCAGAAGACCGTCATCGCCAACCGGATCCTCGGCCTTCCGAAAGAGCAGGGTGAACGATGGACGCCGACGACGTCGAACACGAGGTCAGAGCAGAGCTGACGCGGATCGTCGGCGCGGCGCGGAGCCGGCGGAGCCTGCGCGAGCGCACCGAGGGCGGCGACGACGACGCGACCCGGCGCCAGCTGGGCGAGCTCGGCATCCTCGACGCCCTGCTGCCGGACGCCCCCGGCGGGCTGCGACTGGTGCTCGCCGCCGTCGAGGAGGTGGCTGTCGGCCTGGTCGCCGCGGATCTGCTGGCGTCGACGCTCGCGGTGTGGACGGGCCTGGCGGCTGGGCCGTGGCCGCCGATCCCGCCCGGCCCGACGGCGGTGGCCTGGCCCGGGTTCCTGGCCGGCCCGGAGCCGGTACGGCGGGCGGCCGGCGACGGGTCGGTCACGGGCCGCCTGGGCTACGTGCCGGCCGGGCTGTCGGCCACGCACCTCGTCCTGGTGTTGCCCGACTCCGCCGGGGCCGCCGTCTGCCTGGTCGCGCTCGACCACACCCACCGGCAACCGTTGGCCGTGGCAGACCCGAGCCGCCCGGCGGCGGTGGTGGAGCTGCGTTCGGCGCCGGCCCGCGACCTCGGGCATCTCTCCACTGTAGAGCTCGACCGGTTGCGCGCGGCCTGGCTGGTCGCCGTCGCGGCCGACTGTCTCGGCGGCATGCGGGCCACCCACGACGCCGCGGTCGGCTACGCCCGGCAGCGGACGGCGTTCGGCCGGCCGATCGGCGGTTTCCAGGCGGTGCGACACCGCTGTGCGGACATGTTCGTCGACGTCGAGACCACGCGCGCGGTCGTGCGCGGCGCCGTCGCCGCCGTCGACGCGGGCGACGGCGACGCGCTGACGCTGGCCCTGGCGGCCGCCAGCCACGCGATGGACGCGTTCGGCCGGGTCGCCGAGTCGTCGATCCTGGTGCACGGCGCGCTCGGCTTCACCTACGAGTGCGAGGCCCACTTCTACGCGCGGCGCGCCTACGGCAACGCCGCGCTGCTGGGCGGCGTCGACGGCCTGCGCGCCGAACTCGCCACGGTCTGAGTCCGGCGCGCGGGGCGGTCACGCGCCCTGGAAGTGGGCGTACGACGGGTCGGCTTCCCGCGCGCCGGCCCGGAGCCCTTCCTTGATGGAGGTCCAGACCGGGCTGCCCGGCAGGTCGTCGCGCGACCAGTCGATGAGCATCACCCGGCGGGCGATCCGCCACTCACCGTCGCGCCGCTCGAACCGGTCGAGGGCGCGACCGCCCATGACGCGCAGGTGGGTCGCGCTGTCTTCGGGCCGCAGCACGAGGCTGGTCTGCGGGCCGACCGGGTGCATCACCAGGTTGTAGGTCTCCACGTTGGCGACGCCGGCCTCGATGTCGAGGTCGATGATCACGTTGGTGATGTGGTGCTGGCTGAACTCCGGCAGGTCGCCGAACCCGTCGACGAGCCGCTTCGCGAACTCCGCCGGCGTCGAGTCGGGCGCGTCGTAGGCGCGGATGTCGACGGCGTCGGGGAAGTAGACCGACTTCAGCAACTCCGGATCCCGCCGGTCGCAGCCGCGGCAGTATCGCTGGAGCACGTCGCGAATCTCGAGGTGAGCGCTGATCTCTTCGAGGGTGTACAGGGCCGTCCCCTTCCGCTAGCCGTTATTCGGATACTAACCTCCGGATAATGGATGTGGAATAGCGCCGGAGGGAGTCCCATGGTCGAGGGCAGGGAGGCGCTGGCTCGCTTCTACGCCGAGGAGGAGGCCTACCTCGCACGGCGCGGGGAAGCCGGCGCGCAGGCCCGGCTGCTCGCATGCTTCGCCGAGGACGTCGTGATCCGCGAGGCCCCGAGCCTGCCGTACGGCGGCGACTGGCACGGCCACGCCGGCGTGCTGGCCCTGATGGACCGCCTGTCGGAGGTGTACGAACGGGCGACGTTCGCCGACCGGACGGTGTACGCCGACGGCGACGACGTCTTCGTCCTCCTCCGCAGCACCGTCCGGTTCCGCGCGTCGGGGCGGGAGTTCCGCAACACCGTGCTCCAGCACATCACCTTCCGTGACGGGTTGATCACCTCGATGAGCCCCTTCCACTGGGACACCCAGGCGGTCGTGCTGTTGTCACAGAACGCCGGTGGCGCGGGCGATCTGCAACGCCGTGCCCCCTGAGCTGTAGCCGCCGTCGACCGGGATGTCCGCGCCGGTCAGGTAGGCGGCCGCGTCGCTCAGCAGGAACGTCACCACCCGCGCGATGTCGTCCGGCGTCGCCGGGCGGCCGGCCGGTGTCACGGCGGTGACGGCGTCGCGCTGCCGTGGGTTGGCCGCCACCATCGGGGTGTCGACGATGCCCGGATGCACCGCGTTGACCCGGATGCCGGCGGCGGCGAACTCGAGCGCGGCGGCCTTGGTCAGTCCGCGCACGGCCCACTTGCTCACGCCGTACGCGACCGCGTGGTAACCGGAGAGCGCCACCGCGCTGCCTATGTTGACGATCGCGCCGCCACCCTGTTCGACCATGGTCGGTGCCACCGCCCGGATGCCGAGGAAGCTGCCGCGGGCGTTGACGTCCATGACCTCGTCCCATACGGCGGGCGTCGTGTCCGCGATCGTCCCCGGCCGGGCGATTCCGGCGTTGTTGACCAGGCCGTCGAGCCGCCCGTAGCGGGTCAGGGTGTCGTCGACGAGGCTCTTCCAGTCGGCTTCCGAGCGCACGTCGAGGCCGGCGAAGTGGGCGGTGGTGGCGCCGTGCCGGCCGTTGAGGGCCGCGGCGAGCCCGGCGCCTTCCGCCTGCAGCACGTCGCCGATCACCACGCGCGCTCCCATCGCCGCGGCCAGTTCTGCCTCGGCGGCGCCCTGGCCGCGGGCGGCTCCCGTGATCACCACGACCTTTCCTTCCAGCGTCACCATGACAGCCTCCCTAGCTCCGATTATCGGATGTAACCCACCAAGTTCTGTTCGTTCGGCGGAGCGTAGCAGCGGCCGGGAGCGTAGAGGAACGCCGCTGATACAGGGAGTTCTCTCGATTCCTGTGCTTGACCTCACATGACGAGCATGTTTCAATGAGCAACATTCGGAGGGCTAACTCCGAAAATCGGATACCGCCTAAACGCGAGGCAGGCAATGAGAAGGAACAGCATCGCGATTGCAGGGCCGCTCGCCCTGTGTCTCCTGGCGTTGGTCTCTTGCAGCGTCGACGAAGGTACGGGCGACACGGCCACCGAGACCGTCACGGTGGGCATCATCAACTCGTACACCGGGCCCATCTCGAACTTCGGGCCCGCGTGGGAGGACGGCTTCCGGGCCGGGCTCGACGTGGCCACCAAGAGCACCAGCCAGGTCGGCAACGTCAAAATCAACATCGAGGTGCGCAACGACAACAGCGACCCGACGACCGGGCTGAGCGTCGCCAAGGAGTTGCTGGGCGACGGTGTCCGGATCATCGCGGGGCCGGCCAGTTCCGCCGTCGTCGTGCCGGTCGCACAGCTCGCCATCGACAACGACGCGATCCTCATCGCCGGGTCCACCGGCGCAAGCGACATCGACGGCATGGGCGCCGGCATCTACCGCACCTCGCCGACCACGCCCCAGCTCAACACGGCAGTCATGCAGGCGGCCGCCGCCAGCGGCGCCAAGACCCTGATGTACATCGGCCAGGACTACGCGTACGGCAAGGCGGCCGTCGCGTCCTTGGAGCAGATCGGCCCGGCCAAGGGGATCGCGGTCTCCAACGTCCTCCTTCCGAACAGCACCAAGGACTTCACCGCCGGCGTCGCCACGGCGCTCGCGGCCAAGCCGGACGCGATCTTCGTCGGCTGGGCCGGCGAAGGGCTGCCGCAGCTCTTCAAGGCCCTCGCCGACCAGGGCGGGTTCGACAAGTCCCACGTCATCACCATCGGCCCCGGCCGGCCACAGTTCGACTCCTACGCCGCCGCCCTCGGGGACAACCTCGACAAGGCCGAGCTGATCACCTACTACGCGCAGGACTCGATGGGCAACGAGGGCGAGAAGGCGATGGACGAGGCGCTGCGGCGTCTCGGGCTCAAGGCCCCGATCGACCACCAGCAGGCGGGGGGCTACCTCGCCGCTCTCATGGTGGTGAAGGCCGTGGCGGAGGCCGGGCCCAGCCTCGACGTGGCCGCCGTCAACAAGGCGCTGTCGGGTGCCGACTTCGAGACGCCGATCGGGACGGTGACGATCCGACCCGAAGACCACATCACGATCCAACCCATCTTCGGGTACGCGATGGAGAAGGTCGACGGCGGCTACCGGCTGAAGGTGATCAAGACCTACGCCGCCGCCGACGTGCTGTCGCCGGTGACCCGGAAGATCGCATGACGGCCGTCACGACCGCCGAGACCCTGCCCGGGAGCGTCGCGCTCTCGGGCAGGGCCATCAACCTGGTCGTCGACGGCCACCACATCCTCGTCGACGTGTCGGTCGACGTCGCGGCGGGCGAGTTCCTCGCCGTCATCGGGCCCAACGGGGCAGGCAAGACCAGCCTCATCAACGTGTTGAGCGTGGCCACGCCGCCGACGTCGGGCAGCGTGCACCTCCACGGCCGCGATGTGACCGGCCTTCCGCCCCACCGGGTCGCCCGCAGCGGGCTGGGGCGCACGTTCCAGACCTCCAACCTCTTCCTCGGCCGGAGCCTGCTGGAAAACGCCCGGCTGGCGGCCAACGCCCGCGACTCGCGGCTGCGCACCGGGTTCCGCCGGGTGTTGCGGGACGACCCGGTCACGGAGCGGGCCCGGGAGGCGCTCGACCTCGTGGGGCTCGGAAAGCGGACGGCCCGACTGGCGTCCGAGCTGTCACACGGGGAGCAGCGCAAGCTGGAGCTGGCCATGGTCCTCGCCCAGGGCGCCAACGTCATCCTGCTCGACGAGCCGATGGCCGGTGTCAGCGTCGACGACGTGCCGGAGCTCGTCGAGCTGATCCGCCGGGTCCACCGCGAGCAGGGCAAGACGACCGTCATGGTCGAACACCACATGCACGTCGTCCTCGACCTGGCGCAACGCATCGGCGTGATGCACCACGGCGCGATGATCGCGATCGGGCCGCCCGACGAGATCATCGCGAACGACGTCGTCCAGACCGCCTACATGGGTGAGCCGTTGTGAAAGCCGATCCTCGTCGCGCTCCCGTCGACCCGCAGCCCGGTGGGTCCGTGCTGTCCATCGGCGACCTCCACGCCTACATCGGGCAGTCGCACATCCTCCAGGGCGTCTCGTTCGCCACACGGCCCGGCCAGGTGACGGTCATCCTCGGCCGCAACGGGGTCGGCAAGACGTCGACGCTCAAGTCCGTCATCGGGCTCATGGACCACACCGGCGTCATCGAGCTCGACGGCCGCCGGATCAGTGGCCTGGAGACACACGAGATCATCCGGCTGGGTCTCGCCTACGTCCCCGAGGACCGCGACGTCTTCCATGGGCTGACCGTGGCCGAAAACCTCCGGCTGGCCGAACGACGCGGTCTCACGCCCGACTACGACCGCGTCTTCGAGCTGTTTCCCGAGCTGCGCGATCGCCGTGGGCAACGGGCGGGCACGATGTCGGGCGGCCAGCAGCAGATGCTGTCGCTCGCGCGGGCCCTCCTCCACGACAACCGCCTGATGCTCATCGACGAGCCCACGAAAGGTCTCGCACCGCGACTGGTGAGCGAGTTCGTCGCGACGCTGGAGCAGATCACCGCGCACACCAGCGTGTTGCTGGTGGAGCAGAACCTGGCCGTCGCGCGCCGGCTCGCCGACCACGTCGTCGTGCTGTCGGAAGGGAGGGTCGTCCGCGACGGGCCGGCCCAGGACGTGCTCGCCGACGACTCGACCATCCGCCGGCTCCTCGGAGTCGCGGCCGACCGCGAGGAGAGCTGACTCGTGTCGACGTTCCTGCTGATCACCATCTCCGGACTCGGCTTGGGCTCACTGTATTTCGTACTCGCGGCGGGTCTGTCCGTGATCTTCGGTCTCATGCGGGTGCTGAGCTTCGCCCACGGCGCGTTCCTGTCCGCGAGCGGGTTCGCGTCCTGGATCGTGTTGCGGTCGTTCGAGACGCCCTCGACGCCCCGGCTGCTGCTCGCGCTCGCGGTCTCGGTCCTCACCGGCGGTGTCGTCGCCCTCCTCGCCGAGGTGCTGCTCATCCGGCCCCTCAAGGGCAAAGAGCTAGAGCAGCTGTTGGCGACCGTCGGGCTCGGCATGGTGCTGGTCGCGCTGATGGCCGGCATCTGGGGACCCGACGAACACCTGATCCCGCGACCCGACTGGCTCACCAGCACGACGTCGATCGCCGGGGCACCCATCTCCAACAGCCGGCTGCTGCTCATCGGTCTGGCCGCCGTGGTGCTGGTCGGCATCCAGCTGATCCTGGCGCGCACCCGCTACGGCCTGGTGATCCGGGCGGGCGTCGAGAACAGTGCCATGGTGTCGGCGCTCGGCATCAACGTGAAGCGAACGTTCACCGTGGTCTTCGTCGCCGGTGGGATGCTCGCCGGCCTCGGGGGCGGCCTGGCCGGGACCTACTACGGCGGGATCTCGCCGTTCCTCGGCGACGGCATGCTCATCTTCTCGTTCATCGTGCTGATCATCGGCGGCCTGGGTTCGATCAACGGCGCGCTCATCGCCTCGGTGGTGCTGGGCGTGAGCCAGTCGATGGCCAACTACTACGTCCTCAACGGCATCGGCGACGTGTTGGTGGTCGGCCTCCTCGTCGCCACGCTGCTCGTCCGCCCGCAAGGTCTCCTCGGTCAGAAGGAGCGACTGGTATGACGAAGTCGGCTGCACTCCGCTACGGGGGTGCGGGTCTCCTGCTGGTGGTCCTCGCGATCCTGCCGTTCGCCCACCGCAGCGTGGGCGGCCTGCTGCCGGGCCCGGTCAACAGCCCGGGAAGCCTCCAGGTCCTCGCGCTCATGCTGGTGGCCGCCGCCGCCGCGATCACCCTCGACCTCATGTTCGGCTACACCGGGCTGATGTCGTTCGGCCACGCGCTCTACATGGGCTTCGGGTGTTACGCGACGGTCATCCTGAGCAACAACCCGCGGCTGGGCTTCGCGCTCGGAGTGCCGCTCGCGATGGCGCTCAGCGTGGCCGTCGCCCTCCTCGGCAACGCCGCGGCGCTGCGGCTGACCGGCATCGGCTTCAGCATGGCCACGCTGGCCATGGCGCAGGGGTTCGCGATCGCGGTCGAGCGGGGATTCCTGGGCAGCGGCGGCGAGGTGGGAGTGACGTTCGCCCGCGGCGTCCTTCCCGATCCGCTGCGTGGCGTGCTCAACACCCGCAACGTCTACTGGCTGGCGCTCGCGCTGGTCGTCGTGGTGTATGTCGTCTGCGCCCTGCTCGTGCGCACCCACGTCGGCCACGTGTGGCAGGGCATCCGGGAGAACCCACTGCGGACGAAGGTCATCGGCTACAACGTCTACGCCTACCAACTGGCCGCCGCGACGATCTCCTGCACCCTGGCCGCGATGTGCGGGGTCGTCTTCGCGATCGTGATGGGCGGCGCCAACCCGAGCATCGCCGGCCTCCACTACTCGTTGGCCCTCGTGCTGATGGTCGTGTTGGGCGGGCGCGGAGTCTTGTGGGGTGCGGCTCTCGGCGCCGTCCTCTACCAGTTCCTCAACCTCCGCCTGCCCTCGTTCTCCAGCTCCGAGGTCATCACCGGGCTGCCCAAGCCCCTCCAGATCCCGCTCTCACAGCCCAACTTCCTCCTCGGTGTGGCCTTCATCCTGATCATCCTCTTCATGCCGGGCGGGCTCGCCTCGATCTTCACCCGGCGCGGCCGGCGCGCGGCCTCGAAACGCGACGAGGAGCCGGCCACACGCGAACCCGTGCTGGCGGAAGGAGCGCGATGAGTCCCTCGACGGTGCGTATCGGTGTGTCCGAAGTGGTGCTGAGGACACCTCTGTACGACCGCCTCTGCGCCTGGTATCGGGAGGTGCTGCGCCAGCCGCCGTCGCTCGACCTGACACCGGAGGCCAACCGTGGCACCGACGATCCCGATCTGCCCACCCGCATGGCGTTCTTCGACCTGCCCGGCGAGTTTCCGTACACGCAGCGGATCGCGATCTTCGAGTGTCTCGACGTCGGCTCGACCGGGCGCAGAAGTGTCGGCCTCCACCACATCCAGTTGCGGTTCCCCGACCACGAGGCCCTCTTCGACGCCTATCGCCGGCTCGCGCCGCTCGACATCGTGCCGGCCGAGACCGATAACCACGGGATCGCGACGAGCTTCTACTATCGCGATCCGGACCACAACCGGGTCGAACTGTCGGCGCTCAACTTCGCCACGCTCGCCGCGGTGCGCGAATACACGACGACCGACCGGTTCCGCCGCAAGCCCGAAGGCGAGCCCATCGACGTCGCCGACCTGGTCAGACGCCGGGAGGCGGGGGAGCGTTACGCCGACATGCTGACACCCTCGTGGTGAAGCCTGTCGGCGCGGGCGGGCCGTTGGCGGGGCTGCGTGTGGTGGAGTTCGCCGCGATCGGCCCGGCTCCACACGCCGCCATGGTGCTCGCCGACCTCGGCGCCGACGTGGTGCGCGTCGACCGGCCCGATCCGCCGGACCTCCCGCCCGTACCGTCGGACCGCCCGGACCCGATGGACCGCGGCCGTCGCCGGACCCTGCTCGACCTGAAGTCGCCGGAGGGCCTTGCGCTCGCCCTCGACCTGGTCGCGCGGGCAGACGTGCTGCTGGAAGGGCTGCGCCCGGGTGTGATGGAGCGGATCGGCCTGGGCCCCGAGGTGTGCCTGGCCCGCAACCCGCGGCTCGTCTACGGTCGGATGACGGGCTGGGGCCAGTCGGGGCCGATGGCACACGCGGTCGGCCATGATCTCAACTACGTGGGTCTGACGGGTGTGCTGCACGCGATCGGCCGGCCGGGCGGCCCGCCACCTCCGCCACTCAACCTGGTCGGCGACTTCGGCGGCGGCTCGATGCTCCTGCTCGTGGGAGTGCTGGCGGCCCTCTGGGAGCGAGCCCGATCCGGCCGCGGCCAGGTGGTCGACGCGGCGATCGTCGACGGCACGGTCATGCTGTCGCAGTTGATCCTCGGCCTGCGGGGCCGTGGTGCGTGGAGCGACGAACGGGCGAGCAACCACCTCGACGGCGGTGCCCCGTTCTACGACACCTACCCGTGCGCCGACGGCCGTTTCGTGGCGGTGGCGGCGATCGAGGCGCGGTTCTTCGCCGCGCTCCTCGACGGTCTGGGCCTGGCCGACGTCGACCGGACGCGGCAACACGACGTGGCGTACTGGCCGGAACTGCGCCGCCGGTTGTCCGCCGCTTTCGCGAGCCGCACCCGCGACGAGTGGTGCGCACACCTCACCGCGACGGAGGCGTGCGTGACCCCGGTGTTGACCTTCGCCGAGGCGGCGTCACATCCCCACCTCGTCGACCGGGGCACCTATGTGGTCAGATCCGGCATCACGCAGGCCGCGCCGGCGCCCCGGTTCTCCCGGACACCGGGCACGGCAGGGGCCACGGCACCACGGTCCGCCACCGCGGCGGAGATCCTCGCGACGTGGACGCTCCCCACCGGTCGCGAAGAAAACTAGACCCTCGCGGCGCGATACGCCGTGCGCCCACGGCCCGCCGCCCCGTGGGCCACGACCGCGCCTACTCTCCACGCGCTGCGCTCCCGACGGTCGCCCGCCACGCTTGAGATACCGCGCCGGGCGGTCGCGCGGTGCGTTGGGAGTTCGTGTGGGGCTGTCGCGTCGGGCGTCTCGGGCCTGGTGTCGGGGGGTTGGGCGGTGCGTTGGGAGTTCGTATGGGGCGGTCGCGCCGCGCGTTCGGGCCTGGTGTCGGGCGGTCCGGCGGTGCGTTGGGAGTCCGTGTCGCGCGGTCGCGTCGGGCGTCTCGGGCCTGGTGTCGGGCGGTTGGGCGGTGCGTTGGGAGTCCGTGTCGCGCGGTCGCGCCGCGCGTTTCGGGGGCCGCGTCGGGCCGTCGCGTCCTGCGCTTCAGACCCCGCCGCGCGCTCAGGCGCCCGCGCCGTCGGCTTCGGACTCCATTCCGGCGGTCGCGCGCCGCGATCGGAGTCCCTGCCGCGCTTGACGCCCGCGTCGTGGTCGGCGGGGCGGTCGTGTCGGTGTGGGCTTCGCCTCGACGTGGGGGTCGGCCGGCGGGTGATCGCTAGTGTCTGTGTCGTGCGATGGGTGATCGTGGGCGCGGGTGCGGTGGGCGGAGTGGTCGGCGGGCGCCTCGCGGCGGCCGGGCACGAGGTGGTGCTCGTCGCGCGCGGCGCCCATCTCGAGGCGATACGCCGCGACGGGCTGCTGCTGCGGTCGCCGGAGGGGGAGCGGGCGCTGCGCGTACCCGTGGCGGGTCAGGTTTCTGATCTTGACTGGCGGCCCGGTGACGTGGCCGTGCTCGGCGTCAAGAGCATGGACACGGCGGCGGTCCTCGCCGACCTCGCGGCCGTCGCGCCGGCCGACACGCCCGTCGTCTGCCTGCAGAACGGGGTCGCCAACGAGCGGGCGGCGTTGCGGGTGTTCGCCCACGTCTACGGCGTGTGGGTGGTGCTGCCGGCGAGTCATCTCGCGCCCGGCGTCGTCGCCGCCCACAGTGGGCCGATCCCCGGCGCGCTCGACCTCGGCCGGTTCCCCGGCGGCGTCGACGACACCGCGACGGAGTTGGCGGCCGGGCTGCGGTCGGCCGGCTTCGAGTCGGTGGCGCGGCCGGACATCATGCGGTGGAAATACGCCAAACTGCTGACCAACCTGGGCAATGCGATCCACGCGCTCTGCGGGCGGGTCGACGGCGTCGACGCTATCGACGAACTGGTGCGGGCCGAGGGCGACGCGGCGTTGCGCGCCGCGGGGATCGACGTCGCCGCGCCCGACGAGGAGGACGGGCGGCGCGCCGGGGTGCTGACCATCAAGCCGGTGGAGGGCGTCCCGCGCGGCGGAAGCTCGACGTGGCAGAGCCTGGCCCGCGGCACCGGCACGGTCGAGGCAGACTTCCTCAACGGCGAGATCGTGCTGCTCGGCCGCCTCCACGGGGTGACGACGCCCGCCAACGAACTGGCCCGCCAGCTGATCAACCGCGTGGCCCGCACCGGTGCCGAGCCGGGCACGCTGGCCCCCGCCGAGTTCCTGGCGATGCTGGAAACCGCGGGGCGGTAAGGCCCCGCGCCGGGTCGGGCGCGATCCGGTCGTGCGACGCGGCCCGGGCGCGGGTCGGCCCGGGTGATCGGGTGTGGCAGATCTGGGAATGCGCCGGCGTGTCGCCCCGACCAGGCACACCCGATCAAGAGAGCGGGCCGCACGGCAAGATCCGGTGCAGCCGGTCTGGGCGGCTCCCTGTTCTGGTGCACCCGATCAGGGGAAGGGGTCGGGCGGCAAGATCCGGTGCAGCCGGTCTGGGCGGCTCCCTGTTCTGGTGCACCCGATCAGGGGAAGGGGTCGGGCGGCAAGATCCGGTGCAGCCGGTCTGGGCGGCTCGCTGTTGT
>Ga0164243_10002796_pt1 | contig 28410 bp, 36 predicted proteins | sample OricompcompostOP_FD_108781 | JGI IMG/M metagenome (GOLD analysis project Ga0164243, IMG submission 108781) | Organic Plus compost microbial communities from Emeryville, California, USA - Original compost - Organic plus compost (OP) | ecosystem: Engineered > Solid waste > Mixed feedstock >... | reverse complement strand
GTGAATCGCCAAGCCGACGTGACCGACGCCACGCGTTCACTCCCCGGATAGAATTTCACGAGGCAGTCGATCGAGCCAACGCGATCCTCGTCACCTTGGCCGGCAACGAATCGCATATTGGCTTGCGGATGGGGAATTGGAAGCGCCATATCAATGACTCGTCATTATCCAGAGGCCAATCAAAAACGGGATCGGCCATGAGAGTTCGCCGATCACATGAATCCACCATGGATCATCGTCTTGATCTTGCTGATTCATCCCAACGATCCTTCATATGTCCGAGCGATTTCCTTCAACGCCTCGAATTGTTTCCTCGTCGGTTCCATCATCGAGCCGTTCATCTGGTATTCCTCGACCATGTCTTTGACGAAGTTTGATTCCCACTCCGTAAGCCAGCCCTTTTGGCGGGCCTTGGCGGCGATCAGAATCGCACGATCCCATTGCTTCCGATTCAACGGAGCGGTCAGATCAACGGCCACGGCGGATTTCCTTTCGCTTCCCGCACCGGCCGCACACCATCCCGTCGCGAATCACTGGCTCACCACCGGTCATTGACGGGCGAGTTACTTCCCGACTGACAAGACACCAGCGGTGACGGCAGAGCAACTTCCTCATGATTCAACTCCCCCATAAACATCAATATCCGCGACGATCCACGGCTCATCATCGATTCGGTGTTCCGGGGCTTCACCCTCAAGCAACCACTTCTCGATGACATTCTTGTCTCGTGATTCACAGATATCCAGGAAAAAGCACGGCTTGTTGAATGTAACACACCCGCCATCCGTGCGCGGGAAGTAATCCATTTCTGCGAAGCGCTGGATTCGTTGACACTTCAAGACCGTATTCAACAGCCATTCTTGAATGTCCGACTCCGAGCGTTCGTATGTATATGGTTCGACCCGAGGCTCTGCCAAGTCCACGAAGCAGGACAGATACATCACTTCAAATTCCGTCACAGGACGATTCTGAATATGCTCCAGAACAATCCCATACGGAGTCTGTTGCGTGTCATACTTAAACTTCGCCGTCAGGTCTTTGAGATAATTCCGATGCGTCTTGATATCGAGCGTTCGATACAACGACTCCATCATCAGATTTCTCAGGAAAGCGTCGACGAATCCCGTGAATGCAATGCCTCGGCCGTCTGGCAGGGTGATCCCCTTGAGGCGCAACTCGAACGGGACTTCAATCGCCGGGACGATTTGTCCATCCGGACGTTTGATTTCCGCGACCGTCCACTCTTTCATGGGTTCTGATTCAATCATTTCTTCAAGCGTCACAACGGCCGCCTGCAATGACCGATCATCCTTCTCCTGATTCCACTCGGCCTCGTATGGATACACTTCCATCATGGCCCAGATCGCCTTGTCCGCGTCGTGAGTCATCAGCCATGTCTGATACCCGCGATGCAAAGCCGTTCCCACGTCAGCCGCGAACGTATCATAGTCCCTCGCTCGACGCGGGAATAGTTTATTAAACTCGAACTTACGCGCGCATGAATCAAGAAGATTAAGCGACGAATAACTGACGCGCAGATAGTCCGAAGGGGAGAGTTCAGCCATTGTTTTGAATCACCCGCTTGACCGAGTATCCGATTTCCCGGAGAATCTCAGTCTTGATCTTGGGATCGATGCCGTAAGCCTTGCGAATCTTCCGCCAGCATTCGGCAGGATCGGAGCAGAACGACCAGTTCAACGGCCGCCCATGATAGAACCCGCGATACTCGACTTTAATCGAGGCTGAGTCCTGAGAAGGCTGCGAGCGACGCTGCGACGGAATCAATGGCAGACGCAGTCTTGGAAGATGAAGATTTCCCATTCCCTGTTCCTCTCTTTTTCTTTGATTCCTGTTTCTTGACTTGGGCCATACCGGCTTGCTGCCTCAGCCCGGAGATCATCGCCTGCGAATCCTCATCCGCCAGTAATTCAACCAAGTCAGGATTCGATTGCATCTCTGACATGATCTTCCGAACCATGTCCACAAACATGTCCGGGTCATTGTGCAGGGAATAAATCGAATCCAGCGATTTAACAAACTGTTCCTGTTGCTTCGTCAACTCCGGGGGCAATTGCCGATCGGGCGCCGTGACAGGAACATGATCGAGCGGGATGGAATCTTCTTCCTCCGGATCGATTTCGTTCAATGATTCGCCCATGCCCGCAAGGTCCACCAGCGAGACTGGACCAGCCGGGGTCTTTGCCAGCGAGGATTCAACCTCGGCTTTCTGCGTAGGGGCCTGTGATTCAGACTCCTTCGCGGCGGGCATGGGCGATGCGGTTGGGGAGCGAACGGGGGAAGCAACACCCCCCAACCGCAAACTGTTTAATCTCAATCCTGCGACAGGACGAACGCCCACAGGCTTTGATTCAGCCGGGCTTGGTGTTCCATCTGCCAGCGGAGTAGTTTCCGACGATGCTGATTCAGGGTCGGTTTCGGTTTTCGGAGGCTGGGCCTCGACGATTCCCGTGCGCCCGTCACCACGTTGGTCCGACTGATTCATGGTCTTGCCTTGCAGTTTGACCGCCATCATTTCCGCCAACGTCGGCATTTTTCATCGTCCTTTCAATCGATTCGACAATCAGATGTTCGCGAGTCTTGACCCGGTGCAGAACCAAACAATCGGATCGCTGGCCCTGCCGATTCGTGTAGGGGTAAATCCGCGCGTTCAATCGGAAGTGCTGGCGCGGCTTGCCCTTGGCGTCCATCGCCTTTCGCAGGCGAGACAACCGAATCCGAAGTCGTCGAAGGACTTTGTCCCCCATCCCGCGTTCGCAAAGAAACGTGGCGCGATTCCCGACGTTCATAACCTCAAGGCACCGGCCGAGGAGTTCCGTCGTGGACAACCCACGTGCGTCAATGCGAATCAATTCCCCATTCTCATTCATTGTTGTTTCCCGAAATTTTCAACGGGTTTCATATTCTGAAATTGCATAGCATGGATCACCAGAAAAGTCAAGAGATTTCTTTGAATTATTTTGGGAGTCGAATCAAAATCCGGCTCGACGAATTCTTCTCTGGTGATCGATACCATGCGGTCTGGTAGGTCTGCCCTTGGAACTCCTGCTTGGGCCATACGTTTTCGGCCAAATGAATCACGAAAGGATTGCCGTGGGCGAGGTCGTTCTCGACAAACCACGTCATCAATCCATAGACGCATCGATAGCATAGTCGGACCGACGGCCACAGTTCCGATTCCCAAGCAGCCGAAACTGACTGGCAACAGACACACTTGGGAACCGGAATGCGCTTCACGAATCAATACTCCAGAACATTCTCAGAACGGAGTCCTTCAAGCAACATCTTCGCCGGCCGGGCAGCCGCTTCGCTCTTCGTGATTCGTCCATCCTTATTCAAATCCAGCCCGCGATTCACAGCATATTCGGCCATGCCCTCGTCGAAGATCGGCATATCCTCCGACTTTCCGATTCCGGCCGGCCAGAGAATCGCCATGTAAACGTCGCTCAGCGTCCACTTCGACAGATCATACCCACGGGTTTTGAATTGCTGGAAATACTTCCAAACATAATTCATTTGATGGACGAAATCCATCTTGGCCAGCGCGTCGACCGTCGTCCCGAGACTCCTGGCCGTGCCATCCATAAACTGAATCAACCCGGTCGCCGAACTATAAGGATTCTTGGCGCGCGGATTGAGATTCGATTCGAACTTCATACACGCCGTCAGGTAAGACGGGTCGAGTCCCAAATCATTCGCGGCCCACAGGATAGATGCCACGGCATCATGGGAAAGCGTCGCACCCCACGCCAGTCGATTCCCGAGCCTCGGCACCGGTTCCTTCGTCGCCATCAGCGGCCTTTCCAGATTCGTCTCCTGATTCATTTCCGTTTCCTTCACTTCCTCCAGCAAGTAATCCCCACGCGGGACCGACGCCAAGTTATCCCTCAGCTTGGTGATTGATTCGAGAATCGAATCGAGATTGTCCAGCAAGACGCCAGTGTTCACGAGACTTCCCATGCTTAGTCCTCCTGATTCCCTGCGTCCAAAATCGGTTGCAGATTCGGTTTGAAGTAGTTCGGCCCCTTGAGGATTTTGCCGACAGGTTTGGCCGGATCGAATCCTTTCTCGTATGCTTGAGCGGGGAATCCTTCTTCCCGCCCGCGATACCCCGGAGTCACTCCGTTGATAATCGGCGTCCCATCCTCGGCCAACTTCGACATGTTCGACCGATGGATTTCCTCCGTCACTCGATCGAGATTGAACCCATGCCAATGGGCGTTGAAATGAATCACAACGTTCATGTCCCCGAGCGCGTCGGCGGATTCGATGGGATCATAAGAGCGGTAGGGATTCACATTCAGATCCATGTCGGTATGATCGATAAGGCCATATCCATCAAAAGTCATGCCGTGAATATCCAGCCCAAGTCCGTCATGGATGTATTCCAAACATTCCTCAAGAATCAACTTCCCCAAAAGGATTCGGTCCTCGTCCGTCAATGTTTTCTGGCACTCGGTGTTCACCGGACGATTAAAGGCCGTCGAAAACTCGCGAATCATTTGTCGTGTTGTTCGCATCTTGATTCCATCCTTCTTCTTCTTCTGCAAAAACCAGATTGACACCAAACACCGCCAACGCTCTCTTGTAATCCATATTGGTGAGACCGTGGATGTTAACACGAAAGTTCGAGTTCTCGATTGCGGTAAGCTTCCGGGCCGCAGTCAAGTGGAGAGTAATCATAATCCGTTCCTTCCTTCATCCCAATGATTCGTGCGGTAAACAGAGTTCGGCAACAATACTCGTCCATCGAATCAATCATGACTTCTTCCCCAATGATAAGAGATTCAACTTCGCACCGGGCGCCACTTGAATCTTAACTGATGACGCAGGCGCAGACGGCGACGATGATTCCGATGACGAATCCGAGGCCGAAGAAGATGATGGGGTCGTGGTCGTCCCCGTATCTTCCGTGTCGATGTTGGTTTGACATTGTGATTCCTTCTCTGAAATCTCATGCAGGTGAATGATTCCCGAAGGTTCAGGCAGGCGAACCGTCATTGACGCGCCAAGCAATCCCTTGGGATCAATCAGCCGATTGAACGATGCAACCTTTTCCTTCAACGTGCGACCTTTGATGTTTTGCTTATTAATCGCAGACGACAATCCCATGCGCGTGTAAAGAACAACGCAACGCTCAGATGCCCTCGTAATCGCCGTGTAAAGCCATTCCCGAACCAGCATTCGTTTGTGCGCATGATGACAAATCACGACAATAAACGGGGCCTCGCCGCCTTGCATCTTATGGCAAGTCACGACGTAGGCCATCATCAATGATTCAACTTCGGCCAGCGTCCCGAATGCGACTTCGAGAGTTTGGTTCCCATGGCCGAAATCTACCGTGACGATGTGGCTCGATGGTCCGCGCTCGGCTTTTTCTTTTTTCTCGATTGATTCATCAGCCATAATCGCCGCCAAATCTTCGAGAACGATTTCTTCCTCCGGTTCTTCCTCATCGATTATGCCCGTGCGCAAATATTCGTTGACGTCCTCGATCAATCCGAATCGTTGCGTGTTGCCGGTGTATTCCGGGTTCGGTTTGATATCAACGATGATTCCGGTCATGCCGTTGGTGATGCCAATCGTGTGGTCATTTTTCGTGGCCATGACTTTATCGCCGACAGCGAAATATCTACGATCACGTCCAGCGTCAATAATATATCGACCGTGATCCTTGTTGAACATGATTGCCAGTTCACGATTCAATGGATCTTGCCCAAGTTCCCAGCCGGACGATTCCTTGAACGCATTAATCGGCGTGATTACCGTGTCTCGAATCGGGTCGTAGAGCGGGCCGCGAATCGTGTTCAGCCATTTCCGCAATTGCTTGGAAGCCGTTGACGGATTGTGGTTGATTTCCATCGTGACGAATTTCCAATTCGGGTCATTCACGGAATCGGACTTAGGGTATTGCCCATTCAACACGGCCCATGCGGCATCAACGATGGAATTGTTTTTGCCCTTCTGGCGGTGGATGTGAGTCAATTCCCACGAAGGCCATTTGGCCATTGCGAATCCGAAAATCGATTTGCCATGCGTCGGCGGAAGCTGGTTGATATCGCCGACCATGATGATTCGACAATCCGAAGTCACAGCGTCGAGAAGTTGATTCCACAAATCCAGCCCGAGCATACCGGCTTCGTCGATGACGATGACTTTCCACGGCAGTTTGTAATCCGCGTTATACGTCGGAACGAATCGCGGCTTGCGCTTGAGCATTCCAGTTTCCGGATCGGGAACGTCCTCCCAGATTGGATAGAATGCCAAGAGCCGGTGAATCGTCATGATATTCCCATGCCAGTCTTGCGGGAAGTTTTTCTTAATCATTTGACTGGCTCGGCCCGTGTAAGCGCAAAGCGCCACGCCGGGAATCAGGTATTCAGGCTTCTTGTAATCATCCTCGGGATCGTCGGGATTTGCTCCTTCGGAGTCGCCGTGTTTGAAATACGTGGACATGTCCACAACCGGGAGCTGATCCTGAATCTCATCCACGACCTTTTTAAGACATGTCGTTTTGCCCGTCCCCGCTGCGCCCGTCATGCAGGCGTATTGATTCGTGGAGAGGCCATGGATAGCGGTGAGTTGGGATGGGTCGAAGGTGAATGATTCGTCGATCAAGCGGGAAAGACGGACTCGCCGGGAGGGATCAACCATGGTGGTGGTCGCAATGCGCCCGTCAACTGCGGCGTTTTCCGACTCGATTTCCCGGTCGATCCGTGCCACTTCATTCTCGATGATTCGTTTGGCTTCACCAGAATGGGCGGGAACGATTCGTGGAGTCGGGATGGGCGGCTGCGTGGCCGTGGTTGCCAGTTTGGCTTTTTGGGCCGCAATGGCGCTGGCAAGGTTGAGTTTGAAAGTCATCGGCTTGACTCCATGTATTCTCGGACAAACGGCAATGCGTAATGGGCAATCTCACCCATTTGCAGATTTGCCCATTTGATTACGTCAGGGTATCCGGTAATCCAATCACCCGGATCGGTGTTGTAATCGGTCAAATTGTGGAGAATTGGCTTGGCGGGATGATTCGCAGCACGTTGTGCGCGAGCCAGCCAAATATAGCCTCCGGGTGTGAGGATTTCTGTGGCATCGGTCATCGAATGACTCCAATTTCCGAAGCGTCGATGATTTCCGGGACTTCATCGTGCATCGCACGGGCCGCGAAAATGAATCGATTGGCTTCTGATTGGGAAAGACACCACGGCATTGTGTAATGCGGCGGTTTGGTGACGTAAGTCCGGTCCGAATAGCGGAGAAGGAACTTGCGTTCGGCGGGTTTGGATTGAAGGCGGTAGGACATGATTCAAATCCTTTTCTGTTGGCGCAGCAAGTTAAGTGCGCGGTTGATTCGGATTTCTGACATGTTGGTGAATCGGAGGAGCAGGGATTTATCATCCTCGCCGCCAAAGCCTCGCGAAGTATGGATGATTGCTTCGCACCATTTCAATTCCGGCTCGCCAACGACCAGCCATTCGGGAATCGTGAGATTCTTTCCCATCTCAATTCGCCTTTTTGAGATTGATCGGCTTGAGCCGGAGTGGTTGGATGGATTTGATGGCGGGATTCGGAGCCGGTGGCTCGACGACATTGCCAACACCATCATCGCCGCGCATGAACGACGCGATTAGATTGGTTAGCGCGTTGAGTTTTGATTCCTTTTCTTTTCGCTGTTGTGCAGCGAGTGATTCAGGTTTCAAATCCAAAAACGCGCGGGCGGCGGGGTATTTGGCTAAGCCATTGCCGATTGAATTGTAATAAGACTGATCGAGTTTTTGGCGGCGAATTTGTGCATCGCGTTTTTCGCATTGAGCCAAATAAGCGGCTTGGAGCGCGAGGATGTAATCGTTAATTCGCGCAACATCAAAATCGATTGGGGTTTTGGGGAAATTGGCGAATTGTGACATGTCGGCGAGATTAAACTCGGAGTCGATTAGGAGAAGTAATGTCACAAATTCGTTGATATCTTCCGGTTTGGCCTGTGAAGCCATGGCGTTGATCGCCGCGAATGATTTAATGCGGTTTACGCCATCCGTGATTCGTTGATCCAATGTGCGTTGCAAGCGGGAATATGCTTTGTCTCGGGGTTCAAAATACCGGCCGAGAAGATATGCCGCGAGCGCGACGGGATTGGATTTGCGGATTGATTCCAAGGTTTCGCGACGGATGTAATTCCATGCGGGCGACGGACGCATTGATGTAATTGTGCGGGTGTAAAGTTCGTCGATGATTTCGTCGTCGTCCATTGACTCGTTAATCGTGGACCACATCAGGTCGATTTCCGAGCGGCGCATTCGCGCTATCCGTGCGCCCGTGATTTGACAGTAAATGGCGTGAGGATTGATTCCCGTTTCCTCGATCATTTTACGGACGATGGCGGATTGACGATGAAGATCGAACATTTGATTCCTCCCAATGAAGGGCTTGAGGATTGGTGGATTACTGGCGAGCTAACGAGTGAAGCTGATTCGGAAATTGCTCTTCAATCTCGTCGTCAGTCAATCGTTTGGTTTCGCAATCGTGCATTCGTTGATAATAACGAGCACACTTGATTGCGCCGTTAAGAGAATAATGGTTTTGGTCGATTGCCCAAAAACCCCATTCCGGTTTGCGGTAAAGGACGCGATACGGGAGATTGGATTGAGACATTTGATTCCTCCAATTGAATGGCTTGAATTGATTCAAAACGGCGGTGGATTATGACCCGCTAACCGCTGCCGTTGCGTTGTGCCGCCGAGTGATTCCTTGACGACGGAGATTGTGGAACATGACGGAAAACGGTTGGCCCGCTGATTTGGCGATTAGCCGAGTTTCGCGAGCGGAATGATTTGCCTTAGGCTTACCTTTCATCGATTTATTCCCTGATTCCTGCGAATTAATCGCACCTTTGGCCATAGCATATTTTGGCGCGAAAGTCAAGCACTTTTTTGAAATTATCGTCGGATTTCCGATTTCGTGATTTTGTGGTGGTTTTGTGATTCATTCGATTTGAACAACGGCAAAGGATCGATGCCTGAGATATCGGTTTCCTCGCGCGAGCCAACATGACTCCGAGAGGCGAATGAAATTCCGTGCGGTTGATTCAGAATCGAATTGCCAAGGCGACCGAAACACCGGATCGCGAAGCCACCAGTTTTTACCGAAGTTTTTCTTCCATCCGCGCGATGATTCAATTTCAATCTGCCAAACAGCCATTCCGTTGATCCTTTTGATCCTTTTGATTCTTTTGATCCTTTTGATTCTCAACTCTTTGATTTGAAAGCCCAAGCCAGTTGCCGGGGTTAGTTCGCCTGTCGGCGGGTTTCCTTGTCTGCGAATTGAAACCACTTGGTTCCTTTGAATTCATTGATGAATCGTCGCCGAATGTCATTTGCTCGTTGGTCGGAGAATTCAAATGGTTTGGCTTCCAGTTTAATCATTTCATCGAGAACCTTTGATGATTCTCTCTTTCGGATAAATTCGTGGATTCGAATATCGTCATAATCCGGCATGAATGGATCATCGTCGTCGGAGATTATCAAATTCCCCGTTTGCCTGCCAGTTTCGAGTAATGATTCCTCGAATAATTCTTCCTCCGACGCGGCGATATCTTTGATTGGTTTGACTCCGATGTGTAACTTAACTGATGAAAGATTCCCGCTACCATCAGCATCTTTACACGCGCGGATGAATGATGAAATGATTTCGTGAACCATCCCATGTTCAACATCGAGATCGACCTTCCGTCCGTTGATTGACAGCTTCCCATACACGGTTCGATTCAAAATCGTCATTTCATTTCTCCTGTGTCTGATTCACACTATCCGAGCCGCCGTCCAGCATTCGCATCAAGTCTGCCTCCAGATCATCCGACACGGCGAATCCGCCATTCCTTCCACGATTCAATCGTTCCTCCGCTTCAACCTTCGACCGCGCAAGCACAATGTCCACACATTTATTCATCGATTTCGGTCCAAGCCATTTGGCTAACTCCATAATACACTCCGTCAATGTCCCGTTATGAATCAGAACCCCATCGTGCGGGGAGCCGACATTCCGGGCGGCCAGCCAAATCACAGTTGTTGCGCGCATTTCAATGATTCCTTTCACGGGATTTGCAATGATGATTCTCGTAATCTTTAGATGCCCATCAGTTGCAGGGATTAGTCTGCCTGCAATGATTCCTCTGTCTTTAGATGCCCATCAGTTATCAATGGTTAGTCTGCCTGCCGGCAGGGCCGGATTCGTCATATCACATCCATTCCCAAATGTCAAGTATTATCTTATCTTACATCTTATAGATAGTTGGTGAACCCGCCTGCCGTGACCATCCCTCCCCGGCCCCTTTCCTGAATCCCGTCACCCATGATTCCCAATCCATTCACTTCCGCGAATCCCACTCACGGAGTTGCTGGTCTGAGTCTCACAAAAACCCCCTCCCTTTGAAAATTTTTATATTTAATCACTGGGAGTCGGGGGATTAGTGAGGATGACAGACTCCCAAGCCTCAACCCGATGATGGGCGGAATGAATCATGCTACGCGCGCGCACGGTATCGGAAAGGCTCCCGGACCAGCCGCCAGCCGAAGGGCGCTCACCAACTACCTATAAGACATAAGATAAGATAATTATTTGATTCACTCCGCCCAAACCAACACAATGAATCCTCGGACCGATTCACCAACGCCCACATCCGCACACGCGCGCACGCGAATCATAGCGCCACGAACAAAACCAGAACAAAATCTATTTCTTAACTTCTCCGCCCCTTACGACTCCAGCCCACAAATCCAAATCGCCTCAAACGATTCGCCGGGTTGCATTCGTCGAGCACAATCCAACGGCCATTCAAAAAAATTTTCCTACCGCCCCTTGACAATCCTCTCACAAATCCTCACTATCCAAAACAGCCATCGGGCAATTCCGCCTGATCGCTGAATCAACCAAGGAACTTACATCATGGCAGACACCAACACCAATCCCGCCACGGACTCCAACGGCGCGAACAACAGCAAGACCAAAACTGTTCTCGACGATATGGACTCCCGGCGCGTTTTCGACACCACGGAATCCGCTGCGGCGTATCTCGCCGATTGCATGTCGAAATTTTCCGACTTCGGCGACTATCCCGTGGTTTCGCCAATCGACGCCAAGCGCGAAGGCGGCGCAGTTCAGGGACTCGGGCAGGATGAATCGGGCAATCTCGTTTTCGACCCGGAAATCTTCTCGGAATCCATGCAGACGGTAATCGCCGTGCTGACGACTCGCGGCGAAGGCTCTGGTTCGTCTAAGGTCAAGGCAATCGTCGTTTACCCGCAGCCGCGAATCGACGACGTGCTTGCCGACGAATCCGGGCGCAAATGGCTGGAAGCCCGGTATGAGACGGAAATCAACCGTGCGGCTGTTCGTGTTCTCCGGGACACAAAGGACTCGATTGTCGATCTGTCTGACATGACTGTCCTCGACCAGATGCCCAAGAGCCTCGCGGATTACGTCACGTCCTCGCGCGTTGGCACGTCCACGCTGCTGGAAGCCTTCGAGGAGTTTTGGAAGCCGATCAAGACTGCGCTCGGCAAACTGTCGAAATCGTGGAAACTGGCGAATCTTCCGAAGCGCGAGTTTAAGAACGCTATGTCGAGCACGGCCTATGCGCAGCAATTCTATCCCACGTTGGAAGATGCAGCGCTTGGCGGCGGGAAGCGCGGGAGTCTGTTTGTGATCGCGCTTGGAGCATTCAAGCAGGAAGCCGCGAAGGCCGGAAAGGACACCACTATTTTCGACCAATGGCTCAATACCCGCGATGATTATGTCATCGACGATTCTGTTGAATCCGAGGACGATGAGGATACCGAATTGTCGGCGGAATCGCTGCTCGCGGCCCTTGCCTCCCCGGCCAAGGATCTGGGTTCGGAGTCGGAGACGGAAGGCGAAGGATCGGGCGAGTAATCACCGGCTGACTGTGGGGCGAGTTAATCAAATGGCTCGCCCCATTCTTTTGGAGGCGTCGGAATGACCTACCCGCCCCGTCTCAATCAATTCGTTCGTTTACTTACAGCCGTTCAATCGGAGGAAATCAATGACTCGTTGGACCTTTCAAATCCGGTGGCCTACTCCCTTCACGGAGTTAGGCACATGGGAAACATCGAACCGCCGTTTCAACACGGCGAAGGATTCCGCCGAAGCGCTGGCGAATCATCTGGCAATCCACGCGGAAAATGGCACGATTCTACTCGGACGCCTCAAGGCGGTAATTGACTGATCCACTCTCACTCCCCGCCTGGCGGCGGCTATTTGACTCCCACCCCCGCCGCCAGTCATTAAATCAATCATTAACCTTTATTAACCAAAAAATTTCGCCTCGCTTCGCTCGGATTAGAATGGAATCAGCTTCGCTGATGCGCTTGTTTGTGGGAGAGTCACAGCTGTCACGAATCAATCCACGATCACGCTCCCTAGTTAGGTTCTGTTTTTCGGACATCGTTTGATTCATGCCGGGGGGATGACCCCCCAATCGTTTTGGCTCGCGCCGCTCTTAATATGGCACCCGCTATGCCGAACAAAAAATCACTGACGTCCCCCGCATCCCCTGGAGTCGTTGGGGGTAGGTGGGAAAAATTAAAAAATAAAAAATTTTGGGGTCGGTTGCCCTTGCACTCTGAATCAGAAGGTTGAAAACAAAATGGGTGGAATGAGTAAAATGACGGTCGAAGGTCTGAGTGAAATGCTCGGCCGACCAGTCAGTGATTCAGTAGTGCTAGTCGCAAAGAACATGGTGCTCGGTGGGAGCAGGGAGTCGGTCGCCCAGATTTTGGGTGTCTCTGATTCAGAAGTCCAAGAGCTAATGGACAGCCAGGATTACAAAGACGTCCACCTTCTCGTCGCCGCGCAGTATAATCACGATTCTGTCGAAACGGATTTGACTTATGATGAGATTGAATCCGCCGCGTTGAAGAAGATTGCCAAGGCGATTGATCGGGAAAGAGATGTTGACCGTTTGGTGCGAATCGCCACCATGGCCAACAAAGCAGTCAGGAGGCAGAAGATGCCGAGTGGTTCAGACGCGCTTGATCCCGGTTCGGCCAAGGGAGTTGTGAGGCTGACGCTTAGTCGACGAATCGTTGAGAGGCTGAACGGGACGCAGGGCGTGGAGCGGTCGATCACCGATCAGGTCTCGATTCATAGCGAATCGGTAAAGCGTCCGACATTTGATGAGATCAGCGGGTTTTTCAATCCGACAGCTGATTCGCAGGAGGCCAAACAGATTTCGAACCAGGAGTCAGAGATCACGGCTGACGCGATTGGGAAGTTGCTGGGAATATGATTCACACATGTGCCAGCGCAGGCGAAGCCGAGCACCGAGGCTCTCCAAACCACCGTGATTCCTACTGCGAGCACCGGGACCCGGCACTGAACCATTGTGATTCTCATCGCGAACCGTTTGTGGAATTGTAACCGATGATTCCCGAGAGTGACGATTGGAATGAGGACGAAGCGGTTGATGAACTCGACCGGTTGCTGGGCGCTGCGGATCGGGCTTCGGGAGTCGAAACGGTCGATACAATTGTCGATCGGGAGTCAATGCAGAGTGCACTGCGAGACTCAGGGGAGTTGTTTATTGAGTTCTTTCTCGGCGACGAGTTGATTTTCCCAGTTCCTCTGATTCACGTGGAGGTTTGGAAACTCCTGACCAACACGGCGTTGCAGCGGGTGTTGCTTGCCATTCCGAGAGACCACGCGAAAACCACGCTTGCGAAGCTTTGTGTCGTTTGGTATTTCCTCTATACGAATCATAGGTTCTGCGCGTATGTGAGTAATACGAATTCGCGAGCCAAGGATGCCTGCCGGGATATTGTTAATTTCTTGAAGTGTGATAACTTCCGGCAAGTGTTCGGCGATATCCGAGTCGTCAAGGATAGTGAGACTGAATCAATCTGGATATTCGATCTTCCGCTTGGAAATGGGAAGGTCAAACGTTGTATCTTGCGTGCGATTGGCGCAGGCCAGACCATGCGCGGGATTAACGTGGATAATCAACGCCCGGATATTGCAGTCGTCGATGACTTAGAGGATAATGATAACACCGAATCGGATGTCCTGCAGAAGAAACTTGATTTGTGGGTGTTCGGTCCATTTATCAAAGCGCTTGCGCGGCAGAAGAAAATAATCTGGCTTGGGAATATGTTGAAGAAAACGAGTCTTTTGGCTCGTCTTTCGACAAACCCGAGGTGGAATCCTGTGGTCTTTGGCTGTTTGGTCAAGGATGAATCAACGGGGCAAATTGTTCCTCTGTGGCCGGATCGGTGGCCGATGGAGGAATTGATCGAGGATTTTAACGAATATCGCGATCTGGGTCTGATTGAGACTTGGATGTGCGAAATGATGAATATGCCCGGTCATGGGAAGAATGGATTCCGGGCGGATCAGATATTCATGGTTCCGCAGCCCTTGCCTGACGAATCATCCGCGGCATTTCTTGTTCTCGATCCGGCATTCGGAGAGAAGGAAGTAAATGATGATTCGTCGATTACGGTCCATGTGCTCCGGGAGTCGGATCAGTTACCCGTCGTCGCGGAGGACGTGACCGGGAAATTCACGGAAGCGGAGTTGTTTGACCACATGCTTCGGCTTGGCCGGAAATGGAATGCGTGGGTGTGGGGAATTGAATCAGTTGCTGCGCAGAGGGTGTTGATTACGCTATTCAACACTTACATGGCACTCCGGCAGATACCGAATCATGTGGAAATCGTGCCGTTGATGTCGGGCAAAGGCGATCCCAAAATCATGCGTATTCGCGGATTCGTCTCAATGATGGCGAAAAAAGAATACGCAATTGCGGATACCATGTTGAATTTCGTTACGCAGGCGCTTAATTACAATATGATGAAGAAAGGCAACGTCGACGACTTGCTTGATTCATGCGCGTATGGACCGCAGATGATACAGAATCATCTTGGCTTAATCATGGCTGCGACGTCGGGATTGAGTGAAGAAGAATTACTCGCCAAGGCTCGGTCGCAGTTTGGAACGGAGATTTGCAGTGTCTGATATCGTTAGCCTCGAAACCGCAATCGACAAGATTCCGCAGCCGTCGGGATTCAAGTATCCTGCGCCGCAGGTTCACGCCAGCCATCCTTTCGTGAATCAGAAGAGCCATCAGAAATTGATGGATTATATTCGGCCCCGCCTCGCCCAGGGGATACAGGTTCGGGATAACCAGGTTCTCCGATTCGCACAGATCGATAAGAATGTCGCGGGCTGGATGCGCTTGAGCGATGAGGACAAAAAGAGGAAATTGAAACAGGCTTCCACAGGGATTCCTCAGGCCGTTCTCACGAATCTCCCGCTGACGTATATTCAGCTGGATGATTTAAGCACGTATTACTCGCAGACATTCGCGCCGGGCAAGGCTATGTTCTATCAAGCGGGTAAGCCCGATGAGGTTGATTCGGCAAGCCAGATGGTCATGCTGATGAACAATCACGCGATTTATGCGGGCTATTATCGGGAGTTGTTTCAGTCCGTCTGGTCGATGCTAAAGTATAATATCGGCGGGTTGTTCACCGGATGGGAAACGGAGACTGGCCCGCGAATGCAAATCGGTCCTACGAATCAAGTGACCGGCGTCGAAGATGAAATCGTGTGGGAGGGGAATAAGATCAAATCGTTGGATATGTATAATACCGTGTATGATCCGACGGTTCCACCGCACTTGGTTTATAAGGAAGGCGAATGGGCGGCGAGGATTTTCGTCCGGAGTCATTATTGGCTGGCGAGTCGTGCGCTGGCCGGGCAGTATTTCAATTGCTCCGACGCGCTTACGAATGACGAACGATTCAATAACTGCCGCTACTATCGGCATCCGCCAGTCGAAGCCAACATGCAGGATGACCAATCGTCGACGAGCAATTGGATCAGCCGGCTGAGTGACAACGCGGATTATTATCAAACGACTGGGTATGAGTTTGTCGAAATGTTTATTCGACTCAATCCGGTTGAATTCAATCTCGTCCCGAGCAACGAGCGTGCGACAAGGAATCATTATGAAGTCTGGCGCATCACGCTGTTGAATGATCGTCAGATCATTGATGCGAAGTGGATGAATAATATCCATAATCACATTCCGTTTTATTTTGGGTTGATTAACGACGACGGGATGGGGATTCACCAGAAATCCGTCGCCGAGATTCTCGAGCCTTTGCAGAATCTGGCCAGCCATATTATGAATATCCACATCCAAGCGACTCGGAAGAAGTTGTTTGGACTCACAGTTTATGACAAGTCGATTGTGGATTTGTCAAAGATTCCCGAAGGTGAGGTCGCGGGTCGAGTCCCTGCCGAACCGACGGCAGCCGGGAAGAATCTCAACGAGGCCATCTGGCGCGATGAAACGAATATCGACACGGAAAACTCAATGCAATCGCTTGACGCGGTGATGAAGATCGTGAATCAGTTCTTCCCCACCCAAGCGCTTCCGAGTCAGATCGCGGGCATCGACCGGGCGGTTAGCCAGCAGGTTGTCGCCGTCCAGCAAGGTGCGAATCGCAGGCAGCAAAAGTCAGCGCTGTTGTTGGATTCGACTTGCCTGCGCCCCATGCGATTCTCGTTGTATTATAACATCCTCCAATATCAGCGGGATGGCGCGGAGATGACGGATTTCCGAGGGCGCAAAGTCACGGTGGATATCGAGAATCTTCGCAATACGGATTTGCCGTTTATCATCGGCATGGGACTCAAAGCCATCGACCGACAGATGATTGCCGATCGGTTGCAGCAGATCATTTTTGCTCTGATTCAGAATCCGCAATCCGCTCAGCGAGTCGATGTGCTGGCGCTGATCGATTACTGGACGGACATGCAGGATATCGACGTCAACATGAAGCAATTCGAGTTGACGAACGAGCAGGTTGCCGCCAATGCTGCGGCTGCGAATCCCCAGGAAGGCACTGGCATTCAGCCTGCAACGAATCCCACGGCCGTCACGGAGCCGATCTATGGTTGACGGGCGCACGGTCTAACCTCTAACGGAGTCAGAAGATGATTGTTCCAGACATGATTCTCGGGTTGATATCCGATGAGCACGATCCTGTTCGCATGGCGTTGATGACGCTTGAGTCTGCGAAGTTCTGGGACCGCTTGATTGAATTGGAGACTCGGGTAATCATTGATCGGTGGCCCACCGACTCTCCTGATTCACAGATGAATATTCTAAATCGACATGCGATTCAGAGAGAACTGCTGGTTGCAATGTCGTTGACCGGGAGGAAACTCGTGCAAGATAGGGTTCAGGGCACAGGAGAATCGTGATGGCACAGAATGGATCGAATCAACCCACGGCGGAATCGCGTCGCCAGGCCATGCTGGCCTTTCAGCGTATGCGGAGTGAGTCGCTTCATGACTCCCACACCACAACTGGGGATGGCAATTCGGGGGTGATTCAATCCCCCAAAAAGTCTCAAACCGTCGACAATCGGACATGGTATCAGAAAGTCATCGACGCGCTTGGGGGCCGGCCGTAGGGGGTCGGTGAATCATGGCAGACGGAAAGTAAGGAGAATCAAAATGCGTAGGTTTGGAGATTTGGTGAATGGAGTCAGCACTCCGGCGCTGATGGGTGTGGTGGCAATGACTCCGAGTGAGCGCAAGAAGGGTCGATTCATGCGTGCCCCGGAAGGTCACAGCGAAGGAGGCGCTAGCGAGGGCGGCAATAACGGGGGTGAAAATCCCAACTCGGGTGGAAACGGGGATTCCCCGCAAAATAACACTGGACAGGACTTCAACCCGCGCGCATTTTGGGATGATCCGGCCGAGGAACCCGCGCCCAATGGGAATCAGCCCAATGGAAACGGAAACCAGCCGGGGAATCAGAGCCAACCCGGGCAGAATGGAGGTGATGACCTCGGGACAGCGATATCGAATCGGGTGAAGCAGTTCGCCCCGCCAGCGGTGATGACCAAGGAAGCCATCGAAGCAATCGGCGAGGGGAACTACGATAAATTCAACGAAGGCCTCACCAATGCGATTCGCGGTTCCATGGAGCAATCGATCGGTTTGATTGTGAATCTGATGGGCAAATTCGGCGAGCACATGGAAGGGAAGTTCCAGTCGATGCTCGAATCGTCCCATCAGAATCGTGATTCGAAGAGTTTCCTTCGGGAGCAGGTTCCCGCCTCGAAGAATCCGGAACTCCAGCCGATTATCGATTCGCTCTATGATCGTGCACTCAAATTGTCGAAGGGCAATCGCGAGCAGGCAGTCAGCATGACGAAACGGATGATGCGCGCGATGGCCGAAGGAACGGCAAGCGATTTGAATCTGCACGTGGCCCCGGTTGGTTCTGATTCGGACCCCGCCCCCACCAGCAAGACCAACTGGCTGGAGGCATTGAACGAGAGTTGATTTAAGAAAGGAAGGGTAAGGCAACATGGCGATCAAGGGTATTTTCAGTTCCTGGCAGGGAATCGTGGGGGAACGGTCGGGCGATTTCGCCTCGTCGATCCTCTACTACTACCCGACCGGACAGGCACAGCTTTTCGCGATTTCGGCGGGCATTCCGACTGTCGGGGCAGGGGATACGACCTTTCACTGGTATGAGGACTCCCATATCAGTGGCCGTGTTGCCTGCACCGGTGGCGGTGTGACCAACACGATTTCCGTGGCGGATGGCTCGTTCTACGTTCCGAATCAGATTCTTCTGGTCGAGGAAACCGGCGAGTATGTGTTCGTCACGGGAGTCAACGGCAACGATCTGACCGTGATTCGTGGCATGGGCGGCACCACGATTACCGCCGTCACCAACGCGCATCACGTTCAGCTGATCGGCAACGCGCACGAGGAAGGTTCGGAGAAGCCAACCGCCGTGACTCAGCAGGGCACGCCGCGTTCGAATCTCGTCCAGATTTTCCGCAATGCGTGGGCAATCACCGGAACGGCGAAGGCGGTCAAATACCGGACCGGCGACAAGCTCGCGAAATCCCGGCGTGAATGCGCGATGTATCACTCCGAGGACATGGAGCGTTCGTTCATCTGGGGCAAGAAGCACGCTGGCGTTTACAACGGGAATCAGTTCCGTCTCACCGATGGCGTTGTGACGCAGATCGAATCGTTCGGTGGCACCGTGGCGACCGCAGCGACGGGCGGAGTCGCCGGCCAGCTGAGTCTCAAGGACCTCACCGAATTCGTTCGGCAGGTGTTCTCCGTCGGAATCAAGGGTCAGCCGAATGAACGAATCGTTTATAATGGCGATATCGTGCTTCAGGCGCTCCAGCATATGACCATCGCGGATTCGGTTTATAACATCCAGTTCAACGAATCCGCCGTCGGCATTAAGGTCGGCAAGCTGGTCACGGCGTTCGGGACGCTGAATCTGATGACGCATCCGATGATGAACGAGAACCCGAACTGGACGAAGGAAATGTATGTTCTCCATCCGGGCGGACTCCGGAAGCGGATGCTGCGCGATACGTTCGAGGAGAACTATGACAAGAACGGACTCCGGGCCAACGGCAAGGATGCCGATGAGGGACTCATGACCACGGAAGGCGGCATGGAAGTCGCCGGCGCCCGCGCCATGGGAATCTATCGGAACATCTCGAAGGGCGTCAAGTCCGACTTCGCGTAATCGGTTTTCGCCAGCGACTCGGCGAAAGGGTTCCCGGCTAGTCAACGCTTCCTCTGTGCGGATGGCTAGCCGGGGATTCTTGTGAGCAATCTCTACGGAGGAATCAGATGAATTTCAACGTCAAGACGGATTTGAATCCCAACAAGCCGGGCGTTCAAATCGAGGGTGAGAAGGGTGAGAAGATCGAAAAATCGGCGCCGACGGCGAGTTCCAGTGATTCCGTAATCTTCTCGTGTTATCCGCTCGAACGATTCAATGTCGGCACGCGCTGGCAATTCGAGAACGGTCAGCTGAAACTCAACGCGAGTGAGGCGAAGGAATTCGAGGAGTTCCTGGCCTCGGCCGACGTTCGCACGAAGAATCTCGTGAAGAAAATCGACGTCGACGCCGCGAATGCGATGCTTCTGGCCCGCGCGCCGGTGGCCTCGAAGGTCGTCGATTCGGCCATTCATGGCGAAGATCGCACGCCGATCAAGGGCACCGAGAATCTGAATCAGACGCTGCAGTCGCAGCAGGCCGGTCAGTAATCACGAGTTTCGGGGAACGTCTGCCATGACTACTTTTTCGCAACTAGTGGATGCTATGATTCTCGAAGTGAGGCGCCCCGACCTTGCTGTCGAGATTCATTCCTATGTGGTTCAAACGATTCGCGAAGTGCACTTTGAACCTGAGCATTACAATGCGGTGCTGTTTCGGAACAACCTCAAGGAAGCATCCCTAGTTGCGAATTTGGACACGGGATTCACTTGGACAATCCCGAACCCCACGATTTTTCAGGCGATGCAGGCTGTGCGGTATGATTCGGTGATCGACGTGGATGGTTGCCCCGTCTACGCGAAGGAACGAGTCCCCGGCCGAGCAATGAGGGATTCCCTGTATTTCTACTATCGGGCGACGGATTATTTCGCGTTTGCGAATTATGGTGGGAATCAGGCACAGATTTCGCTGGCGTATTATGAGTATCCCCGGTCGTTGAAATACTACGCCCCGGATGCGCGTCCGGCAACTTGGGACGACGAAACTGGTTGGTCCTATGCCGAAGGAATCGTGACCGATGAGGAGAAAGCCGCCGCGCGGGAGAAAACCACGAATTGGCTTCTCGAGCGCTGGGATATGGTTCTGAAGGAAGGAATCAGAGCGAAGGTTTATAAGCGACTCAGCGATGACACGCGCTCGCGAACGAGTTATAGTTTATACGCGCAACTCCGGCAGGGGCTTTTTACGTCGGAAATCGCAGCAGGGGACGGGGTTTACTAGATGGCTGATGAGCGTCGAGTTCTCGGGATTGAATTGTTCCCCGACCTCAGCGAGGAAATCGATCGGCGGATTATGCACTCGGAAACGCGGATTAAATACTGGGTCGTCGGCGGCGTCTTGGTTCACCTGCTGACACTGGCAATCTCCGTGATTCCCGTGGTGTTTTATCTCGGCCAGATTTCCCGCGATATTTCGGATGCGACGAATAAAGTGAATGCCTTGCAGGTCAAGTCCGATGAATCAAATACCGAGGCTGCTCGGTGGATTCGCGATCGCATGGCGTGGGAAGCCTCGATTGAACAGTGGGCGGCCAGCAAGGGGTATCACGCCAATCAAGGTGTGAATCAATGAGCGGATTTTATTCTGCCGGTCTGGAGTCGTTATGGCAATGGGCGCTCGTGACGGGCGCACGGCCGGCTGAAAACATCGTAATCCGATGCGTGCTGGTGAACAATACGTATGTGTTTGACCCGAGCCACGCGGATTACGCTGCGCTTGGGGATTCCCCGATGCTCGATCCGGTTGACCTTTCAGGAGTCGTGATAACCGGCGGGCTGCTCGATGCGGATGATGTGGTGTTCGACCACCCGAATCTGTTGGGGTTGACGGTTTCAGGAATCGTGATTTTCCTCTCATGGTCAGCCGGGACGAAACTTCTGGCGTTTATCGATCAGGGTGGGGTGACGATTCCGCAGTTGTTGTCGGAAGGCAACGTGACGATCAAATGGCCTGAGGCCGGGATTTTAAGGATTGGATGAGCCATGGCTTTCAAAGGATTCATCGAAGTTTTTGACAATTACGGGACTAATCGCGACGCCGCGAGCGGCGGAATCTCGGCTGTGTGGGCGGGCTTTAATAACGGGAATTCCTTGTATAGTCCGGGAATGCGCGGGCATGGATCATCCGTGCATTGTGAATCCCGCTGGTCCATGGGCGTTCGGGTATTCCCGCAAACCAGCCAATTGAGTATTTTTTTCACGATCAAGGTAGGATTATTCGCAGACGGTATTCAGCGGATATTTCAGATTCGCAACATCAATAACCAAAATGTGACTTATATAATGGTAGGTCCGCTCGGGCATATCATGGTCGGTCCGAACAATAATTCAGCGACCGGGGCGTTGATTAGTGAAGATATTTTGGCGCCGAATACAATCGAAAATGTTGCGATTACGCTGGATATCACTGACCCGGTCAATTCTGATGTGAAGATTTCGATTCGAGGAAATACGCCAACGACTGGAGTTCTTGATATCAGCAATGCCGCCGGGCCTTATGCGGCCGTTGCAGCTGCGGGTTGGGATATCACGAGTCAATCGCTTCAGGCTGATTTTGACGCGATAATTTTTCAGTGTGATTCGACGGAGTTGATTCCCGAGGTTGAAGGCTTCTGGTTGTCTCCTAATGTGGATGACACCAAAGGATTCACGCCGCTGACCGGAGTCGATAACTTCGCGATGGTCGACGATCCGGATGGATGTGATGGCGATACGACGTATAACGTCGCAGACGTCGTTGGCACGAAGGACTTGTTCGGAGTCACGAATACCACCGGCATTGCTGAATCGATCTGGTGCCTGTCGCAATTCTCGTGCGCGAGGAAAGAAGAGGCCGGGACTCGGCAGAGTCAGAACATTCTCAAGCTGGTGAATGAGCACCCCGGCGAACCGTTTGCACTGAGTCAGACGTGGAATTGGTATTACGATCACTTTCAAACGAATCCGGAGAGCGCCCTTCCGTGGCAGCAGGCGGATATCGACGGCATCGTCAAAACGGGCTATGCCATTGTCCTGTAAGGAATCACAATGGCCGTTCGGAAGTCCTTTCATCAACTCCTGGCTACGACAGCACTAGCAAGCCCGACGCGGTTTAGCTATCATGGGCTGTTGTCGATTATTGCCAAAGCAGGCCCGACGCGGTTTACGAGTCACAGACTGTTATCAACCGTTGCCAAAGCAGGTCCAACGCGGTTTACGAGTCAAGGGTTAGTCTCGCTTCAAAGTCAGTTTGGCCCTACGCGATTCACTAGCCATGGATTGATTGTCCTTCAATCGATTCATCGGTTATTGAAACCGGAGGAATTGCTTGGGGGTCAGGTCTTTGCCGGGGTGAAGATTGGGCGCACGACAAGCCAACTCCAAGTCCCGGAAGCCAATCCCTACCGCCCGACCACGCCGATGGAGTTCGGTGATTCGTTGGCGTCTCCAGTTGACTCATTCATCCGCGAGCAAACTGCCACGATTCGTGAGCAGCACAATCTCACGCAAGCCGGGGATACGACATTTCCTTGGCAGATTTTGACTCAGACGCAGGCACCTGGCAAAAAGATTTACACGCTTGGGAGTCTCGGCCGGTTTTACCATGAGACGTTAGGGTTGATTCTTGCCAGGTATGTTCAGTTCAAGAATCTTTCCTCGGATATGGCGCTCGGCTCGCCGGTTGGTTTCCTGAAGTCTGTGAATCAGATCAACTGGCAAGTAACCGACCGGATCGATTTGTCGTCCCCCGACATGGTTTTGGGAATCATTGGCGCATATTCAATTCCGGAAGATGAATCATATGGCTGGGTGATCGTCAACGGCGCCACGATTTCCTCCGTCGGGTCAACGGATTTGACTCTACGGGCGCACGGTGAACCCGTCTCTTGGAATGCAACCGGGGAGGTATCCGTCAATGGCATTGGGCGTGTGGTTGGAAGAATCCAAGGAGCACAGGCGGCAGGCGGCTTACTTCCGGGCGCTTTGTTTGTCGAAACGGAGTCGTGGTCGAAGGCCCAGCTTGCTGGATTATTTAATGCGGACTTCTCGACCATTGCGAATCAGATCGACGAACTGCAAAAGCAGATTGATTTAATCGGCAACCCGATCAATTATCAACCGCAGATTGATGCGATCAATACGACGTTGACGAATCTGGTCAATCGCATGGCAACCGAGGAACTTCGGCGCGCCAATGCCGACCGGGATTTGAATCAAAGAATCAACGCGATCGACGCGGTTTCGCAGGATGAGTTCAACCAAACGATTCAGACGCTGACGACCCAACTGACCGGGCAGATTGCTGCGGTCTCGGTCACGGCCACTTCGGCGTTGAATGCTGCGAATCGTGCGAATGATCGAATTGACAAGATTCCGATTGTCGATGTTGATGCGTTGAACGCGACGCTGTCGTATCTGCTGTCAAAGGGCGACGCGAGATTTCCGTTGGTCGATGGATCGGTTCCACCGAATTTGGTTTACCTCGACGACGGTTCATTAGTTTGGGAAGGATAAGGAATCATGGGTGGACGGCTGTTGGATTACATTGCGCAAGGCGCAGCGGCGAATCTTCCTGACCCGGCGGGAATGCCCGATTTGATTGCAACGGGTGCAGCGGCGCTGTATTACGCGAATGATACGAAGATTCTTTACGGATTCAATGGTGACACCGCCCTCTGGGATGTGATCGGGGTTGGGGAACTGGCGAGTCTGACGGACGTGGATGTGGTAACGACTCCCCCGACCGATGGCCAAGTCTTGGTTTGGAATGGGGTAGCAGGGAAATGGGAGCCGGCAAGTCAATCAGGGGGATTGACAGTTGCGCGGAATTGCAGCGACACTACAGAGTCCACTACCACCCACGCCAGTAAGGGGACGATTTTCGCGCCGGTCGCTCCAGTTGTGGTTCGAGGAATCATCCCGCGTTGGACTGCGATCGCGGGTCATGATTACGCGGGATACTTGCTGGAAATTGATTTAATCGCTTTGACCGTGACGACGGTGCTGGGATCTGCCGTGTTGAGTGGATTGGCTGCTGGAGATCAATATGCCCTGTTTGATTTCGGAGCGCCGGTTAGCTTGGAATTGGGAAAGACTTACGCCACTTTGCTTCAAGATCGATCCGGTGCAACGGGAACCGCCGCTCTTGGAATCCTCGGGGCTACGAACAATGTGAATGTGAGTGTTTATTCGGGCCTTGCGTTGAAACAGGTTGATTGCATTTTTATCGATCAAACAACCGAGGTGATTGCAGGGACTGCATTTGCGCGGGGGAATAATTTGGTTTACTGGATTGACATCTTGGGAAGCGTCGTATTGTCCTGATATTTCATTTGACGGGCGCACGGTGATTTCCTAAGATTCTCCCGCCAAAATAGGAGGCGAACAATGGATTCAATCATCAACCAAATCGCGCAGTGGCTGGGAGTCGATCCGAGTGTCATCATCGCGCTGATTCCCACGCTGGTGTTCTTTTTCAATCTCGCGGCCCGGGCCATTCCCGATGACGCGACGGGCGCACTGGGAATCCTCCGAAAGATCGTCAAGGTCCTCGGATTGTATCTGTCGAACCGCGTGACCAGCGGAGTCACAGTCAACGATGCGGCCAAGGCTACCGCTCAGGCGTTTGAATTGGGGATGCCCGAGACGCGCCCGGACGCTTACGAAGAGCCGGTTCCGACTCCCTCACAGCAGGAACGGGATGGCCGTGGACGATTCATCAAGAAGGGAGGATCGTGAAATGAGGAATGTCGTGTGTTTGGTGGCGTGGGCGGTGCCGGTAATGGCTCTGACCGGTTGTGCCACGATTCAGGCGGGGCTGGGCAAAGTCGGAAATTTCGTGTGCGATCATCAGGTCGAAGTCACGACGGCCGCCAATCAGGCGTTGGATCAGGCGAATCAGATCAATGACCCGACGCGCCGGGCCGTGGCGATTTCGGCGGCCGAGGCAATGCTCAATGCGGTGGCGGCTTGCCCGGTTGCCGTGAATCAAACGGAGAATTGAAAATGCTCAGGGGCGAGTTCAGGTTTAAAAACGGTCTTGTGATTCCCAACAACGTGACAACGTTCGGGGCGCAGACGATTCTTGATCTCGCCCTTCGAGCGCACGTGGCGGATTTTTATGTCGGTCTGTGTCAGGGAGTCTACACGCCTGACCTGCAAATCGAATCATTGATCGAACCCACAATCGGAGTGAATGGGTATGCCCGATTGGCGCTGGCTCGGAATGACGTCGATTGGCCGACAGCGGGATTGTTGAATGGCCAGCCGTATTTGGAGTCGAAGGACCTGGTCTGGCTGGCAGTCGGCGCGGCGTTTGACAAGCCGATCACTCGGATGTTCATTGCGCCGTCAGCGGATGCGGTGGTCGGGAATCTTTTCTGCTTGTCGGGCGCACTGCCGGCAGAATTGACCATTGGCCCTGACACAATCGAATCGGATCGGACATTCAATTACCGACTCTACTTGAGGTAATCCGAACATGCGGTATGAATCAAAAGACTTCAAGGGCTTGACCCCGTCGGTCGATGTTCGGAAGTTGGAGGATTTGTATGTCCTGTCGGGGAGAAATTACGTCCTTGACGTATTCGGCCCGAAATCCGCATTCGGCAACAGGTTTCTGACTCCCTACCCGGTCGGCAAATCGGCCCATTGGCAATCATGTCGCCTTCGCTTGCGCACGGAAGTCGGTGGGGCCGATCGCGTTTTCGTGTTCATGGCTGATGGGATTTACGAATGGCGTGAGGATTTGGGCGGGTGGCGTGTGATTTACATTACGCCGGATACATCAGTGAGTCCCTATCGTTGGTCGTATGGCTATCTCAATGGAATTATGTTTTTCTGCCATCCGATCGTCGGGATTCTGGCGTATGATATCGACGCCGATTTGTGTGAGCCGTTGGTCGGCCCGGGAGTCCCTACGCAGGCGATTGGCTTGGCGGTGAATAATGGCCGGCTGATCGTTTTCGATGATGTGAATTATTACTTCTCCGCGCCCGGCGATGGGACGGATTTCAATCCCCGATTGGGTGGTGCGGGTTTTCAGGTGATTTCCGCCGTTGTCGCCGGATTCCCGATTTGCGTTTACGGCTATGCCGGCGGGACGATTCTTTTTACCACCGGCGGAGTCATGAGGAGTGAGTTCACTGGTGATTCGTTTGTCTACCGCCACCGGCCGTTGAACACGGAATTCCGTCCGATGAATTCCTTCTGCGCGTTGCAGTTGGACGACAACACGGTTGCGTTTCTCGATGAGCGCGGGCTGTTTCAGACCCGGGGTGAAGCTCCGACTCCCATGACCCCATTGTTTAACGAGTTTCTGATTGACTATTTGCAGAAATACAATCTCAAGGTTGGGCAAAATGTTCGGCTCGAATGGGATGAGTTGAAGCGGTATATGTATCTGTCCGTGAGTTTGAGTCAATCGAACCCGATTTACGAAAAGGCGTTTGTCCTTTACCCCGCGATCGATAAATGGGGGACGTTCGATGAGAATCACTATGGCATCGGCCCATTGTTGATTCAGGACTCCAGCCGTGGCGACGATTATTTTGGGTTTGTTGATGAATCCGGGAGGGTTCGGTATTGGGATTACGTCGGGTCCCGGGAGATTTTGCCCCTCGCCCCGACCTTGAATTCCTACTATCCATTGATTCAAACGCCAGCAGCTAAAAGTCCGACGGGTGGCGGTGTTGTCCTTGGCTCGTCGATGACGGTGAATACGTTTGATGATTCCCTGATCACGTCACCGGCCGGGTATTATCCGAATGATGGGACCAATCCTGCGCCGGCGGAACTCACCGACCTTGATGCTGTGATTCAACTCGGCCTAATCCGAGACCGGGAGAATAACTCCCTCGATCGCATGATCGAAATCTCCGCGTTGTTTATCGGAAATGTCTTGTCCGGCGAAGCAGATCAGGCTGGTGAAGATTTCAATCTGATTCCCGATGGCACGTCCGACGAAGATTACAACGCGGAAGTTGGCTCCGAGGATTTCGGCTATGAGGTAATGAATTATATCAACCACGGACTCCGAGTCATCGGCACGCTTGATGGACATTCATTATTCCTCGACGAAGTTCCCTCGCTGGTTCAATTCAACCAAGCCGGGCGTTATTTCTCTTGTAGTGTTACGGGTCTTTGGGCGATTGTTGAGTTAAGCGCTACGCAAGTCGGCGAAGCATTTCATGTGAAAGTGCTTGAATTAACCGCCGTCGATGCAGGGGTTTTGAATTAGATGAGCAAGATCGTTCAAATCGCTGGCGGTCCCGCAGACACCGAGGATCAATATATCGGTCCTCCGAGGGAATTGCGCGCGGATGAGAGTAACGATGAGTTACGACTCCATGATGGAGCAAAGCGTGGTGGGTGGCGGATTATCAACCGGGACCAAGCCGACGCGCGGTATCAGGAGAAGAACGTTGAACTTGACGGATTCACCTTTGGCCCGCAGCTGAAGGGATTCCCTGCGCGCACTTCGCCCGGCCAGTATCAGATTCGAGTCCTCACGGTCAACGGTGAGAATCTGACGATCCAGAATGCGAACGGGTTGAATGGGAATCCGTATTTCTCGCTCGCAGACACGATTGCGTCGGATCATGTCTTTTCCGGACTCGTGACGTTTGACCAGCAAGTCTCGATGTTGGGCGGAATCAAAGGCGACGTCGTCGGGAATGTGACGGGCAATGTCACCGGGAATCTAACGGGGGATGTGACCGGCGACGTTACGGGTGACGTGACTGGGAACACGACCGGGATTCACGTGGGTGACGTCGATGTTCG
>Ga0164243_10002795_pt1 | contig 28414 bp, 27 predicted proteins | sample OricompcompostOP_FD_108781 | JGI IMG/M metagenome (GOLD analysis project Ga0164243, IMG submission 108781) | Organic Plus compost microbial communities from Emeryville, California, USA - Original compost - Organic plus compost (OP) | ecosystem: Engineered > Solid waste > Mixed feedstock >... | reverse complement strand
CCAGCGCGAAGAACAGGCCGTGGCCCAGAGAGAGGATGCCGGTGTAGCCCCAGATCAGGTCCATCGCCAGCGCGCAGATGGCGTAGCACATGATCTTGCCCAGGAGCGCCACCGTGTAGTCGCTCATGTGGAAGGGGCTGCCGGCGGGCACCGCGAGGTTGAGCACCGGCGCGAGCGCGCACACCGTGATGAGGGCGATGAAGAAGGCGGTCCAGCCCTTGCCCGTGAGCAGCGGCGCCCTGGAAGGAAGAGAGATCGCGCTCATGGCAGCACGGGCAGCATGGGCAGAAACACTCGGCCAGGAACACCGCGGAACCGGCTTTGCCGGGCCGCTGGTGTTGCCCCCTTGAGGGGGGATTCGAGCACACGAAGTGAGCGAGAAACGGGGGTGGTCATGCTTCTCGGCCCTTGATCGCGAAGATGCCCTGCGGCCGCTTCTGGATGAACACGATGATGAACACGAGCACGGCGATCTTGGCCAGCACCGCGCCGGCCCACCCTTCGATGAACTTGTTGAGGATGCCCAGCCCCAGCGCGGCGTACACGGTGCCGGCGAGCTGGCCGACGCCGCCCAGCACCACCACCATGAAGCTGTCGACGATGTAGCCCTGCCCCAGGTCGGGCCCGACGTTGCCGATCTGGCTGAGCGCGCAGCCGGCCAGCCCGGCGATGCCCGAGCCGAGCGCGAAGGCGTAGGTGTCGATGCGCGCGGTGTTCACGCCCATGCAGGAGGCGATGGGCCGGTTCTGCGTGACGCCGCGCACGAACAGGCCCAGCCGCGTGCGGCCGATCAGCCAGCCCATCGCCAGCAGCACCAGCGCGGCGAAGACGATGATGCCGATGCGGTTCCAGGGCAGCGTGAGGTTGTTCATGAGCTGCACGCCGCCGCTCATCCACGAGGGGTTCTCCACGCCCACGTTCTGCGCGCCGAAGAGCGAGCGCACCCCCTGCTGCAGCATCAGGCTGATGCCCCAGGTGGCCAGCAGCGTCTCCAGCGGACGGCCGTAGAGGAAGCGGATCACGCCGCGCTCCAGCACCGCGCCCACCAGCGCCGAGGCGAGGAAGGAGGCAGGGATCGCCGCCACCAGGTACCAGCCGAACAGCGACTCGGGCAGGAAGCGCTGGAACAGCCCCTGCATCACATAGGTGGCGTAGGCGCCGATCATGATCAGCTCGCCGTGCGCCATGTTGATCACGCCCATCAGCCCGTAGGTGATGGCCAGGCCCAGCGCCGCCAGCAGCAGCACCGAGCCGAGGCTGATGCCGCTGAAGATGGCGGCCAGCCGCTCGCCCCACACGAGCGAGGCGTCGATGGCGGCGATGGCCGACTTCAGCGCGGCCTGCACCTGCGCATCGGTCTCGGACGCGAGGCGCTCGTTGAGCAGCAGCTTGGTGTCCGGGCTCCTGCTGTCGGCCAGCAGCTTCGCGGCCTCCAGGCGGCGCGCCTGGTCCTCGCTGCCGATCAGGGCCGCGGCGCGGGCCATCTCCAGCCGCGCCTTCACGGCGCTGCTGCGCTCGGCGGCCAGCGCCTTCTCGATCAGCGGCAGGCGCGAGGCGTCGGGGTCCTTGAACAGCGCCCCGGCCGCCTGCGCCCGCACCTGCTCGTCGGGACTGGCCAGCCGCAGCGCGGCCAGGGCCGCGTCGAGCGCGCCGCGCATGTAGTTGTTGTTGACCACGTCCTCGGCGTCGTCGGGCACCGCCACCTCGGCACCGCTCACCGGGTCGTAGCCCTTGTCGTCGCGGATGACGAAGACCTGCCCGCCCGCCACCTTCACCGCGTCGTCGGCCAGGGCCTGGATGAAGGCGGCGGTCTTCTCGTCGGCGTCGAGCACCGCCTGGTTGAGCGCCGCCACGCGCTCCTCGCTGTCGCCGTCGGCGATGGCGTGCGCCTGCCCGGCGGTGAGGGCCTGGGCCTGCGCCGACCACCCCAGCCACAGGGCGAGCAGCAAGTGCAGGAAGAGACGCAACGAGGACATCTTCACGGATTCCGGGCTCTGGCTCTGGTATTCACTCCTCTCCCCTCTGGGGAGAGGCTGGGTGAGGGGCAAGCGGCGGTGGATGCGCCATGCGGCGCTGTGCCCCCACCCCAACCCTCCCCCAGCGGGGGAGGGAGCAAGTCATCACACCTTCGACTTGCCGTCCGGCTCGTCCTTCTTCTTGTCGTTGCCCTCGATGAACGGGCTCCACGGCTGGGCCCTGATCGGCTCCTTGGTCTTCCACACCACGCTGAACTGGCCGTCGGCCTTGATCTCGCCGATGAGCACCGGCTTGTGCAGGTGGTGGTTCTTCTCGTCCATCTTCACGGTGAAGCCGTCCGGCGCCTTGAATGTCTGGCCGGCCATGGCGGCGATCACCTTGTCGGTGTCGGTGCTCTTGGCCTTCTCCACCGCCTGCTTCCACATGTGGATGCCGATGTAGGTGGCCTCCATCGGGTCGTTGGTCAGCGGCTTGTCGGCCTGGCCGGGCAGCTTCTTGGCCTTGGCGTAGTCGCTCCACGTCTTGATCCACGCCGCGTTGGCCGGGTTCTTCACCGACATGAAGTAGTTCCATGCCGCCAGGTGGCCCACCAGCGGCTTGGTGTCGACGCCGCGCAGCTCTTCCTCGCCGACCGAGAAGGCGACCACCGGCACGTCCTTGGCCTTCAGGCCGGCGTTGCCCAGCTCCTTGTAGAAGGGCACGTTGGAGTCGCCGTTGATGGTGGAGATCACCGCCGTCTTGCCGCCCTGGCTGAACTTCTTGATGTCGGCCACGATGGTCTGGTAGTCGCTGTGGCCGAAGGGGGTGTACTTCTCGTCGATGTCCGAGTCCTTCACGCCCTTGGCTCTAAGGAAGGCGCGCAGGATCTTGTTGGTGGTGCGCGGGTACACGTAGTCGGTGCCCAGCAGCACGAAGCGCTTGGCGCCGCCGCCCTCCTTGCTCATCAGGTACTCGACCGCGGGAATGGCCTGCTGGTTGGGCGCGGCGCCGGTGTAGAAGACGTTCTTCGACAGCTCCTCGCCCTCGTACTGCACGGGGTAGAACAAGAGGCCGTTCATCTCCTCGACCACCGGCAGCACCGACTTGCGCGACACGCTGGTCCAGCAGCCGAAGATCACCGCCACCTTGTCCTGGCCGAGCAGCTGCTTGGTCTTCTCGGCGAACAGCGGCCAGTTGGAGGCCGGGTCCACCACCACGGGCTCCAGCTTCTTGCCCATCACGCCGCCCTTGGCGTTGATCTCGTCGATGGTCATCAGCGCCATGTCCTTGAGCGCCGTCTCCGAGATGGCCATGGTGCCCGACAGCGAGTGCAGGATGCCGACCTTGATGGTGTCGGCCGCGAAGGCCGGCGCGGCGCCCAGGCTCGCGAGGGCGACGCCGGCAGTCAGCGCCTTGAGGGTGAAACGACGTTGCATGAGCTCTTTCTCCAGGGGGTGAAAACGTGGAGGCAGTCTCAGTTGAACGACGTATGGCGCAAATACGCCGGGTGGCGTACGCGCGGCGCGGCTGCAGCCGCCGCTACACCTCGAAGTGCGGCTGGATCATGCGGATGCGCTTGATCGCCACGCCCGCCGCCGCGGTGCGCGTCTCCACGCCCAGCTTCACGAACACGCGCTCCAGGTGCTTCTTGGCGGTGGCCGGGCTACTGCCGAGGATCTCGCCGATGTCCTTGTTGGTCTTGCCCTTGACCACCCAGTACAGCACCTCGGCCTCGCGCGCGGTGAGCTTCAGGGCCAGGCTCATCGCCTCGATGACGGCGGCGTCGCTCACCTCGCGGATGATGATGAGCCAGTCGCCCGCGGCGCCTCCTTCCTCCTCGCCGTCGCCGGTCTGCCGGTGCAGGCGCAACTGCAGGTACTGTGCGCCGTGCTCGATCTTCAGCGGCGGCGGCTCCACGCCCTGGCGCGTGCCGGGCAGGTGCGTGCGCAGCCAGTCCACCACCGCGGGCGGCGTGTGCGGCGCCGCGGTGCCGCAGTAGCGCGCCAGCAGCTCGCGCGCCAGCGAGGTCTGCCAGATCAGGCGCCCCTGCGGCATGCGCACGGTGATGCTGGCGTAGCCGAAGGCGTCCAGCGCGTTGCGCGCCTGGCCGGCCTGACGCGCCTGCTGGCGGGCGGCGCGGGCGCCCTGCAGGTGCACGTTCATGCGCGCCAGCACCTCGCGGGGCTTGAGCGGCTTGGTCACGTAGTCCACGCCGCCGGCCTCCAGCGCGGCGACCAGGTGCTCGGTCTCGGTCAGGCCGGTCATGAAGACGATCGGGATGTGCGCCGTGGCGGCGTCGGCCTTCAGGCGCCGCGCGACCTCGAAGCCGTCCATGCCCGGCATCATGGCGTCGAGCAGCACGATGTCGGGCTGCGCCTGCGCGGCGCGCGCCAGCGCCGCCTCGCCGCTGGTGGCGACCAGCACGGTGTAGCCCGATTCGTCCAGCGCGTCATGCAGCAGGGCCAGGTTGTCGGGGACGTCGTCGACGACCAGCACCAGGTCGCCGCGGGCGGTCTGCTCGCGCAGGCTGGCGGCCAGCGGCGGCGCGGTCATGGCGCGACCTCCGCGCCGGCCAGGGCGCGCTGGATGGCCTCGGCCTGCGCCTCGAAGCGGAACTGCTTCGCCAGCGCGCGCTGGCGCCCGATCCAGTCGGCGCAGTCGGGGCGCGCGGCGTCGATGGCGTCGAGCTGCGCCAGGATGCCGCGCAGGTAGCCGAGGCCGACGGCCTCCTCCAGTTGGCGCAGCAGGTGCGCGTCGGGCACGGCGCCATGCGGGGCGGACCGCGCGGGCGGCGCGGCCGCGGCCGTCCAGCGCAGGCCCAGCCGGCGCTCCAGCCAGTCCAGCAGCTCGCTGTGGCGCACGGGCTTGACGAAGAAGTCCTCCGGCGCGATGCCGACGTCGTTCTCCAGCCGCTTGTCGAAAGCATTGGCCGAGACGATCGCCGCGCCGCCCGCCCATCCGAGGGCGCGCGCGCGGCGCAGCGTCTCCCAGCCGTCGATGCCGGGCATCGCCAGGTCCACGAACAGGGCGTCGGGGCGGTGGCCGGCGGCCAGCAGATCGAGCGCATCATGGCCGCTGGCGGCGGTGCGCAGCGCGAAGCCCAGGGGCTCGAGCAGGTGGACCAGGAGCTGCCGGTCGGTCTCCTCGTTGTCCACCACCAGCAGCTGGCGGCGTTCGCCTTCGTAGCCGCGGCGCACCGCGGCCTGCGGCGGGGCGGCCGGGCGGGCCGCAGGCGCCTCGTGCACGCGCGGCAGGAACAGGCGCACGCTGAACACCGAGCCGCGCCCGGGCTCGCTGCGTGCCCGCATCTCGCCGCCCATCAGGTCGGCCAGCATCTTGGCCATCGTCAGGCCCAGGCCCGCACCGGCGGCGCCGGCCGCGGACTGGCCGCGCGCGAAGGGCTCGAAGATGCGCGACAGCTCGGCCTCGTTCATGCCGGGGCCGGTGTCCTCGATCTCCAGCGTGGCGATCTCGCGCGCGTAGCCGGCGCGCAGCACGACCTGGCCGCGCGCGGTGAACTTGATGGCGTTGCCCAGCAGGTTGATGAGGATCTGGCGCACGCGCTTCTCGTCGGCACGCACCAGCTCCGGCAGCGCCGGGTCGGGCTCGAAGCGGAAGGCCAGGCCCTTCTCGCTGGCCTGCAGCTCGAACATCTCGGCCAGCTCCTGCAGCAGGCCGACGAAGCGCATCGGCCGCGCCTGCAGGGTCAGCTTGCCGGCCTCGATGTGGGCCAGGTCGAGCGTGCCCTCGATCAGCGAGAGCAGGTGCTCGCCGCCGCGCTGGATGACCGCCACCGCCTGGCGCCGGTGCGGCGGCACGGCGGCGTCCTCGCCCATGAGCTGCGCGTAGCCGAGGATGGAATTGAGCGGCGTGCGCAGCTCGTGGCTGATCGCGCTGATGTAGCGGCTCTTGGCCTGGTTGGCCGCTTCGGCGGCGCGGCGCGCCTCTTCCGCGTGCTGCTTGGCGGCCTGCAGGGCGCGGTCGGTCTCGCGGTGCGACTCGATCTCGCGCATCAGCAGGTGGGTCTGGCGGTTGGACTCCTCCTGCGCCACCTTGCGGCTCTGGTGCGCCAGCACCAGCCACCAGGCGACGATGCCGGCGATGAGCAGCAGCGCCATGTACGCCTTGAGGAAGCCGCCGCGCAGCGCGCCGGCCGCGTCGGCCGGGGTGCTTTCGGCCAGCGCGCGCAGCTCCTGCTGGTAGAACACCCCGAACACCGCCGCCAGCAGCGGCACCACGATCAGCATGAGCAGCAGGAAGTGGCCGAGCCCGGTCTCGACATAGGGCCACACGCGGCGCGGCAGCAGCCAGCGCAGCATGCCGGACCACTGCGCGGCCAGGCTCGCGTGCGGCTTGCACAGGTCGCCGCAGCGCGCGTCGAGCGTGCAGCACAGCGAGCAGATGTCGCCCTGGTAGGCCGGGCAGTGCGCCATGTCCGGCCCCTCGTACTCGCGTTCACAGATCGTGCAGCGACGCAGGGCCAGGCTGGCGGGGGCGGCTTCGACGCGGGCCCAGTGCACCTCCACGCCGCGGGCCGGCCCTTCGACAGGCTCAGGGCGAACGGTTGGTGGATCGCCGGGCGTCCGGGCCAGGTAATAGCGCCCCTTCGTCGCCCAGGCGATGAGCGGTGCCGCGACGAAGGCGGTGGCCAGCGCGATGACCGCCGAGAAGGCCTCCGCCATCGGCCCGAAGACGCCCAGGTACGCCGTGATCGACAGCGCCGAGGCCAGCGCCATCGCGCCCACGCCGACCGGGTTGATGTCCCACAGGTGCGCGCGCTTGAACTCGATGCCCGGCGGCGACAGGCCCAGCGGCTTGTTGACCACCAGGTCGGCCACCACCGCCATCATCCAGGCGATGGCGATGTTGGCGTACAGCCCCAGCACCGCGCCCAGCGCCTCGAACACGTTCATCTCCATCAGCATGAAGGCGATGAGCGTGTTGAACACCACCCACACCACCCGGCCGGGGTGGCTGTGGGTGACGCGAGAGAAGAAGTTGCTCCATGCCAGCGAGCCGGCATACGCGTTGGTGACGTTGATCTTGAGCTGCGAGATCACCACGAACAGCGCCGTGGCCGCCACCGCCCAGCCGTAGTGCGGGAAGACGTACTCGTAGGCCACCAGGTACATCTGGTTCGGGTCCACCGCCCGCTCGGCCGGCACCATGTGGCTGATGGCCAGCCAGGCCAGCAGCGCGCCGCCCAGCATCTTGACCACGCCCAGCACCACCCAGCCCGGCCCGCCGGCCAGCACGCCCAGCCACCAGCGGCCCCGGTTGGCGGCCGTGCGCGCGGGCATGAAGCGCAGGTAGTCGGCCTGCTCGCCCATCTGCGTGATGAGCGCGATGCCGACCGTGAGCGCCGCACCAAACAGGGGCAGCCGGAAGGCGGCCGACCCGCCCTTCTCACCACCATAGTGCGTGATGCCAACGAACGCACCGGGATCGCGCACCAGCACGAAGGCGAAGGGCACCACCAGCATCAAGAGCCAGACCGGCTGCGTCCACACCTGCAGCCGGCTGATGGCCGAGACGCCGTGCGTCACCAGCGGGATGACCACCAGCGCGCAGGCCAGGTAGCCCCAGGCCGGCGGGATGCCCAGCGCCAGGTCCAGCGCGTAGGCCATCACGGCCGCCTCCAGCGCGAAGAAGATGAAGGTGAAGCTGGCGTAGATCAGCGAGGTGAGCGTCGAGCCGATGTAGCCGAAGCCGGCGCCGCGGGTGAGCAGGTCCATGTCCACCCCGTAGCGCGCGGCGTACACGCTGATGGGCAGCCCGGCCAGGAAGATGATCAGCCCCGTCGCCAGGATGGCCCAGAAGGCGTTGGCGAAGCCGTACTGCACCAGCAGCGTGGCACCCACCGCCTCCAGGATCAGGAAGGAGGCGGCGCCGAAGGCGGTGTTGGCGACCCGCCATTCCGACCACCTGCGGAAGCGCTGCGGCGTGAAGCGCAGGGCGTAGTCCTCCAGCGTCTCGCGCGCGACCCAGGCGTTGTAGTCGCGCCGGACCTTGACCACGCGCTGGGGCGCGCCGTCGGCGCTGGCGTCGGCGATCGGTGGGGCGGGCGAACTCACGCCCTGCCGGTGCAACTGCCGTGCCACGGCACGGGTGTTGCAAGAAGGCGGGGCTGCATCCGATCATCGACCATGGAACTCACGCCCCGAGAGAAAGACAAGCTCCTCATCTTCACCGCCGCCCTGCTGGCCGAGCGGCGCAAGGCACGCGGGCTGAAGCTGAACTACCCGGAGGCCGTCGCCCTGATCTCCGCCGCCGTGATGGAGGGCGCTCGCGACGGCCGCAGCGTGGCCGAGCTGATGAGCGAGGGCCGCGCCGTGCTCACCCGCGAGGACGTGATGGAGGGCGTGCCCGAGATGATTCCCGACATCCAGGTCGAGGCAACTTTCCCCGATGGGACGAAACTCGTCACCGTCCACCAACCGATCGTCTGAACCCGGAGACTTCACGCCATGCGCCTTGCCCGCCCCACCCTCGCCCTGCTGCTGGCCGCCGCCGCGCTGCCCGCCCTGGCCCACACCGGCGCCGATGCCGGCGCGCACCACCACGGCTTCCTGGCCGGGTTCATGCACCCGCTCACCGGCCTCGATCATCTGGCCGCGATGCTGGCCGTCGGCCTGTGGAGCGCGCTGGCGGCGCGCAACGGACGCGAGCTGCTGGCCGCGCCGCTGGGCTTCGCGGCCATGCTGCTGGCCGGCGCGCTGATGGGGCTGGCCGGCGTGGCGCTGCCGGCAGTGGAGCCGATGATCGCCGCCTCGCTGCTGGTGCTGGGGCTGCTGGTGTTCACGCGCAAGCGCCTGCCCGCCCTCGCCTCGGCGGCGCTCGTCGGCGTGTTCGCCGTCTTCCACGGCCTGGCGCACGGGCAGGAGCTGGCCGGCGAAGCTGATGCCGCGCTGACGCTGGCCGGCATGCTGGCCGCCACCGTGCTGCTGCATGCCGCCGGCATCGGCCTGGGTTGGGCGCTGCGCCAGGCCAACCGCTGGCTGCCACGCCTGGCCGGTGTGGCGGTCGCCCTGCTGGGCGCCGCGCTGCTGGGCGGCGTGGCCTGAGCCGGGGCAGGGCGATGATTCCCGGCGAACTGCTCATCGACGACGGCGACCACGGCCTCAACCCCGACCGCCGCACCCTGGCGATGGTGGTGAGGAACACCGCCGACCGGCCGATCCAGGTCGGCTCGCACTACCACTTCGCCGAGACCAACGGCGCACTCGACTTCGACCGCGACGCCGCGCGCGGCATGCGCCTGAACATCGCCTCCGGCACCGCCGTGCGCTTCGAGCCCGGCCAGCAGCGCACCGTCGAGCTGGTGGACTACGCGGGCGAACGCACCGTGTACGGCTTTCGCGGCCTCGTCCAAGGAAAAATCTAGATGGCAACCATCGGACGCCGCGCCTACGCGGAGATCTTCGGCCCCACGGTGGGCGACCGCGTGCGCCTGGCCGACACCGGCCTGGTGATCGAAGTCGAGCAGGACTACACGCTGCGCGCCGGCGGCTACGGTGAGGAAGTCAAGTTCGGCGGCGGCAAGACCATCCGCGACGGCATGGCGCAAAGCCAGCGCACACGGGCCGAGGGCGCGGTCGACACGGTGCTGACCAACGCGCTGATCCTCGACCACTGGGGCATCGTCAAGGCCGACATCGGCCTGAAGGACGGCCGCATCGCCGCCATCGGCAAGGCCGGCAACCCCGACACGCAGCCGGGCGTCGACATCGTCATCGGCCCCGGCACCGAGGTCATCAGTTGCGAAGGCAACATCGTCACCGCCGGCGGCATCGACAGCCACATCCACTTCATCTGCCCGCAGCAGATCGAGGAGGCGCTGGCCAGCGGCGTGACCACCATGCTGGGCGGCGGCACCGGCCCGGCCACCGGCACCTTCGCCACCACCTGCACGCCCGGCCCCTGGCACATCGAGCGCATGCTGCAGGCGGCCGACGCCTTCCCGATGAACATCGGCTTTCTCGGCAAGGGCAACGCCAGCCTGCCGGATGCGCTGCACGAGCAGGTGCGTGCCGGCGTGATCGGCCTGAAGCTGCACGAGGACTGGGGCACCACGCCCGCGGCCATCGACAACTGCCTGGCCGTGGCGGAGCTGGAGGACGTGCAGGTGGCGATCCACTCCGACACGCTCAACGAATCGGGCTTCGTCGAGAACACCATCGCCGCGACGAAAGGCCGCGCGCTGTGCGCCTTCCATACCGAGGGCGCCGGCGGCGGCCATGCGCCCGACATCCTGAAGGTGGTGGGCGAGGCGAACTTCCTGCCCTCCTCCACCAACCCCACGATGCCCTACACGCGCAACACGCTGGACGAGCACGTGGACATGCTGATGGTGTGCCACCATCTCGATGCGGCGATCGCCGAGGACCTGGCCTTCGCTGAATCGCGCATCCGCAAGGAGACCATCGCGGCCGAGGACATCCTGCACGACATCGGCGCCATCAGCATGATGAGCAGCGACTCGCAGGCGATGGGCCGCGTGGGCGAGGTCGTCATCCGCACCTGGCAGACGGCGCACAAGATGAAGGCCCAGCGCGGGTGGCTCGCCCCCGATGCCGTTCGCGCCGAGCCTGTCGAAGCGCTTTCCCGCAACGACAACTTCCGCGCCAAGCGCTACGTCGCCAAATACACGATCAACCCCGCCATCGCGCACGGCATCAGCCACGAGGTGGGCAGCCTGGAATCGGGCAAGTGGGCCGACATCGTGATCTGGAAGCCGGCCTTCTTCGGCGTCAAGCCCTTCTGCATCCTCAAGGGCGGCAGCATCGCGCTGGCCGCGATGGGGGACCCCAACGCCAGCATCCCGACGCCGCAGCCGGTGCACTACCGCCCCATGTTCGGCGCCTTCGCGGGCAGCAATGCCCAGGGCAGCCTCACTTTCGTCTCGCAGGCCGCCTTCGACGCGGGCGTGAAGGAGCGCTACGGCCTGGCCAAGACGCTGGCCGTGGCCAGGAACATCCGCAGCGTGCGCAAGAAGGACCTCGTCCACAACGGCCTGACGCCGAAGATGGAGATCGACCACCAGACGTATGCCGTGCGCGCCGACGGCGTGCTGCTGAGCTGCGAGCCGGCGACGGTGCTGCCGATGGCGCAGCGGTACTTCCTGTTTTGATCAGCGTGAGGGATCGGCCGCAGGCGGCTGCTCGGGCCGGGGCGGCTTGAGCAGCAGGGAACGCCCCTGGACCTCGACCTCGATGGTCATGCCGGGCCGCAAGGCCCAGGCGTCGACGATTTCCTGCGGCAGCGGACAGATCACTTCGCCATCCACTTCGACAATACGCACAGGCTCCACGGCCAATCCTCCCTGATACATCGAACTCACATTCTGCTTCCGTCCATGCTCATCGCCAACAAACTCATGCCCCAGGGTCGTGGCCTTGCGCTCGTGCTGCTCAAGCGCGCCGCCACCATCGAGTTGGACTGGGACGTGCGCCAGAAGAGCCGCTTCGACGCCACCGACTCGCAGGGCCGGCAGATCGGCGTGTTCCTGCCGCGCGGCACGGCCGTGCGCGGGGGCGACGTGCTGGTGGCCGAGGACGGCTCGCTGCTGCGCGTGATCGCGGCGCCGCAGGCGGTGCTGCGCATCACGCACTGCGGCGAGCACGGCACGCCCTTCGACCTGACGCGCGCCGCCTACCACCTGGGCAACCGGCATGTGCCGATCGAGCTCACGCCCGGTTATCTGCAGATCGAACCCGACCACGTGCTGGCCGACATGCTGCGCGCGATGCACCTGATCGTGACCGAGGCGCAGGCTCCTTTCGAACCCGAGGGCGGCGCCTACGGCGGACACGTGACGAACCACGACGGCCACGGCCACCATCACCATCATGGGCATGATCACGGGCACTGATGCCACGCTGCCCCACGGGTTGGCTCCTCTCCCCTCTGGGGAGAGGCTGGGTGAGGGGCCAACGGCGATGGATGCGGAGCCGGCGCACCAGCCGCCGCGCGGCCCTCACCCCGGCCCTCTCCCAGAGGGAGAGGGAGAAGGAGGGCGGGACGCGAGAACGCTGCTGCAGCTGATCTGGCTTGCCTCGCCGGCGTTGCCGGTGGGCGGCTTCTCGTATTCCGAGGGTGTGGAAGCCGCCGTGGAATGGGCCAGCGTGCGCGGCGAAGCCGACGTCACCGGCTGGCTGGCCGACCAGCTTCATCTGAGCCTGGCGCCGGCCGACCTCGCCGTCGTGGCCGAGGCCGTCCGCGCCTGGCAGGCCGGCGACGGCGAACGCGTTCGCGCGCTCAACACCTGGGTGCTCGCCACCCGCGAGTCCGCCGAGTTCCTGCTGCAGACCGAGCAGATGGGCCGCTCCTTCCTCGAATGGCTCAAGCTCCATCACACGGATGCAGCCGCCTGCTTCGACAGCCTGCCGGCGACCTACCCCGTGGCCTTCGCCTTCGCCGCCGCGAGGAGCGGCGCCGGCGTGGCCGACGGCTGCCTGGCCTACGCCTTCGGCTGGGCCGAGAACATGACCGCCGCCGCCGTGAAGGCCGTGCCGCTGGGCCAGAGCGCCGGCCAGCGCATCCTGGCGCGGCTGGCGTGCGAGATCCCCGCCGCCGTGCAGGATGCGCTGGCCCGCACCGACGACACCCGCCAGGCCTTCAGCCCGATGCTTGCCGTCCTCTCGGCGCGGCACGAGACCCAGTATTCCCGACTCTTCAGAAGCTGACGATCGACATGAGCCCCCGCCCGGCCGCTCCGAAGGGGGCTCGCACCGTCGTGCGAAGCACAGAGGTAATCCAATGAACACCCTGCACCACATACCGAACCGCACCAAGAAGCTGCCGCCGCTGCGCGTGGGCATCGGCGGCCCCGTCGGCTCCGGCAAGACCACGCTGCTGGAGATGCTGTGCAAGGCGATGCGCGAGCGCTACGACCTCGTCGCCATCACCAACGACATCTACACCAAGGAAGACCAGCGCCTGCTCACCGTCAGCGGCGCGCTGCCGGCCGAGCGCATCATGGGCGTGGAGACCGGCGGCTGCCCGCACACCGCGATCCGCGAGGACGCCTCGATCAACCTCGAGGCCATCGACCGCATGCTGGCCGACTTCCCGGACGCGGACATCGTCTTCGTCGAGAGCGGCGGCGACAACCTGGCCGCCACCTTCAGCCCCGAGCTCTCGGACCTGACCATCTACGTGATCGACGTCGCCGCCGGCGAGAAGATCCCGCGCAAGGGCGGCCCCGGCATCACCAAGAGCGACCTGTTCGTCATCAACAAGACCGACCTGGCCCCGCACGTCGGCGCCAGCCTGGAGGTGATGCGCGCCGACACCGAGCGCATGCGGCGCGGCAAGCCCTTCGTGATGACCAACCTCAAGACGCTGGCGGGGTTGGATGAGGTGGTGGCGTTGATCGAGCGGCAGGGGTTGCTGCGGGCGGATTAGCTCCGGCCCCTTTTGCCTGAGGCAAGCCTGCGTTTGGGCAGATTGCTGCATCTGGGGGTTGAAGGTCACACCGTCGTCTGTCAGAGGCAAGCCGCAGGCTTGTAGTGAGACGCAAGGCTGCTGGTGCAAGTCCAGCCCGTGCTACTGGTAAAAGTCCAGGTCAACCGTTCGCCCGCAATGGCTGCGGCGGCGCTGTTCCCGAACACCACCTCGATCTGCGCGCCACCCGCTGCCGGGAAGGTCACGGCCGGAACGCCCATGCCCGCCGGTAGCGCGCCCGCCGTGGGCGCTGCCCCGTCTGCCCCAGGCATAGCCATCAGGCTCGAACCGGTGGCCGCGGGGTCACATTGCGTGGCGCCGGCACCCATGCCCGCAGTGCGCCCTTCGGTCAGGCAGATTTCCACCGGGACCCGAAGAGAAGCTGACTCGCCCATGACCCTGGTCGCCTGACTGCGGGCCACATATGTCTGATACATGGGTAGAGCGATGGCAGCCAGGATGCCAACGATGGCTACGACGATCATCAGCTCCACCAATGTGAAGCCTCGCTGGATTCTGGCTTCTCGCCTCATCGCCAATCCTTTCCTTGATCTATTGCCGCTTCGCGGCGGGTCGACGCGTTATCGCTTCAGCGCTCCGCTCGCCGTGCTTGAATTCGTGATCGTGTTGAGGCCGATCACCGCATCAGGCTGGTGCCTTGTCTGGGAGCAGTCAGAACGACGCATTCATGGCAGCAGCGTCTGACCAGCCAAGGCTTTCTCCGCGCTCACCGAATCTGCCATCTGGCCTTTCCAAGGGGCCGCCGGCGTTTCCACCATCAGGTAAGGCACAGCCGCGTCATCGAAGTCTTCACGAGATTGGGCGTCGAAGAATTTCGGTGCGTGATCGCCCACCAGCACGACCTGCAACCCCTGAATGGGTTGCTGCGATAGAGCGGCCTTGAGGGATCGCATGAAGTCATACAGCAGCGCCGCGTGCATGCAGCGTGCGCCCTGCAGGCCGAGCGGCGCGCAGACCTGGCTTACCACCTGAGGGTCACTCAAGTCGGAATCCCGATAGGGCGTATGCGAGTTGAGCGTCATCCAATAGGTGAACCGGCGACCCTCCTGGCGCAGCGTCTGGGTTACTTGGGACGCAATGCTGTAGTCGCAAACGCCCGGGATGCTCGAGCAGCGCTTGGCATTGCTCATCAATTGCTGCATGAAACTGCTGCGCTCGAAGCCGATGACCGGATACCACGCATCGCGCCGATACATCTTGCCCGAGGCACCATGGAAGGCGTGTGTGTGCCAGCCCTGCGCGCGCAGTCGATTCGGAAGGCATCGCTGTGCATCGGGGATGGCGTCGATGCGTAGCGACGCTGGCACGAAGCCACACAGCTCTCTCAGTTCCGCGGCGACCGTGGCTCCCTGAAACGGCAGCGTACCCGCACGAACCTGCCAGTCGGAAGAGGCCCACAGATTTTTCCAGAACTGGTTCTCCGCCGCGCTGCGCGACAGGCCCCAGGATTCCACGACCACGACCAGCATCTTTTCCGCCGGCGCGGCATGCGCCAGCATGCGCCGGACGGCCGAACCGTCTTGCGGCAGTTCGACGAACTTGCCTGCATCGGGTGCAAAGCCCTCCTCATAGAAGCTCAGTCCGCTTCGCATGTGCTGGCTGGTCAGCACCCAGGAGCCTGCCAGCTTCGCCACCCGGATGCCATACAGCTTGCCTTCGGCAAGATCGAAGCCGTTGATTCGCGGCCACGCGAGGCTCACGGCGAGGAGAGCCAAAGTCCACAGCAACAGGCCTCGCCCTGGAGACGCCCGCTGCTGCAGCCTGAGGCAGAGCCACCCCCAGAGCATCAATCCCGCCAGAGCAGCCGAACCGACCACGATCCAGCCCACGTTGGTGTAGGGCACGAAGCTCAGGAGGTCCAGCACCTCGCCATAGTTGGAGGAGAGATTGACTTGCGCGAAAACAAAAAGGAAATCGGCGATCCACAGCAGCGCCAGCCCCAGGGCAAACAGCACCGGGCGGCCACGACTGAGCACCGCGATCAGCAGAAACTCCGCCCAGAACCATGGGCGGTACACCTGCAGCCAGGCGGCCGCCAACAGGCCGGGCACCATGGGCAGCACCAGCGCCAGCGGCCTCGCGAGCACGCTTGCGACCGGGTGCGGTAGCCGGACGTTGTTGGGCACGCTCATGCAGCACCTCGAAGAAAGGCCTGCTCCAAGAACTCGAATGGCTTCAACGGCTGAGGGGTGTCACCCGCTCCCAGCCAGACCAAGAAGTTGCCTGCCGCATCCGTAAGAAAGAGCGCCGACATGCCATACAGGTAGCCGCGCTGCACCCACACCAGCGTGTCGCCCACTCTCCGGCGCTCCAGGAAACCGTCCTGACAGCTTTCTGGCACGCTTTCGTTGCAACGCACGGCGGGCTCATGCATGGAACGGGCGTAATCAAGCAGCGGTCGATGGGCAGCCACCAGATCGGCCAGGCCCTGCGCGTTGCCTGTCATGCCCATGGAACCGCGCAGCGCCTTCCAGTCGAAGTTTTTGGTGAAGTCGGGCCCGCGCACTTCATGGTGCATGAAGTTGTAAGCCAAGGTGGCGTCGACACGGTACAGATAGTCAATGCCGTGGCTCGACAGATGCAGATCACGTTCCAGCCCCTCCCATAGCGAACGGCCGAAGCGCCGCTCGTAGGCCACTGCTGCCAGGCAATAGCCCAGGTTGGCATAAGCGTAGCGGCTGCCGGGATCGAACTGCAGCGGCGTGCGCGCCAGCCGCGCCACGTCATCAGGGCACCAGGGTGTCTTGCGATCGATGACCATCGGATCGGCCGCCCGCATGCGGTCGAAGCCGGCCGAATGGTTGAGGAGGTGCCGGATGCGGATCTGCGCCACGCGCGAATCCTTGTACGGACCGGCCAGTTCCAGATCGGTGACCAGCGCATCGTCCAGCCAGGCCACGCCTCTCTCGGCCTGCGGCTGCACCAGCCCCATGAAGGACACGATCTTCGAGAGACTGGCCAGCCGAAAGCGGGTCTCGGCCGTGGTGCGAGGGCTGAAGAACGGCAGGCCGTGCCAGCCGTTGACACACCCACTGCGTCGGCCGTGTGCGTCCACCAGCACCAGTTGATTGGTGGGGGAATCGAAACGCCTGGCGAGCACACCAGCCGCATGCTTCATCCAGGACGGCGCCGAGGCATCACAACGCGTGGACCACGCCGCCAGTTGGCCCGTGACCGGATACAGCCACCGGCGCACCATGTTGCGGTCCGTCTCCCATGCCATCCACGGCAGGAAGATGGCGCAAACCACCAGAAAATAGACCAATGACCGGCGGAGCATGATTTGCACGGCTTCACAAAAAAAGCGCCTTGAACAGGCGCTTTTTGTAGAGGGCTTCCAGAAGAAACCCTGGCAAAGTTAGTCTTGTTTTATTCGTCGCCGTCGTCGCCACCACCCGTAGCAGCAGTGCTGCTGGAGCAACCTGCGGGGCGATATTTCTGCTGCACCGTCGTCGAGCAAGACCATGCACCGGTCTCCAGACGAGTCCAGGTCAAGGTGTTCTCACCAGTCTTTTGAAGTGCCGCCGCCGCGTTGCCTTGGAACGTTGCGACGATCGATGCGGTATTGGCGGACCTATCCATCGTCACAGCAGGCCCCTTGGTCAGATTGACTGTTCCGCCCAGCAGGTTGCTCTCGGTCCAACCAAGCTCGCACGGGGGCGTGGTCGTGTCATCCTTGCCGTCCAAGAGGCACGTTTCGACCGCGGTCTTGAGAGCACCAGTTTCAGCCATGACGCGCGAAACCTGCGACTTGGCGACGTAGTTCTGGTACTGCGGAATGGCGATGGCCGCCAGAATGCCGATGATCGCCACGACGATCATCAGTTCGATCAGGGTGAAGCCCTTTTGCACATTGCGTGCGATGGAACGACGGTTCATGAGGAAGTTACTCCAGGTTGGTTTGAACAAGCCCGGGAACTCCTCCCCGGCGCGCTTCTTCTCTGCAGTCGCCGTGCCAGTCCGTACCAGGCCCGTTTCGGGCCAAAAAGTTCACGTATCGGTTACACGTTGTGACACGATGTGTACGCCCCTGGAAAAAAGTCGCTGACAAATTTGTCAAAGCAAGTGCAACGATGCCGGGAGTGTCATCCGCAGCACAGATGCCCGGTGGTGCGGAACGGCACGATTCCACCGAAGTGCGTTCCGGCACTTCGTTGACATCAAGATGATGGCGCATCATGATGCAATTATGCGAACCACCATCGATCTGCCTGCGGACCTGCACCAGGTCGCCACCAGCCTCGCGCGCCACAACAGGCGCAGCCTGGGCCAGGTCGTGGCCGACCTGATGCGGCGCGGCCTGGAGGCGTCGGCCCCGCGCGGCGCGCAGGATCCGGCGGCGGCATTCCGGATGGACGAGGACACGGGCCTGCCCGTCATCCTCGGCGCGAGCCGGCCCATGACGGATGACGACGTGCGCGCGCTGGAAGACGAGGCATGACGCGCCCGCAGCGCGAAGCCGCCGTGCTGCTGGACGGCAACGTGCTCGTCGCGCTGACCTATCCGCCCCACGTGCATCACCCCGCCGCAAGGCAGTGGTTTCTGCGGCAGGCGGGCGCGTTTGCCTCGTGCCCCATCACGCAGGGCACGCTGGTGCGGATGCTGCTGCACTTTCAGGCCGTGCCCGGCATCGAGGACGCCATCGGCGTTCTGCGCAGCCTGGCGGGCCATCCGCGCCACCGCTTCTGGCCGGATGCGCTGGATTACCTGCGGGTGGACATGAAGGGCGTGATGGGCCACAGGCAGGTGACCGATGCCTATCTGGTGGCGCTGGCCAAGAAGAACGATGGCAGGCTGGCGACCTTCGACCAGGGGATGGCGGCGCTGCATCCGGAGACGGTCGAGCTGATCGCGTGAGCGGTGCCAGGGCCGGCGTGCCCGCTGCTGCGGGAATGCGTTCAACGATATCAACCGTTCACGCTGAACCTGTCGAAGCGCCGCGCGTGGCTTCGACAGACTCAGCCCGAACGGTCCTTGTCAATCGAACGCCCATCCGCATGAGTCAGGCGCGGCGCATCCAGGCCAGGGATTCGCGCCACGCATCTTCCATCTGCCGCAGCAACGCTGGCGCGATGGCGGCGTGCGGCTCGGCCAGGGCGCGCGCCATGGCTTCGGCGGTGCGGTCGATCACCCGGCCGGGATGATGCAGGCCACAGACCTGGCGCCCGAAGGCTTCCAGTTCGGCGCGGGCGGGATAGCTGCGCGCAGGCGAGCGCTCGCCGCTGCGGCCGCCGCGCCAGAGCTTGAGCGCCATGGTGCGGTCCACGGTCTCGACGCCGCCGGGGCGCTCGTAGGGGTAGATGACGGTGGTCACCTGGTCGTAGACGGGGCTGGGCCAGACGCGCTCGTCGTCGTAGAGCACGGCGAAGTTCTTCAGGTGGGCGTCGCCGTTGCGCAGCAGCACGGCCAGCACGAGCTGCTCGTAGAACTGCCTCAGCGCTGCGGCAGGCTCGGTGCACACGAGGCGATAGGCGTGGGCCACGTCTTCGTAGCTGCCGATGTATTTGCGGCTGGAAAGGCGCTCGCGCACGCGCAGTTGCATGACGGCGGCGATGTCCTCGAAGCCGAGGCGGCTGCCGTCGGGGCGGATGTCGAACCGGTCGATCACGAGGAGCCGGCCGTCGGCTGAGAGATCGGCCGGCGGCACGGGTAGGCCGGCATGGCGGGCGGCGGAAAGGCAGAGCCATTCGTTGGCGCTCAGCCCGGGATAGCGCGGACCTTCGGCCTTGACGATGACGCTGGGGCCCGGCACGGCGGCCTTGTCGGCCACGGGCACCATGATCTTGGGCTGCATGCCGGCCAGGCCGGAGCCGGTGCCGAGGTAGTCGCCGACGAGCTGCTCGAACAGGGCCTCGCTGCGGCGGCCGGCCAGCAGGTCGGCGCGGGCGATGCCGGCGGGCACGGGCGGCAGGGGCTGGCCGGGCACCTGGCAGGCCACGCGGCCGATGGCACCATCGCCCATGAGGGCGAGGAGGTGCATCTTGGTGACGGGAAACTTGCCGAAGTGCGCGAGGATGCGTTCGAACAGGTAGCCCTCGGGCAGGTTCATGTCGAGCGCGGCGAAGAGGTCGCCGTCCTGGAAGGCGCGCTCGCTCACGGGCAGGCCCAGGCCGACGATGTGGCGTGCGCCGGCTTCGTAGACGAGGGTGTAGACGGAGCGCCTGCCCAGTTCAGCCTGGCGCTCGCCGCCCACGAGCAGGTGCAGGTCGCGCAGTTTCTCCGGCAGGGTCATGGGTTGCCGTCGCCCGGGTCGTCGTCCCCGGAAGCGTGCAGGTGGGCGAAGGTCTGCGCGAGGTCACTGGCACGCAGGGGGCCGGTGGGAGCGGCATCCAGCCTCAAGGCGAGCCCCAAGGGCGGCAGCATGGCCAGCAGGGAGCGCAGCGAGACGTCCTGCCCCGCCTCCAGCCGGTAGACGGGCATGCGCGACAGCCCGGCACGCTTGCCGAGTTCGGCCTGCGAGAGCTTTCTATCCCGTCGGGCCTGGCGCACGCGTTGGGCGATGTCTGCCAGCGCCAGCGGCGAATTGCTATTCATTCATAGCATTCTGCTTTCATTCTGCAGAAATGCAATGTTTTCGTAGCAATCGCGTCCACTTCGGCTTTTCATTCATGTGGGCGCGAGCTGCTCACCGCCCCAGCAGCGCAGCGGCCGCCTTCATCTGGTCATGCTCGAAGGCGGGCGCGAATTCGCTCAACTCGGCCGGCGACAGGCCAACCTCGGAATCGAGTGCCGCGCGCCGCCAGTCCGCCACCGCGGCATGCACCTCACCCAGAACGGCCAGGGCCTGCTCCGGGCTCAGCGAGAAATAGGCTGCGCGGGCCAGCAGCATCTGCACGTCGGTGATCGGACCATCCTGCTCGGACAGCCAGGTTTTCGATTCCCGCTCCTTGTCTGGAAAGGGGTTGATGTCGAAGGCCGGGGCCAGCCGCCACAACCCGTGCCTGACATGCAGAAAGCCGTGGTTCTGCAGGTGGTCGTCCACGTTAGTGATCAGAAGGTTGAACACCAGGCGGCGCCAGAGCTGGCGCACGTCGCGGGTGGGCGATTCGCCGTGGGCGCGGATGGCGTCGGCGATCTCCGTGTAGCTGCGGTCTTCCTCGCGGGAAGCCTGCAGCAGGGATGCGGCCGACTGGTAGGGAATGCGGCCCTCGGCGCCATCGCGGTCGAAGCGGCGGATGACGGCCACCGGCGTGCCCGCCAGGGAGACGGCTCGCGCAGTCGCGGCGTCGATGCCCGCCCGCGCGGCCAGCTTCAGCGCAAGGACTTCACCGCGGGTGACGCTGCGCGTGTCGCCGACACTTGGAAACTTGCCGATGGCGAGCCAGCCGTCTTCATCCACCACGGTGCACTTGGGCCGCATGCCGCCGAGCGAAGTGCCCTTGCCTTGCAGGTAGCGCAAGTCTTCGGCCGTCTCCTGTCCGCGCTCGACGGCGCGGCTGGCCTGGTAGATGCGCTCCAGCTCGATCAGCGGGGGCGTGCTGCGCCGGCCCTCGAACGTCGTGCGGTGCCATGGTCCGTCCGGGTCCCGCAAGCGCAACGCGCCAACGCGGCTGAAATCGTCGACCGCAAGCAGGTAGTCCAGTTCGCAGAGGGCGGGCAGCCGTGGATCCGCCTTGCGCAGTCTGGCGTGGTCGCGCGCGATGACGCGCCGACCCCAGGCGTCCGGCGCTGTATCGGCAATGGCGCCGTGAAACACCGAGTCGTGCGGCGATGCCGCCTTGTGCGGCTGATGGCCCGGCAGCAGTCGCAGATCGGCAGAGACATTGAAGCGTGCCTGCTGGGCCAGCCAGTCCGCGTCGTAGGCGAAGGCGCAGTGCTCGCGGCGGCCTTGCCGGGCATAGGCAAGCGAGCCGACCAGCGTCCCTGCCTTGCCGATGCAGACTTGGACCTGGCGGCGAACCACTGGCGCAGCGCCGGCCATCACAGCGCCCCCGAACGGCCATCGCGCTTGCTGCGGCGCACGCGCTTGGGCACCTGCTCATCCATCAGCATCAGGCCAATGTCGTCCTGGGACGTGTCCAGCAGCTTCTCCAGGGCCTGGATTTCGCCGAAGACGTGCAGGGCGCGGGCGTAGAAGTGGATGGGCACCCGCATGTCGCCTTTTTCCATGCGGCGCACGGTGGACACGGATGCACCCATGCGTTCGGCCAGCGAGGCCTGGGAGATATGGCGGCGCCGACGCGCCAGGGAGATGTCGCCGCCGAGCTTGCGGACGGCTCGCTCCACCGGCAGGGGGACGAGGGTATTCACATTAAAGTCTCCCACCAGGGCGACAACACCCGTTAAAAACTCCGTTGAGAGTGATTATAGGGTGCTGCGTTGGGGCTGCCCCTCCGCGCCGCCTCGAGGGCGATCAGAGCGTCAACACCTCGTCCGCCCGCAGCCAATGGATGATCCGGTCGTCCTTGTGGGCTGGCCGCCGCAGCGTGGCGGTGCCGGCCAGGCGGTTGATCTGGCTCATGATCTCTTCCGTCTCGGCCGGCTTGGTGTGGGTGATGTAGATGGGGTAGTCGCTCTGGGGGGAGATGTGCGCCAGCTCGGCCGCCAGCGACGAGGGCGACAGGTGCAGGCTGCGCTGGGCCAGGGCCATCTCGCGGTCGCTGAAGGCGGTCTCGATGACGAGGGCGGCGACGTCCAGGGCGTTCACGCGCTCCCAGAAGGGGGCGTTGCGCTCGGTGTCGCCGCTGTAGACCCAGTGCCGGCCGCCGGCGGCGGGGCGCACGGCGAAGCCGCAGGCGGGCACGGTGTGCACGGCGGGCAGGACCTCGATGTCCTTCAGGCTGCGGCTGCCCAGGCGCAGGGTCTGGCCGACGGCGAAGTCGTGGAAGCTGACGAAGGGCGCTTCCTGGCTGGGGATGCGACCGAAATCGGGCCAGATGACGTTGTTGAAGACGTGGGCGCGCAGGGCCTCGATGGTGGCGCGCAGGGCGTGCACGCGCAGCGGGCCGCGGCGGCGGCTGGCCACGGCGTCGATCATCAATGGCAGGGCGGCGACGTGGTCGAGGTGCGAATGGGTGAGCACGACGTCGTCGATGCCGGCCATTTCGTCGAGGGTGAGGTCGCCCACGCCGGTGCCGGCATCGACGAGCAGGTCGCCGTCGACCAGGAAGGAGGTGGTGCGGCACCCCTTGGCAATGGCGCCGGAGCACCCCAGTACGCGGACCTGCATGAAAGTGTGTGGACGGGTATGGCGGGGGACGGGAAGGGGCTTCACTTGCGCTCGAAGCGGGTGGCCCCGTCCCAGTCGGTGTCGGGGGGCTGCAAGCGGATGGAGGCTAAGCGGTCAGCATAAGCCCGGTAAAGGACTTTTTTCTCATGCGCCGCGCGCAGGGGGCGCAGCAGTTCTTCGGCCTCGCTCCAGCGGCGCGCCTCGTAGGCGTGCAGCACGGCCTGCCACTGGCGCAGTTCGTCGGCCAGGGCGGGGGCTGCGGCGGCAGCGCCCGGGGCCAGGGGGGTGAAGATGCCGACGCCGCGCTCCTTGCCCTTGACCTTGACGCGGTCGAGCTCCTGCCACAAGTAAGCGCCAGCCAGTTCGCGAGTGCGCTCGCCGGCCACGATCTCGACGCCGTAGTGCTCGCCCAGGCCTTCCAGGCGCGCGGCGAGGTTGACCGCGTCGCCGATGACGGTGTAGCTGCGGCGCCGGGCGGAGCCCATGTCGCCCACGCTCATGACGCCGGTGTTCAGGCCGATGCCGACGCTGATGCCGGGCAGGCCGGCGGCGCGGTGCTCGGCGTCGAGGGCCTGCACGGCGGCGGCCATCTCCAGCGCCGCGGCCACGGCCAGCGCGGCGTGGTCGGGCTGCTCGACGGGGGCGCCCCAGAAGGCCATGACGCAGTCGCCCATGTACTTGTCGACGGTGCCGTCGTGGCGGCCGATGACTTCGGTGAGCCGGCTGAAGACGCGGTTGAGCAGGGCCTGCAGTTCGGCCGGCGCCATGTGCTCGGCCATGGAGGTGAAGCCGCGCATGTCGCAGAAGAGCACGGTGAGTTCCTTGCTCTCGGCGTGCATGCCGTAGCGGCCCGGGTTGCTCAGCATGCGGGTGACGAGCTGGGGCGGCACGTAGGTGCCGAACAGCCGGGCCAGGCCGCGCCGGGCGCGCGCCTCGACGAAGTAGCCCCAGGCCATGTTGAGGGTGAAGGCCAGGGCGATCATGGCCAGCGCCGCGGCCTGCGGCATCACCAGCCCTTGGCGCAGGTGCAGCAGGTGGTTGGCGCCGAGCACGGCGGCGGCGGCCAGCGCAGCCAGGCCGGCGGCGGGCAGCGCGGGCAGCAGGGTCAGGCCCACGGCCAGGCCGGCGCCCAACAGCAGGACGAGCGCGGCCTCGTAGCCGTGCACATCGGCCGGCACGGAAAGGAAGCGCCGGTCCAACAGGCCGGAGACGACGCTGGCGTGGATCTCGACGCCGGGGTAGCCGGCGCCGACTGGCGTGGTGCGCAGGTCCTGCAGGCCGGGGGCGGAGGCGCCGACGAGCGCGATGCGGCCGGCCAGCTCGCCCGGCGCCAGCCGACCGTCCAGCACGTCGGCGGCCGGGATGTAGCGGAAGGCGCCGCCGCGCGGGCCGGCCGCGCCGCGGTAGGGCACGAGGATGCTGGCGCTCGGGTCGACGGGCAGCGCGAGGGCGTCGCCCACCGCCGGGGCGAGCACGAGCGATGCGAGCCGCGCGCCGGAAGCGCCGGACGAGAAGCGCAGCACCGGCGCCGGCGCCTGCACGGCGCGCCGGTAGACGGCCAGGGCGAGCGATTCGTAGTGGCCGGCTGCGCCTTCGGCGCCGGCGTAGCGCGCCAGCATCGGCACGGCGCGCACGACGCCGTCGTCGTCTTCGTCGACGAAGAAGTTGAGAAACCCGGCTGGCGCCGCCTCGGCCAGCACGGGGATGCTGGCGCCGAAGCTGTGCCAGCGGGCGATGGCGGCCGCTTCCTGTGCATCGGCCTGCGGAGGCAGCACGGGCACGGGCAGCCGCCCGGCCGACGGCGCGGCGCCGGCGGGCGTGAAATAGAAGCCCAGCACCGCGGGCGTGCCGGCCAGCGCGCGGGCGAAGGCAGCGTCGTGGTCCTGCGCGGCGGCCAGGCGGTCGATCTCGGTGCGCAGGCCGGCATCGGCTGCGGCGGCCGGCAGCGTGCGCAACTCGCGCAGCAGTTCCTCGCCGGCCTTGCGGTCGGGCTCGGTGAACATGATGTCGAAGCCGAGGGCGGCCACGCGCTGGCGGCCGGTGAGTTCGGTGGCCAGGCGGGCCAGCAGGTCGCGGCGCCAGGGCCACTGGCCGACGCGCTGGAGGCTGGCGTCGTCGATGTCGATGATGACGATGCGCGGGTCGGGCGTGCCGGGCATGGTGGCGCGCACGCGCGCGTCGTAGATCCAGGCGTCGAGCCGGTCCAGCAGCGGCAGGCGCCACACGCCGGCCACGTGCAGCAGCGCCAGCAGGACGGGGACCAGGGTGGCCGCCACGCGCGGCCCGTGGCCGGCCAGCAGCCTCATCGGCAGGCGTCAGCCGTGGACGAACTGCATGCGCGTGCCGCCCAGTTCGAGCACGTCGCCGTCCTGCAGGGCGACGGCTTCGGCACCGAGCGCCTCGCCGTTGAGCGTGGTGCCGCCGTCGACGGGCGCGACGACGTAGCCGTGCAGGCGCCGGGTGATGGCGGCCACCGCCACGCCGGGCTTGCCGATGGTGGTGACGACCTTCTGCAGCGAGACCTCGCGCCCGGCGCCGGAGCCGCTGAGCACGCGGATGACGGCCTGGGCGCCGAGGCCGCCCAGCGGCATGGGCGCCGTGACGCCGACCGACAGCGGCACGGGCGCGGAGGCCGGCACCAGGCCGGCGGCTGCCGGCCGGGGCGGCTCGGCGCCGGCCGGGCCGCCGTTGACGGCCAGGTAGCGGATCTTGTACTTGCCGACCTCGATGACGTCGTTGTGCTCCAGGGCCTGCCGGCGGATGGCGCGCGCGTTGACGTAGGTGCCGTTGGTGCTGTTGAGGTCTTCGAGGTAGACATCGTTGCCGATCATGTGCAGCACGGCGTGCTCGCCGCTGACGGCGAGATTGTCGATGACGATGTCGTTGTACGGCCGACGGCCGAGCGTGGTGCGCTCCTTGGCGAGCGACACCTCCTTGAGGACGACTCCGTCAATGGCAACCACCAGTTTCGGCATGGCCGATCTCCTGAACGCGAGATTGTTGTTCTGCGCCACCCCGGCGTGGGGGGAGTCCGTCCACTCACGGCGCGCTACGCTGCCAATGCCACCGGGTTGGCGCGGGCCAGCACGACGGAGACGTTGTCCCGGCCTCCATTTTCATTGGCTATTGAAACCAAAAGTGTTGCTTTCTCGGCCAGAACTATATCTTGTAACAAAAGTGTGAAAAGCTGCGCGTCCGGGACCATCTCGCTCAGGCCGTCGGAGCACAGCAGGAAGAGGTCGTCCGGCTCGGCCGAGTGTTCGTTCATCTCCAGCTCGACCTGCGGCTCGATGCCGAGGGCGCGGGTGACGAGGTTGCGGTGCGGCGACACGGCGGCCTGCTCGGGAGTGATGGCGCCCGCGTCGAGCTGCGCCTGCAGCAGCGAGTGGTCACGGGTGAGCAGCTGGAGCTGCCCGCGCCGCAGCCGGTAGCAGCGCGAGTCGCCGATGTGGCCGACCAGCACCCGCGCCGGGCCGAAGGCGGCAACCACCAGGGTGGTGCCCATGCCGCGCAGCTGCTCGTTGCCGGCGCTGGCCTCGTAGATCGCGCGGTTGGCCTCGTCGGTGCTGGCCTGCAGGGCGCGCCGCATGGTGCGCACCGGCGCCGCGTGGCCGGCATGTGCCAGCCAGCGGCCGAAGCTGGCCTGCAGCAGCGCGATGGCCATGCCGCTGGCCACCTCGCCGCCGTTGTAGCCGCCCATGCCGTCGGCCAGCACGGCCAGGCCGAGGGCCGGGTCGAAGGCGATGGCGTCTTCGTTGTTGGCCCTCACTTTCCCCGCATCCGTCAGCGCCGCGAATTCCCAGGCGAGGGGCACAGGGCGGGCGGGCGCGTCGGCGGCAGGGGGCATGGAGCGGGCAGGGTATCAGGCGCTCAGGCAGGAGACGTGGATGATCGCCGATTCATCCACTTGCCGAGCAGCACCACGAGCACGGCGCCGGCGGCGGCGGCGGCATGCAGCAGCCAGGGCTGGGCCGCGACCACCTCGTGCAGCGAGACGTCGCTGGCGATGGTCTCGCCGCCCACCCAGCCGATGAGCGCGGCACCGAGCATGACGATGATGGGGAAGCGCTCCATCAGCTTGATCATGAGCGTGCTGCCGAAGACGACCAGCGGGATGCTGATGGCCAGACCCAGCACGAGCAGGACCATGCTGCCCTGCGCGGCGGCGGCGACGGCGATGACGTTGTCCAGGCTCATGACCAGGTCGGCGATCAGGATGGTGCGCACGGCCGCCATCATGCCGCCGACTTCCTTGTCCTCGCCGCCTTCCTCGTCCTCGTCGCCCAGCAGTTGCACGCCGATCCACAGCAGCAGCAGGCCGCCGACGATCTCCAGGTAGGGCAGCGCGAGCAGCTTGGCCGCGACGATGGTGAGCAGCACGCGCAGCACCACGGCCGCGCCGGAGCCGAACAGGATGGCCTTCTTCTGCTGCTCGGGCGGCAGGGCGCGGGCGGCCAGGGCGATGACGACGGCGTTGTCGCCGGACAGGATGATGTTGATCCAGACGATCTTGACCAGACCGATCCAGAAGTCGGCGCTTTGCAGCAATTCCATGTTGATATCTCCACGTTGTTATGAATGGAAAGGGCGCCCGCAACGGTCATCGCGGGCGCCCTTTCGTTTATGTGGCTTGAGGTGTCTCGCGTCGTGTGCGACGCGGATCAGATCAGCGACTTGAGCAGCTTGCCCATCTCCGACGGGTTGCGCGTGACCTTGAAGCCGCACTCTTCCATGATGGCGAGCTTGGCATCGGCCGTGTCGGCGCCGCCGCTGATGAGCGCGCCGGCGTGGCCCATGCGCTTGCCCGGAGGCGCGGTGACACCGGCGATGAAGCCGACCACGGGCTTCTTCATGTTGTCCTTGCACCAGCGGGCGGCGTCGGCCTCGTCGGGGCCGCCGATCTCGCCGATCATGATGACGGCGTCGGTCTCGGGGTCGTCGTTGAAGGCCTGCATCACGTCGATGTGCTTCAGGCCGTTGATCGGGTCGCCGCCGATGCCCACGGCGCTCGACTGGCCGATGCCCAGCTCGGTGAGCTGCGCCACGGCTTCATAGGTCAGCGTGCCGGAGCGGCTGACCACGCCGACGCGGCCCTTCTTGTGGATGTGGCCGGGCATGATGCCGATCTTGATCTCGTCGGGCGTGATCAGGCCGGGGCAGTTGGGGCCGAGCAGCAGCGTCTTCTTGCCGCCCTTGGCTTCCTTGGCCTTCATCCGGTTGCGCACTTCGAGCATGTCCTTGACCGGGATGCCTTCGGTGATGCAGATGGCCAGGTCCAGGTCGGCTTCCACCGCTTCCCAGATGGCGGCGGCGGCGCCGGCCGGCGGCACGTAGATCACGCTCACGGTGGCGCCCGTCTGCTGGGCGGCTTCCTTCACCGACGCGTAGATCGGGATGTTGAAGATCGACTCGCCGGCCTTCTTCGGGTTCACGCCGGCCACGAAGCAGTTCTTGCCGTTGGCGTATTCCTGGCACTTCTCGGTGTGGAACTGGCCGGTCTTGCCCGTGATGCCCTGGGTGATGACCTTGGTGTCCTTGTTGATGTAGATCGACATGGCTTGCGGTTCCTTACTTGACGGCTTCGACGATCTTGGTGGCCGCTTCGGCCATGGTGTCGGCGCTGATGATGGGCAGGCCCGACTCGGCCAGCATCTTCTTGCCCAGTTCCTCGTTGGTGCCCTTCATGCGCACGACCAGCGGCACCGACAGCTGCACCGCCTTGCTCGCGGTGATGACGCCGGTGGCGATGGTGTCGCACTTCATGATGCCGCCGAAGATGTTGACCAGGATGGCCTTCACGCCCTTGTTCTTGAGCATGATCTT
>Ga0164243_10002794_pt1 | contig 28415 bp, 27 predicted proteins | sample OricompcompostOP_FD_108781 | JGI IMG/M metagenome (GOLD analysis project Ga0164243, IMG submission 108781) | Organic Plus compost microbial communities from Emeryville, California, USA - Original compost - Organic plus compost (OP) | ecosystem: Engineered > Solid waste > Mixed feedstock >... | reverse complement strand
GCGCTGCGGGCGAAACCGCGATCATTTCGGCTCAGTTGCCCCCGCTGGGGGTTCCTTCGCCGCAGGGTGGTTTTCGTCCTCGCTGCGCTGCGGGCGAAACCGCGATCATTTCGGCTCAGTTGCATCCGCAGCCTCCGCCGCCTGCGCCGTTGCCTCCGGCGGCGCCTTCGCGGTTGGTGCGTATGTGGTCGTTGGTCGCGGCGTGGTGCGGGTCGTCGTCGAAGATCATCACCTGGTCCGCGAGGAACTGCTTCTCGGAGGCGCGCACCGCGTGCCGGCCACACGCGCCGAGCGTGGCCGCGGCGAGGAGCACGAACGTGAGCAGGCACTTGGTGCGCATCGAGGTCTCCACTAGAAGAAGATCGCCAGCCCGGCGGAGTACTCCTGTCCGTTGCTGGACTGGTTCTCGTCGAACAGCGACCAGTTGCGCGCGTCGAGGCGCAAGGTGATCTGCTTCTTGAACGTGATCTCGAGCCCCCCACCGGCGCCGAGCGCCATCAGCGTCTGCTCGACGTCGACGAAGTTGTCCGCCTTGGGGCGCACGTGCGCCGCGCCGACGCTGATGCTCGCGTAGGGGCCGATCACGGCGCCGGGCGCGAGCCGGAGCACGAAGCCGAGGCCGCCGAGGAACAGGTCCTTCTCGGCGCGTGGTGACAGCCCCGCGAACCCCTCGATCGCCCAGTGCGGATCGATCAGCCACGACGGTCGCAGCATGAACACGCCCTCGCGATCGAGGACGCCGGCGGAGAACGACAGCCCCACGTCGGCGTACTCGACCGGCGACGGTCCGAGGAGCGCGCGGCGGATCGCGCGGCCCATGCGCGTGAGTGCGCCGGCGTCGTCGGGCCCGACCTCGAACGGGAACACGACGTCGCCGAGGATCCAGCCGGTCGTGCCGTCGTCGAGCTCGATCTTGAACCAGAAGTCGCGGGTGCCGCGCTCGAGCACCGCGAACACCTGACCGCGCTCGGCGACGTAGACGGTGCGATAGTTCCCGCCGGGGCCGGAGTGCACCGGTGCCTTCTGCGCGATCACGCGCAGGTAAGCGTCGGCGGCGGCGCTGCCGGGCACGAGCGCGACCGCGAGACCGAGCACGAGGAGAAGCGGACGCACGCTCACATGAACCAGCCGAGAAAGATCGTCTCCGCCGCCTCGCCGCGCTGGATCAGGTCACCACCACCGTGCGGGTCGATGCCGGCGAGGGGCTTGGTCAGAAGACCGCTCGAGCCCGGCTGTCCGCAGTTCAGGTAGATCAGCGTCTGCTGGTAATTGAACGTCATGTCGAGTGGGTTGGTGCGGAACCCGAGCGCGTTCCCGCCGGCCTCGTTGTGACAGCCTCCCTCGCGCGTGCAGCCCCGCGTCGCGTCGTCGGGACGCACGAAGCTCGGCCAGATCTCCGCCTCGAAGTAGTCGAACCCGCCCGGCGGATTGCACAGGCCGATGTCCGTCGGCGTGTCGCCGAGGTCGACGGTCGGGCAGCCCGCGAGGAGCGCGGCCACGATCGGTGCAGTCCACTGGACGGTCGATGACCGGTGGTGTCCCATCCCTGACGCTCAGCGTACACCTGAATCGCTGCGGGCCGCCACGCTTGCGACGGATCACCGTGGTTCGGTAACCTCCTCCGCAGTGTCTAGCGGAGCGTCTCGTCGCCCAGGTACGGGCCGATCGCCGGCGGTGGCGACCCCCATCCTGGGCTCGAAGACGGTGGGCCCGCCACCGATCCCCGAGCGGCATCGGAGCCTGGTGCGGCTCGAGCCCGACCCGCCGCGCCTCGTGCGGAGCCCGCTCGTGGGCCGCGACGTCCAGCTCGCGACCCTCCACGACGTGGTCGCGCGCGCGATCGACTTCCAGGCTCCACAGCTCGTCACCGTCGTCGGGAACCAGGGCACGGGGAAGTCGCGCCTGATCAAGGAGCTGATCGCCGGGCTCGCCGCGAGCTCCGAGCGACGGTGCCGCGTGTATCACGGCACGGCCGAGCGCACCACCGAGGGGGCGCCGGTGCGGTTCGCGGCAGTGGCGTCGCTGCTGCGCGATCGGTTCGAGCTCACGCCTCATCCCGACGACGCGTCGCGGCTGCGGTTCGCGCACGAGGTCCGGACGGTGATGGGCGGCGATCAGGCCGCCGAGATGCTGCACGTGCTCGGCGCGTTCGTCGGGCTCGAGTTCCCACCGACGCCGTTCTTGCGCGCGATCACCGAGAACCCGAAGCAGCACCAGGAGATCGCGCGGACCGCGCTGCGCCGGTTCATCGAGGTCGACGCCGCGCAGACGCCGCTCGTCCTCGTGCTCGACGACATGCAGTGGGCGGATCCGGAGACCCTGGCGATGGTCAACGACCTCGCGACGGCGCTCGCGGGCTCGCGGGTCGTGGTGATCGCCGCCGCGAGGCCGGAGATGCTCGTCCACGCCGGGGACTGGGGACAGGGCGCGATCGACCACGAGCGGATCGATCTGCGCAACCTCGATCCCGACGACGCGGAGCAGATGTTCAAGCACCTGCTGGCGCGCGTGCAGCACGTCCCGGAGGACACCGCGCAGGCCGCCGTCGAGATGACCGGGGGCAACCCCGCGTTCCTCGAGCAGCTCGTGCGGCTGTTCCTCGAGAACGGCACGATCGACAGCGCGGGTCCGGTCTGGCGGCTCGACCCCGATCGCGCCGCCGAGACCGAGCTGCCGATCAGCATCGAGGAGGCCATCGAGGCCCGGATCGCGGCGCTCGAGAACGACGAGCGCGACCTGCTCGAGAAGGCCGCCGTGTTCGGCAACGTGTTCTGGGTCTCGGCCGTGATCGCGATGACGCGGCTCGAGGAGCCGGCCCCGCAGCAGCCGCCGAGCGCGCTCGAGCTCGAGTGGGGCAACGGCGAGGCGGTGCGCCGCCGCGTCTCCGATCTGATCGCGATCCTCGCCGACCGCGACTACCTGTTGCCGCTCGACGCCGACGACTCGAGCATCCCCGGCGAGACGGAGATCGTGTTCAAGCACAACCTCGAGCGCGAGCTGATCGTGTGCTCGACCGAGCCCGGGCGGCTCGCGCGCTACTACCTCGCGGCCGCGCAGTGGCTCGAGGCGAAGACCGTGCAGCGCAGCGACGAGCAGCTCGAGTTCCTCGCCGGCCTCTACGAGCGGGGCGGCGACTCGCGGCGCGCGGCGCGCTGCTACCTCCAGGGCGGTGATCGCGCGCGCGCGCGCTATGCGCCCGACGAGGCGCGGGTGCTCTACGCCAAGGGGCTCGCGATGCTCGGCGAGGCCGACGCGCCGGCGCGCCTCGATGCGCTGCACAACCTCGGGGACGTGCTCGAGCAGACCGGCCGCACCGACGAGGCCGAGGTCTGCTTCACCCAGATGCTCCACCTCGCGTGGCGCTACGACAACCTCGCGAAGGCCGGCGCCGCCTACAGCCGGCTCGCCCGCGCCCAGCGCCGGCTCGGCCGCTACGACAGCGCGATGGACTACCTCCGCCGCGCGCACGAGCTGTTCGAGCGCTCGCGGGACGATCGCGGCATCGCGTCGACGCTCGACGACATGGGCCGCGTCAACTGGCTCCGCGGGGCGTTCAGCCAGGCGCTCGACTTCCACCGCCAGGCGCTCACGATCCGCCGCGCGCTCGGCGATCGCCGATCGATCGCGCTGTCGCTCGCGAACATCGGCCGCGTCCACCACGACACCGGGAACTTCAAGGCGGCGATCAACCAGTTCCGCGAGGCGCTCGATCTCCGGCGCGACATCGGCGACCTCGTCGGGGTCGTCCAGTCGCTGTGCGATCTCGGCGGCGTGCACGTCGAGGATGGCAACCACGAGGTCGCCCTCGATCTGCTCGGCGAGGCGCGCACGATGGCGCAGGACATCGGCGACAAGCTCGCGCTCGCCGACGTGCTGTCGCGGTCCGGTGAGGTCAAGGCGGCGATCGGGCGGTGGGAGGAGGCCGTCAAGGATCTGCAGGACGCGAAGCTCCTGGCGTCGAACCTGGGCGATCGCGTGGCGCTCGCGGTCACGCACCAGCGGCTCGCCACCGTGTTCCTCCAGCTCGGCAACCTCGAGGCAGCCGACGTCGAAGCGCATGCCGCGGTCGCGGTCAGCGAGGCAGTGGGGCTGCGCGTGCACATCGGGTGCGGCTACCGCGTGAAGGCCGAGGTCGCGGCGGCGCTCGGGCACACGCTCCAGGCGGAGGACGCCTTCCGCCGCGCGATCGACATCCTCGCCGCGGTCAAGCACGAGGTCGAGCTCGCGCGGGCGTACCAGGGGCTCGCCCGGCTCAAGGACCACACCGGCCAGGTCGCCGACGCGCACAAGCTGCGCACGCGCGCGATCGAGATCTTCACCCGGCTACGCGGTGCGGCCGCGACCGAGTAGCGCGAAGGTGGCGTGATGATCGACGAGACCGAGGCGCGCAGGCGGCTCGCCGCGGCGGTGCCGGCGAACGTGCGCGAGGTGTGCGCGCGCCTCGCGGCGGCGGGCCATCAGGCGGTCACGGTCGGGGGCGCGGTGCGCGACGCGATCCTCGGCCGCACCCCGGGTGACTGGGACGTCGCGACGAGCGCGCGGCCCGAGGAGGTGATGGCGCTGTTCCGGCGCACGATCCCGACGGGCCTGCAGCACGGCACGGTCACGATCGTGACGGGGAAGGGCGCGCACACCCACGTCGAGGTCACGACGTTCCGCGGGGAGGGGGCGTACACCGACGCGCGCCGGCCCGATCACGTGACGTTCGGCGTGCCGCTCGTCGAGGATCTCGCGCGGCGCGATCTGCGCGTCAACGCGATGGCGTACGACCCCGCCACGGATCGACTCATCGACCCCTACCACGGCCGCGAGGACCTCTCGGAGGGCAAGCTGCGCGCGGTGGGCGCGAGCGGCGACGTCTACGCCGACGCGGTCGAGCGGTTCACCGAGGACGGGCTGCGCGTGATGCGCGCGGTGCGGTTCGCGGCGCAGCTCGAGCTCGAGCTCGACGCGGACACCGAGCGCGGCATCGTGCCGGCGCTGCCGTCGCTCGCGAAGGTCAGCCGCGAGCGCGTGTCCGACGAGCTCCACAAGCTCCTCGCGACGCGACAGCCCTCGCGCGGGCTCGCGATCGCGGAGCGCACCGGCATCATCGCGCTGATCCTGCCCGAGCTCGACGCGGGGCTGGACGCGTGGGCGGCGGTGCGCGGAGATCGTGCCGCGGCGGTCTCCGCCTGGCTCGCTCGCGTCGACGCCGCGGAGCCCTCGGTCCGGCTCGCGGCGCTGCTCGTCGAGCTCGCGGATCCAGGCGCGGAGCCACGCCGGCGCGACGCGCGCGTGTTCGAGCGCGTCGATACCGTGCTGCGCGCGCTCAAGTTCTCCAACGCGGAGAGCGCGGCGGCCGCGCACGTGGCGAGCGTCGCGCGCGCGGTCGAAATCGCGGACCTCGCGCCGCACGAGATCCGCGCGCTGTTTTCGCAGATCGGGCGCGAGCACGCCGCCTCCGCGATCGCGCTCTGGCGGGCCCACCAGCCGTCGCACGCGCGGGTGATCGCGGAAGGCGAGCGCATCCTGGCGGCGCGCGAGCCGCTGTCCGCGCGCGAGCTCGCGGTCACCGGCAAGGACCTGATGGAGGGCCTCGGCCTCGCTCCGGGCCCGGCGCTGGGCCGGCTGATCGCGCGCCTGCTCGAGCGTGTCCTCGCGGAGCCCGGCCTCAACACGCGCGAGCAGCTCCTGGCGCTCGCCCGCACGCTGCCGCTCGACGGCGGCTCGTGAGGCTCGCGAGGCTCGCGCGTGACGGCGGTCGCGCTGGCCTCGCTGCATCCGTTCGCCTCTGACCGGCGCAGACGGGGTACGATCGCGCCCACGATGCGTGCTCCTCGCTGGCTCCTCGTGCTCGCGCTGTCGACGGGCTGTGGCTTCGAGATCGGGGCATCGGCGATCGACGCGGGTCCCGGAGGCGATCACGACGCGGGGAGCGACGCACCGCCGGATGTCTACGTCGAGCCGCCGCCGCGTCTGATCCCCGGGGGCGGTGTCGCCGATGCGCCGGTGCTCGGCGCGGTCCACGTGCACGTCGTCGACGCGCTCACGCGCCAGCCGATCGAGGGGGCGAGCGTCGACGTCGGCGGGATCGCGGGGACGACCGACGCGACGGGGCTGTTCACCGCGCGCGATCCGGGCCTCCTCGGCCGGCAGACCGTGCTCGCGACGCGCGCCGGGTACCGCCCGACGATGTGGGTCGGGGCCGCGGGAGCCAACGTCACCATCTCGCTGGCTCCGACGGCGCCGGTCGTGCCGAGCGCCAGCATCGCGGGGACGATCCAGGGCTTCGAGATGCCGCCGCCCCCGCCGGGCCACTACTACGGCGGCTACGTACTGTACTCGCAGTCCGACCTCGCGTTCGGCGCCGAGAACCAGCTGCCGACGGCGGGGAACACGCACCGGTGCAACATCCCGTCCTGCACGTTCGTCGTCACGACGCGCACGGGCAACGTCGCGCTGCTCGCGGGCGTCTACGATATCAACACCAACAACACCGGGACGCCCAACGACGACGTCGCCACGCTCGCGACGTACGCCTACCGGACCGGGCTCGTGGTCGAGAACGGCGTGTCGCAGGCAGGCGTCGTGCTGAGGAAGCTCGCCCCGGGCGAGCTCACGACGCTGTCCGTCGCGTTCGGGACGCCGCCCGCCGGTCTCGGCGAGGCGTTCGCGTATCTCGGGGTCGAGCTCCCGACCGACGGTGTCGCGTACCTTCACGCGATCCCGACGCTCGCCGAACCCACCGGGCTCGCGCCGAAGCTGTCCGTGTTCCCCGAGGCGACGTATCGCCTCGTCGCGGTCGCGAGCACGGGGCAGGAGGGCGGCGCGACGAGCACCGTGATCCGACGCGGCAACGCGAGCACCAGCCTCGACGCCGGCGCGTGGCTGCCGCCGCCGACTGGCGTGCAGGCGTCGCGCACCGAGATCCGGTACGCCGCGGTGAGCGGGGCCGTGTTCCACACGGTCGAGCTCCGCCAGGGCGCCACCTCGCTGCTCACGATCCTCGTGCTCGACGACACGACCACGATCGCGATCCCGGCGTCGCTCGCGCTGCCGGGCGGCGCGCTCACTGGCACGGTCGGCGCGTTGCGCGGCACCCTCGACGTGACGAGCTTCGGGATGGACGCCGACGGGGCCACGCTCGACGCCACCGCGACGGCGCCGGTCGTGACGATCAACTAACCGAGCTCGGAGAACGCGTCGACGACGAGCGTGCGCGCGCCGCGGCCGCCGATGACGACGCGCACGAGCTCGAGCCGGGTCATGCGCGGGCTCAGATCGACGACGAGGTGCGACGCGCGGCGCAGGAGGTTCGCGAGCCCCGTGCGATCGGGTTCCGGATCCCCCGCGCGCGACGCGACGAGCTGCGCCGCGAGCGCCTGCGCGTCCTCGAGGCGCAGCGGCGCGGGCGCGGCGGCGATCTGGCCCGCGCCGCGCGCGTCGAGGACCACCGTCCAGCCGAGCGCGGGCAGCTCGAGCAGCGACACGCTGACCTCGCGTCCCTGCGGTGGGGTCTCGCGGACGATCACCGCGGCGCCTTCCTGGTCGAGCTTGTTCGCCGCCGTCAGCACGGTCGCGAACGCCTTGCGTACCAGCGCGTCGCTCGTGATGCCGCGCTCCACGGGACAGCCCGCGGTCTCGGTCGGCACGTCGTCGCCCCACGGCTTGATCTCGACGGGGTACCCGGCGCGTCGCGCGAGCTTGACCGCGGCCGAGGGCGTGGTCGCGACGGCCTGGCGCGTGATCGGGACCTCGTACGACGCGAGCAGCACCTTCGTCTCGTGATCGCCGACGCGACCGTCGGGGAGCCGCGACAGCTGGCGGTTCAGCCGCTCGTGGTCGATGTTCAGCTCGGCGCTCGCGGTGCGCGGCGCGGGGCCGAGGCCGATCTCGATTCGCCGGGCGGCGCGACCGAGCACGGCGACCGCACCGAGCGCGGCGCGGGCGGTGTACAGCGCGTCGGTGTCACGGAGCTCGGTCGCGAGCTCGGCGCGCGGCAGCACCGGGACGTGCAGCCCCGGCGTCCGCGCGGGCGGCGGGCCGAGCGCTGGATCGTAGAGCACGACGTCGGTCCGCTCGGTCGTCCCGTCGCCGATCACGGGCGGCCGCGTCCCGAGGAGCTCGGCGTCGGCCGCGATCGCGAGCGCCTGCGCCTCGAGCCACGAGCCCGGTGGCGCGATCACCGCCGCGTGCGGTCCCGTGGGCACGCCGAACTTCACGAGCAGCACCACCGCCTCGAGCCACGCGTCGACGTCGTGTGCGATCGCGGCGCCGTGCGCGCGCAGGTAGGAGAGGGCGGCCGCGCGCTCGATCGCGGCGCGCCCGGTGCCGCGCGGGGCCGGAGACAGCAGGCACACCGGGCGCCCCGCGGACGCGGCGCGCGTGCAGATCTGCGCGAGCTCGACGGCCGCGGCGCCACTCGGCGGCGCGTCGAGCGCCCACGCGACGACGTCGTCGGGGTGCGGCTCGTCGCCGACGCGCGCCTCGATCCCGCGCGCGAGCAGCGTCCCCACGGCGGTCGCGCCGAGCGCCTCGGGCGCGATCACCTGGACGCGCGGCGCGATCGCGGGGGTCGTGCGTGACTGCGCCATCAGGCGCCGCCTCCCGGCCGCGGAACGACGTGCACGGCGAGGTGCTCGGCGACCTCGGCGACGGTGCGGCGCGGCTCGCGGTTCGCACGCGGCGGCAGCGCGCGGCGCGCGAGCACGCTCGGCTCGACCCCGAGCTCCTCGAGAGCGAGGCGACGCATCGCGGTCGACGGAGTGGGCGTCGGATAGTCCTCGATCGCGGGGCCCGCGATGCGCACGCCGATCACGGCCGGACCGCGCAGGCGCACGCGCTGCGTGGTGCGAGCCGCGGCCCGGCTCGCGTGCACGTCCTGTCCGTCGCGCGCGAGCGCGACGACCTGCGTGACCTGGGCGTAGTCGAGGTGCTCGGCGATCGCGGCGACCTCGGGGACGCGCGCGGGACGGCTCGCCTCGTCGACGAGGACCGTGGTGGCGTCGAGCATGCGCGCGACCGCCGCGACGACCTGGCCCCAGCCGAGGTAGTCGAGCGCGAGGTCCGTCGTCACGCCGACGCTGCCGACCCCGGCGCGGGTGGCGCGATCGGCGGCGAGATCGAGCCACGTCGGCGCACCCGCGGCGAGCGCGTGCACGCGGGGCTCCTTCGCGCCGGGCCGCGCGAGCGTCGCGGCGGCGGCGAGCGCGCCGTCGAGCCAGCGGATCGAGCGCTCCGGCGGGGCGCTGCCGAGCCACACGAGGACGCTCACGGCTCCTCCAGCGTGCGCGCGAGCCGCGCGAGGTTCCCGCCGATGTCCCCGCGCAGCGCGCCGTCGACGCCCTCGCCACCCGTGGTGCCGAGCCGGACGACGCTGCTCGTCCCCGCGAGGTCGAGCGACGCGTTGCCCACGAGGACGCACAGCTCGGGGGCGAGGGGAGCGCGGCGCTCGACGACACGGCCGAGCGCCACCGCGCCCGCGCTCGCGACCGCGGGCCCACCGACGAGCGTGGCGCCGAGCACCGAGGCGAGCCGCGCGGCCTCGCGCAGGACCGTCGGGTCGCCGGCGACGTCGTCACCGAGCGCGACGATCGCACCGCCCGTCGGTACGACGTCCATCGCAGGGCTGTCCACGAGCTCGACGGCGGACTCGCCGCTCGGCGTCTCGAGCACGACGACGTCGACGTCGTCATCTCCCCGCGGCGCGACGTGACGACCTCCGATCAGCGCCACCGCCGCGCCGCTGTCGCCGATGCGGACGCAGCCGCCGTCGGGATCGCGGAGCTCGACCTCGTCGTGGCCGACCGCGCGGGCGCGCAGGAGCAGGCGCGCCGCGAGACGCGCGCCGGTGCGTGGTCCGAGCTCGGGCGCGCTCGGCGCATCGGCGCCGAACAGCACGAGCCGTGGCCGCAGGTGATCGAGCACGCCGCGCCACGCCGTGCCGACGGCCCCCCACAGCGGCGCGATCGGAACGTCGGACATCGCGACGACGATCTTGTCCGCGCCCGCGCGCGCGAGCGTCGTGACCACGTCGGTGGCGACCGTCCCGCGCTTCTCGGGATCGTGGGTCACGATCGCGGCGTACAGGGTCGCGCCCCACGAGGAGGCGACGGCGCGCCCCGCCGCGAGGGCCGAGACGGACGCGGAGTGAGGGCGATCACCGTCGAGATCGATATGGACCAGGACGGCTCCCACGTTCTCGGACGCTAGCCTGCGTTCGGAGGCGTGGTCAACAATTTCGCGGGATTACCGCCGAGGACACGAGGACGCCTTGCGGCAGCGACCGTTCTCGACCTCGAGCTCCCAGCCGTGACGCGCGCACACGAGCCGCTCGCCGTCGACGTATCCATCCGAGATCCGGCCGCCATCGTGCGGGCACTCGTCGACGACGACGACCAGCTTGCCGCTGCCGAGGCGCGCCACGGCCACCGGCGTCGCCCCCGCGCGGGCGCGCACGATCTCCCCGATCGCGAGCGGTCCGACCTCGCAGATGTCCGGCACCCCGTCGTCGGGGTCGTACCCGAGCTCGTGAACGAGCTGCGCCGTGATCGGGCCCATGCCCGGACGCTACGGGCCGGGTCTGACACTCGGGGGGCGCAGCGCCCGCTGGCGGAGGTGGTGGTCGGCGAGCACGAGCGCGGCCATCGCCTCGACGATCGGCACGGCGCGCGGCAGGACGCAGGGATCGTGGCGGCCGCGCGGCGCGAGCACGGTCGGGTTGCCGTCGGGATCGACGGTGTCCTGTGGGCGCATGATCGTCGCGGTCGGCTTGAACGCGATCCGCATCGTCACCGGCGCGCCGTTCGAGATGCCCCCCTGGATCCCGCCGGACCGGTTGGAGCGCGTCCCGATCGACCCGTCGTCCTTGCGATAGAACAGGTCGTTGTGCTCGCTGCCCGCCATGCGCGTACCGGCGAACCCCGAGCCGACCTCGACGCCCTTGACCGCGGGGATGCTCATCATCGCCTTCGCGAGATCGGCGTCGAGCTTGTCGAACACCGGCTCGCCCCAGCCCGCCGGCACGCCGCGCGCGACCACGCGTACGACGCCCCCGACGGAGTCACCTGCCTTGCGCGCCTCCTCGACGCGCTCGATCATCGCCGCGGCGACCGCTTCGTCGGGGCAGCGGATGTCGTTGCGATCGACGTCGGCGCGGGTGACGACGTCCGGATCGACGGTCGCGGCGATGCCCGCGACCTCGTCGACCCACGCGACGATCTCGACGCCCGACGACCGGAGCAGCTGCTGCGCGATCGCGCCGCCGGCGACGCGCGCCGCGGTCTCTCGCGCGCTCGCGCGTCCGCCACCCGCGACCGCGCGGATCCCGTACTTCGCGTCGTAGGTGTAGTCCGCGTGGCTCGGCCGGTAGGCGCGTGCGACTTCCTCGAAATCGCGGCTGCGCGCGTCCTCGTTGCGGATCACGAGCGCGATCGGCGTTCCGAGCGTGACTCCGTCGAGCACGCCCGAGAGGATCTCGACGCGGTCGGCCTCCTTGCGCTGGCTCACCAGCCGGCTCTGTCCCGGCCGGCGGCGATCGAGCTCGGCCTGGATGTGGGCGACGTCGAGCGTCAGTCGCGGCGGGCAGCCGTCGACCACGACGCCGAGCCCCGGCCCGTGCGACTCACCGAAGGTCGTGATCCGGAACAGGACCCCGAAGCTCGAACCCATCGCACGGAGCATACGGCGGTTTCGCCGGCCATGTAGGTTTGCGAGAGGAAGCCCTTCGGAGTTACGCTCGTCGCGCTGATGGTCGATGCGGATCGCCGTCCGACGGCTCAAGAAATCGAGGAGCTGATCGATCTCGTTCGTCGCGATCCCGGGTCGCCGGCGTTCGTCGATCTGGGAGAAGCGTACCTCGCCCTCGGCCGTCCGCGCGACGCGGTGCAGGTCGCCTCGATGGGCCTCGAGGCCTCGCCCGACCGCCTCGAAGGCCGCGTCCTGCTGGCGCGCGCACACGTCGCGATGCACCAGTGGAAGGAGGCGCAGGGCGAGCTCCTGCGCGTGGTGAAGGTCGATCGCTCGAACCGTCAGGGCTTCGCGCTGCTCGGCGAGGTGCTGCTACGGCGGCAGGACTTCGAGCGCGCCGTGCCGGTGCTCCAGCACGCGCAGAACCTCGATCCGACGAGCCCGCAGATCCTCGCGATGCTCAAGCGCGCGCGCGCCGGGCAGCCGCTCGATCCGCCGCCGCCGATCCCGACGCCGATCCCGCCGCGCGGCGAGACCGAGAACGGCGCTCCGATCCAGCGCTCGCGCGGCGCGATGCCCCCGGCGCCGCCCGCGTCGCCCGCGTCGCCCGCGTCGATGTCGCCTCACCACGTGCCGACCGCGTCGCCGCAGATGCGCACGATGGCGATCGCAAGCAGCCCGCAGGGGGAGCCAGCGCCCGAGGCCGTCGCGGCCGCGCCGCCGGCCCCCCCGCGCGTGCCGAAGCAGACCGCGCCGCCCCCGATGAGCGTCGAGGGCGTGCGCCCGCGCGTGATCTCGCGCGACAAGCCGCAGAACGCGGCCGCGGCGTCGCTGCGCCAGTCGGCCGCCGTCGGCGAGAACTACCTGAACGATCTCCTGACCGGTGGGCTGCTCGACGTCGCCGGGGTGCGCGTGCCCGAGCAGGAGTTCGACCTCCGCCCGGAGCGGCGGTGGGGGCGCTCGACGCGCCGCGCGTTCATCTTCCTGTTCGTCGTGCTCGTGCTCGGGATCGGCGGCGGCGGCACCTGGTACTGGTGGAGCGAGAAGCAGAAGGCCGAGGCCGTCGCGCGCCTGCAGAAGGAGTCGAAGCAGGCGATCGGCGCGGGTGACTTCGACGGGCTCGAGGGGAGCCTGAAGAAGCTCTCCGAGGCGCTCGAGAAGGACAACGACAACCTGCTCACGTTCGCGTACGTCGTCGAGACCGCCGGCCTCGAGGCGCTGCTCTACGGCACCGACGCGGGGCGCGTCGACCAGGCGATCAAGGGCATCGGCGACGACATCGGCCCCGGCGCGCCCGGTGCGCGCGAGGTGCTGATCGGCAAGGCCGCCGTCGAGCTGTCGCGGCTCGGCACGGGCGACGGCGACGCGTCCGCGATCGCCGCGGCGAGCAAGTCGACGCTCGCCGAGGTCCAGAAGAGCCTCGAGGCGCACCTCGCCACGCACGCCGAGGATCGCTGGGCGATGTGGCTCAAGGGGCGCGCGCTCCTCGCCGCCGGGGAGCGCAAGGCGGCGCGCGCCGTTCTCGAGGCCGCGGCGGCTGGCGACGACGGCATCGTGCCGGCGCTCGTCGATCACGCCAACCTGCTCGTCGACGACGGCCAGCTCACCGAGGCGCTCGCGCTGTTCGACAAGGCGACCGCCGCGTCGAAGGATCACCCGCTCGCGGTCGTGGGACGCTCGCTCGCGCGCGCGGAGGCCTCGGTGGAGGTCAACGAGGCGATCGACGAGCTCAGCGTCAAGCTCGACAAGAACCTCGGGCCGCGGGTCGGCGCGTATCGCCACCTCGCGCTCGCGCTCGCGAACGCGGGCATCGAGGACTTCCCGAAGGCGAACGAGCACCTGCGGAAGGCGACGGCGCAGAAGCCGCCGAACGAGCCGCGGTTCTGGGCGCGCGTCGCGTGGGCCCACTACACGAACGGCAACCTCGCCGAGACGGCGAAGGCGCGCGCGCGGATCGCCTGGTTCGGCAAGACCAAGGCCGAGGAGGATCCCACGGTGCAGCTCGTCGATGCTGGCTTGCTGCTCGCGTCGGGTCTGCCCGAGAAGGCGCTCGACCTCGCGTCGAAGCTCGAAGGTGTGCGGCCGCGCCTGATCCGGGCGCACGCGCTGCTCGACCTCGGGAAGGCCAAGGAGGCGCTCGCCGAGGCCGACGCGGTCCTGGCGCAGGCGCCCGAGAACGTCGAGGCGGAGATCGTCCGCGAGCAGGCGCGCGCGATCGCCTCGGAGGGCAAGGACCGGCTCGCTGCCGCGGACGAGCTGGAGAAGCTCGCCCGTCGCGCGAAGAGCAAGATCGGCCGGCACGCGCTCGGCATGGCGCTGCTCGCGATGGGCGATCCGAAGGCGGCGCAGAGCCAGCTCGAGCAGGCCGTCGCCGACGTCAGCGAGACCGCGCCGAATCCGCTCGCGTACCGCACGCACACCGCGCTCGCCGAGATCCTGCTCGCCGCGGGCGACGTCGCGGGCGCGGGGGCGCAGCTCGACAAGGCGCTCGCGGTGAACTCGGGCTACTTCCCGACGCTCGCGCTGCAGGCCAAGGTCGTGCTCCGCAACGGCGAGCCGGAGCGCGCGCTCGATCTCCTGTCGCCGATCTTCAACGAGCAGGCGGCGGTCACGCCGAATGTCGAGCTCACGCTCGCCGAGGCGCTGATCGTCAGCAAGAAGTCGAGCGCCAAGCAGAAGGAGCAGGCGCGGGAGATCCTCGCGAGGCTCAAGGACAAGATCACGCCGCCTTCGGAGGTGAGCCGGGTCGCGGCCCTGCTCGATCCGAAGCTGCCCGAGGAGCTCGGGCTGCCGCCCGCCGACGCCGGCGCGGGTGCCGCCGCCGAGGCGAGCCCGGCGCCCGAGCCGAAGAAGAAGCCGGCGAAGTCGCGGCGCAAGCGTGGTCGCCGGTGACGCGCGTCGGCCTCGCGCTCGCGCTCGTCGTGCTCGCCGGCGGCTGCCGGCAGGAGGAGCGCGCGCTCGCGTCGCCCGAGCCTGCGTCGCCCGAGCCTGCGGTGAGCGCACCGGCGCCGTCGCCCCGCGAGGTGCGGGCCCGCCCGGCGCAGCTGACGCACGTCACGCTCAAGGCGCTCGGCATGTACTGCGAGGAGAGCTGCCCGCTGCGGGTCCGCTACGCGCTGGCGGACGTCGCCGCGGTCTACGAGCTCGGGTTCGACGTCTCCACCGAGAGCATCTTCGTGTCGTACGACGCCGCCCTCGGCGCGCCCGAGGAGGTCACGAAGCCGATGCTCGCCGCGATCAAGGCCGCGGGCTACGATCCGTGGCTGTCGAAGACGTCATGGCCCGAGGGCGCGACGGCCGACGTCGTCACGCCCTGACGCGCCGCGAGCGCGAGCGCGCTCAGTCGAGCAGGCCGTCGAGCGAGCCCTGGCCTTCGCGCAGCACCGTGATGTCGTCGCCGTTGACCTCGAGCACGGTCGACGGCTCGGCGGGCGTCTGCTCGCTATCGATGAGCACATCGATGTGCTTATCGAACGCCGCGAGGATCTCGTCGGCGTCGCGGCACGGCTCGCCGGTCTCGGGCGCGATCGCGCTCGAGGTGAGCAGCGGACGGCCGAGCCCCTTCGCGAGCGCCTGCGCGATCGGGTGGCTCGTGATCCGGATCCCGACGGTGCGGCGCTTGTCGTGCGTCAGCGTGCGCGGGACCTCGTGCGTCGCCGGCACCACGAGCGTGTACGGGCCGGGGAAGATGCGCTGGGCGAGCCGGAAGGCCGTGCGCGAGAACTGCCCGAACTGCGAGGCGGTCGACAGGTCCGGGCAGATCAGCGCGAGCTTCTGCTTCTTGTTCATGCCCTTCGCGCGGTAGATGCGCTCGATCGCGTCGCGCGCCTCGATCGCGCAGCCGAGCGCGTACACGGAGTCGGTGGGGTAGGCGGCGACGCCTCCGCGATGCAGGAGCTCCACGGCTTGCTCGATCTTGCGCGGGTTGGGCTCGCCCCACCGATCGAAGACGAGCCGCAGCGGACCCTGCGAACGCGAGGCACGGGCAGGTGCACTCATGGGGTGGTCTCGTTTCCGGCGCCGGGCCGGAAGCCCTTGCCGATCACGTACTGCTCGATCGAGATCTGGCGGCTCGAGGCGGGCTTCTGCGTCTTGGCGATCGCGAACCGCGCGCGTACGGCCTCGGTGAGCTTCTTGAAGTCGGGGCCCTGGAACAGCTTGCCGACGAAGTTGCCGCCGGGCGCGAGCACGAGTGCCGCGATCTCGAGCGCGCGCTCGAACAGCGCCTCCGAGCGCGCCTGGTCCAGGCTGCGGATCCCGCTCGTGTCGGGCGCCATGTCGCTCAGGACGACGTCGAACGCCGGCAGCTCGCCGAGCAGCTCCTTGACGTCGATCCCCATGACGTCGCCGACGACGATCCGCGCGCCGGGTGGCGGCTTCTGCAACGGGCCGCGATCGAGCCCGACGAGCACCGCGTGCTCTCCGATCTGCTGGCGCGCGTACTGGAGCCAGGACCCGGGCGCACACCCGAGATCGAGCACGCGGTGGCCACCGTCGAAGATGCGGTGCTTGGCGTCGATCTCCTCGAGCTTGTACACCGCGCGCGCGAGGAAGCCTTCCTTCTTCGCCTTCTGGTGGAAGCGGTCGTGGCGCGTGGTGCGATCGTCGAGTCGTCGAGACATGAACAAAAAAGGCCCGGTCGCGGGAGCGCCGGGCCACATGGGGTGTAGCAGAGGGGCCGACTAGCCGCGACCCGCAGCCGCCTTCTTGGACGCCTTGAGCGGGTTCTTCGAACGAGTCTCCTCGCGAGCCGCGCCCTTGCGCTTGTACATCGTGCGGGTGGCCGCCTTGGTCACGACCACGTAGTCATTCGCCGCACCGGGGACGGCGCCGCGAACGAGGATGCAGTTGTCATCGGCGAGGACGCGGAACAGCTGCAGGTTCTGCACGCTGACCTTCTCGTTGCCCATCTGGCCCGCCATGCGCTTGCCCTTGAACACGCGCTGCGGGGTGAGGCGGCAGCCGATCGAGCCGCCGTGACGGAAGTACTCGTGCGTACCGTGGGTGGCGCGCATGCCCTTCATGTGGTGGCGCTTGATGACACCCTGGTAGCCCTTGCCCTTGCTCCAGCCCTCGACGTCGACGGCGTTGTTCTCCTCGAACACGTCCTGCGGGCCGAGCACCTGGCCGACCTGGTACTTCGCGACCTCGTCGGCGGGAAGGCGGATCTCGCGGATGAAGCGCTGCGGCTTGAGGCCGTTCTCCTTCAGCGCGCCGAGCTCCGGCTTGTTCGCGAGGCGCATCGGCTTCTCGTCGAAGCCGAGGACGAGCGCGGTGTACCCATCGCGCTCCATGGTGCGGGTGCCGACGACGTGGCACGGGCCCGTCTGGATCACGGTGACCGGAATGGCCTCGCCGTCCTCCGCGAACACCTGGGTCATTCCGAGCTTCTTGCCGAGTAGGCCGATCTTGAGTGCCATGACGTAACAGCTCCTACGTACCGGAAACGAGGAGGGAACCTATACCCGCGGCGCCTTGCTGCGTCAAGGAGCGGTTTGCGGAGGATCGAACGATGCGCAGGCCCGGCCGGCAACGCGCCGATCGCGTCACCCGATCCTGAACACCCGGCACGTGTTCTCGACGGTCGTCCGGGCCAAGTCAGCGAAATCCATACCGGCGCACCGGGCGACGACCTCGGCCGTGTGGGTGATGAACGCGGGCTCGTTGCGCTTGCCGCGCTGGGGGACCGGCGCGAGATAGGGGCAGTCGGTCTCGATCAGGATCCGATCTCGCGGGACGAGCGCCACGGCGTCGCGGATCGGCTGGGCGGTCTTGTACGTGATGATGCCGCTGAACGAGATGTAGCAGCCCATCTCGGCGTACGCGCGGGCGTCCTCCGGCGTGCCGGTGAAGCAGTGGATGATCACGCCGAGCTTCATCGCGTCGCCGGCTCGGAGGATCTCGCGCGCGTCCTCGTGGGCGTCACGGATGTGGCAGACGACGGGCTTGCCGACCCGGTGCGCGAGCTCGAGGAAGCGCGCGAACGCCGCCCTCTGCGCGTCGCGCGGCGAGTGATCGTAGTAGTAGTCGAGCCCGGTCTCGCCGATCGCGACGACGCGCGGGTGAACGGCGAGCCGCTCGTGCACCGCCCACCAGTCCGCCGTCATCTTCTCGACGTCGTGCGGGTGCGTGGCGACCGTGGCCCACACGTCGGGATCCTGCTCGGCGAGGGCGACGGCGCGCTCGGCGCTCGTGGGATCGCCGACGGCGCCGATCACGATCATGCGCTGGACACCGGCGGCGCGTGCGCGCGCGAGGACCTCGGCGCGGTCGGCGTCGAACTCGGGCCCGTCGACGTGAGCGTGGGAGTCGAACAGCATCATCGGTCGGTCTCCTGATCCGGCGCGTGGCCGGGCTCGTGCGAGCGCGCGGCGATCGCGCGCAGCGCGGCGGCGATCACCTCCACGAGCTCGCGTCCCTTGCCGCTGCGGGCGAGCTTCTCGAGCGGGGCCGTGGCCCACGGACCGCCGACCTCGCCGAGCTGCTCGACCGCGAGCCCGCGGACGTGGGTCTTGCGCGCGCCGAGGGCGGCGAGCAGCACGCGGCGCGCGGCGTCGTGATGGGACGCGCCGGTGGCGAGCCCGAGGAGCTTGCCCGCGGCGAGCACGGTGGCCTCCGCCGGCGTGCGCTTGCTGGTCAGGGCGCCGCCGAGCGAGGCCGCGTCCTCGGCCGTGCCGAGGCGTGCGAGCGCGGTCACCGCGTCCCACGCGCGCTCGGGATCGGCGAGCGCGGCGGTCAGCGTTCCGCGTCCACGCGCGTCCCCGAGCTCGGCGAGCGCGTACGCGACGTCGAACCGCGCGCCGGCATCGGCGTGGTCGAGCTTGGCGGCGAGCAACCCGCGCGCGCGCTCGTCGCCGATCGCCCCGAGCGCGAGCGCGGCCGCGGCGACGACCTGAGGATCCCGATCGTCGAGCGCCGCCGCGACCGGCGCGTACGCGCGGGCGGGATCGATCTCGGCGAGCGACGTCGCGGCCTGGAACCGCAGGTCGGCGGGGCCTTCCTTCAGCGCGGTCTCGAGCGGGGCGAAGCCATCGAGGTGCCCGATCGAGCCGAGCGCGATCGCGGCGTTCTGTCGTACGACCGCGACGCCGTCGTCGAGCCGGCGGATCAGCGCGGGCAGGGCGGCAGGCTCGCGGAGCGCGCCGAGGGACGCGCACGCCTCCATCCTGACGGCGGGCTGGTCGTCGTCGAGCGCGCGGATCAACGCGTCGAGCGCGCGGCGCTTCTCGGTGGGATCCGTGACGTCGCCGAGCGCCTGCGCGGCGGTGACGCGTGCCTTGGGGCTGCCGCTCGCGACGTCGCGGAGCGCCGCTTCGATCGTGATGGTCGTGCTCGGGAACAGGAACGACACCGCGGGGACCCTAGCAGATGTATCGTGGGGGCGATGCCCGATGCCGCGCCCGGTGGGCCGTGCGACCAGTGCGAAGGAACCGGCCTGTGGTCCGGCGGCTGCGAGGTGCCCGATGATTGCTGGCAGTGCCACGGCACCGGCGTCCAGCGCGCGCGTGGCAACTGCGAGGACTGCCTCGGCTGGGGCTGGACGTACGGTCCGGCGCGCTGCGAGACCTGCCGCGAGACCGGCTGGGTCGAGCGCGAGGTCGCGCTCTACTGGTGCGCGGGCTGCGTGCGAACGATCTCCGCGCCGGTCACCGCGCCGGCGTGCCCGCGCGACGCGACGCACTGGCTCGATCGCGTGACGGCCGCATCGCCCGGGCGCTGAGTCAGGGTGCGGGCGGTGTCGCCGCGCGCGCCTGCTCGAGCGTCTCGACGATCGCGACGCGCTCGGCGGGGACCTTCGCGAGGATCGTCGCGACGAGCGCGGGACGATCCTCGAGATCGTAGGGCGCCGGCGCGCCGACGCCGGGCACGAGCAAGCTCGACTCGGGGCTGCCCCCGTCGACGAAGCACGTGCTCGTGGACGGGGACGCGACGACGCGCACGATCTCGCTCCACGCGACGCGGAAGCGCGTGCGCCGAGGCGACCGGACCTCGAGCCCGGTGTCGTCGGTGACGACCTCGAGCCGCCAGGTGGGGGAGGCGAGATACGCCGCGCCGAACGCCACGCCGATCGCGCCCGTCGCGAGCGGCAGCGCCGCGAACCCGATCGCGGCGGCGAGGCCGGCGAGCGTGCCGCCGACGCCGATCGCGCTCCACGCCACGCCGCGGTACCGCGGCCGGAAGCGATGGTGCGACGAGGCCATGCTCACGGTGACGCGACGAGCGCGGCGATCTGCGCCCGCACGTCGAGCGGGATCGACTCGAACAGCACGCCGAACCCCATCGGAAGGTGGACGTTGCCGCGCGCCGACGGCAGCTCGCAGTCCTCGGTGCGCTGCCACAGGACCCAGCCGATCGCGTCGACCGGGCCGATGCCGCGGAGCTCGAACCGGAGCGCGACGCGGGCGAGCAGCGGCAGCACGGGCCCGGCGATGAACGCGCCGTTCGTCGACAGGTCGCGGACGACGGCCGGGAATCGCTGACCGATCGTCGTCATGTCGGCCTCGACCCGGTTGAACACCGCCGCGAGGCTCGGGTGCAGCGCCATCGGCACCTGACCGATCGACTCGACGATCGCCGGAGCGTTGACCACGAGGCGCGCGGCGCGGCGTTGCTCGGACATGGTCCTGTCTAGCGCACCCGGGTTCCGGGCGGAACGTCGTGGTCGACCGCCGAGAGGCCGAGGATGGCCTCGTCGCCGGCGGCGAGGATCATGCCCTCCGAGACGAGCCCTGCGAGCTTCCGGGGCGCGAGGTTCGCCACGACGATCACCTGCTTGCCGACGAGCGCACCGGGCTCGTAGGCCTGCGCGATGCCCGCGACGATCGAGCGCGGCTTCGCCTCGCCGAGATCGACCTGCAGGTGGAGGAGCTTGTCCTTCTTCGGCACGGCGGTCGCCGACAGGACCTTGCCGGTGCGCAGCTCGAGCTTGGTGAAGTCGTCGTAGGTGATCGTCGGCGGGGCTCCCTCGGGCGACGCCGGCGTCGCGGGCGTGGCGGCCGCCTTCTTCGCCGGCGGGCTCGCGGCGGGCGCACCGGGTGTGGTCGCGGGCGCGGCCGCGTCGCCGACGACCTGGGCGAGGATCTTCGCCTGCATCGGCTCGTCGAGCCGCGGGAACAGCGCCGCGGGCGGCGGCGTCACGGTCAGCGCCGGTGCCTGGCTGAACACGCGGCCGTCGGCGGCATCGGGCCAGGTCGGCGGCTGAGCGTCGCCGAGCCACCCGAGCAGCGTCTTCGACGTCGCCGGGAGGACGGGCGCGATCATCCGCGCGATCGTCCACAGGCTCGCCTGCAGGCACCACAGCGCGTGGCCGAGCGCGGGATCCTTCGCGCGCGCCATCGCCCACGGCTGGGTCTGATCGATGAACCGGTTCGCCTGGCCGATGAACCGCCACAGCTGCTCGAGCGCGCGCGACGGCGCGAACGCCTCGAGCTCGCGCGCGACGGTGCGCGACGCCTCGTGGGCCGCGGCCTCGAGCTGGCGGTACACGTTGTCCCCGGCCGCCTCGCCCTGCAGCTGGTCGTCGCGCACCGGCGGGTGCTCGGCGGCGAACTTGCTGATCAGGGTCAGGCTGCGGTTGACGAGGTTGCCGAGGTCGTTCGCGAGCTCGGCGTTGAACCGACCGAACAGCGACTCGAACGTGAAGTCTCCGTCGTTGCCGAGCGGCACCTCGCGCAGGAGGTAGTACCGCATGGCGTCGATACCGAGCGACTGTCCCAGCGGACCCACGCCGAGCGCGCGGGCGAGCACCACCGGATCGATCCGGGTCGCGGGCATCGACTTCGAGATCTTCTCGCCGCGCACGGTCCACCAGCCGGTGGCGAGCACCGACTTCGGCAGCGGCAACCCGGCCGACATCAGGAACGCCGGCCAGTACACCGTGTGGAACCGGAGGATGTCTTTGCCGATGAGGTGCACCGCCTCGGGGAAGAACCGCTGCGCGTCGGCGCCGTCGAGCGAGCCGTCGGGCGGGCACAGGTCCGAGTAGTAGTTCGTGAGCGCGTCCATCCACACGTAGATCACGTGGGACAGCCCCTCGGGATCGGGCTCGGGGACCGGGATGCCCCAGGCGAAGCTCGTGCGCGACACCGAGAGATCACGCAGCCCGCTCTTCAGGAACGAGACGATCTCGCTGCGGTACGCGTCGGGGCGGATGAACTCGGGGTGCGCCTCGATGTGGCGGAGCAGGGGCTCGGCGTACCGCGACAGGCGGAAGAACCACGAGCGCTCCTTGTCGAGCCAGTTCACCGGGCGCTTGTGCGTCGGGCAGACCCACGACTCGCCGTCCTTGACGAGCTGGCTCTCGGTGTAGAAGGCCTCGCACCCGACGCAGTACCAGCCCTGGTACGACGCGAGGTAGAGGTCGTCGGGGTTGCGCTCGCGGATCCGCTTCCACAGGCTCGCGACCACCTTCTTGTGCTTGTCGCTCGTGGTGCGGATGAACCGGTAGCCCTCGATCCCGAGCTGCTTCCAGGCGTCGTCGAAGCGGGGCGCGACCTGGTCGACGAGCTGCTGCGGCGTGAGGCCCCGCTTGTTCGCGGCCTCCTCGACCTTCTGGCCGTGCTCGTCGGTGCCGGTGAGGAATCGCGTGTCGTCGCCGCGCATCCGGTGGAAGCGCGCGAACGTGTCCGCGACGATCGTCGCGTAAGCGTGCCCGAGGTGCGGCACGTCGTTGACGTAGTAGATCGGCGTCGTGATGTAGAAGGGCTTACTCATGCGTCGTAGTCGTCCGAGCTCGCCTCGTCGGTACCACGAAAGTGGTCCGAGCTCGGGTCGTCCGTGGGCCCTTGATCGTCCTCGCTCCCGTCTTCCGCGAGCTCCGCGGCGAGGTCGGGCGCCGCGCCGCGCGCTGCTCCCGCACCTGCGCCTCCGCGCGGCGGGTTGCCCGACGGGAACAGCGGCTTGACCTCGCCAGCGGGCAACACCTCGGTGTCGCCCATGCCATAGGACACGCGCACGCGCTGGCGCAGGACGTCGACCTCGACGACGCGCCCCTCGCCGCGCGGCGAGATCACGCGCTTGCCGAGCTTGGGCAGCCCCTTGCGCAGCTCGGCGTACCCGGCCTGCTCGTAGACGAGGCAGCACTTGAGCCGACCGCACTGGCCCGAGACCTTCGTCGGCGACAGCACGAGTCCCTGGTCCTTCGCCATCTTGATCGAGACCGGCACGAAGTCGGGGAGCCAGGTCGTGCAGCACAGCGTGAGGCCGCACGAGCCGATGCCGCCGACGGCCTTCGCCTCGTCGCGCACGCCGAGCTGGCGCAGCTCGATGCGCGCGCCGGTCGCGCTGGACACGTCGCGGAGGAACTCGCGCAGGTCGAGGCGCTCGTCGCTCGTGTAGTAGACGTTGAGCTTGCAGCCGCGGCCGAGAGGGCCGTTCAGCTCGACGCGGAACACCTTCATCGGGAGGCGGAGCGCGGCCGCGGCGTCCTTGGCGATCCGCAGCGCCTTCGCGCGATCGGCGTCGCCGTCGCGCTCGCCCCGGAGATCCTGCTCCGTCGCGCGGCGGACCACGCGGCGCAGCCCGCGATCGCGGATCGCGCGGCGCAGCGGCGAGGTCGCGACGGTCGCGAGCCGGTGGCCGCGGTCGCTGTCGACGAGCACGCGCTCGCCCGGACGGTAGTCGTGCTCGCCGGCGTCGAACCACTGGATGCGACCGCCGGGGACGAACCGCACGCCGACGACGCTCGCGATGTCGTCGCCGAGCTGCGCCGGCGGCGCGTCGAGGAGCGGGTAGGTGACCGGATCGGGATCGTCAGCGGGCGCGTCCGCGGGCAGGTCGGCCGCGAGCGTCACGACCGGCGCCGGCGCGTCGTCGTCGGTGCCCCACGCGACCGCCGGCACCTCCGTCGAGAGCTCGGCGTCGAGCTCGTCGGGTGGCACCGGCGCGGGGCGGCGGGCTTCGAGCCGCGGCGTCGGTGCCTCGCGCGTGACCGGCGCGCTGCGGGCGCTCTCCGTACGCGTGCGATCTCCACGTCCGCGCTCGCGTTCACCCTCGGCGCGTGCGCGATCTCCGTCGCGTGCGCGCTCGCCGTCGGCGCGTGCGCGCTCGCGTCCACGCTCCGCGCCACGCTCGCGTCCCCGATCGCGCGCGCGCTCCTCGCGCCGTGCGCGCGCTCGCTCGCGCCGGCCGCTGGCGCCCTCGGTGGACGCGCTCCGCGGCGTGGCATCCGCGGCAGCGGTGCCCGAGGCCGTGCCCGAGGCCGACGCGGTGCTCGAGTCGCTGCCCGGGCCGTTCGACGCGGCCTTCGGCGGGGCGCCGGCGCTCGCGAGCGGCGCGGGCTCGGCGACGTCGCGGATCCGGGCCCCCCAGTCGCGTCGCGGCCGATCGCCCGCGGGGGCGGCGGCGACAGGCGAGGACACGACCGGCGCCGCGGCGTCGACGACCTCGGGGGCGCGCTCGCCGCGTCGTCGTCGTCGTCGTCTGCGCCGGCGCCCTTCGCCGGCCTCGCCGGGCTCGCCGGTCGCCGCGCCCTGGAGGTCCTCCGGCTCGTCGGGCCGGTCTACGAGGTTCTCGTTCACGCCGTCGTTGGTCTCGTTCGTGCTCACGGGGCACCGCTGGCCGGCGCCGCCGGCGGAAGCTGTCCGAGCTGCGCGATCAAGGCTTCGATCGCGAGCTGCGGGTTGGCGTTGTGGATCGCGACGGCGGTATGCCACGCCAGGATGGTGCGAGCACGCGCCGCCGCGCGGCGTGCCGCGTCGGGGTCGGCGTGGGCGGCCGCGGCGAGGGCGCGGTCATGGAGCGCCTGCGCGGCCGCGACCAGCACCGGCGCGGCGTCGCCCTTGCCCTCGGCGATCCGCACCGGCAACGACGGATCGTGCCGGTCGCCCGCGAGCTCGGCGCCGAGCGCCGCGATCCGCTCGAGCTTGCCGGGATCGGCGTCGGGGGCGAGCGCGGTGCCGCCCGCGAACCGCACGCGCTGGCAGCGGCTACGGATCGTCGGCAGCAGCTGCTCGGGGGCGGTCGTGCACAGGATGAACAGGGTGCGCGCGGGCGGCTCCTCGAGCGTCTTGAGCAGCGCGTTCGCCGCCGGCGGCGCCATCGACGTCGCCTCCTCGATGACGAACACGCGCACCTCGCCCTCGTGCGGGGGCAACCCGAGCCGCGCGATCACCTGGTTGCGCACGCTCTCGATCGGGATGATCTGGGCCGCGCCCTCGCGAACGAGCGTCACGACATCGGGATGGATCCCCGCGGCGATCTTCGCGCAGGCGTCGCACGTGTCGCTCGCGCCACATCCCTCGCCGCGCGCGCGCTGACACGACAGCGCCATCGCGAGCGCGACGGCGGCGTCGTAGAGCGGGGCGCCACGAGGTCCGGAGAACAGGTACGCGTGCGGCACGCGGCCGCGGTCGATCGCTCGCTTTAGCTGAGCGACCACGCGGTCTTGCCCCGGAAGACCCTGCCAGACGGACACGAGGAACACGCTACCACGTCGCCACGATCCTGGCGCCCGGCCAGGCCGGGCGATAGGTTACCGCGCCATGACGCAGTTCCCGCGCGCGAAGACGAGCACCGGACCTCTAGCCACGGAGGCGCCGAGCTTCCAGGCGTTCCGCGAGGTCCCGCGTACGGGCGTCATCTTCGTGACCACCGAGGCCCAGCGTCACGGCTACTCGCCGGAGTCCGACCAGTGGTGCAACCTCGGCCAGGGCATGCCCGAGAGCGGAGGGCTCCCCGGCGCGCCGCCGCGGATCCACAAGCTGCCGATCCTCGAGCTCGATCAGGAGTACGCGCCCGTCATCGGGATCTGGGAGCTGCGCGAGGCGATCGCGAGCTTCTACAACGACCTGTTCCGTCGCGGCATGGGCAGCAAGTACAGCGCCGAGAACGTCGCGATCTCCGGCGGCGGTCGCTCCGCGCTGACCCGCGTCGCCGCGGCGCTCGGCAACATCAACCTCGGGCACTTCCTCCCGGACTACACGGCGTACGAGGAGCTGCTCGGCGTGTTCCGCCTGTTCTCGCCGATCCCGATCCTCCTCGAGCCCGAGCGCGGGTACGAGTTCTCGCCCTCCGACCTGCGCCGCGAGATCCTCGGCCGCGGCCTCGGCGCGCTCCTCACGAGCAACCCCGGCAACCCGACGGGCAAGGTGATCGGCGGCCGCGATCTCGCGGAGTGGGTCGCGGTCGGGCGCGACCTCGACTGCGCGCTGATCTTCGACGAGTTCTACTCGCACTACATCTGGCGGCCCGATCTCGTCGCGCAGGGCGGGATCGAGACCGCGGCGCGCTACGTCGAGGACGTCGATCGCGATCCGGTCGTGATCCTCGACGGGCTGACCAAGAACTGGCGGTACCCGGGGTGGCGCGTGACCTGGACGATCGCGCCGAAGAAGGTGATCGAGAACGTGGGCTCGGCGGGCTCGTTCCTCGACGGCGGCGGATCGCGCCCGCTGCAGCGCAAGGCGATCGAGCTGCTGTCGCCGACCGCGGCGATGGCCGAGACGAAGGCGCTCCAGGCGGCGTTCGGCGCGAAGCGGACGAAGCTCGTCAACGGGCTGCGCGATCTCGGCTTCAAGGTCGATCTCCCACCGGAGGGCACGTTCTACGTGTGGGCGTCGGCGGAGCACCTGCCGTCGTCGATCTCCGACGGCATGTCGTTCTTCCGCGCCGCGCTCGAGCGCAACGTGATCACCGTGCCGGGCGAGTTCTTCGACGTCGATCCGGGCAAGCGCCGCGGCGGCCGGCCGTCGCGGTTCCGCCGTCACCTGCGGTTCTCGTTCGGGCCCACGATGCCGAAGATCGAGCTCGCCCTCGAGCGCTTCCGCGAACTGATCGCGAGCGCAACCTGAGCTAGCATCGCGCCGTGGCAGAGCACGCTCCGCACCGGCACCACGGCATCGACTACATCGAGCTCGCGCAGACCGATCTCGAGGCGGCGAAGGCGTTCTACCGCGCCGCGTTCGGCTGGACGTTCACCGACTACGGGCCCGACTACGTCGGGTACTCCGACGGACGCACGCACGACGGCGCGTCCGTCGAGGCGGGCGGCTTTCGTCGCGAGGCCGCGGTCGTCACCGGCGGCCCGCTGGTGATCCTGTACTCGCGCTCGCTCGCGGCGACGCGCGACGCGGTGAAGGCCGCGGGCGGCCGGCTCACCAAGGACATCTTCGCGTTCCCGGGCGGCCGACGGTTCCAGTTCCTCGACCCATCGGGCAACGAGCTCGCCGTGTGGTCCGACGTCGACGACTGACTCGGCGGCCTGCGCGCCGGTGTACGCTCGCATCGTGTGGTTCCTCGCAGCGGGTGCCTGCGCGTGCGCGCTCGCAGGCTGCGGCCGGTACGGGTTCGACGCGGCCGGCGCCGATCTCGACGCCCCGCCGGTCGGCGATGCGCGAGATGCGGACGACGGCGCGCCGGGGTGCCCGGGCTTCGCGCTCCTGTGCGATGGCTTCGAGGCAGGTGATCTGAGCCTGTGGACGGGGCCGTTTCAGCGTGGCGAGGCGATGATGACGTTCACCGACGCGCACGTTCGCTCCGGTGCGCTCGCGCTCGAGGCGCAGATGTCGGCGAGCGCCGAGAACGGCGCCGCGGCCGTGCTCCTCGAGATCCCGGCGCAGGCGACCGGGACGCTGGCCGTGCGCGCGTGGTTCCACCTCGCGCGTCCGCTCGAGCGGTTCAGCCTGGTCCTGGGCTTCCAGAACCGGGGCTCCGGGCAGTACATCATGGTAGGTGGCGACAACGATGGGGAGTGGGTCTCGACGGAGAACACCGCGAGCCAGATGCTCCGGGACCACCACTCGGAGCGCGCGACGCCGCTGGTGGGAGCGTGGACCTGTGTCGAGCTCGTGTTCACGTTCCCGCAAGCGGGGGGCTCGCGCATCCAGCTGTTCGTCGACGAGGTCGCCGTGCTGGACGAGCCCGGGGGCGACGCGTCGCCCGCGTACACCGAGATCGTCGTCGGCGGGGTGCGCCTGGAGCAAGCGGGCGCGCACCTGTACGTCGACGATGTCGTGATCGCGCGTCAGCGCATCGGCTGCCCGTGATCGCGCCGGGTGTCGCGGCAGAGTAGACTGGGGAGGTGGCAAGACCCGAGCCCGCGGGCGCCGAGCCCGCCGCGCCACCGCCCGGAAAGCTGAAGCGGATCCTCCGCCAGCTGTGGTGGTTCCACTCGTTCTTCGCGCTCGCGTTCGGCGTGGGCGTGATGCTGTTCGCGCGCGCGGGCCTCGCGCACGCGGACAAGGTCATGATGGCGCTGTTCGTCTCGTGGCTGCTGATGTTCATCGCCCTGCGCTTCATCGTCGGGCCGGCGAACCGCAAGGAGCAGGAGGGGTTCGCGCGCAAGGGCGTCCGCGTCGCGACGAACTACGTCATCAAGCAGTTCTACCAGCAGATGTTCTTCTTCCTGACGCCGCTCTACGCGTCGAGCGCCACCTGGTCGCTGTCGTCGTGGAACTGGTGGATCGCGCCGATCCTGCTCGCGTGCGCGGTCGTGTCGACGATGGACCTCGTGTTCGACAACTTCATCATGGAGCGGCGCTGGCTCGCGTCGTCGATGTACGGGCTCGCGATGTTCGGCGTGCTGAACGTGCTCCTGCCGCTCGTCGCCGGGCTCGATCACCTCACCGGGCTCGTCATCGCCGCGGCGGCGACCCCGACCTCGGTCGCGCTGCTGTCGTTCTCGGTGCGGCAGGTGCTCTCGCCGCAGGGCGTCCTGATCACGCTCGGCGCGAGCGGCGCGTTGCTCGGCGCCGTGTGGTACGGCCGCGCGTTCGTGCCTCCGGCACCGCTCGCGATGCCGGAGACCG
>Ga0164243_10002793_pt1 | contig 28417 bp, 26 predicted proteins | sample OricompcompostOP_FD_108781 | JGI IMG/M metagenome (GOLD analysis project Ga0164243, IMG submission 108781) | Organic Plus compost microbial communities from Emeryville, California, USA - Original compost - Organic plus compost (OP) | ecosystem: Engineered > Solid waste > Mixed feedstock >... | reverse complement strand
TCGTGAGTTCCGCCAGCTCGTCGAGGGGCCCTACCGGCTGATCTACCGGATTTTCGGCGATCATGTCTTCGTGCTGCTGATCGCCGACGGCCGCCGTGACTTCCGCAGCCTGCTCGAGCGGCGCCTGCTGGCGGGCTGAGCGGGGCAGGGGAGGGACGCTCGGCGTCTATATGTCGATGTGTCGACATATAGTCAGGCGCTGTCCGTATCCTTGCACGCTTGACTTGCGGCGGCTCTGACCGGAAAGAAAGTCGACAGCTCGACGCGCTGACCGTCATACGTGTCGATGTGCCTACATGTAGAGCAGTCGAGCAGGGTCATCGAGGGAGCGGGAATGCCGGTCATCGCGATCATCAGTCAGAAGGGCGGGGCGGGGAAGACCACGCTCGCCATCCATCTCGCCGCAGCGGCACAGGATGCCGGCGCCGTCTCGCTGATCATCGACACCGATCCGCAGGCGACCGCCAGCCAATGGGCCGCCTGGCGCCGGGACGCGCCGCCCGAAGTGATCGACAGCCCGCCGCCGCGCCTCGCCGCCAAGGTCGAGCAGGCGAAAGGGCAGGGGGCGCAGGTCATCGTCGTCGACACGCCGCCCCATGCCGACAGCGCCGCGCGCGCCGCGGTGGAAGTCGCCGACCTGGTGCTGATTCCCTGCCGGCCGAGCGCCTTCGACCTGTCGGCGATCCAGACCACGGCCAAGCTCGTCCAGCTGTTGCGCAAGCCGGCATTCGTGGTGTTCACTGCCGGGGCGCCCAATGCGCCGCGCATCTATCAGGAGGCCGGCGAACTGGTGGAGAGCTTCGGCACGCCGCCCTGCCCGGTGCTGCTGCCGGATCGCGCCGCCTATCGTCACGCCAGCGCCGAAGGGCGCAGCGTGATGGAAGCCGAGCCCGCCGGCAAGGCGGCCGAGGAAGTCCGCGATCTCTATAAGTGGACATGTCTACAGCTCGACATGCCGACACCCCGTTTCAAACGAAAGGCTGCTGTATGAGCCGCAAACCAAGCTTCGCCAATCTGCGCAGCATCGCGCCGGCAGTGCCGGCTGCGTCCGCTCCGGTTCAGGTACCGACGCCAGCGGCCATGCCGGAAGGGCAGGGGAGGGAGCCCGTCCGTCCCGCGAGCCGCGAGGGTCGCAAGCAGATCGCCGGCTTCTTCTCGCCGGAGATGTCGCTGGCGATGCACATGCTCGCGCGGCGCCAGGGCAGGAGCCTGCAGGCGCTGATGGCCGAGGCGTTCAACGACGTGCTGCGCAAGCACGGGGAGAGCCCGATCGGGGATTGAGAATATCGTCGTTTGCCTCGGGGGTTCGCTGCGCGGGCGGCGGTGAAAGACTAACAGGCTAGCTTGAGGTGGCGCCGGTCGCCCTTCACTTCGGCATTTAGGTCTGACAGGATTTCTCAATGGCCACGACTACCGATTCGCCCCTGGACGGCATGGGCAGTGGGGACGAGGTGCCCGTCGGAGTTAGTGGCGGGCTTACCCGGCGGATGTCGTTGGGAGTGCTTGTTGGTATGGCAGCGGCGCCAGGCTACTGCCTACAAGCAACGAACGAAGCCAACCGAGCTTCCGATTCAGTCACGCCGGAAATGTTTGACGGGGATTTGCACAAGGCAGCTGCTTATGCGGCGCTCAAGGGCGTCACGCTCGTCACACCCGCCACTACCTATGTGATCGACCGGGCTTTCGCGCCGCACGACATCACCTGGATTTCCAACGGCACGCGTATCCGGCAGACCCGGCGCGGCACGGGCGGCGCTGATCCGCTCGATAGCGGCATTTTCTGGGGCAGCAACGTTCGGCATAGCGGCCGGACCTATATCGACATGGTCGATACGGGAACGAACGCGGCTGCGTACCGCGCGCACTCGCTAATGGGGCGTATGGACACCGGGGAAGGACCCAGCAACATCGTGTTCGGCGAATTGGTGTTGGAAGGCGGCCACTACAACATCAACGGCTTCGCGGTGGTGGGTAATACGCACAACATTCGCGGTGAGCGAATACAATGCGGTAATAGCAACAAGATCGGCCGTTTGTTCATAGCACATTGGGGCAACTTTAATGATCACAACAAACCTGGATCGACCTATCAGCATGTAGCCAAAGGCGATCCGACAACTCATCCCCATGATATAAAGATCAACGAGGTATTTGCGGGAGATCTTACGTGTAAGGCTAGCGATTTTCTCGCGGTAGTATGCGTATCCGCGGGGTACGATATCGAGATCGGGGAAGTTCGCGGAAATGCGTTTAACTCCGGCACTGGTGGATCCAGCATTGTTATGATCATCGCTGGCGACCTTGGCTTGGCTTATGCGTCTCCCGATATTCGCGAAGCCGGGATGCGAAATATCCATATTAGGAAGATCGTAGGGCGAAGCAATAAAGTAGGTTATCAGTTGCTCGGTAGGGCTCTGTATTTTGATAAAGATAGCACCCCAAAACCAGATGAATACTATCTAGCGAAGATCGATAACATAGTAGATTACGCAGAGATGAGCGGCGCGGGTACTCTCATCCATGAAGGAGTTTCCGGTGGCAACGGCAATGGTCGCAGCCACTACGGTACGTTGAAACTACGCAACTTCCGGTCGGCGTGGTCATTTCCGAACTACACGAGGCGTGTGTCAGTCGATTATGTTGATTCTGCGGACATGCAATCCGTCGGCCTTCAGTTTCATCAAGGTTCTGGTACCGATCAAAACATCTGGCCAACCGATATTTATGTAAAGGCGGCTCGGATCAACGGCACTGGAGCATCGGAAACAAAAGCCGAAAACTATGCCGGCTTCATTGCGAACAAGATCCACTCGTTGCGGATCGACAGTTTGATCATAGATCGATTGAGAGAGAATGCTATAGCAAGCGGAAGCATTGGCCCGAATGCATCGGACGTTACGATCAATCAGATCAAGTTGAACTGGACTTCGCCTAAACAGCGAGTTGTGATCAAAAACAGCGCAGGTCCGAACGCGCATATCGCTGTGGGACAGATTGTCGGCGGTCGAGGATTGGTGCCTGTCTCGGGTGGCATCACGTAGCGCGTGCGGGGGAGCGGGCATCGGAGAGCTTCGATTTTGTCGGTGGTTCGTTGCCGATCGGTACCCAGGCTCGCGTCCGCGATGCGTTTTATACTGGGGTGGCTGAGGCGCTCGTCGGCGTGTGCCTGCTTAATGCCGATGCCCGGCTGCATGATTGCAGCTACCTCGGATCACCCTCGAGATGATTGGGCTGATGCGTCTGTCGAAGTCGACAGCCACGCACCAGAAGCAGTTCCTCGAGACGTGTGCCCAGAACGAAACGCTGCCTTCGAGTGGCGACGATCGCAGCGTGCATCGCGCCCATTCCATCAGCGGCCTTCGTGGGGATTGCCCTCTCTTCAAGGGGATTCGTTGCCAGTGCGGCAAGGGACGAATATGCGGACTATCTTATATGCTGCCGGAGGAGGCGCAAATGGCTGAATGGAATGGGATCAAAGTTACCTATATATATTCTGCATGCATAGTAACAGAGACTCCAGATGTAAGAATACTTCATGATCCTTGGTTTAGCGAGGGGGTATATGATGGATCATGGTATCATTTTCCTCAGGTGCATGATCCATTGGATACCATTGGAGACGTGGATATTATATACGTTTCTCATATCCATCCGGACCATTACGATCCAAGTTTCCTGAAAAAGTATTTTGATAGATTCGGGGAAAAACAGGTGATTATCGCTAATCACCGAAAAAACTATCTGAATGGAAAGATGAAGGGAGATGGAATAATCGCAACTATTTTAGAGGATGATTTAATTATTAGGGAGACTACCATTGCCATTTTGCCTCATGATAATGGAAGTTCTTCCAGCATAGATTCCGCAATAGTAATAAAATTTAAAGAGGAAAACCGCACTCATTGCGTCGTTAACGCTAACGATATCATATTTGATGATGATATGCGAAAAAAGTTAAAGCAAGCTGCGGGTGAAGTTGACATATTGCTATGCGGCTATACGGGCGCCGGGCCGTATCCCCAAACCTATTTTGATTTGAGTGATCCTCAAATTATTGAAGAAGCGAAAAACAAGAAAAATCATTTCTTTGAAAGATACAAGACGCTCATCGACGATATACAATCGAAGATAAACATTCCTTTTGCAGGAAAATATATCTTAGGCGGGAAACTCGCACGGTTAAATTACTATCGCGGAGTGGCTGATCCGGTTGAGGTTTTGGGATTCGATAATCGGGCAATCGTGTTAGCGGACAATGGTGGATGGATAAGTACCGCTGATCTGATTCCGCATGGCGTGCGGAAAGATCCTTATGCAAGGGATTTGATTGATCAGCGGATTCGGGATATCTCTTCCTTGAAGATGGACTATGAGAGATTAATCGCAGAAGATGAAGTGTATCAACTTCCATTGAAGAGATTGCTTGCTGCGGCTGCTAGGAATGCTTGCGCTAAATCTGAGTGCGAGCGGGATTATTATTTTTGCTTTCATCTACCTAGCGATGAATATGCGGTTATAAACGCTTCAAGGAATCATGCAGAATCCGTAAAATACGTTACGGATGAGGAGGATCTTCCTCTTCCGAGAAGTGTTGTTGACGTGGACCCGAGATACCTTTTTGGCCTTCTTACGCATGTCTATCATTGGAACAATGCTGAGGTGGGATCGCATTGTACCGTTCGGCGCACGCCCAACGAGCTTGACCGGAGCGCTCAGAGCTTTTTGAATTTTTTGGCAGTTTAGGTTAGAATCGAGATCTAATCGCATTCTAGGTCGGCATCCCCGCGGAGGCGGGGATCCATCCTGCGCAGCCTTCCTCTTGATGTCCCGGTGCGGCCCCGCCTTCAGAGATGCCGATGAAGCCGGTATTGACGGGAAACCGTCCAGTGATCCGACGCGCGAATTGGGGATCAGCGTCGGCTGCGAACGCGCGTCTGGTCTTCCGCCACCTTAAACGGCGAAGTGGCATTGGCCTGTGGATCATAGTTGCGGTCGATCCGGTTGCGGATGCGATTCTGCACGCGGTTGTTGATACGGCTAGTAATGCGGGCCATCGGCTCCGTGGCGGGTGCCATATCCGCGCGCGTCTGGCGCTGGCCGACTTCACCGACCGAAGAATTCGCGATACGGCCATTCACATTCTCGGGCCGGACCGTGGCCGATTGCGGTTGCAGCTGCTGCATGGCCTGCGGATCCTCCTGATCCGTCGGCATATCGCGGCGCTGCGCCGCTGCCGGCACCGCAAGACTTAGCGCCAAGATGATCGGCACGATGTGCGCCATCGGATATTCCATCTGCCCGCTCCTCACTGCGCCGGCGCCAGCTGGGCGAAACTGATCTGGCCCGATAGGCCTGCCACCGCATCCGAGGGCCGCGCGATCAGCGTCAGCATTTGCACCGGGCAATCCGCCGGCACTGTGAAGTTGCCGAGGAAGCGGCCCGCGTCCTGCGCTGAATTGGGCAGCGATACGCGACCAAGCTCGCGCCCATCCTGCCGGCAGCTCAATAGCCAATAGGGTTGTGCGCGCTCTTCCTGGTCGATCTCGCTGCTACGCCCGGTGATCTGATAGGTCCCCGGCGGCAGCAACTGTAATTGCCGGAGGAGGGCGCCACCGATGCTGGCCGGCGCAGCGAAGTCGAATACCCCGCCCTTTTCACTCGGTTGGATCGATGTGGTTACGCTGGCATCATTGACTGGAACCCAATCGAACAACGATGGCGTGGTCGTATCAGCGACAAAACGCGGATCGCGGGAGATACGGCGATCCGCGGCCGGGGTCAGAGAGGCATAATAGCGCCACGCCTCATCCACGAAATCACTGTCGATCAGAGCATTGATGACCGCCGTGTCCGCACTTTTCGGCACGGCCACGCCGGCACGCCGTAGCTCCAGGAACAAGGCTGCCGTCGACCGCGGTTCCGGGCTGTGGGTCGCGACATGGGAGATGAACCATTCGCTCCAGCTGGGCTTGGCCGCTAGCGTCTTGGTCAACGCCGTGCGGATCTGCGGGTCGGCGGTGGCCAGCGCGAGCACGGGGAACAACAGGCTGGCGCTCGTCGGGCTCGTGCGCAGCGCGATGTCGTAATGCTGCAGCGCTCCCGCGACGTCGTCACGCGCCACGGCGTGCTCGATCGCCCATAGCTGGGTCTGCAGCTGGCGCCGCGACAGCTTCTGCGAATATGCGAAAAGCCGCTCCGCGGGCGCTTGTTCGCCGCGCACCTGGGCATTGATCCCCAGCGTGGTGACCGCAGCAACCGCCGTCGCGTCCTGTAGCAAGGCTCCGCGCGCGATCATGTCGGCCCGCTTGCGGTCAGCGGCTGTCGCTTCCGCGCCGACCAGCGACAGCGCCAGGCGCGCCGCGATCTGCCCATTGCCAGGAGCCAGGCGATGTGCGCGCTCCGCGTTGCGAAGTGCCAGCGTCTGCGCCAGCGCCTGGGTGGCACAGACATATCCCAGCACCGCGGCAACTGCCGCCAACGCGCACCGCACCGCCCATTCCTCGCGAGACCGGCGCCGCAGGAGGTCCCGCCACCGCATGGCCGTTGCTACGCCTTCGCCTTGTCGCCGCGACCATAGCCATAGCCATATTCATAGCCGTAGCCATAGCCGTAATGGGCCTTGCGGGCTTCGAACTTGGTGAGGACACCGCCGAAGATATGGGCGTTGGCGCTGGCCAGGCGATGCAGCGCCGTCTTGACCAGGCTCGAGCGGATCCCGTGGGATTCCACCGCATAGATCACGCCTTCGACGCGGCTCGCGATAAGCGGCGCATCGGCCAATCCCATCACCGGCGGGGAATCGACCACGACATGGTCATATTCCTCGAGCAGTCGCTCGATCAGCAGCGACAGGCGATTGCCGGTCAGCAGCTCGGCCGCGTTCGGCGGGATCGGGCCGGCCGACATGGCAGTGAAGCCCAGGTCGCGCATCGGGAAGGTGAGCGAAGCGATATCGTCGTCGCCGGCCAGGAAGTTGCTGAGCCCGCGATTGTGATCGACGCCGCCCAGATGGTGGATCGAGGGCGAGCGCATATCGCCGTCGACCAGGATGACTTTGCGCTGTGCACGCGCGAGCGTGGTGGCCAGCGCCAGCGCCGTGGTCGACTTGCCTTCGGCCGGGCGCGTCGACGTCACCGCGAACGAACGCGGCACGCCATGCTCGGTCGTGAAGGCGAGGTTGGTCTGCACGGCCAGATAGGCGTCGACCAAATCCGATTTGCGGTCGAGCAGCGCGTCCCTGGGGATGACGTCATCGACCTTCGGCACCGAGCCCAGGAACGGCAGGCCGAGCCGTCGCTCGAGCTCGGCCGGGTCGGCGATCGCCTCGTCGATTTGCTCGAGCGCGAAGGCGACCAATGCGCCCAGGCCCAATCCGGCGAGCAGCGAAACCGCGAGGTTGATCAGCAGCCGCGGGCTGGACGGCCTTTCCGGAACATCGGCGATGTCGACGATCGCGATGTTGTTGATTCCGACGCCGCCGGCGACCCCGATCTCCTTGAAGCGCTGGAGCAGGCCGTCATACAGGGCGCGGTTGGTATCCACTTCCTGCTGATAGATATTATACTGGATGCTGCGGCGGCGCAGGTTGAGATAGCTCGACTTGAGCTCGTCGACCTTGCGCTGCAGCGTGCGTTCGCGATCCACCGATTCCCGATAATCGGCCAGCAGCGATCCGGAGATGCGGCTCTCCTCGCGTGCGATCGAGCTGTCGAGCTGATCGATCTGCGACTTGATCGCCTCGGCGGCCGGATATCCGGGCTCGAACTGCACCATCAGGCGCTGATAGTCCGCGGCCAGTTCGGCGCGGCGCTGGCGCAGGCCGTTGATCGCCAGATTGCGCAATGCCTCGGTCGATGCGCCGGCGCGTCCCGCTTGCTGATAGCGCGCTTCGGCCTGGATGCGTTCCGCAGTAGCCTGCGCCAAGGCTGCATTGAGGTTGGCAAGGTCGTCGGCGACGATCGAGCGCTCGGAGGTCGTGGTGCCATCGCCTCCTTGCGCGGGCAGATTGATGATCTGCTGCTCGGAGGCATAGGTCACCAGCTGACGCTGGGATTCGTCGAGCCGCTCCTTTGCCTGGGCCAGCTGACGTTGTAGCAAGTTGCGGCCATAGGAAGTGGCCTGCGTCTTGCGCTCGAGATTGGTCTGGATGAAATTTTCGGCCCATGCATTGGCGACACGTGCGGAAAAGGCCGCGTCAGGGCTAGTGAAACCGATGTCGACCAGGCGCGACAGGCGCGTGGGGTTGATCGACAGATTCTTGCGCAGGATGTCCCCAGCGACGCGTCGGCGTTCGGCGCTCCCGCCAGCAGGATAGCGCCCGTTGATGAGCTGGAATGCTGGCCTGTCGCTCCGCACGCCGAACAGTTCGAAGAATTTGGGATCGTCCACCAGGCGCAGCTGAGCAGCGACGCGCTCCGACAGCGATCGGGCCTTCAGCAGGCCATATTGGGTCTGATAGAATTCCTGATCGGCGGTGGTCGCTTCGCGTTCGACGCCTTGAATATCGGTGACCTTGTCCGATTCCCGCGAAATCTCGACCGTTGATGTCGCCGTATATTTGGGCGTCATCAGCAGGGTTATGATCAATCCCAGCAGAAAACAGGACGCGACGATGCCGAGGATGATGTAGCGCCACCGCATGGCGATACGCAGATACTGACGGATGGCCGGTATTTTCTCAACGTCCGCCATTTGCGGATCGTTCAGGCCAGGCCCATTCACGGGACCGCCGGCATGCGGGTTCGAAGTAACCACGTTCATAGTCGCCGACCCTAATTCAGAACCGCAACCAGCGGCGCGGCGAGAAGCGGCGCCAGCGACACGAAGTCGCGGAACAGACGGCGCTGCGGTGAATCGCCGACGACGACCACGTCATTGGCATAAATGGGGGGATCATCATATGCGCCCCGGCGGATTGCTGCAATATTGTAGAGCGCGGCCATCTTGCGTCCTTCCACGGTGCGAAGGATGACCACGTCTTCCTGCCGCGCATATTCCGACAGCCCCTTGGCGGAGGCGATCGCGCGCATCAAAGTCATCTGATTGGTGACCGGGTACAGCCCCGGCTCAACGACCTGGCCATCGATCGTGACAACCTGGCTCACCGAGCTCTTGATGTTGATCGTCACTTCGGGGTTGCGGACATAGCGCCCTCTCAGCGCCGCTTCGATCGCATCTCCCAGCTCTTCCGACGTCTTCCCGCGCGCGTCGATCGTACCGACCAGCGGCATCGCGATCCGGCCGCTGGCGTCGACCTGCATTTCCCGGCTGAGCTCCGGTACGTTGAACACGTCGACCTGGATCGTGTCGAGCGGCCCTATCAGCGCCGGTCGATCGCCCGCGGTCAGATCCTCCCGCGTGGGGGCGGGCAGAGCCGTGCTGTTCGGCACCACGGTCAGCCGCGCCGTCGATACTAAGGGCTCGTGATGCGCACATGCCGATACGGCAACCGCCAACAGGGAAACGGCAATTATCTTTCGCATGTGCTCGAAAAACTTCCAAATTGAAGGAGCATAGAGGGCTATAGATGCTGTTTAGAGGCGGGTAAAGCTGACGCGCCGGGCGTGCCCGATCGGCTGTTCAGCCATATTCCGGCGATCACGGCCACGGCCATCATCATGGGCGTCCGCACGGGATAGTCGAAGACGCTGGCAATCAGGATCAGCAACAGCATAGCGCTGCCCAGACGGGGCATCATGTCATGCCTGTCGGGCCGGATCCACCACGCTTGCACGCTTGCCCAGCCCCACCAGACCACCGCGGCCAACAGCAGGAGCAGGCCGGGCAATCCCGCGTCGAGGACGATCTCGAGCCAGTCATTATGCGCATGATTGAAATAGGTGGGCTTCAACAGGTCGAACGGTTCGTGCGCCCGGAAAACCGGATCGAACGTGCCAATTCCTGTCCCGAACGGAAAATATTCCCGCATCATCGCCAATATGGTGGGCAACGCGCGAATGCGCATATCCGCGCTTTGATCGACCGCAAACGCGCGATCGATCGAAATCGCGCGCCCTGCCGCCACGCTGAGCAGCACCGCGATGCAGATCGCGACCAAGGCACTGCCGATCACCGCCCAGGTCACCCAGCGAGGATAGCGCGCCAAGGCGCGTCGGATGCCCGATCGGGCCAACACCAACCCAATGACGATCGCCAGTCCGCCGGCTATCATTCCGGCCCGCGAGCCGCTGGCCAGGATGGTGAGCGCAAAGAGCGGGACCAATCCGAAAGCCACCACCCCACGCCATTCGGACGAGCGGCCAGTCGAAAAGGCCCAAACCGGCGCGATGAGGCAGCCGAGCGCGACCAGCACCGCGAAATGGTTGCGATTGGCGAACGTCCCGACGACCTCGCCGACCGGTTCGTTGACGAGGGGATTGTTGAGTCTGGCGCCCGAGAATTGCAGCAAGCCCACCATGCTCGACAGCAGGATCAGAGCCAGCAGCGCGCCCGGCACCCATTGCCGCTCGTTCTCCCGGAGGCCGGCCATCAGCAACAGCACGACGCACGGCACGACCAAGGACGATGCGGCGTTGAACGTCGCATCGGGCGCGATCGACAAAGGACGCCAGGGCTGCGCCTGGCCGCTCGCCGCCGCCGCTTCCGACAACAAGGCGCGGCCCGGCAATGCCTGCCACAGGCCCGGCGGCAGCGGTACGAGCTGCAGCAACACGAGCGCCAGCGCCGCGAGCACCAGCAAGGCAATCGGCCGCGGGACGGAAGAAGGCCGCTCCCCGAAAAGTAGAATCAGGATAAGCGCGATCCAGGCACCGCTGCGCACCAGAAACTGTCCCGCCGCATCGGCGCGCGATGCGCCGCCAGCCAACCAGAGCAGGCCGAGCAACGCCGCTAGGAGAATGCCAGCCAGGCTCGGGGAGAAGCGAACGGACGCCCGCGACCTCGATGCTCTGCTGGTTCTCATCTCAGTCCTTCGCTACCGCGGATGCGCGCCGGCTTCGATGCGGCCGTATCGAGCCATCTTTCAAGGGCCGGCAGCTGCGCGTCAAGGCGCACATCGACGAAGCTCGCGGCCGGACCGGCCTCGCGGGCCGTCCATGATTAGCATTATATTACAATCGCCATGTCTCGCTGACCGCATAGCCGTGCGATTTCACCAATGCTTACAACTACGGCGCCAGGCTCAAACCTTGCGCGGCTTCGTACCCCAGTTATAGGAAATTTCTTCATAACGAATGGCAAGCCTCTCGCCATCGGAGAACGCAATGACGAGCCTCAGTATCGCCGGCCGGATGATCGGGGTGGATCATCCACCTTATATGATCGCCGAGCTTTCCGCCAACCACAACGGCAAGCTGGAAACCGCGTTGCGCATCGTCGAGGAAGCCAGCAAGGCCGGCGCGGATGCGGTCAAGCTGCAGACCTACAAGCCGGATACGATCACGCTGGACAGCGATGGGCCGGAATTCCGTATCCAGGGCGGACTGTGGGACGGACGCAGGCTCTATGATCTTTACCAAGAAGCCCATATGCCGTGGGACTGGCATAAGCCCTTGTTCGATCATGCGCGCAAGCTGGGCATCGCGATCTTCAGCTCGCCCTTCGACAGCACGGCGATTGACTTGCTCGAGGATCTCGGCGCGCCGGCCTATAAAATCGCTTCGTTCGAGGCCGTGGACCTGCCGCTGATCCGCTATGCCGCGGCTACCGGCAAGCCGATGATCATCTCGACAGGCATGGCCGATGCGGAGGAGATCGCGGAGGCGGTCGATGCCGCGCGGGCGGGCGGTTGTCGCGAGCTCGCGCTCCTGCATTGCGTCAGCGGCTATCCCGCTCCGGCCGGGGACTATAATCTGCGCACCATCCCGGACATGATCGAGCGCTTTGGCCTGGTCACTGGCCTGTCCGATCATACGATCGACAATACCACTGCCATCGCCAGCGTGGCGCTGGGAGCGTCGATCATCGAGAAGCATTTCACGCTGGACCGCAACGGCGGCGGGCCCGACGACAGTTTCTCGCTCGAACCCGCCGGCATGGCGGCCCTGTGCGACGGCGCGAAGACCGCGTGGCAGGCGCTTGGTCAGGTGGATTATGGGCGCAAGTCCAGCGAGCAGGGCAATGTCCAGTTCCGCCGCTCGCTGTATTTCGTGCGGGCGCTGAAGGCGGGCGATACGATAACCCCTGACGCGGTACGGAGCGTCAGGCCCGGTTTCGGATTGGCTCCGAAGCATTTGGAAGCGGTGATAGGCAACACCGTCGCTCAGGACGTCTCCCCGTTCACGGCGCTGCGTCCGGAATTGCTCAGCAACTGGTCTGCTGAATGAATATCCTTCTGCTCTCCAATAGCGCGCCGAACTATTATAATTTTTTCAACGCGCTGGCGGGGCTGCTCGCCAAGGATGGCGCGACCGTCGTCGCGGCCGTGGACAGCACCTTCTCGCGCGAGGAGAATGGACTCGACCGGGTTGGCTTCGCAGCCGTTTACGACTTCTCGGTCTTTTTCGCGGATCACCAGGTCGATCGCGCGATTCTGGCGCGCTATGCGGACTTCGACTTGAACGGCGCCCTGCTTTCCGACTTCGAGCGCGCGGAGGCATATGATGTATGGGGGGAAGGAGCCGATCTGGATTATTTCGACCGGCTCAAGAGCGCGCTGCTGACGTTTTTCGAAGGGATCTTCGAGCGGCACGCGGTCGATGTCGTGCTGTACGAAAATGTTTCGAACACTTTCGCGCATTATGCTTTGTTCGTCGCGCAGAAGCGGGGGGCGACCTATTGCGGTCTTTCCGCCTCGCGTCTGCCCGGGCGCTTCACGCTGACGGCCGATCCTCTCGCCGATGACGAGACCGAACATGCCTTTCGCGCGATCCGGGCCGGGCAGCTGGCGGTGGACCCGTCAGTGCGGGAATGGGCGCGGGACTATATTGCCAACATCGATGCGGCCATACCCGACTACATGAAGTTCAACGGCGTTGATCGTATCGAGATTATAAGACGATATATCCGTCGCGACCGACCCAAGAAAATATTGTCTCTGATGCGCCACGCCTTCGATAGCCGTACGGACGCGTTCCAGATCGGCAATCCTCTGCGAACACATATAAATCTGTTTGCGCGGAACGTTCGACGACGGCTCAGGACGGGCAGGGTTCGCAAGCTGTACCAGCGCGCGGTTCCTGGAGAGCGGTTTCTCCTATACCCGATGCACTTTCACCCGGAAGCCGCGACATCGATCTTCGCGGGCACATATCTCGATGAATATGAGGTGATCCGCAATATCGCGTTCAGCCTGCCGGAAGGGGTGCGGCTGTACGTCAAGGACCATGTGAGCGCTTGGGGATTCCCCTCGCTGGATTTCTATCGTCGGATCAGGCGGCTGCCCAATGTCAGGCTGCTGGGGCCGAACGAGCCCACCAAGCAGCTGATCAGGTCGTCGGTTGGCGTTATCACGCTGACGAGCACGGTTGGATATGAAGCGCTCATCCTCAAGAAACCCGTCTTTCTCTACGGTAATGTTTTCTATAAATTTCACTGTGGCGTAACGAAAATCCACGATCCTGCCAATTTGCGTTGGATTATTGCGGATAAGCTCGCCAATCCCATCGAATGGGATGAGCAGTACAATCAGGATTTCGTGTGTGCTTATTATCAGGCGACTTTACCAGGCGCGCTGAACCTGATGCTTCCTTCTGGCAAAGCGGAGATCGTCGCGCAGAAGATATATTCCGAACTTAAAATATCGAGGTGCTCCCTCATGAAAGGGAGGACTTGATGGCGGATAAGGTAAAAGTTCTTTGTGTATTGGATTATTACCTTCCGGGATTTAAGGGAGGGGGTCCTATACGTACTATTGCAAATCTCTGCAAGTCGCTCTCCGGGGATGTTGAATTTTCCATCATTACCCGCGATCGGGATCTGGGTTCCGATAGGCCCTATTCCGATATTAAAATAAATGAGTGGCAGGCCGTTGAGGGAACGCCTGTATATTATGCGGACCCTTCCTCATTCGGCCCGAGGGCGATTAGCGGTTCAGGCATCGCGCAAGAATGCGATATGTTATATCTGAATAGCTTCTTTGGATATAGATCTTCTATTTCGCTACTGCTGAGCAGTAAACTCTCTCGACGCTGCCCGCGCAATATTCTTATTGCTCCTCGGGGAGAGTTCTCGAATGGCGCACTATCGATCAAGCGATGGAAGAAAGGGATTTACCTTCGCGCTGCCAAGTTTCTGGGCCTTTACGAAAATGTCCGCTGGCATGCCTCGACAATATTGGAAGCGGAGGACATAGGGCGCGTCTTTCCTCGCGCGAAGGATAGAATTTACTTGGCCGCTGATCCGGTATCCATCGAAAATACCGATATCGCGCTCGCCGAAGGAAATGAGAAACGAACGGGATCGTTGAAGATCGCGTTCATATCGCGAATATCTCCCATGAAAAATCTGGAAGGTTTGCTCGAGATTTTGCTGGCGGTGAGCTGTGAGGTCCGGCTCGAGATTTACGGCCCGGTGGAAGACGTGCTCTATTGGGAACGCTGCCAGGAGATCGCGCGATCCTTGCCGGGAAACATCGCCGTTGAGTACTGTGGCGCCTTGGAGCCGAATGAAGTGTCTTCGGCTTTTGCGCGGAACGATCTGTTTGCGTTCCCGACCCATGGAGAGAACTTCGGGCATGTGGTGTTCGAGGCGCTGCGCGCCGGCACGCCCGTTCTCGTCAGCGACCGGACGCCGTGGCACGCCGTTCCTTCCGGAGCGATCACTGTGGCGCCGCTTGATGCTTTGGATGTGTGGCGAGCGCACCTAGAGGCGGCTGCGGATCGAGATGCGGAGCAGCAGCGATCGGTGCGGATGGCGGCGATCGACTATGCCAGGAGTTACGCGTCTTCGGATGGGGCGCGCTCGGATAATCTCGGAATGTTTCTGGACATGACAGGTGCGTCGGCTCGCAATGGGCTTGCCGGAAGCGCCGGCTCTTGAGAGGAAAAGGGGCTCATATCCCGGAAATAGCTTTCGGCCCTTCGATGTTGCGCGCGTGGGCAAAGGGGCGAAGTCGATTGCGGGCGTGCCGGCGCCGGCTTGGCGGGTCGTTTGAAAGCGCTGGAGCGGGAAAGCCGTGTGGCGGGCAGGCGGACGAGATGCCGCTTGGAGCATAGTATATTTCGCGATGGCAGGGCCTGGCTGCCTACTGAAACGATGGTCGTAGAGCGGTTTACCCAAGGGAGGTTGCGCCATATAGCGGCCATGTACGGGAAGGGCATTCGACATAATAGAATATTGAGTGAAAAAACACTCTGAAAATGGGACTCTGGTGACTGCGTATGAAAGTTCCATCAAAGCGTCGTTCCAGAATAGCGAGAGCGCGCTATCAAATTATTCTTATCGGGGCCGTGATCGTATGTCAGGCGATAATTAACATATATGTACCGATATTTTCCGACGTGAGCAAATCCATATCGATAACGACCTATACTATATGCTATATTGCGAGCATAATCGGTATTTTCTTTATTAGAAATATAATAAGATATCCTGGGGTGGAAGGTGCATCTTATATAATACCAAGCCTATTTGGATCATATGGGATATTGATTTTTACTCTAATAATATTCCGAATTCCGTACAGTAGATTTGCAATAGCGAGCACGTTCATAACGAGCGTCATTGTTCTATTCGTTTTGTTTGCGGTCTTGCGGCGGCGGACTAGGCTTCGGATCGGCGTCGTGCCGGAGGGCGATTATGCCGTGCTCACCGACTTGGCTGGCGTCGACTGGACGGTCCTGGACGGATCGGACCGGGAGATGGACGGGATCGATGCCATCAGTGTTGATCTGTGGTATGACATTTCCGACGAGTGGGAGCGCAGGCTGGCGTCATTCGCGTTGCAAGGCATCCCTGTCTATGACTTGCGGCATCTACGAGAATCGCTGACCGGCGAGGTCCAGATCCAGAGACTTTCCGAGAATAATCTCGGGACGCTCAGTCCGCTTTACGCCTATATGACAGTCAAGCACATCCTTGATTGGATATGTGCGCTTGCTGCGCTGATCATTCTAATTCCCATAATTGGCTTGGTGGCGATAATAATCAGGCTGGACTCTCGCGGTCCCGTGATATTCCGCCAGACCCGGGTTGGGTATCAAGGTAAGCCCTTCCGCGTCTATAAGTTCAGGACCATGACGGTCGCGCGCGAGCCGAGCGCGGATGGTCAGAAGGCGCGCGACGCCGCAATGACCAAGGATCACGATCAGCGGATCACCCGCGTCGGCCGTTTCCTGCGGCACAGCCGCATCGATGAACTGCCTCAACTGGTGAATGTGCTCCGCGGCGAAATGACGTGGATCGGCCCCCGGCCAGAGGCTGAGGTGCTGTCGCGCTGGTACGAGGCTGAAATTCCCTTCTATCGCTATCGGCATATCGTGCGGCCGGGCATTACCGGTTGGGCGCAGGTCAATCAGGGGCATGTCGCGAATGTGGAAGATGTCCGCAAGAAGCTCCATTTCGATTTCTATTACATAAAGAATTTTTCGCCCTGGATAGATTTCGTCATCGTGGGGAAGACTATCCGCACGGTCATGACCGGCTTCGGATCGCGATGATCTTAGACAGAAAACGAATTCTGAATGTCAGCTTGCGCGTTGCAACACTGGGGACGCGGTTCGGCTTCGTATTCGTATTGGCTAAATCGTTGGATGCGGCCTCAGTAGGTTATTATGGTCTCTTTACGGCCACGGTCGGCTATGCGCTGCTGTGCGTGGGGCTGGATTTCTACACGTTCGCGACGCGGGAGATATTGAGAGCGCCGACCGAGGAGCGGGGCAGGATGCTGAAAAGCCAGGCCGCGCTGGCTGGCCTGTTCTATCTGCTGCTGATGCCTGTCGCATGGCTGTTCCTCAGCCGATCCGGATGGCCGGGGCATCTCGCATGGTGGTTTCTTCCCATCCTGATATTGGAGCATCTGAACCAGGAGCTGTATCGCCTTCTCATCGTCCTGTCGGAACAGGTGACCGCCAGCGTGTTGCTGTTCCTCCGCCAGGGAAGTTGGGCGATTGTCGTCGTCGTGTTGATGACCTGGAATCTGGCGCGAAGGGATCTCGACACGGTCATGCTGCTGTGGGGCGTCGCCGACCTTCTGGCGGTGGCGCTGGGGTTTTGGAAGCTCAGGCAGCTGCGCCTGGGGGGCTGGAGGAAGCCGGTCGACTGGAAATGGGTCAGGAAAGGCATCGGCGTCAGCGCCACTTTCCTGACGGCGACCCTGTCCGTGCGCGCTATCCAGACGGCCGATCGCTATTGGCTTCAGGACCTTGCCGGAATTGAGGTGGTCGGCGCCTATGTGTTGTTCTTCGGCGTGGCCAGCGCACTAACGGTATTCCTCGATGCGGCAGTATTCTCCTTCAAATATCCCGAGCTGATCACGCATCACGACAAGGGTGAGCATGCGTTGTCGCGTGCCAAGGTGCAGGAAACTTTGATCCATACATTGGGCTTTTCCGCAGTGTTCGTCGTCGTCAGCTTGGTGGCGCTGCCCTTTCTGCTCAGCTGGATCGGCAAGCCCGTCTATATCGCGCAAACCTACCTCTATCTGTGGGTCCTTGCTGCGGCAGTCGCGTACGCGGTTGGGTTGGTGCCGCATTATGCGCTCTACGCGCGCGGGTCCGATCGGCCCATCGTCGTGAGCCATATTGCGGCTTTGCCTGTTTTTGCAGTTTCTACCTGGATTTTAAGCTACCTATACACTGCAGCAGCAGTGCCGATCGGTGTCTTCATCGCCTTGGCGTTCGTCTTTTTTTGGAAGACGTTCGCTTATCTCAAAGCGGTCCGCAGCGACGATAGGCAGCGCCTGTCCGCGCAACTCTAACGATGGTTCGATATACATGGTTATTCGATATGGTCAGCAGGACATCACACAAGCCGATATCGATGCCGTCATCGACGTCCTGAAATCGCCGTATCTTACTCAAGGACCGACAATCCCGCGTTTCGAACAGGGCGTGAAGGAACAGGTCGGCGCCCGCCATGCAGTGGCCGCCAACAGCGCCACATCGGCCTTGCATATCTCCTGCCTCGCCTTGGGGTTGGGGCAGGGGGACTGGTTGTGGACGACGCCCAATACCTTCGTGGCATCGGCCAATTGCGGGCTCTATTGCGGAGCCCAAATCGATTTCGTCGATATCGATCCGCAGACCTATAATCTCTGCCCAGCCGCGCTAGAGGCGAAACTCATCGAGGCGGAGAGGGTGGGTCGGCTGCCCAAGGTGGTGGTGCCGGTGCATCTGGCTGGCCAGCCCTGCGACATGGCGACCATTCATGCGCTCGGTCAGAAATACGGCTTCCGGATCATCGAGGATGCCTCGCACGCCATCGGCGGCACCTATCGGGGTGAGCCGATCGGCAATTGCCGCTACAGCGACATCACGGTCTTCAGCTTCCATCCGGTCAAGATCATTACAACGGCCGAGGGCGGCATGGCGCTCACCAACGACGACGCGCTGGCCACCAGGCTGGGGCTGTTCCGCAGCCACGGCATCACCCGCGACGCCGAGCTGATGACCAAGCCGATGGAGGGCCTTTGGTATTATCAGCAGGTCGAGCTGGGATATAATTATCGCATGACCGATCTCCAGGCGACGTTGGGGGTCAGCCAGCTGGAGCGGCTGCACGCCTATGTCGCGCGCCGCCACGAAATCGCCGACCGGTATGACGAACTGCTTGCGAATTTGCCGATAACCTTACCCTGGCAGCATCCGGACGGCTACTCGGCCTATCATCTCTATGTGATCCGCCTGCAGCTCGACCGGATCGCCGCCACCCGCCGGCAGGTGTTCGATGCGCTACGTGCCAGGGAGATCCTGGTGAACCTCCACTATATTCCGGTGCACACCCAGCCCTATTATCAGAAGATGGGTTTCCGGGAGGGCGACTATCCGGAAGCCGAACGCTATTACCGCGAAGCGATCAGCATTCCGATGCACCCCTCGCTCACCGACGCGGAGCAAGACTTTGTGGTCGAGACGTTGCGCGAGCTTCTCGTGTGATGCGGGTCGCGATCATCCCAGCGCGTGGCGGAAGCAAGCGCATTCCGCGCAAGAACATCAAGCCTTTCGGCGGGATGCCGATGATTGCCTGGCCTATCGCCGCAGCGCTGGAGAGCAAGTGTTTCGACCGGATCATCGTCAGCACCGACGATGACGAGATCGCGCAAGTGGCACGCTCGCATGGCGCCGAGGTGCCCTTCAAACGGCCGCCCGAGCTATCGGACGATCACACCGGTACGATCCCGGTCATCGCCCATGCCGTCCAATGGCTGATCGCACAGGGCGCCACACCTTCCGAAGTCTGCTGCATCTATGCGACGGCGCCGTTCCTGCGCGCCGCGGATCTTCGTCGCGGCCTGGAGATCCTCCAGGAAACGGCGGCGGACTATGCCTTCTCGGTCACCAGCTATGCCTTCCCGATCCAGCGCGCAGTCCGTATCACGCCGGACCAGCGCGTCGCGATGTTCCAGCCCGAGCATTTCGCCACTCGTTCGCAGGATCTCGAAGAGGCCTGGCATGACGCGGGCCAATTCTATTGGGGAAGGGCGCGGGCCTGGCTGGCGCAGACGCCATTGTTCGGGAACGGAAGTGCGCCGGTCACGTTGCCGCGCCACCGCGTGCAGGACATCGACACGCCGGAAGACTGGGACCGCGCCGAACTGATGCTGGAATATTTGATCCGATCCGCGAGGGAGCGAGTATGACCTACAGGACTGCGCAGGAAGATTTCTGGGCTGGGGATTTCGGTAAGGAATACATCAACAGAAATCAGGGCGAAAAGATTCTGGCCTCAAACCTGAATTTCTTCGGAAAGGCGCTACGATCGACCCGTGGCGTGAAGACATGCATTGAATTCGGTGCCAATATCGGAATGAATCTGAAAGCCATTCAGCTACTTTATCCCGAAATGGATGCGCATGCGATCGAGATAAATACCGAGGCGTCCAGACAGCTGGCTGAAGTCATACCCCCAGACAATGTGCACAATCACTCTATCCTAGAATTCGATGCGGACAAGGAGTGGGATCTCGCTTTTATCAAGGGAGTATTGATCCATATAAATCCGGATGAACTTCCGAATGTGTACGATAGGCTCGTGAAGAGCTGCAGGCGCTACCTTCTGGTCGCGGAATATTATAATCCGTCACCGGTATCCATCGTCTATCGCGGGCACGCCGATCGCTTGTTCAAGCGGGATTTCGCCGGCGAGATTCTGGAACGGTACCCCCAACTGCAGCTGCTGGACTATGGTTTCGCGTATCGGCACGATCCGGATTTCCCGCATGACGATATCACTTGGTTCCTGATGGAAAAGAAGCAGTCCTAATCACTTGAAGATAGCGTTCCGGACCGACGCCTCGCTCCTGATCGGCACGGGGCATGTGATGCGCTGTCTGACCCTCGCCGATGCATTGCGCGCGCGAGGGGCGGATTGCGTGTTCTTGTGCCGCCCACACACCGGGCATCTGCTGACGCAGATCGGTGACCGGGGACATCGCGTCGTGGCGCTGCCGGCGCCGCCTTCGACTTTCACGCGATCGCCGGCAGATCCCCCGCATGGCGACTGGCTCGGGACCGATTGGAGGCGCGATGCCGAAGAAGCGCGCGATGCGCTGAGTGGGCAGGGCGTCGACTGGCTAGTGGTGGATCATTATGCCCTCGACCGCCGGTGGGAAGCTGCGCTGCGTCCTGCATGCCGCCGCCTCATGGCGATGGACGACCTGGCGGACCGGCCCCATGATTGCGACCTGCTGCTGGATCCGAGCCTGGGCCGGGAAAGCGCGGACTATGCCGAGTTGCTCCCGGTCGGGGCCGTCACGCTCCTTGGTCCGCAGTTCGCGCTCCTGCGCCCGGAATTCGCGCAGCATCGCACGGAGAGCCTCGCCCGCCGTGCCGCTCCGGCGCTCCGGCATCTGCTCATCACCATGGGCGGTGTCGACAAGGACAATGCGACGGGCCGCGTCCTCGAAGCCCTGGACGGCTGCACATTGCCACCAGGCCTACGGATCACCGCAGTAATGGGCCCTCATTCCCCCTGGCTTGCCGAGGTCCAGGCGCGCGCCGCGCGGATGCGCGTCCCGACACAAGTGCAGGTCGGCGTGATGGACATGGCACGGCTGATGACGGACAGCGACCTTGCCATCGGCGCGGCGGGGGGGACGTCGTGGGAGCGCTGTTGCCTGGGCGTACCTGGCATCGTGCTCATATTGGCCGAAAACCAGCATGGCATGGCGATGACCCTCCAGGCGGCGGGGGCGATCGTCGCGACCACAAGCGCGGAGGAAGCGGCGCGATGGTTGCAAGCGCAGGTATCGGCCGGCACGATATCCGACTTCCTCGCGCGATTGAGCGTTGCGGCAGCATGCGTTACCGATGGCCGCGGAGTGATCCGGGTAGAACAGATTATGCTGCAACGCGATGATTGAGAGGTCGTTTGAGAGCGGCACCGAGGCGCATTCCCGAACGGACGCGAAGCGCTGTCGCGTCCGCAGCCTGACGACCGACGACCTCGCGATGATATTGGCCTGGCGCAATCATCCGGAGGTGCGGGCCTTCATGTTCACGCAGCATGAGATCGGTTGGGAAGAGCATCGCGCCTGGTTCATGAAGGCGAGCTGCGATCCTTCGCGGCGCCTCTTGATCGTGGAAGAGGCGGACGAGCCGCTGGGCTATGTGCAGTTCACCGGTGTCGCGGAAGGGGGGGTGGCGGACTGGGGCTTCTACGCCCGGCCCGAGGCGCCGAAGGGCAGCGGGCAAAGGCTGGGGACGGCAGCCCTGGAGGAAGCCTTCGGCGTCCTTGGTCTTCATAAGGTGTGCGGTCAGGCAATCGCCGGAAACCGCCCCTCCATTGCGCTTCATGCCAAGTTGGGATTTATCGAGGAGGGCATCCTGCGCGAGCAGCGGTGCGTGAACGGCGCGTACCATTCCTTAATTTGCTTCGGGCTGTTGGAAAACGAATGGCACGCTTCGCTTCATCGGAGGAAGCCATGACGAAGCTCAGCACATCTGATCGGGAACCCTAGATGGATTCAGGAATATTAAGAACCGATCGCACACTTATCCGCGACGCCCGAGAATAAGTCGCCATGGATATGGTGGATTACGCACATAATAAACGGGCAACGCTTGCGTTGATCGTTTTTTCTGCATGCATCATTATGTTTTTTGTGGAGAGGATGCATCTGATTGCATTCTCCCCAATATCAATAATAGCAATAGTTATTGCTTTGATACGGTATTTTTACCTTTGCGTTCAGAGCAAGAGGGAGGTGCTATTTAGCAGCTTCTACCAAATATACGCGATGCTAGCGCTTTTGCTGAGCGCAATAGCTATTTCCAGTGGCGCATACATGCTTGAAGTGGGCGCATTTGGCAGTGCTAATGGCTCAGTTTGGGTTATTTTAGCCTATTTCATTGCAGGAATAGAGGCAACTTTCCGTGGATTTCAGTCCAAAATTTCGCTCGGGATCGCGGGCAAGATAATTCCTCAGCCATGGCCAGTGGCTAGACGGTTAATATTAGTAATTGTATGTGCAGTGGGATTAATTGGATTTTATATACTATTTACGGCTGGAAGTCCTATATTAATTGGTGTTGATCGGGTAACATTCTGGCGCTCAATTGCTCCGGAACATTTCTCATTCATACCTTCCTTGATTACGCAAACTTACTTCTTTATTTGCTACTATACCTTAGTCGCTCACAAAATGAGAGACCATCCTGCGGCTTCTGTATTTGTAATATTTTTGTATATATTCATCACGGTGGTAATTCTCGGGCAAAAATTTTCCGCATTTATTCTCTTGGCTAGCGCATGGTTGATGGTTCTCCCAGGGGTATTCCCTAATTTCAAAATCAGGGCGCTATATGTGCTCCCCGTAGTCGTAATATCGATTCTATTGTTGTTGTTGGTTGTGTGGTCTTATTCCCTCTCGGGTAGGGATGCGTCCTTTATTTTTTATAGAGTCGCGCTCCAAGCACAGTTAATCTGGAGCGTGCTTTCAGACCCGTATAATTTTAAATTATTTCCTAGCTCCGATTGGAGATGTTATTTCGGCTGCGGGTTTATGGACAGCGGACAGGATTATATATCCTTGCAGTATCTTCCGTTTGATCTATATAAATATTATTATAGTGGTGGAACAACATTATCGGGTTTCATGCCTGCTTTATCAATATTAACATTTGGCATAATTATATCTTTCCTGATTCATTTACTTGTATGTTTCATGCTAGGTGTAATGCAGCGTGAGATATGCTTGACGGTTAGGAAGGGTAATTTTATCGCTTCTTTCTTGCTGTATAAGGTGCAGTTGGGATTCATGTTGATGTGGTTTAGCGCGCTAAACTCAACGTTTATTGGAATAATATTGGCCGCAATTGCGCTTATTATTTACCTAGTTCTATTTGGATGGTCCATCCTCTCGGAGAGAAGAATGGGTGCGGTGAGGGGATAGAAGTAACAACTGAATGAAGTGGATTGGCATGAATATCTACCTCCTCTGTAGATAGTAATATATTTAATAATATCCCATGTGAAACTCATGTTAAAAGTATGAGGCGCTGATGTTCGCGGATAAGACTCTCCTCATCACAGGCGGCACCGGTTCCTTCGGGAATGCGGTCCTGCGGCGGTTCCTGGATTCCGACCTGCACGAAGTCCGGATTCTAAGCCGGGACGAGAAGAAGCAGGACGACATGCGCAAGAAGTACAACAGCCCCAAGCTGAAATTTCACATCGGGGACGTGCGCGATTATCAGTCGGTCCTGAACGCGGTGCGCGGCGTCGACTTCATCTTCCACGCCGCTGCGCTCAAGCAGGTTCCGTCCTGCGAATTCCATCCGATGGAAGCCGTGAAGACGAACGTCCTCGGCACCGAGAACATGCTCGAGGCCGCGATCAACTCGGGCGTCGAGCGGGTCGTCTGCCTCAGCACCGACAAGGCGGTCTATCCGATCAACGCCATGGGCATCAGCAAGGCGATGATGGAGAAGGTCGTCGTAGCCAAGTCGCGCTCGAGCAGCAGGACGGTGATCTGCGCCACGCGCTACGGCAATGTGATGGCGTCGCGCGGGTCGGTGATCCCGCTGTTCGCCAACCAGATCCGCGCCGGGCAGCCGATCACCATCACCGATCCCAACATGACCCGTTTCATGATGACGCTCGACGACGCGGTCGATCTGGTGCTCTACGCCTTCGAGCACGGCAACCCCGGCGAGATTTTCGTGCAGAAGGCGCCGGCGGCCACGATTGCGACGTTGGCTGCTGGGTTGACGGACCTGCTGGGCGTGCCCGATCATCAGATCAATACGATCGGCACTCGCCATGGCGAGAAGCTGTTCGAAGTCCTGCTCAGCCGAGAAGAGATGGCCGCGGCGGAGGATCTCGGCGACTACTACCGGGTTCCACCCGATCTGCGCGATCTGAATTATGGAAAATTCTTTGAGCAGGGTGAGGTCCGTATTTCGGAGGCTCAGGATTATAATTCCCACAATACCACGCGACTTGATGTGGAGGGCATGCAGCTTCTGTTGAAAAAGCTGCGTTTTATACAGGCGATCATACGCGGTGATTATGTGGAACCGGAAGAATAAGGGGCTTCCATTGCGGCGAATTCCCCCGCGGCGCGGGCCGACCGGAAAAACCGCCGGTTTCCCGGAAGCGCCGCCAGGGGCCGAGCCAAAGGCTGAGTAGTTCGAGCTGCCGCATGCCCATGATGCCATGCGGCGGTCGCGCTGGCCCAGCAGGAGCATTCTACCAGATGCACACTGGAAGTGAGAAAAAAGTCTTGGTCCTGGGGGCCGGCGGCATGTTGGGAAATGCGATCTTTCGCCTGTTCGCGGAGGACGATCGATATGGGGTGACCGGCACGCTTCGATCCGCTTCCAAATTCCGGTACTTCACCCCCGAACAGCGCGAGAAGCTAATCAGCGACGTCGACGTCGCGACCGATAGCGCGCTGGCTGCGGTTTTCGACGCGGTCGATCCGACGATCGTCATCAATTGCGTCGGCGTCATAAAACAGCACGATGCCGCCAAGGATTCGCTGACCGCGCTGGCGATCAATGCGATGCTGCCCCATCGCCTTGCACGGCTTTGCGCGGAAAGGGGAGCAAGGCTGGTCCATATGAGCACGGACTGCGTCTTTTCCGGAAAGAAAGGTGGGTATACGGAAGAGGATTTTCCGGATGCCAACGATCTTTATGGAAGAACGAAATTTTTAGGCGAGACGAATTATCCGAACAGCCTGACATTGCGTACCTCTATCATCGGACATGAATTGGGAACTGCCTACAGCCTGATAGATTGGTTCCTGAGCCAGAGCGGTTCAGTTCACGGGTTCGTCAATGCTATATTTTCCGGACTTCCAACCGTCGAAATAGCAAGAGTCATTCGGGATTTCGTTATCGATAATCCGAATCTGTCTGGGGTGTATCACCTCTCCGTTGACCCGATCAGCAAGTATGATCTTCTATTGCTGGTGGCTGAGATATACGGGAAGCAGATAAAGATCATTCCAGACGGATCGGTTAATATCGAACGATCTCTGAATTCGGAGCGGTTCAGAAAGGCGACCGGTTATGTTCCTGATGCGTGGCCCGATCTCGTGACAGCGATGTACCAAGATCATAGGAACCATAGCCGATCCATTCAGGCGACACTTTAGATCGGCGGGGCGACGGTGAAAAAATTGAAGATCATGACGATTGTCGGCACGCGGCCGGAGATCATAAGGCTATCGCGGATCATCGAGCGTCTGGACCAGACCAGCGAGCAGGTCCTGGTTCATACCGGACAGAATTATGATTACGAGCTCAATCAGATATTTTTCGATCAGCTTGGGGTTCGGCAACCCGACATATTTCTCGAGGCCTCGGGCGGGTCTGTTGCGGAGACGATCGGGCGTGTGATCATGGCCGCCGACAAGGCATTCCTCGATCATAAGCCCGACGCTGTCCTGCTTTTGGGCGACACCAATAGCTGCCTCGCTGCGATCGCCGCCAAACGGCGTAAGATCCCGATCTTCCACATGGAAGCGGGCAATCGCTGCTTCGATCTGCGTGTGCCGGAGGAGATCAATCGTCGCATCGTCGACCATATCGCCGACATCAATCTCACCTACAGCACGATCGCGCGCGACTATCTGCTGCGCGAGGGGGTGCCGCCGGACCAGGTCATCAAGACGGGCAGTCCGATGTATGAGGTCCTGCACCATTATATGCCGCAGATCCAGGCTTCGGACGCGCTGGACAGGCTGGAGCTGAGCGCGGGCGGCTACTTCATGGTCAGCGCGCATCGCGAGGAGAATGTCGACGCCGACCACAGCTTCGCCCGCCTGGTCGAAGTGCTGAACACGGTCGCCGAGGACCATGACATGCCGGTAGTGGTTTCAACCCACCCGCGCACCCGCAACCGCGTGGCGGCTACGGGGGCGAAGTTCCATCCCGCGATACGCCTGCTGAAGCCCTTGGGTTTCCCCGACTATGTGCACCTCCAGATGCACGCGAGAGCGGTATTGTCCGATAGCGGCACGATCACCGAGGAGTCGTCGATCCTCAACTTCCCGGCTCTCAACCTGCGCGAGGCGCACGAGCGCCCTGAGGGGATGGAGGAAACCGCGGTCATGATGGTTGGGCTGTCGGTGGATCGGGTCCGTCAGGGGCTGGCGATCCTGGAAAGCCGGCCGGCCGATGAGGATCGCGGTCCGCGGACGGTCGCCGACTACACCATGCCGAACGTCAGCGAGAAGGTGGTGCGCATCATCCACAGCTACACCGACTATGTGAATCGCGTGACGTGGAAACGATATTGAGCGGCGGCCGATGCGGCTTGCGCTGATCGCGGATACCTTTCCTCCGCTGCGGACCTCGGGCGCGGTGCAGCTGCGCGACCTGTCGCGCGAGTTTGTTCGGCAGGGGCATGAGCTGACGGTCATGCTGCCCGCCGCCGACCTCGACGGCCCGTGGCGGCTCGAGGATTTCGACGGCGCGCAGGTCCTGCGCCTGCGTGCGCCCCGGACCAAGGACATCGGCTATGCCCGCCGCACGCTGGCGGAACTGGCCATGCCTCATGCCATGTTGCGGAACCTGCGCAAAAGCCCGCTCGCCGCGCAGAAATGGGATGGGGTGATCTGGTATTCCCCGTCGATCTTCCACGGCCCGCTCGTCAGCGCGCTCAAGCGGGCGAGCGGCTGTAAGAGCTATCTGATCATCCGCGACATCTTCCCGGAATGGGCGGTCGACATGGGGCTGATGGGGCGCGGACTGCCCTATCGCTTCTTCGATGCGGTCGCGCGCCATCAATATTCGGTCGCCGATGTGATCGGCGTCCAGACGCCCGGAAACAGCGCCTATTTCGCGCGCTGGCGGCAAAAGCCCGGCCGGACCCTGGAAGTGCTGCAGAACTGGCTCGACAAGCCGGTGCGCGAGCCCTGTCCGATCCGGGTCGCGCAGACGCCGCTCGCGGGAAGGAAGATCTTCGTCTACGCCGGCAATATCGGCGTGGCGCAAGGCATGGACCGGATCCTCGACCTCGCGGAGCGCATGATGCCGCGGAAGGACGTCGGCTTCCTTCTCGTCGGGCGGGGCAGCGAGGTCGATCGGCTGAAGACATCGTCCGGCGCGCGCGGCCTGGACAACCTCCTGTTCTTCGACGAGATCAGCCCGGACGAGATCATGGACCTGTACGACCAGTGCAGCATCGGCATCGTGGCGCTGGACCATCGACACAAGTCGCACAACATCCCGGGCAAGTTCCTCACCTATATGCAAGGTGGGCTGCCGGTTCTCGCCAATGTGAATGCGGGAAACGACCTCGCCGGGATCGTGCGCGACGAGCGCGTGGGCGCGGTATGCGAAAGCGACCGGCCCGACGAGCTAGCGCACTGTGCGGAAACGCTGCTGCGCGCCATCGGGGAGGACCCGGGCTTCGCGGCGCGGTGCGAACGGCTGTTCGAGGAACGGTTTTCCGCCGAACTGGCCGTCCGGCAGATCGTGGGCGCGCTGTATCTCTGAATGGCGGAGTGAGGCTGTAATGGCCGCCTATTCCGACAACGACGAATATCTATGATAATGTCCTTTATCATAGATGCGCTGCAATGCGCAGGGGCGGGGCCGAAGCCCCCCGGCCGAGGGGCTTCGCGGCCCTCGCCCCGCATGTGGATGGCACGGCTATCGCCGGCTGCCGCGCGCCAGGCGCAATTGCACCGTCCGCCTATTGCCCCGCTCGATCGGATACCGGCTCGTCACGCAGGGCCGCGTGCAGCGCATCGAAGCTGCCGCGCTCGCCGATCGCCATCAGGAGCTCCGCGCCGCGCAGCGGGACGCCGTCGCGGATCTTGGGAAGCAGCCTCGCCGAGATATGCGGGCGCACGCGCGTTTCGCGGCGGTGCCGCACATAGAAATCGGGATCGCGGAGCATCTGC